>Ga0187892_10002968_pt1 | contig 32164 bp, 22 predicted proteins | sample MA1701073metaG_FD_139345 | JGI IMG/M metagenome (GOLD analysis project Ga0187892, IMG submission 139345) | Bio-ooze microbial communities from a basaltic lava cave in the Kipuka Kanohina Cave System on the Island of Hawaii, USA - MA170107-3 metaG ...
ATCGCGCTCGGCACACCTGTGCACGTTGTCGACAGGTTCACGGTGTCGGGAATAACAGTCGGATTGTTGACTGTGAAAATCGTTGACGACGGGGTGTTGGGCGCCAGCGTGACGCTGCTTGGATTTGGCGCGATCACATCCACAATGCGCTGCACGTTGAGCGTGACCGTGTAGCTGCCGTTGTCCTGCACGAGTGGACTAGTCCCCGTTGCGGTCGCGGTCAGCGTCACCTGACCCGACGATGGATTCCCGCTTCCCGTTGTGAAGTTCACCGTCACGGTCGCCGAAGGAAACGGGATATCCGGGTTCATCGTTAGGCTCGACGGCGAAACGGTACCGCACGTCGCAAAGCCGCTCGGTGTGCAGCTCGCGCTGAAGGTCAGATTCAGCACCGATGTGCCGGTATTCTGCACGCTGAACGCAACTGAGCTCGCGGAGTTCGTATTTGCGCTGCTCGTCCCGCCGTCCGGCGTCACTGCAACGGCAGGCGTTCCCGCTGTGGTCGTGACGGTTGTGGACGCGCTCGACGTGATCGGCGGGCTTTGCCCCTGAACCGATGCCGTCAGCGTCACCGAGCCCGTTTGGTTCGGCTGGTTCGTCAGGTAGCTCACGCTGACCGGCTGCGAGCTCATCGGGCCGAGCGGAATCGTGGTAGGACCGAGAACGCCACAAGACTTAAATGTTAGTGAGCTGGGACAGGCCGCGGTGAGATCGACCGTGTCCGGCACGGTACTCGGATTGCTCACGGTGAAACCGACAGTCTGCGACGATAAGGGCGGTACCGTCACGTTAGGCGTATTTGCTGTTACACTGACGGCAGGCGTTACCACCGTGACGAGTTGCGACCCCTGATCCGTATCAAAGAGATCGAATTCTGCAGTGGCGCGGATCTCGATCGCGATCGTGCCGGAGCCTGACGAGCGGAAGCGAAATCTTGACAATTGCGGACATAACGCTCTGGCTGAGCGTCACACTGGAAGGCACCGGCGTGCAGGTCGAGCCACTGGCTAAACCGCTGCCGGCACACTGCTCCATCGTAATGCCGTAATTGACCGAGCTCGTTAGGGTCGCATTGTCTATGATGAATTGGACTTCTGTGTCAGTATTGGCCGGAACACTAGCCGAGCCTGCGTCCGGCGTTACGCTGACTGTCATGGTGCGGACTGGTTTCGCAGGCAGCACTGAAACTCCGACAGCCACGTTCCCGAACTGACCTGTCGCCTGTGCTTCCCGTTCGGTCGCACCACTACCAAGAACCGCGCACGCAGACGCTATTATCACCCACCATACCCTCGTCACGACTCCCTCCACCCTCGTCACGACTCCCTCCCGGTTCGAGTTGACGCACTCTGGCAATATTCTGTGCAACAGGCCACATCACCGCGGAAAGTCAGTTCACTCTATGTAACCCTCGGCGAACAAAGCGCGTAACTGGCCACCGGAAGACCGAAGTAGTGCGATAGCCATGCGGCGCAAGAGGTCTACGTGCAGGCGTTAGGCATGCTCATTACTCGCCGGCTTGGATCTTTGGACCCATCTCTGCATGACAAGGTTCACAGATTGCGACCGCGCAAGAGACCGGGACTTGTCCGCATGCAAACTCTAATACGGTTATCGAGCGCACGCGCTGAGCCGAAATTCGAGCTGTGCGCACTGCTGTCGATGGGACGAACCCGGATCAACTCGTGGTTTCTTAAACCGCGTTAGGATTAGCGCCATACGCATTCCCGTCGCACGGCGGCCCGAATATCGGGCGCGGGCGTCAGCAGCGCGTCACACCGCAGCGCACGAATGCATCGCGAGGTCCTGGGTAACCCTCGTCTGAGTGAGGTGACTGGCGGCGTAGAGTCTGCGCACTGTTAACGCGCTGCTAAGTCGCCTTCCCTGCGTTACAGACCCCGATCTTCTCTACCGCTCGTTTGAACGCATGCAAAATGCAGCGCAGCCCGCCGTTTTCGCGATCTCGAGCGGGCGTAGACCGGTATAACGTCGCAGCATGTTTCTGAGCGCGGTAGACGACGGGAAGTCAGCGAGCATGGCGACTTGAGTGACGGAGCGGCCGGGATCTTCCAGCAAGCCGCGCGCAGACCATTACTCGCCACCAAGAAATGAGCGCCTCCGGGTGGAGGTAACCTGGCTGCCCGCGTCCAATCAGCCAACGTCTTGCGCCTCACGCCGAGCTCCTTCGCCATCTCGCGTACTGTCAATGCGCGTCGAGCCGCCAGTGCTCGAATCAGCGGCGAAGTCATAACAACGCAATAGCAATCTTAACCTGAGAAAAGGCCCGGCCCCCGACTAAAAAGCTGCACGGATGACCCGAATGGAATCGGATGGCCCGGATCCTCATCGCAGCCAGTTCAACTGAAAGAAACCCGCCGCTTCAAGTTTCTTTGATTGTTACTGAGAGCAGTACAGTGCGACTGAATTTGCGGCTTCAGACGCACGATCCGGCTGATGCGGGTCATCTGGGCTGGTTTGCTTCTCAACTGCGGACTCGAAGTCGCCGCAGGCGGACGCGCAGGCGACACCGCCGTGCTCGCGGTACATCAAGCGATCTCCCAGATTTAGCCAGCGGACAGCTTCCGTCGAGCGTAGACAGTTGGCTGTCCGCTAATCGATCTCCACGAGGCCTCAATGACCGTCCTCCGTCCCGGCACCGCGCGCGCCACTCTGTTCGCGCTCACCGCAGTCGTTCTCGTCGCGCTCCCTGTATTCGCCCAAAACACCGCCAGTGGGCGGATGAGCACCGACGAGGTCATCAAGAGTGAGCTGTTCGTTCGCCCACCCGATCCTGTCAGCTCGGCCGTCCTCGCCCCTCGCCACCTCAACGTGTCGGTCAACAACCTTTCGGCTGACCGCATGTGGTTCATCAACGAGATCGGCGACGGCCCCGTGACGATGGATGTCTTTTCGAAGCCGTTCCATGAACTGGGCGGACTGTTCGTCGACTTCCGCGCGAATCGCAATCGCACCCTAACGATTCGCAACAACGTCTCGCTGCAACTCGTCTCGGCGACGAACGGGAACAAGGTGACCGTGCAGGTCCCGGCGGGCGCGCGCGTCTCCAACGCGACGTGGAGCCCGGACGGCAAGGCTGTCGCGTATTTCGTGCACACACCGGATGCGACGCACATCTACGTCTCGGACCTCGGGGGCAAGTCGACGCAGGTAACCAAGACGCCCGTGCTCGCGACGCTCGTCACAAGCTTCGACTGGACGGCAAATGGCGGACAAATCGCGACGGTGATAATTCCAGCGAATCGCGCCGCGATGCCAACGCCCCCTGCCGTGCCGCCGGGCCCGCGCGTGAAGCTGGCCGAGGAAAGCGATAAGAATCGCCTGCGCACGTATCAGAGTTTGATGGCCACGCCGCACGATCAGGCGCTGCTGGAGTGGCATGCGATGGGCCAGGTTGCGTTGATCGACGTGAAGACCAGGGCCGTGAAGACTGTCGGCACGCCTTCGATGGTTCGCGAGATCGATCCGTCGCCTGACGGCAAATACCTACGTGTCACGCGCATGGTGAAGCCGTTCTCGTACGTCGTGCCGGTCAGCAGCTTCGGATCGGTTCAGGAGATCTGGGACACGGACGGAAAAGTTCTCGCCGAAGTGCAAAAGGATCCGCTCAACCTCGGCGTCGACACAGCGCGAGCCGTGGCCGCTCCAGGTGCCGCCGGCAGCGAGCCGCAGGGAAAGCGCGAGATCACGTGGCGTCCTGATAATCAAGGGCTGACGTATCTCGAGCAGGACCCGCCGCCGCGACGCGACAGCACGCGCGCCGCGGACGACACGACGGGTCAGCCGCGCCGTCGCGACCGCGTGCTGACGTGGTCCGCGCCATTCGGCAGCGGTGATGTGAAGGCGCTGTATGAGAGCAACACGCGCATAACGACGCATCGCTACTCACCTGATCTCAAGACGCTGTTCCTCTCGGAGCGAGCCGGCCAGCAGACGCACGAATACGCCGTAATCCTCAGCGAGCCGACGAAGCGTTACACGCTCGCCCGATATCGCGCCGAGGACGTCTACACGAATCCGGGCGCCATCGTTATGAAGCGTGGAACGTTAGGCGGTGGCGGCGGATTCGGTGGGGGCTTTGGATTCGGCGCCGCGGCCGGCGGCAATCGTGAAGTGCAGGTCTCGGCCGACGGCGAGTCCGCGTATCTGTACGGCACCAAGTACGATCGCAACCCGCAGGAGAACGGACCCAAGTCATTCGTCGACAAGGTAAACATCAAGACGGGTGCGAAGACGCGAGTCTACGAGAGCGAGAACAGCAACGTCTACGAGCGCGTCGTGGCGTTCCAGGACCTTGAAAGCAAGAAGCTGATCGTTTCGCGCGAATCGGAGACGCAGGTGCCGCAGGCGTTCTATCGCAGCGGAGATCAGACGACGCAGATCACGCAGAACACGGACTACACGCCGGACCTAACGAAGGCGCCGAAGGAGAGCTTCATCGTCGAGCGTCCTGACGGCTTCAAGTTCAAGGTCAACGTCACGCTGCCGCCGGACTATCAGAAAGGAACGAAGCTGCCGGCGATGTTCTGGTTCTATCCGCGGGAGTTCGCGGGTCAGGAGGAGTACGATCGCGGCGCGCGCACGTTCAACAAGAACGCGTTCCCGAACTTTAACACGCGCTCGATGCAGTTCCTGGTGCGGTTAGGCTACGCGGTTGTGGAGCCTGACGCGCCGATCGTCGGCAATGCCGGACAGTGGAACAACAATTACGAGAATGACCTGCGCAACAACCTGTCGGCGGTCATCGATGAAGTTGATCGTCGTGGGCTGGTGGATCGCACGCGCATCGGGATCGGCGGGCACAGCTACGGCGCGTTCTCGACGGTGAACGCGATGGTGCACACGCCCTTCTTCAAGGCCGGCATCGCGGGCGACGGGAACTACAACCGCACACTCACACCACTGGACTTCCAGAGCGAGCGGCGCTCATTCTGGGATGCGAAGGACACATACCTGCACATGTCGCCGCTGCTCTTCGCGAACAACCTAACGGGCGCGCTGTTGCTGTATCACGGCATGGGCGATCAGAACGTCGGTACCGAATTGAGCAACTCGCCGCGTCTGTTCCATGCGCTCAACGGATTGGGCAAGACGACGTCGATGTACCTGTATCCGTTCGAAGATCATGGTCCCGCGACGAAGGAAACGTTGCTCGACCTGTGGGGTCGTTGGTCGGCGTGGCTGGATAAATACGTGAAGAACCCGCCGAAGAAGGACCCCAAGACTGTAAGCTGAGTCGCAAAAAGACACGGAAACGGGGGCGGGCCGCGTTAGGCCCGCCCTTTGCTTTCTCCCGAGTCCGCCTCTACCGAGTGACGGCGACGCTCACGGTGACGTCGCCACCGTCGCTGTCCCTTTCAGGTACTTGTCCAGGAACGCCAGCACCGCGGTGTAACCACGGATCTCGTTAGGCTTTTTGACGAATCCGTGACCTTCGTCGTCAAAGATCACGTACTCGACCGGCACGCCGTTCTTCTTTGCTGCCGCGACGATTTCCTCAGATTCCACCTTCAGCACGCGGGGATCGTTCGCACCCTGCAACACCATCAACGGGGCTTTGATCTTGTCCGCGTTGAAGAGCGGAGAGATTCGACGCAGCCGATCCTTGTCGCTCTTGGGATCGCCAAGCTCGGCGTACAACGCGTCTCGGAACGACGCCCACCACGGCGGAATGCTTTCGAGCGTCCGCACCCAGTTCGAGATGCCGAACAGATCGACGCCGACCTTGAACGCGTCCGGCGCTAGCGTTAGGGCGGCGAGGACCATGTAGCCGCCGTAGCTGCCGCCGATGATCCCGATCTGCGTCGTGTCAACATACCCGGTGGCGGCGAGCATTTGCTTGCTCGCGACCACATCACCCAGGTCCGCTTCGCCGTGCTTTTTGTCGTCCATCGCGAAGAACGTCTTTCCGTAGCCGGAGCTGCCACGATTGTTGATGTCGAATACGACGTATCCGTGATTCACGAGTGCCTGCGTCAGGGCGAAGTAGCCGACCTGCGCCTGGCCACCGGGCCCGCCATGCACCAGGACCAGGGCCGGCGCTTTGGCGTCAGGCGCTGCCTGGTGCGGCCTGTACAGCAAACCCGGCACCTCGAGGCTATCGTACGATTTGAAGCGAACGACGCGTGGCACGACGAGGTCTTCGCGGCGGATACTCGGGTTGAGCGCGCTCGTTAGGCGTTTCGGTGCGGTGCCCATGATCGCACCGGCGTACAGCTCGTCAGGCACACTACCATCGGTTGCGTAAAAGGCGAGTGCGGAGTCGTTGCGCGAGACGCTCACGCCACGCACGAGCCCCGACGGCATGTTGGCGAGCTGGACGGGCTGAAGGTTCGACGCGTCGAGCAGCCGCGCGGCGAACTTCGCATCCTCGTTCACATACACTGTCAGAAAACGGCCACCCTTCGAGTAGTCGGCGCCGGTGACGTCCCACGACTGCTCATAGACCGGTGCCTTAGCGCCGGTTGCCAGGTCGTAGCCGCGCAGCGACGCGAACTCTCGGCCGCTGTCGGACACGAAGAGGAGCTTAGTGTTGTCAGGCGAGAAATCGGCCGGTGTGTTGTTTATCGTGCCGCTGTGCGTCGTGATGTTTTTTGTTGTCGTGGCGGTTCGATCGTGCAAGTAGATGTCGGCATCCGATGTCGTGTTCGTCTTCACCAGGGCGATGTAGCGCTTGTCGCGCGAGATCGGCCCGATGTTGAAGCCCTCGGTATTGCGGTAGAACAGCGTGCGCTTCAGGCCATCGGTCGAAATCTCATACAGGTCAAAAAATCGTTTGTCACGCTCGTTCGTCGAAACGTAGAACGAGCTGTCGTTCGCCGCCCACCCGTGAAAGTTCGCCTTGAGGTTCTTGCCAGGCGTGACGTCCGTGACGTTCCCGTTAGGCTCGCGCACGTAGATATGCGTGAGCTCATTCCCCCCTTCGTCGCTCGAATAGATGAATCGCTCGCCGGTCGGAAAGTAGGCGAGCGCAAAGTTCGAGTTCGTCGTCGACTGCGTGAGCGGCTGCGGCGGACCGCTGTCGGTCGGAACGGCGTACACGTTCCAAATGCCGGACATGTTCGACGAGACGAGCAGCTTCCGTCGATCCGGTGACCACGATGCGCCGAAGAACTCCGAGTTCGTGTAGAAGTCTTCGACCGAGTATTGGGTCGGCGTGAAGGTTCGCTCCACGGCTCCCGCAGCTTCCTCTTTAGTTGATTCGCCGGTGGTACACGCGACCAAAAGGGCGGCAGCCACCAGACAGCTGAAGCGCGGGACAGAGCGCACGTGATCCTCGACCGTAGAGAAGTGCGACTATGATACCGTCGGCCATCACGGGACCGCCAGCGCTTGCGAGCCCGCCAGTCAGACGAGTGTAGCTGTGGGGTTGCATGCCGGCGATGATCGGCGAGCGCGGTGATCCGCTCGTCGGTGTGGCGGGCGGAGTGAGCGGAGTTTATCGACGCCCTAGGCCAGCCAGCAATTGGTCCGGATAATCGCCGAACATGCCATCGACGCCTAACGCAGCCAGTTCTTTAACCTCCGCGAGCGCGTCGCCCTTGTAGCGCTCCGCGAGATACTGCCGCTCGGGACGCAGCGTCCACACGTGCACGAGTAGCCCCGCCGCATGAGCGTCTTTGATGACCGAAGTCGCAGTGGCCGTTGGTGCCGCCGGCACGATCAAGCGCGTGTTTACACCGACTCCGTCAGCATACCTCGCGATCTCCCGAAGCGCGTTAGGCGTGACCTGGCTCGCGTCAGCCACGAGCTGCACCAGGCGCACCTGCGTCTGACCGCGCAGCATTCGCAGATTCGCCGGCTCGAACGACTGGATGAACACAGACGCGTCGCGGCGATCCAAATCGCGCGCCCGCAACGTAGCGAGCAGCCGATCCTCCAGCGGCAGCCCGATACCACGGAAATACGTGGGGCGCTTCGTCTCCGGATACACACCGACAACGTGTCCGCGACGTCGCCCAGCGCTATCCGCCAGCGCCAGCACCTCGGCGAACGTCGCGATCGCAAACTGACCATCGTACGAATGCGAACGGAATGGCAAACGCTCTTTCGCGCGGACAGCACGTAACTCGTCCCACGTGAAATCTTCGGTGAACCAACCCGTCACGCTTTGCCCATCTATAACCTTTGTCGTGCGACGATCGGGATACCTTGTGGCCACGTCGGTCGTGCTCCCGATCTCGTTTTCGTGCCGAGCGATGAGAACTCCGTCTCGCGTTAGGACCAAGTCCGGCTCGATGTAATCGGCGCCCATCGCGATCGCCAGCGCGTACGCCTCCAGCGTGTGCTCTGGGCGGTGACCGCTTGCGCCGCGGTGCGCGATCACGATCGGTCGTGGCTCAGCGACGGATTGCATAGCCGGCTGCGACAGACGCGACGCTCTTCCGCAGCCTGCCAGCAGGAGCAGCGCCGCCCAGATCGTTAGGCTGCGCGACAGCTCGTTGGCCGCTGTCATCTACGTGCGCTCGACAATCCGGTCGATGAGATAGCTCGACTGCTGCAATGCCTCGTTCGTGAACGAGCCGAGGAACGTCCGAACCTCGTCGAACAGCGCGGTGAACGCCGCCTGGTCGCGACGCTCGATCGCGGCAGCCACCTCCTCTGCCGCCGCTCTGAGCGCGCTCGTCACCTCCGCTGATCGCGGATTCCGCATTTCGATTTCACCGTAGAGCGCCGGAGACTGCGCGAAGTGACGCGCCGTCATATACAACTCGAGCAAGTACACCGGAGACGTGAACCGCATCGTCTCCTCGAGCGGCACGCCGAGCCGGGCGAGCGTTAGGCCCATGACCTGCGTCTGATAGTGCGTCAGTACCTGCACGATCGACATGACGCGGTCGTGGTGAGTCGGCGTCGTCTCGGTGATCACCATGCCGTGCGACGTTAGGGTGTGCGCGAGCCAGTCGGCCCAGACGTCGCCGCGTGCGCGGCAGAGCACCACGCGCTGTCCCTGCAGCGTGTGCACCGACGGCCCGAACATCGGATGCATGCCGACGACGCTCGCCTTGGTGCTCGCTAGCATCGCCTCGACCGGTTCCTGCTTGACGCTCGTTAGGTCCGTGAGCAGCGAATCCGCTCGGAGCGTGGGACCTACGGCGCGGATAACCTCTTCAGTGCGATCGATCGGGACGCTCACAACGACAACTTCCGACAGCGCCGCGGCTTCGGCGGCGCCAAGATCAGTATCCACGTCGACGATGAGAACCCGATGTCCCAGGTCCGCGAACATGGCGCTGAAGACGCGCCCCATGCGGCCATGTCCACCGATGATCGTGACGGTCCGAGCGTGGTCGTGAGGCAGCACTTCGACGCGCAGCAGCGCCTGATAGTCGCGGCTGGTTCGCAGCAGCAGTCGGAAGAGCGACTCCATCTCGCTAGGGGGAAGCCCTAACTCCGACGCTACACGCATCCGGTCTTCGAGTACTTCCTGCTCGCGTTGCAGGTCGCGGATACGAAGTCCGGCCGCGCGCTTCACCTCGGCGATCTCGCGCACGAGTCCCATACGCCTTGCAACTGCCTGCAGGATGTCGCGGTCCGTCGCGTCGACCTCCGCACGGAGCAGCGCCAAGTTTTTGGATTGATCCGTCATGTCATGCGACTCACCGTGCCAGCAGCTCGTCGGCGATCCGGTCCGCGATTCCGCGCGCGTCGGCGGCCTCGTCGTTTGTCAGAATAATGATTGTGACGCGTCGCTCGGGGATGCGCACGAACGCGTGTCGCTTACCGCCGGGCGACCCGAACGCGCGGTAACGCGTTAGGCCCCGGTACGTGTCCACATCCCACCCCTTCGTCGCGTCGATCGGTTCACGCTCGACGTCCGGCGCCGCGGATGCAGTTCGCGCATACGTATGCGGCACCTCGAGACCGAGCGCCACACGATAGAGCTCGTCCACGTTGGACAGCACTCCGCCGGCCGCCGTCGCCGATGTCTTGCGCAGTCCTACAGGCTGCGCGGCGCGCTGCGCGATGCAACGTTGAAAGGGCGTGAGACGTGGCGCCGTAGAAGCGGCACTATCGGCCGCGGGATCGGTGCGTGCGGGAGGCGGGGGCTCGGGCACCTGCGCGCAGATTGCTTCAAACACTCCCGAGATCCCGCCGAGCGGAAACTGCGGGACTGTGGTTGTGGGCATGTACTTCGCCTGCTGCGGGATCCCGAACGACCGATCGACCAAAACATCGCCGCCTTGCGCGACGAGCACTGTCGCGCCGCCTAACGAGGCGTCTTCGTACTTCGCGAAGAGCGACGTGATAAACGTTGCTGGCAGCGGCGACGCGTCGGACGCTCGACGGATGACGCGCCGAGCACCGAGGTCGTACACATCGCCGGGGAACAGCGTGAGGAAGGGCTTCCCTGCATCGGTGGCGTCGCTGCCGCCATAGACGAACCCTTTGCTGCGCCCAATAATCGTTCCAGTATCGCCACGTACCACCCACGCAGTCCCTTCGTCCTCGGAAATGCCGAGCAGGTTCGGGAATTTGGGGCTGATCGAGTCGGCGAAATCGGCGAGGCGTTCGCGCGCTACCACGTGCTGATCGACGCCCACGTTGCGCAGGAACGCAAATCCCTTCTCGTAACCCGGGTAGTGCATGATGAAGTTGTTGTTCGACGGCGCGCCGCGAACGAGGAACTCGCCAAGGATCGTGGCCCCCGCGGATGATCCCCCAACGACGCCGCCGCGAACCAACACTTCGTGGAACGCAGCTTCTGTCTTAGTCCCCGCATACGCGTCGACGAGGCGGTATTGACGGCCTCCCTCGAACCAGACGCCTCCCGCTTTCTTGATGATTGCGACGAATGCGTCGGAATTGGCGACGTTCTTGTCCTTGGTGAACAGCGTGTAGATGTTCTTCGCCCCCGCCGTTCTCCAGCCGCGGGTCGCGGGACCGTTTTGCGGATACGTATCCGCGCCGCCCGCGTTAGGCACCGTGAGGATGAGTGCGTCAGGGCCTCCGGCCGCGTCGATGAATGCCTTGTAGATCTCCGGTCCCATCGATCCGCCGCCTGCGACAACTACGGTGCCGCGTGCAGGGCCTACTTTCGGGACGGCGCCAGCACCCGACCCGGTCTGTGCGAGCAGGATGGTTGGCAGGACGGTGATGCTGAGCAGTGCGCTGCGAACGGTGCCCATGGTTCCTCGACGCGATTGTTCGTTAGGTCTGTGAGACATGGCGAGACGCCGACGAACGGCGACCAGCCTTCCGAGTTAGTCATAGTATGAAAACATCAGCGAGGCGAAGCGCCAGCCGTCACGCTGGTTGATCGCCGTTAGGACAAGTCGCCCGCGGCGCTCGCTATCGTCGTACCAGTAAACGAAATCCGCCCACACTGTCGCCAACCGTCCGCGACGGTCAATACGCACGTCCTCCAAACGCTCGCCCATTCGCTTCGCGCTGCCAAAGGCGCGCTCTTGCGCCGCGTAGAACTCATCCAGTCGCCGCAACGACACCGTGCTATCGACCGCGATTGACGCTGACGTAAAAGTCGGCAGAAACAGTTCACGCCAACGAGGCAACGACTCTCGCGTGTACAAGCCGGTGTAATCTGCAACGAGGCGTTGCAGGCTTCGGTCGAGCTCCGCTACGGGCTGCGCTTGAACACCATTGCAAGACGTACACGCCAATCCCAAGACGACCAGTAATGTCCGCATGCTCTGAATCTGACGCAAACCGCTGAGTGCCGGCTACCCGAGCGGTGGACGCTCGTGCGTCCACCATTCATGTTCGAGCGATGGATGAACAGGACCTCATCGCCCGGCTGGCGCAGCACCGATCCCTCGGCAGCGCGCCCGCGCGCGAGCACGCCTGGTTGGTGGCCCACGGCACGCTGCGCACATATGCCGTGGGCGACGTTATCACGGCAAAAGGCCAGCAGGCCAAGTGGCTGCAGATCGTCTTGTCAGGGCGTTACGTCCTCCGTACGGATCGTGGCGCCGGGTCGCACAAAATCATGGAATGGCGCGCCGGCGACGTCGGCAGCGTGATGCCCTACTCGCGTGGCGCGTCGCCGCCTAACGATGTTGTGGCCGAGGAAGTCACCGAGTCGCTGACTGTCGACAAGGATCTGTTCCCGGCAATGATCCGCGAGTGCCCGGTCATCACAGGTACTCTCGTGCACGCAATGGTCGATCGTGCGCGACAATTCACCTCGAGCGACCTGCGCGACGAGAAGCTCATCTCGCTAGGAAAGCTCGCGTCCGGGCTGGCGCACGAACTGAATAACCCGGCATCTGCCGTCGTGCGCAGCGCCAAAACCCTTGCGCGGACTCTCAAAGCATCCGAAGAGGCCGCTCGCCGACTCGGCGCGGCGCGCCTAACGGACGCCCAGCTCGCGTCAATCGATGTGATCCGCACGATGTGCGGCGCGGCGCAAAGCGAGGAAGCGCTATCGGCTGTTGCACGCGCGGATCGCGAGGATGCGATCGCAGCCTGGTTAGCAAAACACGGTATCGATGAATCCGGCGCCGGTCCGCTCGCCGAAACCAACGTCACGATTGCCACGCTGGAAACGCTAGCCGCAAGTGTCAGCGGTGCCGCGCTCGACGCAGCGATTCAGTGGCTCGCCGCGGGATGCCTCATGCGAGGTATCTCCGGTGACATCGAGACGGCCGCGTCGCGCATCTACGACCTCGTGGCGGCTGTGAAAGGCTTTTCGTACATGGATCGCGCGCCGACGGCGGAGCCGGTAGACATCCGCCGTGGAATTTCGGATACGCTCACGATGCTCGCGGCGAAGCTGCGCGCGAAGTCGGTGGAAGTATCAGTGGACCTCCCAGTCGACCTTCCGGCAGCGCACGCGGTTGGCGCCGAGCTCAATCAGGTGTGGATGAATCTGATCGATAACGCAATCGATGCTGTGCCGGTTGGAGGGCACATCGCTGTGTCGGGAGCGCCTGAGCTCAATTGTGTGACCGTCCGCATCAGGGACGATGGCCCTGGTATTCCGGCCGAGATTCAGGGGCGCATCTTCGATCCCTTCTTCACGACGAAGGGCGTGGGAAAGGGTACAGGACTTGGTCTCGATATCGTTAGGCGTCTCCTGCAACGCCACGATGGCGAAGTGTCAGTAGAGTCCGTGCCGGGACGCACGGAGTTTCAAGTGCGGATTCCAGCGGAGCCGTAGGCGGATCAAAGGGGTCAGACCCCGCGATCAAAGGGGTCTGACCCCTTTGATCATCTATTGGCGGTGTTATCCAGGATGGGTCGATTGACCGCGGTGGTCGACGTAATCGTGATGTCTCCTCTCGCGCTGACCGTGTACACCCTCCCAGCCGAGAATGACACCGCGGTTCGAGTGATGATGTTCGTCGCTGACCCGGCAGTGCGCGTCACTATGTCGTACACGCCGCCAGGCACCGTCGTAAAGGCGCCGCCCGCCTTGTACGCGACTGCGCTGCCGACGGGCAGCTCGGCGCCCGTCGTCGGGTTACGTGCATACAGCGTCATTGCATTCGAGTTCGATATCGCGTTGACGAACCTGACCTGAGCCGCCGCGTAATCGAACGTGGCGGGCACTGGATCCTCTACGACGAATCCCTCGACGCTCTTGCTTGTCGTGTTGTAGAACCCGCTCATGTAGAACGAATAGGCCTTTCCGTCGGCGATCGTTGCATTGACTGACGAGATTGCGAGATCTTTGTCGGTCGCGGCGGAGAGCTTTCCCGTTAGGGTGTACTGGCCGGGCGCAATCGCGGCGTAAAACCCGCCCGAGCCGGCCGCGCCGTACGCCACCCCGATTGTGGCTTCGGTCCCGGTTGTCGAGCTGATCGCCGTCATCTTCGTGTCATTGGCGTAGAAGTTCACCTGCGGAGCGTTCACGCCAAAGTTGAAAAACTTGATGCGTGCGCTGGCGATCGGCCCCGTGATCTCCTGAACGGCGTTCTTGTCACAGGCAGCTACCAGGGCTGCGCACAGCAGCAGCGTTAGGCTCTTATATCGCGTCATGGTCTGATTACGGTTGGATGATCCACATCAGCTTTGTGTGATAGTCCAGGGCGAGTCCGCCGATGACGTCCAGCCCTGCCCTGTTCCACACGTATTCCGAGTTGAAACGCGGTCGAATGCGCTGCACGATCTTGCCGTTGTTGTCCGGATACAGCGCCGTCGGTGGCGCGAAGCCGGGGAAAACCTGCACACCGCTCGCCGGGTCGATGTCCGTGTAGTGATAGCGGCGCAGATCCATCCACACCTCGTTATGTCCCCAGCCGAACAACGCGATGTACTTCTGCGACATGATCTGCGTCAACGTTAGGCTGCTCGCCGCGGTGGGCACGATCGCCGGCGCCGCGAGGAACGCCGCTTTCTCGGCGGCCGTGATCTGGGTCGGTGATTGGCCATTGTCGAGGTTACGCGCATTCACGAAATCGATGTGTGCCGAAATCCCATTGCGATACGCCGTCAAAGCGGTCGCCTTATCCCCCGAACGATACGCCGCTTCAGCCTTGATGAACTGCAGCTGCGCATACGTCATGAGCGGCACCTTCGCCTTATCGTCGAACAGGTAGCGACCAGGCTGCTGCGCGCCACCGGTGCCGGGATAGCCGTAGAAGTTGTTAGGCTGCTGCGCCGTGGTGAGCGCACCAAAGCCGACGATATTGATGTCGAGGCCGCGGAACTGTCCGTCGGGAGCCGGGGCGATCACCCGACTCAAGCGTGGATCGATGACACCGCCAAACGCCGTCCCGTTCAACAGACCGACGATGAACTGGGTCGGCCGGTACGTTGTCAGGTTGTTTCTCGTCCGTCCCCAGAAATTGATGTCATCGTTCTGCGTCGCCGGATATGCCAGCAGTGGATCGTCGGCGTTGCTCGCGAACGATTTGTCGACGGCAGCGATTACGTCCGACGGTTTGTACGTCGTCTTGTTCGAATAGTGGTTCAAGTTCACCGCGAGCATACCCCACGCGAGCTTGAGCCACTTCGTGCGATCGCCGTTGTAGATCTTGTCAGTCCTGGCGAGATACGCCTGATCAACTGCGCCGTCATTGCGCTGCAGCAGCTCGATCGCCTTGTTCAACAGCCGTTGGACCTCCTGATACGCATACTCCTGCGTGTCGTAGCTGAAGCTAAACTTGGACTGGTCGATGGCTTCCTTGACGATGATCTCGCCGTGCAGATCTGTCGTCACCTGCCAGCCCCACGCCTTGAGAATGTGACCGACGCCTAACAAGTCCCAGCGCTCCTCGGCCTCAGCTTTTGTCATCATATCCACGAGGTTCTGACCGAGCGACCAATAGACGTCGCGCCATTGCTGCGCGCCGTTGTCGCTCGACGGGTCGTAGCCCATGCGATCCCACGTCGTGAGGACCGCGCCGGGGATCGTCCACTCCTGCGCATAACGACCGACGAAGCGTCCGTCGAACTGCGGCGACGTGACCATCCAGTGCAGCATCGGCGCGAGGTAGAGATTCGCCGAGACTATTTGTGGCGCGTTAGGGTTCTCGTTGACGTCGAGGAAGTCCTTGCAACCCGTGGACAGTGCACACACACCCACGAGCGCAGCGGAGCGGATTCTGTGAATAGTCGGCGTCATTGTCAGAACCCCACCCTGAAGCCGAGGTTGAACGATCGCGGCATCGGGAAATTCCCGAAGTCGATACCCTGCGCGCTGGATCCGCCCACAGCCGCGGTGTTGCCGTTCACTATTGGATCGAGGCCCGAGTAGTTCGTGACGAGAAACAGGTCCGTCCCCGTGACGAACACGCTCGCTTCGCGCGCCCGGAATAGTCCAGCTGGCAGTCTGTATCGCAGCGTCACATCACGCAACCGAATCCAGTCGATATCCTTCTCGATGAAGAGCTCTTCGCTGATCAAGGTGTAGTACGCCGGCTGCACCGACGGAATGACGACGATGTTGTTCGGCGTCGGGTTCGCGCTGTTCTCCTTTCCGTCTCGTAACACGCCCTTGATCACGCGCGGCTCCTCCCTATCCAGGGTGCGCTTGCTGAGCCCACGAGCGGTGAGGAACTGCTCCGTTGCGTTGTAGACGTCGCCGCCCTTTCGGAAGTCGACGAGGAAGTTGAGTGCGAAGCGCTTGTAGTTGATCGTGTTCGTTAGGCCGATCGTGTAGTTCGGTTGGCGATCGTATCCGCCGTCGATGAAATCCGCCGACCGCAGCGGAAGGCCCGTCGTCGGGTCGATGAGGATGTCACCCTTATTGTTGCGCAAGTAGAACCGGCCAGTGAGCGATCTCGTGGACAGCCCCGGCTTGGTTCCGTTGCGCACGTTACCGAACAGCCACGTGTCCGACACGTACGATTCCGGTAACTCGTTAGGCAGTGCCAGCACCTTGCCGCGCGCGCTCTCGAAGTTCGCGACGAAATCCCAGGACAGCTCGTTCTTGCTGTACGGGTTTCCGCGCACGGTCAGCTCGACGCCGCGGTTGCGCGTGACGGCACCGTTCAGGTTGAACAGGATGAAGCCGGTCGCGTAACTCCCGCGGATGTCATTGACGATCTGGTCCTTGGTCTGCTTGTGATAGAACGTCGCGTCGATCCCGAGGCGGTCGTCAAAGAAGCCGAGCTCAGTACCGACCTCGTATGATCTCGCAAACTCCGGCTTGAGACCGAGATTCGGCCCGGTGAAGCCGTAGCCGTATCCACCGAACGACGTTGTCTTGAATTCGAGCGCTGGCCGATACGCGTAGGGGCGAGCGTCCTTGCCGACTTCCGCATAGCCGGCGCGCAGTTTCCCGCTCATGAAGTCACGCAGTCCAGGAAAGGCGTCGGAGAAGACGAAGCTCGCAGAGATCGACGGATAAATGAACGAATTCCGGTCCTGCGGGATCGTCGACGTCCAGTCGTTTCTGGCGGTGCCGGTGAGGTACAGGTAGTCCTTGAAGTTCAGCGTGGCGCTACCAAAGAGACTGACAAGTCGTCGCTGCGATGTCGTCGTCCGATTCGTTCGCAGGTTCGTGTTGTTGATCGAGACGAAGTTGGGATCCAGGAAGTCCTGCCCTTTGAGCGCGGCCGTTGTGGATTTGAAATCCGAGACCTGGTTCCCGATTAGACCGCTGATCGAGATGCTATTCGTTAGGAAGTAGCTGTTGAAGTTGAGCAGCGTCTGCGCGGTGAGGTTGCGCACGACGTCATTCGCTTCGTCCAGGATTCCGTTGAACGTGTTGCCGGTCGCGCTCTCGGGGTGGCGCAGGATCTGATTCTCGTTGGTGTATCCATCCAGGCCGACGTTTGTCTTGAGATTTCCCCACGAGAACGGCGTCACCTGAAGTCCCAGGTTGGTGACGATGCGGCCATTCTTCGAATTGACCTTGTTCTTCTCGGCGTTGAAGTAGGGATTGTCCTGCTCCAACCCTGCCGTCAGCGCCGTTAGGCGTCGTCGGTTTCCGGCCGGTGTGAGCCAGTCCTTCGCGTTGTCTGTCTGTGGCCACAGCAGCAGGCCTACCAGCACGCCGTTGTCGCCTTTGTACACTTGATCGTTTGTGGCGTACGCGTACGCCATCGACAGGTCGGCGCGCAGCCAGGAGCTCACCTGGGCCTGCGAGGATCCCGTTAGGTTGAGGCGCCTGTAATCCGAGTTTGGAACGACTCCTTCTTCATTGTCAGCGGCCAGCGCCAAGCGATAGTTGATGCGATTGTCAGTCGCCGCGCCGCTAAACGACAGGTTGTGCTTTTGACTCACTCCGCGGCGGAAGAACTGGCCGATGTTGTCGTAGAACTGCGTGCCGGTTGGATACGGAGCACCGAAATACTGGAACAGCGAGAGCGTACCCCCGGCGATCGACGTGGGGCCGTAGACGCGCTGAAGATCGGGTGTGTCCCGGCTCGTTTCGAACCTAACGCTGCTGCCATACTCCAATCCACCGAGGCCCACGCGACCGCGCTTCGTTGTGATCACGATCGCGCCGTTCGCCGCGTCGATGCCGTAGAGCGCGGATGCCTCGGGCCCCTTGAGCACGACGACGGACTCGATGTCTTCAGGATTGAGATCGGCGGCGCGGTTGGTGAAATCGACGCCGCGATTGCTGAACGCCGTCAACGAACCCGGTGCATCGGAAGCGAGCACTCCGGTGTTCAGTGTTTTGTTGTCGAGCGGCAAGCCATCCACGATCATGAGTGGCTGATTGCTGCTGCTGATCGAGCTGACGCCTCTGATGGTGACGGATGAGGACGCGCCCGGAACGCCCGACGTGCTGGTTACTTCGACGCCTGCCACGCGGCCCTGGAGCGCGTTGACGAAGTTCTCGCGCTGCGTGCCGGCGATGTCTGCGCCGCGGACGGTCTGCTGCGCGGTTCCGAGCGCGCGCTGCGACGTCGATTGGCCTAACGCGGACACGACGACAGCGTCGAGCGTCGTCGCGACTTTTTTGAGCTCGACGTTTATGATGTTGTCGGCGCCGACGGTGCGTTCCTCGGGCGCGTTCCCCAGCATCCGGAAGAGAAGGACCTGGCCCGCTGCAGCACGAATCGAGTAATTGCCGTCCGTGTTCGTCAGCGTACCAGTGCCTGTCCCCTTGAGGACAACCTGCACGCCTTGCACCGGCTGCCCTTGGTCACTCGTAACTTTGCCGGTCACCATCTTCTGCTGGGCGTGTGCCTGCGCAGCGAGAAGGAGGGTGCCCGTCAGCACCATGAGTACTCGTTTTGTCATAAGAGTGGCATCGGGTTCTGGTGAACGGTGAGGGAGCTTCGGCCGCTAAACGGGACGCGAGCGTGCACCCGCGCTTGCGTCAACCACGCTCACTATGCGGGACTCCGTGCGCTTATGCTATCACGCGGATGCGCACATAACTACGCCTGTCTTGAATTGGCGTCAACTAAGCCGCTTTTGCCTCGGTCACCTGCTGCGCTTTCGCGTCATCGAACTCCCCTTCCCACCGCGCCATAACGACTGTCGCTAGACAGTTGCCAATGAGATTGACGGTGGTGCGGGCCATGTCCATCAACTCATCGACGCCCAGAATCAGCGCGACGGCTTCGAGCGGCAGACCGAACGACGCGAGCGTACCGGATAGAATCACGAGCGACGCACGCGGGACGGCGGCAACACCTTTGCTCGTGAGCATGAGCGTGAGCATCATGATCAACTGCTGCCCCACCGTCATGTTGATCCCCGCGGCCTGGGCGGCGAAGACCGACGCGAGCGACAGGTAGAGCGTCGTCCCATCGAGGTTGAACGAGTATCCCGTCGGCATAACGAATGCGACGATGCGACGCGGCACGCCGAACGCCTCCATGCGCTGCATCGCGAGCGGCAGCGCGGCCTCCGACGATGTTGTCGAGAAAGCGATCAGCGCCGGCTCCTTGATCTGTTTGAAAAAGCGCGCGATCGGCACGCGTGCCATGAGCGCCACTGGGAGCAAGACGCCTAACATGAAGACGACCAGCGCTCCGTACAGCGTGAGGATCAGCTTTCCCAGATTGATCAGAACGGAAAGCCCGCTGTGACCCACAGTCACCGCGATCGCGGCACCGATGCCAATGGGCGCATACTTCATGACGAGCCCCGTGAACTTGAACATCACCTCGGCGAGGCTCTCGCACGTCGAGATCATCCACTCCTTCGCCTTCCCGCGCACTTGTGCGAGCGCCACGGCGAAGATGATCGACCAAAAGACGATCTGCAGCACCTCGTTACTCGCGCCAGCCTGGATGATGCTCTCCGGCACAATGTGCGAGAGCACGTCCGCGAACGTCTGCTTGCGGGCGGCGAACTGCTGCGCTTGCGTCGGATCACCGGCGAGCTGCACGCCCACGCCAGGCTTCGTTAGGTTCACAGCGAAAAGCCCGATGAACAGCGCCAGCGTCGTGACAATCTCGAAATAGATGATCGACTTGAGCGCGAGCCGCCCAACGCGCTTCATGTCGTCGCCATGCCCGGCGATACCGATCACCAGCGTCGCGAAGATCAGCGGCGCGATGATCGATTTGATCATGCGCAGGAAGATCTGCGATAGGGGCCGCAGCGATTGCGACGCTTCGGGCCAGATGTAGCCAATCAGCGTCCCGATCACCATGGAGATCAGTATCCACTTGGTGAGCGAGATACTGCGCAGTCGCGTCCAGACAGGATTCGCCATAGAAGGAAAAAGAGATGCGGTGCGTTACACCGATTTCAGCGCCTCGACGAGACGCGACAATGATTTGCGTGCGTCACCGAACAGCATGCGCGTATTCGGTCGATAGAACAGAGCGTTGTCGATGCCCGCAAAGCCCACGCTCATCCCGCGTTTGAGCACGACGACCTGCTTCGCCTTATCGGCGTCAAGGATCGGCATTCCATAGATAGGGCTCGACGGATCGTCGCGCGCGGCTGGATTCACCACGTCATTGGCCCCGACAACGAGCGCGACGTCGGTGGATTCGAAGGTGCCGTTCACCTGCTCCATCTCCGCGAGCTGATCGTACGGCACGTTGGCTTCGGCCAGGAGCACGTTCATATGCCCGGGCATGCGCCCGGCCACGGGATGAATTGCATAACGAACGTCGACACCGCGGCGGCCCAGTTCACTTGCGAGCGCCTGCAGCTCGTGCTGCGCCTGCGCCACCGCCAGGCCGTAACCGGGGATCATGATGACGCGCCGCGCATACGCGAGCGCGATGGCCGTGTCGTCCACGGTCGCCTCGCGCGCGACAGGCGCCGTCCCGTTTGAACCCGCCGTAACAGCCGCCTTGACGGCCCCAAAGCCGCTGAAGAGCACGTTGCCTAACGAGCGGTTCATAGCCTTGCTCATGAGCAGCGTCAGCAGCGTGCCTGAGGCCCCGACCAACATGCCGGCCACGATGAGCATCTCGTTGTTCAGTTCCAGACCCGTGATCGCGGTAGCGAGACCAGTGAGCGAGTTGAGCACCGCGATCACGACGGGCATATCCCCGCCGCCGATCGCGAGCGTGGCCAACGCACCCAGCGTCAACGTCGCCGCGAACAGCCACCAGAGCGCACTGGCGCCCATGCGTCCGCTCACGATCATCAGCGCGAGGCCTAACGCATTCAGGAGCACCAGCCCTTGAAGCACCCGCTGACCTGGAAACAACAGCGGCTTCGTGCTCAGCACCTCTTGCAGTTTGCAGAACGCAATGATGCTGCCGCTGAAAGAGATCGCCCCGATGGCCGTTCCAAGTACAACGGCGACGCTGGCGACCATGCTCACCTCGCCCACACTCGACGCGTGGATGTACTCGGCGACCGACACGAGCGCCGCCGTCGCACCGCCTGCGCCATTGAAAAGCGCGACCATCTGCGGCATCGCGGTCATCGGCACGCGGCGCGCAAAATAGACGCCGATGATCGCGCCGACTGGAATGCCTAACGCAATCAGCCAGAACGTCGCGATCTGCCGGTCGAAGAGCGTCGCGACGAGCGCGACGAACATCCCCACCGCCGCGAGCCGATTTCCGGATCGCGCAGTGCGCGGTGAACTGAGTCGCTGCAATCCGAAAATGAAGAGCACCGCCGCCGCGATGTAGCTCAAGCTGATCGCGGCGCCACGCAAATCGAAGCTCACAGTTTGTCGGTTTGGGCCGGCGCCTTGTGTTGCTGCTGCTTGAACATGTCCAGCATGCGCTCCGTCACAGCAAAGCCGCCGAAGACGTTCGCGGCGCCTAACACGACGGCGACGAACGCGATGCCTTTGAGCAGCGGCGTGTCGGCGAAGCCGGCTACTAACATCGCCCCCAACAACACGATGCCGTGGATCGCGTTGGTCGCCGACATCAACGGCGTGTGCAGGATCGCGGGGACGCGCGCGATCACCTCGAACCCGACGAAGGTCGCGAGGATGAACACGTAAATAGCGAGCGTGAGGTCTCGGCTCATGTACTATCGGGTTGTTTTAGATGACGATGTCTCCGCGTGGCCGTGTGGCAGCCTAGCGGCGCGCCAAGGATACGCCGCTCACAGCCCCGGCGCACCCCCGTCAACCCGCACAGTAACGGCGCGGCCGCGCCAATCCGCTGGCTTGACGGCGCGCTCGCTGGCAAGAACGCGGCGGCCAGCCGCGGGATATGCGACTTCGATGTCCACCGAACTCACGCGTTGCGGCAGCCCGAAGTGCACTGGCGCATCGCTTTGCGCGTTGTAGCCTGAGCCAGCGTCGACGAGCCGCGTGCCGAGGAGTCGCCGAGTGCCTGCACTGTAGATGCGTACCACAGCGCCGGCGCGCAGACTGCGCCCGTTGGCGTCGGTGACACGCACCGCGAGCGATCGGCCCGCCTCCGACGGCGCGAGCATGTTGCGCAGGAGGGAGTGCATGCCATCCGGCCTAACACCAGTGAGCGCGAGATCTTCGTCGCCGTCGCGATCGAAGTCGGCCCACTGCACGCCGTGATCGGCCTGTAGTGCCTGGATATTCTGTGGTGTGACGTCTGAGAACCGATCGCCTTCATTTCGAAGGAGGTAGTCGCGATAGCTCACGCCACCAGTCACTGTGCCGTTCACGTATAGGTCGATGCGACCATCGTGATCGAAATCGGAGAAGGCGCACGCGTCGTAACGACCGTCGATGGCAATCCCCCACTTCGCCGACGCGTCTTCGAATGTGCCGTTGCCGCGATTCAGTAGGAGCCCGTTCCGTCCATAGTTTGCGGCGAAGAGGTCCAGGCGGCCGTCGTTATTCACATCAGCGGCGCAGGGGCGCACCGTGCCGTTCGTCGCCTCGTTAGGCAGCCTGCCTCCCCATGCAGCACCTGCCGCGGGCCCCACGTCCGTGAAGCGGCCGTTGTCGTTGCGCATGAGCGCATTGGCGTCGCCGTCCTGATTGGCGACATACAAATCGATGTCGCCATCGTCGTCGTAGTCGAGCCATACGGCGCCGACACTCTTTCGTCCGTCGGCGAGCCCGACATCGCCTGCGACATTCGTGAACTTGCCGACGTCGTTGCGATACATCGCGTTGGCGCGGTCTCGCAAGGCCACGAAGAGATCCAGATCGCCGTCGTTGTCCAAGTCGAGCCACGTGAACTGGCGCACGCCCGCTGAGTCCGTTCGCGTTAGGCCCGACTCGGCCGTCACATCAGTAAAGCGTCCGCTGTCGTTGCGGTAGAGCTTGAGCACCGACGCCGTACCGGGCGCGAAGCCTAACACGAGATCGGGATCACCGTCGGCGTCGTAATCGCCCCACGCCGCGCTGCGCGTGGCGCGCACATCGGCCACACCGGCCGCTGCGCCCACATCGCTGAACGTGCCATTGTCGTTGCGATAGAGACGGTTTGCTGTCCCGTTGAATCCCACATATAGATCGAGATCTCCGTCGGAGTCGTAGTCGGCCCAGGCGTTCGTTAGGGTTGTACCCGTCGCGAACAGCTCCGGCTGCGCCGCCTGAAAGGTCGGCGGCACGTTGCGATACACCTTGCCGCCTTTCATGACGAACACCACACGCCGGAGCGCCGTGATGTCTTGCAGCGGATTCCCGTCGACGGCGATGAGATCCGCCTCCATGCCGGCCGCCAACGCCCCGATCCTGTCGTGCATGCCTAACGCTTGCGCCGCGAGCCATGTCGTCCCGCCGATGGCGTGCATCGCGGGTTCCTTCGCCTCTCGCACACGATACACAACCTCACGCGCGTTCTGTCCGTGCGCGCCGGCCGTAGCGTCCGTCCCCATGATGATCTTGAGCTTCGGATGTGTGAGCGCGCGCTTGTACATGTCGAGCTTGCGCGGAATCCCCTCTTCCATGAAGCGGAAACCTTCTTCCGTGTAATTCCCGATCCCCAGGTAGTTCTTCTTGAGCTCGATGTAGTTCTGCGAGACGAGACCGATGTTGGGCTCGAAGAACGTTCCGCGTTCCGCCATCAGCGCCAACTCGGCGTCCGTCGCTTGACTGCCGTGCGTCACGGCGAAGCAGCCCGCGTTCGCTGCCGCGCGGATCGCGGACGCCGCGTGTGCGTGAATCCAGCTGCGCTTCCCGGCTTTGCGCGCTTCGTCGCAGGCAGCCTGGATCTGCGCGTCGCTGAGGGTCTGTTGCCCGCCTTCGCGGATGCTGCGCGACGCAAACACTTTGATCGCATCGGCGCCGCGCGCGACCATGCCGCGGACCCAGGCACGGATTGAATCACTCGTTAGGCTCGTGTCCGTCAACGACTGCACAGACGTGAGCAGGCGCGGACCAGAAATCTCTCCCTTCGCGATTGCGGAACGCAGCTCGAGATCCAACGGCGAGCCGATGCTCTGGACCGTCGTAAACCCTGCCATGAGCATCGTGTACGCATTGTCCTCCGCTGCGCGGCGTCGCTCGGCGGGCGTCTCGCCCTGATTCGACGCACGTCCATCCTTGCCGAAGTGCGACTCCAGGTGCACGTGCGTATCGATCAACCCCGGCAGCAGCGTTAGGCGCGAGAATTCGTACGTGGGCGCCGTGCGACCGGCTGGTGCAATGCGCGCGATGCGCGAGCCTTGAACGACGACATCGACTTGCCGCCGAATGCCTCCGTGGCCGTCGATCAGCGTTCCGGCGCGGATCGTTATCGCCTGTTGCGCCGCCGCGATTTGCGCCGACGCCAGCAAGAGAACAGCGAGTCGCATCGAGAGCCTCCTCTTGGCCGTTCAATGTACCGGCAGGCGTGACCGGCGCCACGGCGTGCGCTGCGTCTCGCGTCTACAGTGATCACCCGCACCGGACAGTACGAAGTGGCGTTGCGCAGCCGAGTTCGTACCTGTCCTGACCATGATCCCGCCAGCAAACCCATCCACTTACGCAGTTCTATCCTTGCTGTTGTCGCGGCCGCGTTCACTTCCGCCTGTGGTGCTACGACTGACGAAGGAGCGCCCGCCGCGCCCAACGCACCGCGTGGCGATCCGTCGGCGCTGCCACGGGTGGAACAGTCGCGTATCCCGTACATCGGCGCGTGCCGCGTGCCGAACCAGGATGGCAGCGGCTCGACGAATAATTCATTCGGCTACGGCGGCCACGCGCTCGGCTATAACCCGGCGAACAACTCGCTGTTCTACGGCGGTCACGACTGGTATCAAAAGCTCGCCGAGATCGCGATCCCGAGCACGATCAGCCTAACGAACACGGCCAGCGTGTTGCAACCGCTGCACGATGTCACCGACGGTCGTGCGGGACAAGTGGACGACGGCACCGTCAAGCTGGGCGGGACTCTCGTATTCAATGGTCGCTTGATCGTCACGGCGTACTCGTATTATGACGCCGACGGCAACCAGAGCATGTCGCACTTCGTCTCGGGCACGAACCTCTCTCGCAGCAGTGACGTCCGCGGACCGCATGAGCTGGGCGGTGTGGCGAACCCACGAGCCAAGGCCGGCTACATGACGGAGATCCCTAACGAGTGGCGAGCAGCATTCGGCGGTCCGGCGCTCACCGGCCAGTGCTGTCGCTCGATCATCAGCGCGACGTCCGCGGGCCCTTCCGCCACGGTGTTCAATCCGGACGATGTCGGCGTGACGACGCCCGTTCCAGGAACGACCGTCCTCTTCTACCCGTTAGGCAACGCCACCACGCGCGACGGCACGTTCGGGAACGACGTCTTCGTGCAGTCGGATGTCGTCGCCGGCATCGCGTTCCCGCGCGGCACGCGCAGCGTGTTGCTCATCGGACGGCATGGTCAGGGGGCGTACTGCTATGGGCCGGGGACGAGCGATCAATCGCTGGCCGGCAAACCGTCGGGCAACGGTGTCGACTCCTGGTGCCACGATCCCGCGAGCTCCTCGAAAGGCACTCATGCATTTCCGTACCTGCATCAGCTCTGGGCCTACGATGCAAATGATCTGATCTCCGTGAAAGAGGGACAACGCCAGACGTGGGATGTGCGGCCCTACGGGGTCAACTCGAGACTCTGCACTCGAGACTGACCACTCGTAGCTCTCTGTTTTTCGATGGGCCCGGCCTTGGAGCCTACACCGTCGCTCCATCCCTGAGCGCCATGAACATCCCGCCAAAGAGTCCAGCGATCACCATGGCGATCAGAAAGATGATCAGCATCGCCGGAATCGATGCCAGCGTCCATTTCAGAATGAAAACCACCATGCTGCCGAACGGCATGCTGACGTCGCTCACTGACACCTTCTGCACGGACTCGTCCATGGGAACTCCGGTCGTGGGTGAGCGCCAATCTGCGACCTCTATGTCACTTGTCGAGTAGCTGGCTCAACGACCGCTAGCCGCGTCGCGTCTCATAACGGCAACTTTGCTTGCGCGCGCGCTTGCTTCCGCCGCACTTCTCCAAGCCCAATGAGAGAGCCATGACGCAGAACGCGATTCGGTCCACTGCACGATGCCGCGCAATCGGCGTCGCCGTCCTGTCATTCGGCGTGATCGCCGCTCAGGCTGAAGCGCAACAACAGCAGCAGCAACAGCAGCGGCAAACGGTGCCGCAAGTCGTAATGGACACCGCTCGCGCGCGAACGCTGTACATCAGCAATCGCCCCGAGGATCACCCGACCGCCGACTGGGCTGCGCAGATCGCGAGCAAGAAGCGCACGGACAGCATCTACTCCGCGCGAAGCGCCGGCGTGATGGATTTCAACAAGATCTCCTACAAGAGCACTGTCGACGGAATGGAGATTCCTGCGTATCTCTTCCAGCCGCTCAACAAGCGTGGTGCGAAGGGACACGCCGCCATGATCTGGGTGCACGGCGGCGTGCACGGCGATTGGGGGACGGGGATGTTCCCCTTCGTGCGTGAAGCGATCCAGCGCGGTTACGTCATCATCGCGCCTGACTATCGCGGCAGCACCGGCTACGGCGAGGCGCACTACCGCGCGATCGACTACGGTGCCAAGGAAGTTGACGACGTAATCTCAGCCGTCGAATACCTCAAAACACTGCCGCACGTCGATCAAGACCGACTCGGTATGATGGGCTGGAGCCACGGCGGCTTCATCACCGCGCACTCGCTTTTCCGTGAGCAGCATCCGTTCAAGGGCGGAGCGGCGATCGTGCCGGTCACGAACCTCGTCTTCCGTCTGTCCTACAAAGGCCCGGGCTACACTCGCGGCTTCTCCACGCAGCAAGGCATTCAAGGAATGCCGTTCGAGAAGAGAGAGGAGTACATCAAGCGTTCGCCGCTCTATCAGGTCGAAAAGCTGCGCGTGCCGATCCTTGTGCACGTTTCGACGAATGACACAGACGTGGACTACGTGGAAGATCAGCAGCTCGTCTGGAAGCTGATGGCGCTCAAGCCGCACCTCGCGGAGACCAAGGTGTACGACGACCCCGCGCCTTGGGGCGGCTCGGTTGGGCACGCATTTAGCCGGCGCGTGAACCCGCAAACGCTCGAGCGCGTGGATTCGCCGGCGCAGATCGATTCCTGGAACCGCACGTGGACCTTCTTCGACTGGGTGCTGCGGCCATACGAAGATCGCTCCAAGCCACTGGACCCGTGCTGGACGCAGGACTGCTCGCGCGGTCGACCGGCGTCGCCTACTGAACGTTAGGCAAAGACAAACTAACTTCGCGTTACAGCCGTCAGCACCTTTTCCAGTCAGCGCGTTTGCAATAGGGCCTTCAAACCTCCTATCAACCATGAGCATTGTCGAGAAACTCGGCCGCGCGATGTTGGGCGCAGCGCTTTTCCCCGCCCTCTTGGCGGCCCAGCCCACCGCTGGTCCCTTCGAAGCCGACTCTCTCACTCTCGCTGGCCTGCGTTGGCGAGCGATCGGACCCGCGAACTTCATGGGCCGAGTGAGTGATGTAGTTGGGATCCCCTCCCCATCGAAAACGTTCTTTCTGGCCGCCGCGGCCGGTGGCATCTGGAAGTCGACCAATAACGGGATCACGTGGCGTCCGGTCTTCGACAACCAGCGCGTGATTTCGATGGGCATGCTCGCGATCGCGCCGAGCGATACACAGCAGGTCTGGGCCGGCTCGGGCGAGCCGAACTCGCGCAACTCCATTTCTCCAGGTGGTGGCGTTTACAAGTCCACCGATGGCGGCATCACCTGGAAGCTCATGGGGCTGGAGAAGACGCAGACTGTCGGCCGCGTCGCGGTGCATCCGACGAATCCGAATATCGTGTATATCGCCGCGTTAGGCGCAATCTGGAACAGCAACCCCGAGCGCGGTCTCTACAAGACCGAAGACGGTGGGACGACGTGGACGCTGATCAAGTTCGTCTCCGACAAGGCCGGCTTCATCGACGTGCAGCTCGATCCGACGAATCCCGACATCGTGTGGGCCTCGAGCTGGGAACGCGTGCGCGGTCCATACTTCCTCAGGTCCGGCGGACCCGGCTCGGCGCTCTGGAAGTCGACCGACGCCGGCAAGACATGGACTGAGGTGAAAGGCGGCGGCTTCCCGGAAACAACGAAGGGCCGCATCAGCATCGCCATCGCGGCATCGAATCCCAAGGTCATGTATGCGCAGGTCGAGGCGGACACGGTGCCTAACGCCTCTAAGGAGAAGAAGCCCGCGCAGACTCGGCTGTCCGGTTTGTATCGCTCCGAGGACGGCGGAGCCACCTGGACGCGCACGAACAACGAGAACACGCGGCCGTTCTACTACTCGCAGGTGCGCGTGCACCCGACGAACCCCAATCGCGTGTACTGGTCGTCGACCCCTGTGCGCGTTTCGAACGACGGCGGCAAGACAGTGCTCAGCGCAACCGTCGGCGTGCACGTCGATCACCACGGCATGTGGATCGATCCTAACGATCCCGAGCGGATGATCGTCGGCAACGACGGCGGCGTCGCGATGAGCTTCGATCAGGGTGGCAATTACCTCGCGCCTAACAACTTGCCGATCGGGCAGTTCTACAACGTCAGCTACGACTTCTCCGTGCCCTACCGCGTTTGCGGCGGCGCGCAAGACAATTACTCGTGGTGCGGGCCAAGCCGGCGCCGCAACGGACCGATCACAAACGCCATGTGGTTCTCGATCAGCGGTGGCGACGGATTCGTGACGCAGAACGATCCGACGGACCCCAACATCGTGTACGGCGAGTCGCAGGGCGGGAATATCGGACGCTTAGATCTGTCCACGGGCGTCCGTACAGCGTTGGTCAAGCCGCAATACCGCCCTCGCTATGACATGTACGAAGACTCAGTCATTATCGAGCGTCCCGACACAACAACACCGGAAACCGCCGCACAGAGACGCCGCATCGCGGATCTTCGCGCGCGGCAACGCGCCGACTCGGTGACGCTGGATCTGCGCTGGAATTGGAACACGCCCTACTTCATCTCGCTGCACAACTCATCGACGCTCTATTTCGGCGCGAATCGCGTGCTCAAGTCCACCAAGCGCGGCGACGAGATGTATCCGATCTCGCCCGACTTGAGCGTCGCGGACACGATGAAGATCCGTGTCTCGCGTCGAGCGACTGGCGGTGTGACACCGGACCTAACGGGAGCCGAGACGTACGGCACGATCGTGTCGCTCAACGAATCACCGATCCGGCCGGGCATCCTGTACGCGGGTACGGACGATGGCAAAGTGTGGATTAGCTGGAATGACGGCGGCAAGTGGGACGACCTAACGGGACGCTTCCCCGGCGTGCCTCCGGGAACGTATGTCAGCCGCATCGAGCCTTCGACGCATGACTCGCTCGCGTTCTTCATCACGTTCGACAATCACCGCAACGGCGATTTCACGCCGTATGTGTACATGACAACAGACGGTGGGAAGACGTTCCGCTCGATCGCGTCGAACCTCCCGCGCGGCGGGCCCGACTTCGTGCACGTGATCCGCCAGGATCGCGTGAACAAGAGCCTTCTGTTTGTTGGTACGGATGTGGGGGTCTATGTCTCTGTCAACGGCGGACAGACGTGGCAGCGCTTCATGACCGGGCTGCCGACGGTTCCTGTGCACGACTTGCAGATACAGCCGCGTGACAAGGAACTGATCGCCGGAACGCACGGCCGCTCGATCTACATCGTCGACATCGCGCCGCTGCAGCAGCTGACGCCAGAGGTTGTCGCCGCCGACGCGCACCTCTTCGCGCCGACGACGGCATATCAATGGGGCGAGCCGCCCGTCGAGGGGCAGGCGGTGGCGCAGGCGACATATGAAGCGCCCAGCCCGGCGTACGGGGCGAACATCGTGTATCGCCTAACGAGCCGGCAGCAGGGCCAGGTGCGCGTCGTCATCAGCGACGTCACGGGTGATACGATTCGGACCTTGCAGGGGCCCGGCCTTCCCGGCCTGCAGCGGGTCGCTTGGGGCTACCAGGGAAAAGCACCGCCACGGCGCCCGCTCGCCGTCGCACAAAAGCGCGACTCGACACTGCAGATGAACCGCATCATGACGGTGCTCGACTCGCTGGAGAAAGCGGGGACGAACGCGCAGCTCGTCGGGCGCGTTAGGCAGGCCTTCGCGAGTGGCCAGATCGGCCAGGGAGTTGGCGGCTTTGGTGGCGGAGGCGGTGGCGGCGGTGGTGGCGGGGGTGGCGGGGGTGGCGGTGGAGCAGCCGCGGCCGGGCGTTGGGCCGCGAGGCCAGGGGAGCAGGCCGGGCAAGGTGGCGGCGGCGGTGGTGGCGGCGGCGCCGCGTTAGGTGCGCTCATGGCCGCCCTTGGCATTGAGGGCGGTCAAGGCGGCGGCGGCGGCGGCGGCGGCGGCGCACAGCCCGATTTCAGGCCCTGCAACAGATGGCGCAGCTCTTCCAAATACCCGGCAGAGCCACGGGCGGCGGCGGCTTCGGCGGCAACAACTTCATGACCGCGCTCGGCCTGGGCGGATTCGGCGGCGGTGGCCCGCCGCTCGTGAGCGCCGGCGATTACCTCGTGTCGATCACCGTCGGCGGTAAGACCATGAAGCAAAAGCTGCGCGTCGAGCGAGCGGCCGCTGGAGCAAGCATCATCGCAGCGCCGGCTCCGCGTTAGGTCTGTCCAGCCTGACGTCAGGGCGCCTCGGCCTTCGGGCCGGGGCGCTTCGCTCTCCAGCCGACGGCCGCGACGCGCTGGTCGTTGCCGGCGTGCGTCGCTGATCTCGTGACCAAACGCCGCTCGGATATGAGAGGACACCGTCCTGGTTCCGCGCGCGTCCGGGCGCTCGTCCTTGTTTTGCTCGTCATCGCGCTCGCGATTGTCGCGTCGCTCGACCCGTTGCACGACGCGCTGCTGCTCCATCGGCAGCGACAGGTTTCTGCGTGAGATCGCCGTCACGAGTCGCCTGCGCCACCGGCTGAGCGTCCCGATCCTCGACTCCGGCACACACCAGGGGAGTCCGTTCTTCGTGATGGCGCACCTCGCCGGCTGGAATGAGCTAAGCGCGCTGGATCAAAGGGGTCAGACCCCATTGATCCCCATTGATCCGCGCTGTCGTTTGGCGCTCTGACCGTTTAGATTGCTCGGGTCGCGCGCACAAACCGCTGCGCGACTACCGACACGGGGCCTCGCGCTCGCGCTGGGCCCTGTGTTGTTGTAAGGACGGCCGGCGAGTGCCGCAACCGTCGCCCGTCGTGGGGCTTACCACGATCCACACGTAGTCGGTACGTACGGCACCCCCGCACTCCGACCACACAACACAACTGGAGTTTGCAATGCGTACGACCGGCACGGTCAAGTGGTTCAACGATGCGAAGGGCTTTGGATTTGTCACCCCCGAGGATGGCTCCAAGGATTGCTTCGTGCACCACTCGGCCATTCAGGGGAGTGGGTTCAAGTCGCTCACGGAAGGCGAGCGCGTCGAGTTCGACGTGGTACAGGGCCAGAAGGGCCCGGCCGCCGAGAACCTCGTTAGGCTCGGCCGCTGATTCGTCAGGCGCACGCTCCCGTTCCCGGCGCGTGTGCAGGGCCGGCCCGTTCCAATACGGGCCGGCCCTCGCGTTTTCTCGCGGTTCTCTTTCTCTGCGATCGCTGGACAAGGAGGTTCAATGGTTGAAGTCACCCTAGCGGACGGCGACAGCGTCGACCGAGCGCTCAGGCAATTCAAGAAACAGGTGTTGCGGGCCGGGATCCTGAAGGATCTGCGCAAGCGGCGCCACTACGTGAAGCCGAGCGAGGCCCGGCAGCTCAAATCGGCCGCGGCGCGACGCCGCGGGCGTGAGCAAAGGGCTCGTTAGGCTTTAACGAGGGTTCATGGCGAAGGAAGAAATGGTTGAGCTCGAGGGCGTCGTCTCCGACGTCCTCCCAAGCACGACCTTCCGCGTCGCGTTGGACAACGGGCACACGGTGCTCGCGACGATCGGCGGGAAGATGCGCCGCTTCCGCATCCGTATTCTCAGCGGTGACAGGGTCAAGGTGGAAGTATCGCCGTACGACCTGACGCGCGGACGAATTACGTACCGACATAAGGACTAGG
>Ga0187892_10002969_pt1 | contig 32157 bp, 32 predicted proteins | sample MA1701073metaG_FD_139345 | JGI IMG/M metagenome (GOLD analysis project Ga0187892, IMG submission 139345) | Bio-ooze microbial communities from a basaltic lava cave in the Kipuka Kanohina Cave System on the Island of Hawaii, USA - MA170107-3 metaG ...
AATGCTGCGAGCCGACCGGCCACCGGTAAGCCGTGTGCGGGAAATCCGCACGCACGGTTTGAAAGGGGGCGTTGGTTCGCGAACCGGCCTCTGGCCTTGTTAACAACCAACGTCTACCAATGCCGGTGCCGCTGTACATGTCCAGCGTGGGCGCGATGTCGATCACGCAAAGCCGGGTCACGCGCTGCGGGTGGTCCAGCGCGAGCCGGTGCGCGACGCGGCCGCCGCGGTCGTGGCCGCACAGGTAGAAGGTGTCAATGTCCAATGCGTCCATCACCGCCACCATGTCGGCCGCCATGCTGCGCTTGCAGTAGTTGGCGTGGTCGGGCAGGCCGGGGGCCTTGGACGAGTCGCCATAGCCGCGCAGGTCGGGCATGATCAGAAAATAGTTCTCACGCAGCTGCTGCGCCACGCGGTGCCACAGTCCATGGGTTTGCGGGAAGCCGTGCAACAGCAGCAGGGCCGGTTTGTCCCGGTGGCCGCCGAAGCGCGTGAAGATTTCCGCCCCGTTGACCTCGAAGCGGTGCGTCTCGAACCCGTCGAACCAGCTCATGGTTTTTCTCCCTTCGCAGACAAGTATTTGTGCAGCCCGGTGCCGGCCTGTGGTCGCACCTTGTTGCTTGCCGTTCAACGCGCAGGCCTCGTCGCCGGACACCGCACCAGGCGCATCGTACTGTGCCATGACGCCAGTGGCCAGTCCGGGAGATCGTCGCGGCGTCACCACAATCCGCGAAAACCCGATGGTCGGAAAGGCGCTCGACCTGCCGCAACGGTGACAGAATGTCAGCAAGGGCGTTTGATCGCATCCAGGTCGACAGCCTTGCAGAACAAGGGTGCGTTGCAGAACATGGGCACCGGCATCTCCAATGACATGAGTCTTCACCCATTTTTGACTGTCCTACCTCATGCAGCCGCTCAGATCCATTGACCCTGTCATCACCTTCCGCAACAGCCAGAGCGAGGTCGTGCGTGGCACGCTCACCAATCTGCAGCGCCGCTCGCTGGTGATGGAGATCTACAACCCCTATTCCATCGTCCAGGTCAGCGAGGTGCTGAGCGAGCTGACGGTGCGTTCGGGCGACCAAAGCATCTACAAGGGCAAGGCGGTCGTCGTCAGCCTGCTCAATACCGGTTTGATGGCCGTGGTTTCGGTGACCTTGATCGACGAATGGTCCGAATTCAACGCGATCCGGGGCGACATGTCGCGTGTCGCCCTGGAGTCGCAGCGATTCGTCGAGGAGTGGGAGGCGCGTTTTCGCATCGGCCGCGACTACCAGGTCACGATCAGCGAGTTCCGGGCGTTTCTGTCCGACACCTCGCGCTGGGCGGACCAGGCGGACATGTCGGCCGTGCTGCCGCGCGAGGAGGGGGGGCGAATCCGCGAAGACGTGTTCTACGAGCTCGCGGCGCCCATCATGCAAAAGGGCGAAAAGTACTTCGTCTGGCTGGAAGAGGAGGGCAAGCGGGTCCCGGCCGAGGACTCGGTGATCCACCGCAATTTTGCCCAGACCGCGCTGCACCCGCTGCTGCTGCGGGCCCCGTTCGTCTACCGGACCTTTGCCAAGCCGTTGGGCTACGCGGGCGACTACGAGATGGTCAACCAGATCCTGGCCGACCCGCGGCAGGGCAACAGCACCTATTTCCAGATCATCAATGCCTTCTTCCTGAAGGCGGCCGTGGCCCAGGCTCACCGCAACCGGATCGACATCCTGGTGGACTACCTGAGCAAGGCGGCCGCGCTGTCGCAGAAGGAGCAGCGCGAGGTCAGGATTCTCAACGTGGGCTGCGGCCCGGCCATCGAAATCCAGCGCTTCATCGAGCAGCACCCCGAGCCGCAAAGGCTGTCGTTCACGCTGATCGATTTCAGCGAGCCCACGCTGGAGTACACGCGCTCCTGCATCGACCAGGTGTGCCAGCGCACGGGCAAGAAAGCCCAGATCGAATTTGTCAACGAGTCGGTGCACCAGCTGCTCAAGCGGGCTTCGAAACCCGAGGACGCGCTCGCGCAAGGGAGGTTCGATTTTGTGTACTGCGCCGGCCTGTTCGACTATCTGTCGGACAAGGTGTGCTCGCGCCTGCTGCAGTATTTCGTGGCCCGCACCCACCCGGGCGGCGCCGTCATGGTCACGAATGTGCATTCGAGCAATCCGCAGAAGAACGTCATGGAGCATTTGCTCGAGTGGCATCTGATCTACCGCAACGAGGCGCAGCTGGAGGCCGTGCTGCCGGTGCCGCGTGGCGTGACGCGCCTGTACACCGACGACACCGGCGTCAACGTGTTCGCCGAATTCCAGGTGTCGGGCGTGGGTTGAAGGCGGGTCCACAGTGCAGCCCTCCACCCTGTCCTCCTCCTACCACCAGGAACTGAGCCAGTTCCGCCTGGCCTACAGCAAGGCCGGCGCCATCGTTTGCGTGGTGCTGGTCCTGTTCGGCGTGGGGCTGGACTATTCCCTGTACCCCGCGCAGTTCGGCCTGCTCACTTCGGCCAGGGTGCTGACCTCGGCGCTCACGCTGCTGATCTTCGCCCTGCTGTACACCCCCTTCGGCCTGGCCTGGGTCCGACCCCTGACCCTGCTGTGGCTGGCCCTGCCGCAGCTCATGATCGCCTGGATGATCTGGGCGACCGAGGGGGTGGGGTCGATCTACTTCGTGGGCCTGCACCTGGCCCTGTACGCCACGGGCATCATCTTGCCGCTCGCGTTTTTCGAGAGCCTGGGTTTCGGCCTGTTCACCTACCTGCTGTATTTCCTGGCCTGCTATTGGCATGCCGACGGCCTGCAGGACATCCACCGCTTCACCGGCGTCTCGCTGTTCATCCTGTTTTCGGCCACGGTCAGCGCCTTTTGCACGTACTTCAACGAGCGGGGACGGCTGAACCTGTTTCACCTGCAGCAGCAGGTTGCCGAAAAGAACGCCGCCCTGCAGCGCACCAACGAAGACCTGGCCCAAGTCAAGGGCCAGATGATCCAGCAGGAAAAAATGGCGGCGCTGGGCACCCTGTCGGCCGGCCTGCTGCACGAGGTCAACAACCCGGTGAACTACAGCCTCATGGCCCTGAACATGGCGCTGCTGGAACCCGCGGTCAGCCAGAGCGCGAACCTCAAGGAAAGCCTGGTCGATGCCAAGGAGGGCATGCAGCGGGTGCAAAAAATCGTGACTGATCTCAAGACCTTCGCCTACCAGAAGCCGGGCGAAGACAGCAGCCGGATTTTCCTGCTCGAGAAGGCGATCCAGTCGGCCCTGCGTTTGACGGGGTTCGAGCTCAAGAACATCGATGTGCAGCAGGAGCTGCCGCTGGACACCCATGTGCTGGGTGACGAGCCCGCCATCATCGGCGTGCTGATCAACCTGTTCAGCAACGCGGCGCTGGCCTTGCGCAAGGCTGCGCCCCAGGCGCCCCGCATCGAGGTGCGCGCCCGGAATCAGGATGGGCGATTGCAGCTGACGGTGCGCGACAACGGCACGGGCATCCAGCCGGAGAACCTGACGCGCGTGTTCGAGCCCTTCTTCACCACGCGCGATGTCGGCCAGGGCCTGGGCCTGGGCCTGAGCGTGAGCTATGCCATCGTCCAGCGCCACGGCGGCCTGCTCAGCGTGAGCAGCGAAGTCGGCGCCTGGACCGAGTTTGCCTTTGACCTGGCCCTGGCGTCGCCGCAGACCTGAGCCCATGCCCGCCATGTCGTTCTCCCCAATCTCCGAAGAAGCGCTGACCATCCTGTTCGTGGATGATGAGCCGCAGTCGTGCAAATGGTTTGCCCGCATGCTGGCCGACGAGTTCACGATCCTCACGGCAGGCGGCGTCAACGAGGCCCTGGCCGTGCTGCGCGAGCACGAGCAGGAGGTCGCCGTGCTCGTGACCGACTACCGCATGCCCGAGCGCGACGGCATGGAGCTGCTGCAGGCTGCGCGGCGCGAGCACCGGCACCTGGTGCGCCTGCTCGCCACGGCCTATGCCGAGAAGGAGGTGGCCATTGCCGCGGTCAACCAGGGCCAGGTGTTCCGGATCCTGGAGAAGCCGCTGGACGAGGCGCAAACCCGCGCGGCGCTGCGCGAGGCGCTGGCGCTGCACCGCCGGCAGGCCCAGGAGCGGGCCCTGCATGAAAGCCGCGTGCTGGCGATGCGCGAAACCCTGGGCTTTCTCGCGCACGAGCTCAACACGCCGCTGACGACGATCCGGGGCTACATGGCCGGGTTGAAGGACCGGCACCAGCCTGGCGCGGCGCCAGGGGACGGCACGGTCGTCTTTTCCGAGCGCCGGCCGGGCGAGGTGATGGCCGCGCTGGAGGCCGCCGAGCGCCGCGCCCTCTATTGCCAGTCGCTGGTGTCTACCTTTGTGCAGTCCGCGCGCGACGCTTATCCGGGCGCTGTGGCGCCGACGGTCAGCGCGGGCAGCCTGGTGACGGCCCTGCTCGATGAGTTTCCGTTCGAAGGCGAGGAGCGCAGCTGGGTCAGCAGCCAGCTGGGCGAGGATTTCCTGCTGCCGGGCCGGCGCGACCTGCTCTACCTCGTGCTGTGCACGCTGACCAAGAACGCGCTGCTGGCTCTCAAGGGCATAGCCCGGCCTTCGCTGCAAATCGTGCTGGGGTCCGATGCCCCGGCCGGCGGCCCCGCGAAATCCTGGATGCGCTTTGTCGACAACGGCCATGGCATCGCGCCGGACATCCTGGCCAAGCTCACGCGCGAGCCGGTCACCACACGTGCCCACAGTGGCGGCAACGGCATGGGGCTGATGTTTTGCCGCCGCGTGGTCCAGTCCATCAGCGGCGCCATCGAGATCGCGTCCGAGCTCGGCCGCGGCACCACTGTATCCCTGTATTTCCAACCCTTGAAGGAGGCCGCCCTCGGGACGGATCGTGTATGACCCCTGACAAGATTCTCTATGTTGACGACGAAGCCATGGCGCTCAAGTACTTCGAGCGCCTGGTCAGCCCGATGGCGCCCGTGCTGACCGCGCTCTCGGTGCAGGAGGGCCAGGAGATCCTGCGCACGCGCGGCGCGGAGATCGCCGTGCTGGTGTCCGACCAGCGCATGCCGGGCTCGCACGGCAACGAGCTGCTGTGCTACGCGCGCGATCATCACCCGGCCATCGTGCGCATGCTGACGACCGCCTATTCCGAGCTGGGCGAGGCGATCGAGGCCATCAATGCCGGCGAAATCTACCGCTACATCACCAAGCCCTGGGATCTGGACAGCCTGCGGGCGGACCTGAAAAACGCGCTGGAGCTGGCCGGCCTGCGCAGCGAGCGCGACGGCCTGCTGCGCGAAAAAATGCTGGTGCAGCAGCAGCAGTTGCTGGGCCAGCGGGCGAGCCAGCTGGCCATCGTGTGTGCGGGCCTGGTGCAGCAGGACCCAAGCCACGGCCTCTACACCTTTCTCGACACGGCATCGAACGCGGGCTGCGCCGCACCGTCGATTGACTGGCGGGTGCTCGACCATGCCGACCTGATGCAGGCCGAGGCGCAACGCGGCATCGCGATCGGGCAGCTGCTGGCCCGCTGGCTGCAGGACTTTGATGCGGCCAAGTCCCCGGCCCAGGCCCTTGCCACCCTGGTGCAGGCCTTGCCGGGGCAGGCGCGAATGGACGGTGACGGCGTGGCCATGCTGGAGCGGCGCGCACTGACCGCGCTGCTGGAGGCGCCGGCGCAGCAGGTTCCCGCAGCGGCCGATGTGGCCTGGCTGGCCTGGTTGCTGTCGTGCGGCCCGGCCGCGCAGGTGCGATCCGGTGCCAACGGTTGGGAAGTCAGATTGGCGGAGGCGCAGGCCCTGCCCGCCCTGCCCGCAGACTGGATGGCGGGCTGCATCGAGCGCATCGGCCTGGCCGCCAGCGCCCTCTGAGTGCCCCCAGCCCTGCCGCTTTGCGTCAGGCCCCCCGAGGGGGTGCGAGAAAACTTGGGGCGGCCCGGCGTTTTCTCAAGAGGTGCGCGCACCCGCTCTGATTACAGGGCCTGAGGCACGGCGCGGCTGAGAAAGTCGTACACCGCCCGGATGCGGCGGCTGGTATGGATTTCCCTGTGCACCGTGAGCCAGATCGGCAGCGGCGGGATTTTCAGCATGGGCAGGATGGGGACCAGCTGACGGTCGGTGCGCGCGACATAGTCGGCGATGAAGCCGATACCTAGCCCGGCGCGCATCGCCGCGACATAGGCCATCAGGTCGTCGGTGCGCAAAGTGAAAGCCTCGGGCCCCACGGCTAGGCCGAAGCCGGCGAAGCCGCGCAACACCACGCCGTCGCGGTCGTCGCCGATCAGCTCATGGGCCAGCAGGTCCTGTGGCTGCCTCGGCGTGCCGCGCCGGCGCAGGTAGTCGCTGTGGGCGTAGGCGCCCAGCGTCACATTGCCGATGCGCTTGGCCACCAGGCTGGACTGGTCGGGCCGGACCATGCGCAGGGCAATGTCCGCCTCGCGCCGCAGGAGGTTGCTGACCTGGTTGCTGGAGACCAGTTCCACCTGAACCTGCGGCAGGGCCAGCCGCATCTGTGCGAGCACGGGCGGCAGCAGGATGCAGGCCACGGGCTGGCTGGCCGTGATGCGAACGCTGCCCAGGATGCCCGCGTCCACGCCTGAGGCCGTGCGCGCCAGCTGGTGAGCGCCGCTTTCCATGGCGCGCGCCCCATCGGCCAGACGCAGCGCCATGTTGGTGGGCAGCAGACCGCGACCGGTGCGCTCGAACAGCAGCACGCCCAGTTGCGACTCGAGTTCGGCGATGTGACGGCCTATCGTGGGCTGGCTGGCCTTGAGCGCCCGCGCCGCACCCAGCAGGCTGCCGTGGTCCAGTGCCGCGAGGAAGGAGCGGATCAGGGCCCAGTCGAAGTCGTTATGCATTCATGAATAGCTGCTATGGACACTTAGGCAATTGTCGAAGAACGGCGGGATTTCCACAATTGCTTGCATAGCAGTCCCTGACCGGAGACCCACCATGTCGCCAGCTTCTTCCGTCCTAATCCTCGGCGCACGCGGCCGCTTCGGCGCCGCCGCGGCCCGCGCCTTCGCCCAAGCCGGCTGGCAGGTCCATGCGCAGGTGCGCCCCGATGCCACCGGCCCCACGGTCCCCGGTGTCCAATGGCTGGCAGCGGCGCCCGAAGACACGGCAGCGCTGGTCGGCGCGGCCCGCGGCGCGGCCGTGGTGGTACAGGCCTTGAGCCCGCCCTACACCCACAAGGCCTGGCGCACCCAAGTGCCGGGCCTGACCGATGCGGCCATTGCCGTGACGCGCGAGCTCGGTGCGACGCTGATGCTGCCGGCCAACGTCTACAACTTCGGCGAATCCATGCCCGAGCGCCTGCATGAGGATACAGCCCAGGCCGCCACCACCTTCAAGGGGCGCCTGCGCATCGCCAGCGAGCAGCAGATCCTGCGCGCCACGCAGGACGGCCGCATGAAAGCCGTCGTGATCCGTGGCGGCGACTTCTTCGGCAGCGGCACTGGCTCCTGGTTCGACCTCGTGATGGCCAAGGACCTGCGCCGTGGCAAGCTGACCTACCCCGGCCCGCTCGATGTGCCCCATGCCTGGGCCTACCTGCGCGACATGGCGCGCAGCTTCGTCGGTGTGGCCGAGCAGCGCCACCGGCTGCCGGCGTTCGAAACCCTGCATTTCCCCGGCTACGGCGTGACCGGCCGGGACTGGGCCGATGCGCTGTCCGATATCGCCTGGGAGCAGGGTTGGCTGCCAGCCAGCGGCAGGCTGCGCGTGGCCTCGCTGTCCTGGCCGCTGATGCGCCTCGTGGGGCTGTTCGTCCCCACGGTGGCGGCCCTGTGCGAAATGCGCTACCTCTGGCGCACGTCGCATGCGCTGGTCGACATGCGCATGGCTGCGCTGCTCGGCGAAGCAGCACACACACCGTTCGCCGAGGCCGTTCGCGCCGCGCTGGGTGATCTCGGCCTGCTGCAGCCGGCGGCGCGCCCGCTCCGCGGCCCGCCCTCGTTGTCATTGAACTGAAAGGAGACCCGCCATGGACCGCAGAAACTTTGTCCGCCTGCTCGGCGGCGGCATGGTCGCCACTGCGGGCGCCGCCACGCTCACGGCTTGCGTCGCGGACCCGGGCTTTCCCGCCGCCGCGCTCGAAGCCTGGCAGGGCCCCGGCAACGAAAGCGATCCGCGCCGTCGCGCGGTCGCCTACGCCATCACCGCGCCGAACCCGCACAACCTGCAGCCCTGGCTGGTGGACCTGCGCGAGGCCGATACCATCACGCTGTACTGCGACCGCGAGCGCCTGCTGCCCGAGACCGATCCGTTCGGCCGGCAGATTCTGGTGGGCCATGGGGCTTTCCTTGAACTGCTGGTGCTGGCGCTGGCCGAGCAGGGCGTCGGCAGCGAAGTCCTGCTGTGGCCGCAGGGCGAGCTGCCGCTTCAGCCCAAGGACTGGGACGCCGGCCGATCGCCAGTGTTCGCCTGCGGCCCGATGGCCGGCCCGACCCGCTATTTGCCCAGGTCCTCAGGCGCCACACGCCCAAGGTCGAGTTCGACATCGCAAGACCGGTGACCGCGCCCACGCTGCAAACCCTGATGGCCGGCGCTGGCGGCCCCGGGCTTCGGGTGGACGGCACGGTGGCTGCACAGCGCCTGCCCGCCCTGCGCGAGCTGTGCCGGCAGTCGGCCCAGGTCGAGCTGCTCACACCGCGCACCGTGATGGAAAGCCTGCGCTTCACGCGCGTGGGGCCCGCCGAGATCCTGGCCCATCGCGACGGCATTGCCGTCAACAACGTCATGGCCCGCCTCGCCGTGGGCCTGGGCCTGTTCGACCGCAGCGCGCCGCCGGCCGAGGGCAGCACCAACTATCAGCAAATGATGAGCCGTTTCGAAGGCCACAGCCGCACGGCCATGGGCTTTGTCTGGCTCGCCACCCCGGGCAACAGCCGCAGCCATCAGATCGAGGCCGGTCGCGCCTTCGTGCGCCTGCAGCTCAAGGCCACCGAACTGGGCCTGGGCGTGCACCCGATGAGCCAGGCGCTGCAGGAGTTCGCCGAGATGGCGCCGCATTACCAGCGCGTCCACCAGCTGTTGCTGGGCCGGGACGCCCCACGCGGGCCCGGCGACGACACGCTGCAGATGTTCTGCCGGCTCGGCTATGCGGCACAGGCCGTGGCGGCGACGCCGCGCCGGCCGCTGCGCGAGCTTGTTCGGGTGTGAACAGGCTCAGGCGCCGCGGGAGTTGCCGGCCTGCGCGCTGAACCAGAAGGGCGCCAGGGTTCGCCCGGCAGTCACGGGCGGGAGCCTCTATGCACATGGCTTCGGTCAGCGCAGAATCGGCATGAACAGCTTAAAAAGGCATGGTCATGAAGGAGGTTGCCGTGAGTCGCAAAACACCTATCGAGCGCTACCGCAACATCGGCATCAGCGCCCATATCGACGCCGGCAAGACCACCACGACCGAGCGCATCCTGTTCTACACCGGGGTCAACTACAAGCTCGGCGAGGTGCACGAGGGCACGGCCACCATGGACTGGATGGAGCAGGAGCAGGAGCGCGGCATCACGATCACCTCGGCCGCGACGACCACGTTCTGGAAAGGCATGGCCGGCAGCTACCCCGAGCACCGCATCAACATCATCGACACGCCGGGCCATGTGGACTTCACGATCGAGGTCGAGCGCTCGATGCGCGTGCTCGACGGCGCGGTCATGGTCTATGACGCGGTCGGCGGCGTGCAGCCGCAATCGGAGACCGTCTGGCGCCAGGCCAACAAGTACAAGGTGCCGCGCATCGCGTTTGTCAACAAGATGGACCGCGTGGGCGCGGACTTCCTTCGAGTGCAGCGCCAGATCGGCGAGCGCCTGAAGGGCGTCGCGGTGCCGGTGCAGATTCCCATGGGCGCCGAGGACCACTTCCACGGCGTGGTCGATCTCGTGAAGATGAAAGCCATCACCTGGGACGAGGCCAGCCAGGGCGTGCGCTTCGACTACGGCGAGGTTCCGGTCGAGCTGCTCGCCACCGCCCAGCAGTGGCGCGCCAGGATGGTCGAGGCCGCCGCCGAGGCCAGCGAGGTGCTGCTCAGCAAGTATGTGGGCGGCATGGCGCTGAGCGAGGACGAGATCCGGCAAGGGCTGCGCCAGCGCACGATCGCCGGCGAGATCGTTCCGATGCTGTGCGGCAGCGCGTTCAAGAACAAGGGCGTGCAGGCCCTGCTGGACGCGGTCGTCGACTACCTGCCCTCGCCGGTGGACGTGCCGGCGATTCTGGGCCACACCGAGGACGACCGGCAGGCCGAGCGCCATCCCGGCGACGACGAGCCGTTTTCCGCGCTGGCGTTCAAGATCATGACCGACCCGTTCGTCGGCCAGCTGATCTTCTTTCGCGTCTACTCGGGCGTGGTCCATTCGGGCGACACCGTCTTGAACCCGACCAAGCACAAGCGCGAGCGGCTCGGGCGGATTCTGCAAATGCACGCCAATGTGCGCAACGAGATCAAGGAGGTGCGCGCAGGCGATATCGCGGCGGCCGTCGGCCTCAAGGAGGCGACCACCGGCGACACGCTGTGCGACCCGGCCCACGCCATCATCCTGGAGCGCATGAGTTTTCCCGACCCCGTGATCTCGCAGGCGGTCGAGCCCAAGACCAAGGCCGACCAGGAAAAGATGGGGATTGCGCTGAGCCGTCTGGCGCAGGAAGACCCGTCGTTTCGCGTGCAGACCGACGAGGAATCGGGCCAGACCATCATCTCCGGCATGGGCGAGCTGCACCTGGAAATCCTGGTCGACCGCATGAAGCGCGAGTTCGGCGTCGAGGCCCATGTCGGCAAGCCGCAGGTCGCCTACCGCGAGACGATCAAGCAGGCCGTCAAGGACGTCGAAGGCAAATTCATCCGGCAGTCGGGCGGACGCGGCCAGTACGGCCACGCGGTGCTGAACCTGGAGCCGCAGCCGCCGGGCAAGGGCTACGAGTTCGTGGACGCGATCAAGGGCGGCGTCGTGCCGCGCGAATACATTCCGGCCGTCGACAAGGGCATCCAGGAGAGCCTGAGGGCCGGCGTGCTGGCGGGCTACCCGGTGGTCGACGTGAAGGCCACGCTGGTGTTTGGCTCCTACCACGATGTCGACTCGAACGAGAACGCCTACCGCATGGCCGGCGCCCTGGCGTTCAAGGACGGCATGCGCCGCGCCAGGCCGGTGCTGCTGGAGCCAGTGATGGCGGTCGAGGTCGAGATGCCCGAGGAATTCATGGGCAATGTGATGGGCGACCTGTCCTCGCGCCGCGGCAGCATCCAGGGCATGGAGGACATCGCCGGGGGCGGCGGCAAGCGGGTGCGCGCCGATGTGCCGCTGGCCGAGATGTTCGGCTATTCAACGACGCTGCGCTCGCTCACGCAGGGCCGCGCCACCTATACGATGGAATTCAAGCATTACGCGGAAACGCCGCCCGGCGTTTCCGAAGCGATCGTTCACGTCAAATGAACTGCGCAACGCCGCTCTGCGCCTGGCACGCCACTTGAAGCGGTGGCGCGCTGCACGCAAACCCGTTCAGCAAGCACTACTTGGTGGTGCCCGGGCCCGCTTCGCCCGCCTTGGGAATTTCACCCTTCTTCGCTGCCGCAACCGCTCCCGCCTTGCGTTGGGCACGAGCCGCAGCCTTCTCTTCAGCGGTACGCTTCGCGACGGCCGGGTGCTTGGCACTGCTGTCGCCAGCAGTGTCGTCTTTACCCACGGGCGTGGACGCGTCAGCCTTGGCGGCGGCCGAGCCTCCGGCCTTGCGCGCGGCTCTGGCATCGGCCTTTTCCATCGGGGTGGCCTTCTTGACCACGGGGCCCTTGGATTGAGCCGGGTCCGCCTCGCCGCCCTTGGTCTGGGCGTAGGCGCCACCGGCCAGCAGCGCCGCCATAACGATGCTCAATGCCATCGGAATTGATTTGCTCATGTTGTATTCCCCTTGGGTTGAAGAAACGGATGCGAAGCCCCTTGATGTAGCTGCCAAAACCACACCCTTAGAAGTCTTGTTCATCCTGCACAAGCATGCCAGAGGCCAATCGTCATTGCAAGCAACTTTCATGTCAATTTGTAAATTGCAACTCGCAATCCTGAGAAGTTCCAGCGGGACGGCCTCGCGCAGGGGTAAGGCATGGCGACGGCGCGGGAACGTGGCGGGCGGCATCTCCATCCAATGGGCGGAACTCAAGCCATGAACAACATCCCCCCCTGCAGTCCGCACGGACATGTCGGAACCCAAGAGCGATGCCGAACTCGCGTCTCGCGCCGCCACCGGCGACACCCTGGCCTTCAAGGCCATCATGCGGCGGCACAACCGCCTGCTGTTTCGCACCGCTCGCAGCATCCTCAAAAGCGACGCCGATGCCGAGGATGTGCTGCAGGAGGGCTATCTGCACGCCTGGCGCGCGCTCGGCAGTTTTCGCTCCGAAGCGAAGCTGTCGACCTGGCTGGTACGCATTGTTGCCGATGAAGCGCTGGGACGGCTGCGCCGGCGTGGCGCCCAAGTCATTCCCATGGAGGCGACGATGGATGCCATGACAGAGATGGAAGCGAGCCCCGGGGACCAGCCAGAACATGCTGCGATGGCCGCCCAAACCCGCCGGCTGGTCGAGGCCAGGATCGACACCCTGCCCGATGCGTTTCGCACCGTGTTCATGCTGCGCGCGCTCGAGGAGCTGAGCAACGAGGAGGTCGCCGCTGCGCTCGACATCCCCGAAGCCACGGTGCGCACCCGGTTCTTCCGCGCCCGCAGCCTGCTGCGCGAAGGCTTGTCGCGCGACGTCGATCAGGCGATCGATGGCGCGTTCTCGTTTGCCGGCGCGCGCTGCGACCGCATCGTCGCGCGCGTGATGGCGAAGATTGCCGCAGGCGGCGACGCCGGCGGCTCATGATCCCACCCGCCAGGAGACTGCCATGTCCTTTCTTCGAATGCCCACCCCCATCGCCGCGCGACGCGTGTTTCTCGGCCGCTCCGGCCTCGTGCTCTCGGGCGCGGCCGTCGCGCTGCTGGCCGGCAAGGAGGCGCTGGCCGCCAAGGCACGCGACGGCCACGCCGGCGACCTGAGGATCATCAATACCGCGCTGGGCGCGGAGCTCGAAGCCATCGCGGCCTACCAGCTGGGCGCCGAGAGCAAGCTGCTGGAAAAGCCGGTGCTGGATCTCGCGCTGAGCTTCCAGGGGCACCACAGGGAGCACGCCGACGTGCTGGCCAAGACCGTCGAGAAACTCGGCGGCAAGCCGGTGGCGGCCAAGGACAGGTACCCGTTTCCGGTCGACCAGCTGAAGTCCCAGGCCGATGTGCTGAGGTTCGCCGCGAAGCTGGAGCAGGGCGCGGTCAGCGCCTATCTGGGCGCCGTGCCGCTGTTCGGCAACCGCGAGCTGGCCAAGGCCGCTGCCAGCATTCTGGGGGATGAAGCCATGCACTGGGCGGTCCTGCGCCAGGCCCTGGGCGAGGTCCCCGTGCCCTCGGCCTTCGTCTCGTGATGCTCGGCCGCCTCATGGCCGCCGGCGCGCTGGCCATCGCGGCGGGCGCGCCGGCGCGGGCCGCACCGGACGCCTTGCGTGGCGAGCAGGTCTACGCGCGCTGCCTGGCCTGCCATGCGCTGGCCTATGACCGCGTCGGGCCGCGGCACTGCGGCCTGCTGGGCCGCCCGGCCGGCGGCGTGCCGGGCTTTGCCTATTCGCAGGCGATGAAGAACTCGCGCATCACGTGGAACGAGAAGACGCTGGACCTGTTCCTGCGCCAGCCCTTGAAAACAGTGCCTGGTAGTACCATGACCTACGACGGCATCGCGGACGCCAGGGAGCGAGCCGACCTGATCGCTTACCTCAAGCGGGCCAACGACCTGCCCGAATGCCGCAAGTAGGGGGCGCCGCGTTGCCCGCACGAGCTCACAAGCCGGGCCCGGCATCGTGGCGCTCGCCCAGCAAGGCAACGAGTATGCGCAGCGCATGCCGCACCGTCGCGGCCCGCACGGCCGCGCGGTCGCCTTCGAAGTGCTTCAGCTCGGACGTCACCCGCCCCTGCACGCACCAGCCGAACCAGACCGTGCCCACGGGCTTGGCCGCGCTGCCGCCGCTGGGGCCGGCCACGCCGGTGACGGCGATCCCCACCTGGGCGTGCGAGCGGGCCACGGCGCCTTCGGCCATGGCGCGCGCCACCGGCTCGCTGACAGCGCCGTGCCGGGCGATCAGGACTGCGTCCACGCCCAGCAGCTCGGTTTTGGCTTGGTCCGAGTAGGTCACGAAGCCGCGCTCGAACCAGTTGCTGGAGCCGGCCAGGTCGGTGCAGGCCGCGGCGATCAGGCCGCCGGTGCAGCTTTCGGCGGCCGCCAGCACCCAGCCGCGCTGTTGCAGCAATCCGGCCAGCAGCCCAACCAGTTCGGGCGTGGATTGCTCTTGTTTGGATAGCATCATCAGAGCCGGATGAGAGCGATCAGGAGCAGGGTGCAGAACGCGGCGACCAGGTCGTCGAACAGGATGCCGAAGCCGCCGCGCGCACCGAAACCCTTGAACAGGCCGTCGGCCCAGGCCACCGGCTGCGGCTTGACGGCGTCGAAGAAGCGAAACAGCGCGAACGCCCCGAGCTGGCCCCAGAAGCCCGTGGGCATGACCAGCCAGAGCACGAGCCAGAACGCGAGGATTTCGTCCCAGACGATGTTGCCGGGGTCGGCCACCCGCAGGTGGCGGGCCGTCACGGCGCAGGCCCACCAGCCCAGGCCCAGGGAGGCCAGCAGCAGCAGGCCCATCTGCGCGGGGCTCAGCCAGAGCTGCAGGGCCACAAAGGCCAGCCAGGCCCACAGCGTGCCGGCCGTGCCGGGTGCCACCGGGCTCAGGCCCGAGCCGAAGCCCAGGGCGATGAAGTGCGCGGGGTGCGAGAGCAGGAAGGCGGCATCGGGGCGGGGCAGCGGGGGGTGCAGCGGCGGATTCAGGGGCGCGGTCATGGGTGAAGCGGGCGTGTCGGTCATGGGTCTGCAATGGTAGCGGCGCTGCCGTCTGAGCCTCAGGCAAAGTGGTCGAACGAGGTATAGCGGCGCTCGATCGGCCTGCCCTCGGCGTCCAGCAAACGCAGGCCGGGCGCGGCCTCGATCTGCCCGATGCGCGTGATGGGCGTCTGGCTTTGTTGTGCCGCGGCCTGCACGGCGGCGCGCGCCGCGGCCGGGGCGGTGAAGGCCAGCTCGTAGTCGTCGCCGCCGGCCAGCACGCAGCTCAGCTGTTGTTCCGGGTCGATCCGAGCTTGAGCCCAGGCGGGATTGGAACTTGCAGCTACCAAATTAATAGCAGACGCGGTGTCGACGCGCGCCCCCACGCCCGAGGCCTGCAGCACATGGTCGAGGTCGCCGAGCAGGCCGTCGCTGACATCGATGGCCGCGCTGGCCACGCCACGCAGCGCCAGGCCCAGCGCCACGCGCGGCGTCGGCTGCTCCATGCGCGCGCGCGCCGCCTCGAACAGCTCGGCCGGCAGCGACAGCGTGCCGCGAAACACCTCCAGCGCCAGCCGCGCATCGCCCAGCGTGCCGCTGACATAGATGTCGTCGCCGGCCTGCGCGCCGCTGCGCAACAGGGCCTGGCCCTGGGGCACCTCGCCGAACACCGTGATGCAGATGTTCAGCGGCCCCTGCGTGGTGTCGCCGCCGATCAGCTCGCAGCCATGCGCGTCGGCCAGGGCCAGCAGGCCGCGCGAGAACGGCTCGAGCCAGCTCGCGTCGGCGCGCGGCAGCGCCAGCGCCAGCGTGAAGGCCAGCGGCCTGGCGCCGCAGGCCGCCAGATCGCTGAGGTTGACCGCCAGCGCCTTGTGGCCGAGCTTGAACGGATCGACCGTGGGAAGGAAATGCCGGCCTTCGACCAGCATGTCGCTGGAAATCGCGAGCTGCATGCCGGGCGCCGGTTGCAACAGCGCGCAGTCGTCGCCCACGCCGAGGCTGGCGCGCGCCGCGGGCCGCGTGAAATAGCGTGTGATCAGGTCGAACTCACCCATGGCAGTCTCTGACTCTCCTGTTGCGGGACGACAGCATAGCCGGCGCCGCGGCAGGCCTTAGGCGCCGCTGCCGCGGAATTTCAGCGCTGCCTGGCGGATCACCTCGGCCAGCAGCCGCTCCTGGCCCTGGCGCTCGCGCAGCCAGCGCGCGTCGTTGTGGTTGCGGTTCACGTCGGCGCGCAGCGTTTGCAGGGCGCCGGCGGCGCCGAGTCTGTCCGCGTGCCGGGTCAACTCGCGCAGGGTCAGCAGGATGTGCTCGCGCAGCGCCATGTGCTCGCCGGTGGCCGGGTCGACGTAGACCGCATCGAGCCCGAAGCGGCAGGCCTGGAAGCGGTTGTAGGTGTAGACCAGGTAATCGTCCTCGGCGGGCATGAAGGGCTGGTCGTTCATGAACCAGGCGGCCAGCGACTGCACATAGCCGGCCAGCGCGGCGGCGCGTTCGACCGTCAGCGGGGTGTCGAACACGCGGATCTCGATCGTGCCGTACTCGGGCTTGGGCCGGATGTCCCAGTAAAAGTCCTTCATGCTCTTGACCACACCGGTGCGCGTCATCTTGTCGAAGAAGCTGGTGAATTCGTCCCAGCTCAGCACAAACGGCGCCCGGCCCGAGAGCGGAAAGGCAAACACCGAGTTCAGCCGCGCCGAGTCGAAGGCCGTGTCCTGGCCCTGCACATAGGGGCTGGAGGCCGACAGTGCGATGAAATGCGGGATGTAGCGCGACATGCGGTGCAGCGTGAGCAGGGCCGTGTCGGCATCGGGGCAGCCCACATGCACATGCTGGCCGAAGATCGTGAACTGCTTGGACAGGTAGCCGTAGAGATCGGACAGCTCGCGAAAGCGCGGCTTGTCGTAGATGCGGCGCTCATGCCACTGCTGGAACGGGTGCGTGCCGCCGCCGACCACGGCGATGTTGAGCTTGTCGGCGCATTTGACCAGGGCGTCGCGCAGCCGCGCGAGCTGGCTACACACCTCGGTCGACGATGGGCAGACCCCGGTGGAGACTTCGATCATGCTCGAGGTCATCTCGGGCACGACCGAGCCGGGCAGCGGCGTTTTCGCCATCAGGCGCAGCATGTCCTCGGCGTAAGGCGCGAGGTCGTAGTCGTGGGTGTTGACCAGCTGCAGCTCGAGCTCGACGCCCAGCGAGAGCGCGGCCGAGGGCTGGAAGGCTTCAAGACTCATGCGCATCTCCCGCGGGGGTCCAGGGCTTGGCGCTTTCGCCGGCGCGGTAGATCGCGAAGGTCGCGATCACGGCGCCCAGCACCTCCATCAACAAGATTGCGGGCAGGGCCACGCCGGCAATCTGCGGGCCCTGCGTGGCCGACGAGGCCGCGAGCTGCGAGGCGATCAGCAGGGCGATCGAGGACATCGGCGACATCGCGCAGCCCAGCCACAGCGCCTGCTTCCAGCTCGCGCCGCTGCCCGCATTGCCCAGCGCCACGCCGGCGATCTTGGCCAGCGCGCGGGCGGCCACCAGGGCCAGAACCAGGCCGGCCACCGGGGCGCTCCAGTCGGCCTGGGCCGCGACGGTGGACACCAGCACGAACATCAGCATGGTCAGCAGCGAGGCCGCCGTGCCGAGCTGGCGCGGCCAGGTCCAGGGTCGCGGGTTGAGCTGCTTGAGCAGCATGCCGCCCAGCAGCGCGGCCAGCGGGGCGGAGCCGCCGAAGTGGGCCGCCAGCGCGGCGGCAGCGGCGATCAGGGCCAGCAGCAGCATCGAGGTGTTCTCGCTGCCCGGGCTCATCACGCGCAGCGCCATGCGCAGGGCCAGGGCCAGCACGGCGCCCACGACGACTGACACGCCCAGCACTACCGCCACCGGGTAGACCTGGCCCAGCCAGTCGAGTTGCGGCCGGTCCATCAGGCGGGCCTGGGCGCTGCCCAGGGTCAGGGCGTAGAGCGTGCTCAGGGTCGAGAGCACGGTGGCGCGCTCGGTCACGGGCCCGGAGGCGCGCGCGTCCATCACGACCCGCGTCAGCACGGCCGGCGAGGCCGCCATCGCCACCAGGGCCAGCGGCCCGGCCACGCCCTGCGGCACCTGGAGCCAGCGCAAGGCCCAGTCGACGGCCAGGTAGCTGAGGGCCGATTCCGCCAGGCTTTGCACCAGCACCATGGGGTTGTGGCGGAACCAGCGCAGCGGAATGCGCCCGCCCGCCTCGAACAGCACGACGGCCACGCCCAGCTCCAGCAGGAACAGGCCCGTGCCCTGCAGCGGCCAGGCCGCGCCGCCGAAGCCCGCCAGGCCGGCGAAGGTGCCGACTACCGAATAGCCCAGCACCTTGGGCAGGCCCGTGTAGCGCTGCACGAGGTAGCCGGTGACGGCGGCCAGGGCCAGCAGCATGGACCACTGCACCGTGGGCAGGCCGGCCGAGGGTCTGAGCCATTCGGCCCAGATCGCCATGATGTCGTTCATAGGGGGTGTCTCCCAGGTTGGTCTTTGTGAGTCATGCGCTGCCGCGTGATCCTGGGGTCATGCGGTGCGCCTTCCTGGCTGACAGGCAAGGATAGGACTCACGCTGGCGTTTGTGAATCCATGGCGCGGGCAAAAGCCGCCAGGCTCGCAGCATAATGTAGCCCGAACCACCAGCCCGCGCGCCTCAGCCCCTGGCCGGGACGAAAAAGCTCCATGGTGCGCGGCGCCAGCGGGCCCAGATCGCCCGGCGGATGCGGGCGCGGTGATCGCCGCTGACATTGTGGGCGCGCAGGGCCAGCCGGAACGCGAAGTAGAAGCTCACGCCCAGGTTCAGCGCGCCGATCACCGGGATGCAGGCCAGACACCACCACAGCGCCGGCAGCCGCACCACCTCCCAGCCCAGGGCCGCGCTGGCGGCGGCCAGCTGGCCGGCCGACAGCGTGACGTGGCGCACTTCCAGGCCCAGGCCGAAGAAGCCGGCGAAGGCCGGACTCAGGCCCAGCATGAAGCCCAGCGAGATATTGGAGGCCAGGCCCGAGATCTGCTCGCGCATGAAGCGGGCCCAGCGATCCGCCCGCCGCACCCCCAGCCAGGCCGTGATGCGCGGGTTGTAGCGCAGCGCTGAATCGAGCCGGTGCAGCACGAACCAGTTTTCGGTCCAGCCCGCGATGATGCTCGAGGCGAACAGCAGCACGCCGGTGAAGGCCGCAAACAGCGCCGTGGGCCCGAGCAGGGTCAGCGAATGCAGCACATGCTCGGCCTCGGCGGCGTCGATCATGGGCTGGCCGCTGGCCTGCCGGATCGCCGCGCCCAGCAGCAGCACGGCGGGAAACACCAGCAGCACATTGCCCAGCACGGCCGCCACCTGCGAGCGCACCAGGTGCGTGACCTCGTCGACAAAGGCGGCGACCGCGGCGCCCGAGCCCAGGTCCTTGAGCTTGGCCGCCATCGCTGGCGCCGTCATCGCGGGCTGCTTGGTCGCCAGGGTGAAGTGCAGCAGCTGGATCAGCACGAAGCTGCCGGCATAGACCAGGCTGGACCAGAAGCCGTTCCAGAAGGCTGAGAGCCCCAAGGCCACCACCGCGAACTTGAGCAGCGTGGTCAGCGCCGTCAACGCGCCGCCGCCGGCGGCCTTGCGCAGCATGCTGCGGTACTCGGCGCTGTCGCGCGTGATGTAGTGCTCGCCGGTTTCGGCGCTGCGCTCGGCCACCTTGGCCGCCAGCAGCGATGAGTTCGAGGCGATCAGCGCCCGCACGCTGCGCCGCTCCTGGCCCACCAGCACCAGGCGCGAGAGCAGCCGCGCCGCGCTCAGGGCCGGTGTCGGCGAGACCAGGCAGTCGAGCAGTTCGCGGATGCGCAGCACCCGTTCGCGCAGCTGGCGCAGGCGAAACACCAGGCCGACCGAGATGCCGTTGTCCTCGAGGTGGGTGTAGACCGTGGATGCCGCCTGACGGCAGGCGTCCAGCCGTTCGCGCAGCCGCCGGACTGCGCTGCGCAACTGCTCCTCGCGCCGCGGGTTGTGCAGCAGCTCGGCCCGCAGCGCCTGGGCGTCGGCGCCCAGGGCATGAAACGGCCGGCCGTGGCGGGCCTCGGGGCTCATGCGCAGCCGCAGTTCCGGGGCAAAACCGGTGGCCTGAACCTGGCCCGCGCAGTAGACGATGGCGTCGAGCACCAGGGCCTGCCAGGGCGGCGTCGCAGGGGCCGCCTCGCTGGAGAGCAAACGGGCCAGCCGGTTCAACTGGGCCTCGTCCAGCGCAGCCAGCCATTGCGCATCGAAGGCCGTGGGCAGCAGCAGCGAAAACAGCTCCGCGGCATCGATGGTCTCGGGCGTGCCGGGCAGCAGCTTGCGGCGCAGGCGCTCGGCCAGCTCGCTGGCAAAGGCGGTGCGCGTGGCAAAACCGTAGTCGGCCAGCAGCGCGGTGAAGTCCACCGTCGACACCAGGGTCCGCCACCAGGCTTGCAGCCGGACCTGCAGCTCGGGCTGGGCCTGCACCGCGTCGAGCAGCAGCTGCGCGCGGCTCACCGCCGCCTGGGGCGAAGCCCGGTCGCCGCGGATCCAGTCCAGCAGCGCGATCAGCCACAGGTGGCGCTGGGCCAGTCCGGCCTGGGGATCGAGCGTGGCCAGCAGGGTGTTCAGGTCCCGCATCAGTGCAGAACGCGATCCGCGGGGCCGGGCTCGTCTTCCGCCTCGAGCACGAACAGCGGGATCGGAGTGTCGAAGCGCTCGCCGTCTTCGGCCACGAAGAAGTAGCTGCCATGCATGGTGCCGCTGGGCGTGCGCAGGCGGCAGCCGCTGGTGTACTGGAACGATTCGCCGGGCTTGAGCAGCGGCTGGTGGCCGACCACGCCCAGGCCCTTGACCTCCTCGCTGTGGCCCTTGGCGTCGCTGATGTGCCAGTGGCGCGAGATCAGCTGGGCCGCGACCTCGCCCGCGTTGGTGATGGTCACCGTGTAGGCGAAGCCGTAAATGCCTTGGTCGGGAGCCGATTGGTCGGGCAGGTATTGCGGCTCCACCTCGACAACGAACTGGTATTTGGACATGGGAACAATGGTAACTGCGACAATTGCACGATGAGCAAGACGTACCGCATTGCCCCCTCCATTCTGTCGGCCGACTTCGCCCGCCTGGGCGATGAGCTCAGGAACGTCATCGGCGCCGGCGCCGACTGGATCCATTTCGACGTGATGGACAACCACTATGTGCCCAACCTGACCTTCGGGCCCATGATCTGCCAGGCGCTGAAGCCGCACAGCAGGAAGCCCGACGGCACGCCCGTGCCGATCGACGTGCACCTGATGGTGCAGCCGGTCGATGCGCTGGCCATGGCCTTTGCCGATGCCGGTGCCGACTACATCAGCTTTCACCCCGACGCCACGGCCCACCTGCACCGCAGCATCCAGGCCATCAAGTCCAGGGGCTGCAAGGCCGGCCTGGTATTCAACCCGGCCTCGCCCATGGACGTGCTGGACTGGGTGATCGAGGACATCGACCTGATCCTGGTCATGAGCGTCAACCCCGGCTTTGGCGGCCAGAGCTTCATCGATTCGGCCCTGCGCAAGACCGAGGAGGCGCGCCGCCGCATAGCCGCTTCGGGCAAGGACATCCGGCTCGAGGTCGACGGCGGCATCAAGACCGACAACATCGCCCGCGTGGCCTCGGCCGGCGCCGACACCTTCGTAGCCGGCAGCGCGATTTTCGGCAAGCCCGATTACAAGGCGGTGATCGAAGCAATGCGCGCGGCGCTCGCTGCGGCATGAGGTTCGTGCACGACGCGGCGCTGCAGGCCGCCATCGTCGATCTCGACGGCACCATGGTCGACACCCTGGGCGATTTCGCCGCCGCGCTCAACCTGATGCTGCAAGACCTGTCGCTGCCCGGCATCGAGCGCGCCAGCATCGAACGGCTGGTCGGCAAAGGCTCGGAGCATTTGATCCAGTCCGTGCTCAGACATGTCACTGCCAAGAGCGAACGGGCGGGCGGCGCTGTCGATTTGGAAGCGCTTTTCGCCCCGGCCTGGCACAGCTACCAGAAGCACTACAGGGCCATCAACGGCCAGCATTCGGCGGTGTTCTCGGGCGTGGCCGAGGGCTTGCATGCGCTGCGCCAGCGCGGCCTCAAGCTCGCGTGTTTGACCAACAAGCCCACGCCCTTTGCCCGGCCGCTGCTCGAGGCCAAGGGGCTGCACGGCTTTTTCAGCCATGTGTTCGGCGGCGATGCGTTCGAGCGCAAGAAACCCGACCCGCTGCCGCTGCTCAAGACCTGCGAGGCCCTGGGCACGCTGCCCGCGCGCACACTGATGATCGGCGACTCCAGCAACGACGCGCAGGCCGCGCGCGCCGCCGGCTGCCCGGTGCTGCTCGTGACCTACGGCTACAACCACGGCGAGCCGGTGCGCGCGGTCGATGCCGACGGCTTTGTCGATTCGCTGGCCGAATTGGCAAGCTGGTAGGCGACTGCGGCCCCCTTGGGGGGCAGCGAGTACACCACAGTGACGAGCGTGGGGGCTCCGTTCAGGCCGGCTTGCCCAGCAGCGCGTCCTTGAGCTTCCAGTCGGCCGGCACGGGGCCGAGCCAGATGCGCATCAGCGCGTTGAAGAACTCCGGCTCCTTGAACGGCTCGCCCTGGGGCCTGCCCTTGACCAGGATCACCGTCCCGGTGCCGGGAATCCAGTCGATCACGAAGCTGTCGCCGCTCATCAGCTTCTTCTGGTCCGAGAAGATCTGGCCCATGCGGATCAGGCCCGGCACGAGCTTGGACATCTCGGCCTTGGGCGTGTTGTCTTCCACGCCGCGCGTGAACAGCTTGCCCAGTTCGCCCGAGTCGATGTCGCGCAGCATCGTGATGCTCATGCGCTTGGGGCCGGGGGAGGACAGCACTTCTTCGGGCGTGCCGGCCTTCCTGCCGAGGTACAGCCCCGCGGTGTAGACCTTGAACACCGCCTTGTAGCGCACACCGGCGCCGTTGAGCTGCAGTTTTGCGCCTTGCAATTCCAGTGTGTCTTCCAGCTTTACGCCGCCGAGCTCCACGGTCGCGGCCGCCGTCACGCTGGCCAGCAGTCCCAACGACAAGCCCGCCAGCCAGTTCTTGATTGCTTTCATGTTTTCCTTGAAATAGAACGGTCGTTCGATTTTTGGATTCTGCGGGTTCCGCCCGTCTTGCGCAACAGGGTTTTGCCGGAGCCTTCCGGTCCCGCGCAGGCTCCGCGGCGGCTTTGCTACACTGTGCGCACGATGTTCATTCACCGCACCTTCATCACAGGTTGTAGCGACCGGGGAGCCTGGCCCTGGCGCAAGCCTGCTTCTGTGCGCTCCTGACTGCACGGCCTGGGCTGACAGCCACAGCGTGCGCCCGTGGCCCCTGCGGGGCCGACACCGAATGAACGCGGTACCTTATCCTGCTGAACCAGGGTGCCGCTGAGCTGGAGGCTTGATCCGTGATCACCGAACTCGAATTCAAAAGTCTGGCCCTTCAGGGCTACAACCGCATTCCGCTGATGGTGGAGGCGTTCGCCGACCTCGAAACCCCGCTGTCGCTTTATTTGAAGCTGGCCTTCTCCAGGGATGGCGGCAAGCACAGCTTCTTGCTCGAATCCGTCGTGGGTGGCGAGCGCTTTGGCCGCTACAGCTTCATCGGCCTGCCGGCCCGCACCCTGGTGCGCTCGCGCGGTTTTGGTGCCGATGCCCTGACCGAGGTGGTCAAGGACGGCCAGGTGGTCGAGACCTCGCACGCCAATCCGCTGGATTTCATCGCCGCGTACCAACAGCGCTTCAAGGTGGCGCTGCGTCCCGGCCTGCCGCGTTTTTGCGGCGGCCTGGCCGGTTACTTCGGCTACGACACGGTGCGCCACATCGAGAGGAAGCTCGAAAAAACCTGCCCGCCCGACACCCTCGGCTGCCCCGACATCCTTCTGCTGCAATGCGAGGAGCTGGCTGTCATCGACAACCTCTCGGGCAAGCTGTATCTGATCGTCTATGCCGACCCGGCCCAGCCCGAGGCCTATGCCAACGCCAAAAAGCGGCTGCGCGAACTCCGGGAGCAGCTCAAGTATTCGGTCAGCGCGCCAGTCGTCAAGCCCACGCAAGGCTATCCTGCCGAGCGAGAATTCGCCAAGGCCGACTACCTGTTGGCGGTGGAGCGCGCCAAGGAGCTGATCGCGGCCGGCGACTTCATGCAGGTGCAGGTCGGCCAGCGCATCAAGAAGCGCTACACCGAAAGCCCGCTGTCGCTGTACCGCGCGCTGCGCTCGCTCAATCCCTCGCCCTACATGTACTACTACCATTTCGGCGAGTTTCATGTGGTCGGGGCCTCGCCCGAGATCCTGGTGCGCCAGGAGCAGGTGGAGGAGGGGCAGAAAATCACGATCCGTCCGCTGGCCGGCACGCGGCCGCGCGGCGCCACGCCCGAGAAGGACAAGGCGGCCGAGCAGGAACTGATCAACGACCCCAAGGAGCGCGCCGAACATGTGATGCTGATCGACTTGGCGCGCAACGACATCGGCCGCATCGCGAAAACCGGCAGCGTCAAGGTGACCGAGGCCTTCGCGATCGAGCGCTACAGCCATGTGATGCACATCGTGAGCAACGTCGAGGGCGTCCTCAACGACGGCATGACCAGCATCGACGTGCTCAAAGCCACCTTCCCGGCCGGCACCCTGAGCGGCGCGCCCAAGGTCCACGCCATGGAGCTGATCGACCAGCTCGAGCCGACCAAGCGCGGCCTGTACGGCGGCGCCTGCGGCTACCTGAGCTATGCCGGCGACATGGACGTGGCGATCGCGATCCGCACGGCCATCGTCAAGGACCAGACGCTGTACGTGCAGGCGGCCGCCGGCGTGGTGGCCGACTCGGTGCCCGAACTCGAATGGAAGGAAACGGAAGCCAAGGCGCGCGCCTTGCTGCGCGCCAGCGAGCTGGTGGAAGAAGGACTGGAGTAAACCATGGCGACCTCACCCAACGTCCAGCCCTGCACCAGCATGGCCGAAGTGCGCCAGCACATCGATGCGCTGGACGAGACCATCGTCGCGCTGCTGGCCGAGCGCGGCGGCTATGTGGCGCAGGCCGCGCGCATCAAGCAGCGCGCAGACCAGGTGCATGACCAGGCGCGCATTGACTTCATCATCGACCGCGTCAAGGCCATGGCCCGCGAACGGGGCGCCCCCGAGGCCGTGATCGAGGCGACCTACCGCGTCATGATCGACGCCTTCATCGAATTCGAGCGCGGCGAATTCGCGCGGCTGCACCAGGAGGGCTGAGCGATGAAACTGCTCATGATCGACAACTACGACTCCTTCACCTACAACCTGGTCCAGTACTTCGGTGAACTGGGCGCCGAGGTCGAGGTGTTTCGCAACGACGAGATCACGCTCGAAGGCCTTGCGCAGCGCCAGCCCGAGCGGCTGGTGATCTCGCCCGGCCCTTGTTCGCCGGCCGAGGCCGGCATTTCGGTGGCGGCGATCCAGCATTTCGCCGGCCGGCTGCCGATCCTCGGCGTCTGCCTGGGCCACCAGAGCATAGGGGCGGCGTTTGGCGGCAGGATCATCCGCGCCCAGCAGCTGATGCACGGCAAGACCAGTGTGATCACCACGACGCAGGAGGGCGTGTTCGCCGGCCTGCCCGCGCAGTTCACGGTCAACCGCTACCACTCGCTGGCGATCGAAAGGTCATCCTGTCCCGCCGCGCTGGCCGTGACCGCCTGGACCGACGACGGCGAGATCATGGGCGTGCGCCACAAGGAGCTGGCGATCCAGGGTGTGCAGTTCCACCCCGAGTCGATCCTGACCGAGCATGGCCACGCGCTGCTGAAAAACTTCTTGACCTCGCCCTAGCCGCAAGGCGACCATCGGTCCTGCCGTGAGCCACTCGCTGCACCCATTCTCGCTGGCCCTGGACGAGCTCTACCGCATGGCAGAGACGGCGTCGCTGGACGAGTTTGCGCCGGCCTTGATCGGCCTGCTGGACCGCCACATCGCGTTCGACGGCGCGGTGCTGGGCAGCGCGGACCCGCTGTCGTTCGGCGATTTCAGCATCGCGGTGGCCCATGTGCACAACCGCGACGCATCGATCCTGGATGACTATGCGGCCCTGTCGGCGGTCGATCCGGTCACCCAGGCCTTCCTGGCCGGGCTGCCCGAGCCGCTGGCAGTGGACACGCACCAGGTCTACGCAGCGCCCGAGCATGGCGCGATGGCCGCCTTCACGCGCAAGCACCGCCTGCGTCATCTTCTGTTGTGCGGCCAGCCTCCCAGTCTGGTCGAAGCGGGCCGCTGGGTTGTGTTGTACCGCGCCGAAGATCTGGCTTTCGAGGCGGCGGCGGCGCAATGGCTGGGTGCCTTCTGGGTCCATATGGACCGCGCCCTGACCCTCAACCGCTCCAGCGCGCTGGCCCATGCGTCGCAGCCCGCCGGGCGCAAAGCCATGGCGCTGGTGGACCATGAGGGGCGTGTGGAGGCGGCCGATGCGCTGTTCTGGCCAATCCTGCACCACGAGTTTCGCGCCGCGCTGCATCACCGTCTGCCCGACGCCCTGGTCCACGCCCTGCGGCAGGACCGGGGCTTCGAGGGGCGCACCGTGTTCGCGCGTTTCACGCCGCTGGGCCGTTACCGGATCTGCGAGCTGCGCGAGGCCGGGCCGCTGGCCCAGCTCTCGCCGCGTGAGCGCCTGGTCGCGGCCAAATTCTCGGCGGGCCTGAGCAGCCGCGAAATTGCCGCGCAGATGGCGGTGTCGCAGTACACCGTGCAGAGCCAGCTGGCGTCGGTCTACCGCAAGCTCGGCGTGTCCGACAAGGCCGCGCTGGCGCGCCTGCTGGCCGACAGCGGGGCTTGAGGCTGGAACCTGTTCGATGACTGACACCATCCCGAATGCCATGGAAGTCCTTCACCCCCTGCTCTTTGGCGCCTCCATCCAGCAATTCCCGCTGTTCGTGCTCGCAGGCCTTTTGCTCAACCTCACGCCCGGCCCCGATGTGCTGTACATCGTGACACGCGCGCTGCGCCAGGGCGTGCGCGCGGGCATGGTGGCCGCGATGGGAATCACCGCCGGCTGTTTCGTTCACATCGCGGCCGCGGCAATTGGCGTGAGCGCCCTGATCGCGGCCTCGGCGACCGCCTTCACCGTGCTCAAGTGGCTGGGCGCGGCCTACCTGGTCTACATGGGCGCGTCGATGCTGCTGTCCCGGGGGTCGTCGGTTGCTCCTGATTTGATAGCGCGCCATGACGATTCGGCGAGGGCTGGTGGCGCAAAAAGCTTGAAAGCCGTGTTCCTGCAGGGCTTCTGGACCAATGCGCTCAATCCCAAGGTCGCGCTGTTCTTCCTGGCGTTCCTGCCCCAGTTCATCGCGCCGGGCGCGCCGCACCAGACGCTGGCCTTCGTGCTGCTGGGGCTGGTGTTCAACTTCAACGGCCTGTGGGTCAACCTGGCCTGGGCGCTGGCCGCGGCCTGGGCCGCCCGCAGGTTTGCCGCACTCCAGCAGTCGATGCGCTGGCTCGACCGCGGCGCCGGCACCCTGTTCATCGTCTTTGGCGCCAAACTCGCCTGGTCCGACCATCCCACTCCTTGAACCCGAGGTCCTCCCATGCCCATCACCCCGCAAGAAGCGCTGCAGCGCACCATCGAGCACCGCGAAATCTTCCACGACGAAATGCTCAAGATCATGCGCCTGATCATGAGCGGCGAGCTCTCGCCCGTGATGACGGCCGCGCTGATCACCGGCCTGCGCGTCAAGAAGGAAACCATAGGCGAGATCACGGCCGCCGCCCAGGTCATGCGCGAGTTCTCGACCAAGGTGAACGTGGCCGACAAGATCCACCTGGTCGACATCGTCGGCACGGGCGGCGATGCGTCGCACACCTTCAACATCTCGACCTGCGCCATGTTCGTCGCGGCGGCGGCCGGCGCGAAGGTCAGCAAGCATGGCGGACGCAGCGTGTCCAGCAAGAGCGGCAGCGCCGATGTGCTGGAGTCGCTGGGCATCGACATCAACCTGCCGCCCGAGCGCATCGCCCAGTGCATCGCCGACGTGGGCATAGGCTTCATGTTCGCGCCGAACCACCATCCCGCGATGAAAAACGTCGCGCCGGTGCGCAGGGAGCTCGGGATCAAGACCATTTTCAACATCCTCGGACCGTTGACCAACCCAGCCGGCGCGCCCAACATCCTGATGGGCGTGTTCCACCCCGACCTCGTCGGCATCCAGGTGCGCGCGCTGCAGCGCCTGGGCACCGAGCATGCGGTCGTCGTCTATGGCCGCGACGGCATGGACGAGGTGAGCCTGGGCGCGGCCACCCTGGTCGGCGAGTTGCAAAACGGCGAGATCAGCGAGTATGAAATCCACCCCGAGGACTTCGGCCTGGCGATGGCCAGCAACCGCGCGCTCAAGGTCGAGACGCCCGAGCAGTCGCGCCAGATCCTGCTGGGCGTGCTGGACAACCAGAGCGGCCCGGCGTGCGACATCGTGATCCTCAACGCCGGTGTCGCGCTGTACGCTGCCAATGTGGTCGATTCGATGAAGGCCGGCGTGGAGCGGGCGCGAGCAGCTATCGAATCAGGAGCGGCCAAGACCAAACTCGGCCAGCTCGTGGCCGCCACCCAAGCCGCGAAGGCCTGAGCCGCCATGTCCGACATCCTCGACCAGATCGTCGCCGTCAAGCGCCAGGAAATCGCGGCGGCGCTGAAGAAAAAATCGCTGGCCGCGATGCGGGCCGACGCCGAAAGCCGCGTGCTCACGCGCGACTTTGTCGGCGCGATGCGCCGCAAGGTGGCCGCCGGTCAGGCCGCGGTGATCGCCGAGATCAAGAAGGCCAGCCCGTCCAAGGGCGTGCTGCGCGCCGACTTCATGCCGGCCGACATCGCGCAAAGCTATGCCGAACACGGCGCGGCCTGTCTGAGTGTGTTGACCGACAAGCAGTTCTTCCTGGGCAGCGTAGACTACCTCAAGCAGGCCCGCGCCTCCTGCGACCTGCCGGTGCTGCGCAAGGATTTCATGGTCGACCCCTACCAGGTCTACGAGGCACGCGCCATCGGCGCCGACTGCATCCTGCTGATCGCCGCCTGCCTCGACGACGCGCAAATGGCCGAGCTCGAGGCCGTGGCCCGCAGCCTGGACATGGCCGTGCTGGTCGAGGTGCACGACGGCGCCGAACTCGAGCGCGCGCTCAAGCTCAAGACACCGCTGGTCGGCATCAACAACCGCAACCTGCGCAGCTTCGAGGTGTCGCTCGACACCACGCTGTCGATGCTCAAGGATGTGCCGGCCGACCGCCTGCTGGTGACCGAATCGGGCATTCTGAGCCGCGCCGACGTGCAGAAGATGCGCGACGCGAAGGTCCATGCCTTCCTGGTCGGCGAGGCCTTCATGCGCGCCGACGATCCGGGCGCGGCGCTGGCGGCCTTGTTTGGAACCTGAATTGCTACTGATTTCATAGCGCATCACGCCCATGCCCTCTGGACTGCAGGCTGGTTTTGACTTCGAAACCGGGGTCGCGCCGATGCCCCCGTCCGCCCGCCTGACGGGCTGGCAGCCCGAGGCCTGGCCGGTGGCGGCAGGCTGGCGCCCCGTCATCGAGCGATTTCTGGCCAGCGACCCCGGCCGGCAGCTCGGCGCCTTCATGCGCGAACGGCTCGCGGCCGGCGCGGTTCTTTACCCGCCGCAGCCGTTTCGTGCGCTGCAGCTCACGCCGCTGGCCGAGGTCAAGGTCGTGATCCTGGGCCAGGACCCCTACCACGGGCCGGGCCAGGCCGAGGGGCTGGCGTTTTCGGTCGCGCCCGGCGTGAAGCTGCCGCCGTCGCTGCGCAATATCTTCAAGGAGCTGCAGCGCGACCTGGGCCTGACCCTGCCGGCCAGCGGCTCGCTGGTGCGCTGGGCGCAGCAGGGCGTGCTGCTGCTCAACACCAGCCTGACGGTGGAGCAGGGCCAGCCCGCCAGCCATGCCAGGCAGGGCTGGGAACTGCTCACCGACGCCCTGCTGGCCGAGGTGGCCGCCCAGGCCTCGCCCTGCGTCTACCTGCTGTGGGGCAGCCATGCTCAGGCCAAGGCGTCCCTGATCGAGCAGACGGCCCAGGCCCATGGACGCGAGGCGCTGCTGCTGCAGGCCAACCACCCCTCGCCGCGGTCGGCCAACCGCCCCCCTTTGCCCTTCCATGGCTGCGGACATTTCCGTCAGGCCCGGGACTGGCTTGGGGCGCGGGGCTGTTCGCTATCGTTTTGAGCTGCGAAGCCAACGCTCGACCCAGGACTTAAAGCCCTTCTTGTGCAGCGGCATGCCGGCCCCCGGCGGGCCGCCGATGCGTGTGTCGTCCAGGTAGTCGCGCGGGATGTCCACGGTGCTGCGCTGCCCGAGCGCGTCGAAATGGCGGCTGAGCCAGCGCTGGCCCGACGCCACCCCCAGTTCGAACAGCTGCCGGATCAGGGCCGCGTCGGTCGAGGTTTTGCTGGAGGCCGGATACGCCTGCATCGCCTCGCCGCCGTCGATGCGGTGCAACAGCAGGTTTTTGCAGCGCGAAGCCCGCAGCGACCCGTCGGCCAGCAGCCGGTTGACGAAGTCGATGGCTCGCATCTGGGTCAGCAAGCTGGCGTTGAAGGTCAATTCGTTGATCCGGTCCAGAATGTCCTGCGGGCTTTGGGGGGCGCGGTCGCGGCGCAGCGGGTTGATCTGGACCAGCACCAGGTCGTGGCTGTCGCATTCGTTGATCAGCGGGCTCATCGCCGGATTGGCCGAATAACCCCCATCCCAGTAGTGTTCCCCGTCGATGTCTATGGCCTGGAACAACATGGGCAGGCAGGCCGAGGCCATGACGGCCTGCGCCGTCAGCCGCTGACCGCTGAAGATCACGGCCTTGCCGGTGTTGACATGGGTGGCGGAGACAAACACCTTGGGCGAGCCATGCCGGGCAATCGCCTCGAAGTCGATTTCCCGCTCCAGCAGGCGGCGCAGCGGATTGATGTCCAGCGGGTTCGCCTGGTAGGGCGAGACCAGGCTGTGCAGAGTGTTGGTCAATATGTTTGTGGGCGCCAACTCATGTGGAAGTCGGCCCCACAGCATGTCGACAAGATTTTTTTGCATCGCGCCGAGGCTGCCCAGGGCGGTAATCTCGCCCCAGATCCGGGCCAGCGACTCGCGCGCGCCCTGCCGCGGATCTCTGCCCGCAGCGCTTGCCAAGGCATGGCCGTGCGCCAGCGCCACGGCATTGACAGCCCCGGCGCTGGTGCCACTGATGCCGTCGATCTGCAGGCGGTCGTCGGCCAGCAGGGCGTCCAGCACGCCCCAAGTGAAGGCGCCATGGGAGCCGCCGCCCTGGAGGGCCAGGTTGATGTATCGCATAAAGATGTCTCAAGCAACATTCATGCGTGCATTGTGGCGAAAATGGTGACAATGGCCGACTCGAATGGAGTGGCGCCCGCACCGGGGGGCGGCCGACGTGATTTGTTCGCCGCAAGACTCGCAGGTTGCTTCCAGATGACGCGAAGTCGTGCTATAGTTCGAGGTTCGCCGGAGGGGTGCCCGAGTGGCTAAAGGGGGCAGACTGTAAATCTGTTGGCTTACGCCTACGCTGGTTCGAATCCAGCCTCCTCCACCAGCGAAACAAATTGATGTGTGGTGCGGAAATAATTGAAATCCGTGGGGATTTGAATGCCGTGCTTCGGCGGGCCTGAATTGCGCCGATGCGGGAGTAGTTCAATGGTAGAACCCTAGCCTTCCAAGCTAATGACGCGGGTTCGATTCCCGTCTCCCGCTCCACAATTCGGTTTGCGCTGACGGCGAAAACGGTTTGAGCGAACTCGCGGGGCGGGTTGGCGAAAGCCCATGTGGCTCAGTGGTAGAGCACTCCCTTGGTAAGGGAGAGGTCGCGGGTCCGATTCCCGCCATGGGCACCAAGATGTTGGTCGGTGTAGATATTTTTTTTCGGAGTCGAAAAAATGGCAAAAGAAAAGTTTGAACGTACCAAGCCGCACGTGAACGTGGGCACGATTGGTCACGTTGACCACGGCAAGACCACGCTGACGGCTGCCATCACCACCGTGCTGGCGGCCAAGTTCGGCGGCCAGGCCAAGGCCTACGACCAGATCGACGCCGCCCCGGAAGAAAAGGCGCGCGGCATCACCATCAACACCGCCCACGTCGAATACGAGACGGCCAACCGCCACTATGCCCACGTCGACTGCCCCGGCCACGCCGACTACGTCAAGAACATGATCACCGGCGCCGCCCAGATGGACGGGGGGATCCTGGTCGTCTCGGCCGTGGATGGCCCCATGCCCCAGACCCGCGAGCACATCCTGCTCGGCCGCCAGGTGGGCCTGCCGGCCATCGTCGTCTTCCTGAACAAGGTCGACGCGGTGGGGGACAAGGAGCTCT
>Ga0187892_10002970_pt1 | contig 32118 bp, 25 predicted proteins | sample MA1701073metaG_FD_139345 | JGI IMG/M metagenome (GOLD analysis project Ga0187892, IMG submission 139345) | Bio-ooze microbial communities from a basaltic lava cave in the Kipuka Kanohina Cave System on the Island of Hawaii, USA - MA170107-3 metaG ...
CTCAGCGTGCTGTATTGTTTACGCGGCGCGGCGATCGTCGCCGCTCTGGCGACCGGCGCGGGCGTGCCCGTCTGGGTCTTGTCGGTGGCGACCGTCGTCGCGGTCGCACTGGTGATTCCGATGTTGCTGCTCATTCCGGGTCTCTGGACGCTCGGGGTGTTCGATACCTGGCTGGCCTTCCGGCAGCGCCGCGCCGGTCAGTCCACAGTGCGTTAACGAGGACGAGACGATGGAAATCATTCTGCGCGAAGACGTGCAGCACGTGGGAAAAGCGGGGGAGGTCGTGAAGGTCAAGGACGGCTACGCCAGGAATTTCCTGCTGCCCAAGGGGCTCGCCTATCCCGCTACCGAAGGCAACAAGAAACGGATCGCCTTCGAGGCCGATCGCCTGGCGCGCCAGCGCGCTGCCGAAAAGGAAACCGCCGAGGGCGAGGCGGCCAAGCTCACCGGCCTGTCGCTCACGTTTCCGGTCAAGGTGGGGGAAGAGGACAAACTGTACGGGTCCGTCACGGCGAGCGACATCCAGCGCCGGCTCGAAGACCAGGGGATTCACGTCGACAAGCGGAAGATCGATCTCCCCGAGCCGATCCGGTCCCTGGGTGAGTTTCGGGTCGGAATCAAATACCATGCGGACGTGCGAGCCGACATCGTCGTCGTCGTCGTGAAGGAGTAACGCCCGGCCGTGACCGTCGGCATCGCGTACGTCGATGGCCCCCGACTGCGCCGCTCGTTGCTGGCGGCGGCGGATTGGGTGGCCGCCGGGCGCGATGAGCTGAACCGCATCAACGTCTTCCCCGTCCCCGACGGCGACACCGGGACCAACATGTGTCTGACGCTGCGCGCCGTCGCCCACGCGCTGCGCGAGCTGGGGGATGCCCCCCTCCCCCTGCCGCGCGTCACGGAAACGATGGCCCAGGCGAGCATCCGCGGCGCACGCGGGAACTCGGGGTTGATGCTGTCCCAGTTCCTGCTCGGCCTGCAGGAGGGCCTGGGGCCTCGGCTCACCGCCTCCAGCGCCGATCTCGCGCTCGCGATCCGGTCCGGGTTCGAGCGGCTGCAGGACTCGCTCGACCAGCCCGTGGAGGGCACGATCCTCACGGTCGCCCGGGAGGCCGCGCAGGAAGCCGAACGCGCCGCCGGCGAACGCGACGTGCGGGTGTTCGTCCGCCGCCTCGTGGCCCGAGCCGAGACCGCACTCGCCCGCACACCGGAGCTGCTGCAGGCGCTCAAGCACGCGGGCGTGGTGGACGCCGGCGCCAAGGGGTTCGTCCGGTTTCTCGACGGCGTCAATCGTCTAATAGAGGAAGGCGTGCTGGCGCAGGGCGCGGTGGACCGGCTGGAGATCCCCAATGCCGCGGCGGTCACGGAGGTCGCCCACGAGCGGGACTACCGCTTCTGTACCGAGATCCTGGTGCGCGGGACCGCGCTGCCCGCCGGCGCCGCGGTGCGCGGTGCGTTGCGCGCGCTGGGCGGATCGATCGTGGTCCTGCAGACCGGCGACCTTCTCAAGGCCCACGTGCACACGGACACGCCCGACGCCGTGTTCGCGCTGGGAGCCGCGTGGGGGACCCTCGAGACGACCAAGGCCGAGGACATGCGTGCCCAGCACCGCGCGCTGCGGCAAAAGCGGGCTCTCACATTCGTCGCGGATACCGCCTGTGATCTCCCCGACAGCCTGGTCTTCGAGCACAGCATCGGCCTCGTCCCCACGCAGCTCATCATCGGCGAGCGGGTGTATCAGGACCGGCTCGAGATGACGCCGGGCGAGTTTTTCGCGCGGCTGCGTGGCGGCGAGGACGCCAGCACGTCCCAGCCCGCCCCCCAGTCGTTCGAAGACACGTTCAGCGACGCGCTGCGCAACGCCGAGCACGTCGTCGCCGTACTCCTCTCGCGGGCGCTGTCGGGGACCTTCGCCAACGCGGAGCGCGCCGCCAGGACGGCCGACCCGGCCCACATTCACCTGGTCGATAGTCGCGGCGCCTCGCTGACCGAGGGGCTGCTGGTCTTGCGCGGTCTCGAGCTGGCGGCCCAGGGCTGGGATGGGCCGGCGATCGTGCGCGAGCTGGCCCGGGTACGGGATCAATCGGGGGGCCTGTTCACGGTCGACAATCTCGAGCGCTTGATCCGCTCCGGACGCGTTGGCCGGCTGCGCGGCTGGCTCGGCACGCGGCTCAATCTCAAGCCGATCATGGCGCTGACGCTCGACGGCCGCGCCGAGCCGATCGATCGGGTGCGGGGCGGCCGCGAGGCGGCGCGGGCCCGGGTCCTGGCGCACCTCGACCGGCTGCTCACGCCGCGCCCGGCGCAGCTGCGGCTCGGCGTGGCGCACGGAGACATCCCCGACTTCGCCGGCGCGCTGCGCGCGGAGCTGATGGAGCGCTACCGCCCGCACCAGGTGGTGGTGAGCCCGATCACCCCGGTCATCGCCGCGCACGCGGGCATCGGCGCCTGGGGCGTGTTCTACCAGGTCGAGGACGGAACAAAGGCGTGAGCGTCGCGTTATGATAAGGAGCCGCGGGCGCGGAACGCGCGGAGGGCCACGGCTCCCTCCCGAAGGGTTGCGGTTCATCGTGGCGGCCCTGACGGATCGCAAAGCCGTCGACCCGATCGTGCTGGACCTGCACGGCCTCTCCGAAGCGACCGACTATTTCGTGATCGCCTCGGGAACCTCCGACGCTCATGTGCGCGGGATGGCGGAGCACCTGATGTCCGGGCTGGCGCCGCACCACGTGGAAGGCCTCGGCCAGGGACGCTGGGTCTTGCTGGACTACGTCGACGTCGTGGTGCACCTCTTTCATCCCGAGCTGCGGGAGTTTTATCAGTTAGAGCGGTTGTGGGGAGACGCCCCGCCGGTGGCCCTCGACGAAGCGGGCACGGTCGGGTAGCCCTATCGGAGAAAGGACCGGAGCGGTATGACGGGGACCAAGCTGGCATTGGCGGCGGTGACGGTGACGACCATCCTGGGCGGCGCGCCACCGGCGGCCGCGCAATACTTCGGCCAGAACAAGGTCCAGTACCGGTCCTTTCCGTTCAAGATCATCCGCACCGACCATTTCGAGGTCTACTTCTACGACGAAGAGCGGGCCGCCGCGCTCGACGCGGCCCGCATGGCGGAGCGGGCCTACGCCCGCATGTCGCGCGTGCTGCATCACCAGTTCCAGTCGCGCAAGCCGATCATTCTCTACGCCTCCCACACCGACTTCCAACAGACCAACGTAATCCAGGGCGATCTGGGCGAGGGTACGGGGGGCGTCACGGAGTTCTTCAAGCACCGGATGGTTCTGCCGTTCACGGGCTCCTACGCGGATCTCGAGCACGTGTTGCAGCACGAGATGGTGCACCAGTTCCAGTATGACGTGTTCTCCAGCGGGCGCATCGGCTCCGGGGTGCAGACCCTCATCAACGTCAATCCGCCGCTGTGGTTCATGGAGGGCATGGCCGAGTATCTGTCGCTCGGTCCGATCGATCCCAACACGGCGATGTGGCTGCGCGATGCGTCGTTGGAGGGCAACCTGCCGACCATCGAGCAGCTCACGTACAATCCGCGGATTTTCCCCTACCGGTTCGGCCACGCGATTTTTTCCTTCATTGGCGAGAAGTGGGGCGACGAGGTCATCGGGGAGATCCTGCAGTCGAGCGCGACGACGGGCATCGAAGGCTCCATCAAACGCGCGCTGGGCCTGACGCTCGAGGAACTGTCCAACGAGTGGCGCGACGCGGTCCAGACGACCTTCCTGCCGCAGCTCGGGGAGCACGCCCGGGCGCGCCGCATCGCGCAACCGGTCCTGACCGAAAAGCGGACCGGCGGCGGCTACCACCTCGCCCCGGCCCTGGCCCCGGACGGCCGGACCATCGCGTTCTTCGGCGAGCGGAATTCGTTCTTCATCGACCTCTATCTCGCGGACGCCGAATCCGGCCGCGCGATCCGGCGCCTGGTCAAGTCGACCATCAATTCCAATTACGAGAGCCTCCGGTTCATCAGTTCATCCGGGTCGTTCTCGCCCGATGGCCGGTTCTTCGCCATCGCGGCCAAGCGCAAGCAGCACGAGGATCTGGTGATCTTGGACGTGCAGCGGGGCCGCGAGGTGCGCCGCATCAGGATCCCGTTGAACGGGCTCGAAACTCCGTCCTGGTCCAACGACGGGACCCGGCTCGTGTTCACCGGCTTCGACGGCGGCCTGTCGGACCTGTTCATCATCAACCGCGACGGCACGGGGCTGCGCCGCCTCACCAACGACAAGTTCGGCGACATGCAGCCGACCTGGTCCCCCGACGGGAAGACGATCGCGTTTGCCACCGATCGGGGCGGGGAGACCGACTTCGACCAGCTGCGCTTCGGCAACCAGCGTCTCGCCCTGTACCACCTCGAGACCGGGGAAATCGAGCCGCTGCCCTTCATGGAGCACGGCAAGAACATCAATCCCGTCTGGGCGCCCGACGGGCGGTCGATCGCGTTCGTCTCCGATCGCACCGGGATCAGCAACATCTTCCTGTATCAGTTGGGCGACCGCCAGATCTACCAGCTGACCGACGTGTTCACCGGCGTGTCGGGGATCACGGCCCACTCCCCCGCCCTGTCGTGGGCACGCGAGGCCGACCGGCTGGCCTTCGCCTACTACGAGGCCGGCGAATACAACGTCTATTCCATCGATAATCCCCGCTCGCTGCGGCGGCAGCCGTATCAGGATCGCCCTGCCCCGGGGCCCGTCATGCTGCTCGCGGGCCCGGCGCGCCGCGACAGCGCGCAGCGGGTGGCCGCCGCACCGGCCGCCGGCGCGGATACCGCTGCGGTCCCGGCCGAGCCGGTCCCGACCGACAGCTCCGTGTCCGTGTATCGCCCACCCTCGGGAGGATTCCGGCCGTCCAGCGATCTGCCCCAGGTCGCCGAATCGATCGCAACGCAGCCGGCGCTGTCGGTTCGCTCACTCCTCGATTCCGCGACGCTCGCGCTCCCCGACACCACCGAGTTTTCGGTGCGACCCTACAAGGTGCGGTTCACGCCCGATTACACGGCGCGACCGACGATCGGCTATGCGCGCGACAACTTCGGTCGCGGCGTCTTCGGCGGGGCCGCAGTCTCGCTGTCGGACATCCTGGGCGACCACACACTGCAGTTCGCCGCTTCCGTCAACGGGCGCATCAGCGAAGCCCAGGTATTCGCGGCCTACATCAACCAGCGGCGCCGCGTGAACTGGGCCGTCGGCGGCTCACAAACCCCCTACTACTTCTATATCCCGAGTACCATCGAGGTGGTGCCCATCGCCGGCAGCCCCGACAGCGCGGTACTCTACAGCCTGCGACTGCAGCGCTACGTCGTGCGGGACCTGTTCCTCGAGTCCTACTACCCGATGAGCCGGTTCACGCGCATCGAGCTGGGCGTGCACGGCGTCACCCAAGGCGTGTCGATCCTGAAGCTGTCAGACGCTTATAGCCGGTCGACCGGGCAGTATCTCGGCAGCTTCGAAACCGACTCGAACCTGCTCACGCGCAACTTCGCCTCCCCGCGCATCGCGTTCGTGCACGACAATGCCCTGTTCAGTTATGTCGGCCCATTCGCCGGGAGCCGCATGCGGTTCGGGGTTGCTCCAAGTTTCGGGAGTGTCCAGTTCCTGAACTTCGTCGCCGATTACCGCCGCTACCTGTTCGCGAGACCGTTCACCCTCGCGCTCCGGACGCTGCTCTACGGCAACACCGGACGCGACGCCGAGCTGTTTCCCATTTACCTCGGCAGCACCGAACTGGTCCGCGGCTACACGTCGGGCTCGCTCTTCAAGCACGAGTGCGCCGCCAGTCCGTCGTTGCCCACCGGGTACACGGGATGCGTCGCCCTGGACCAGCTGATCGGCTCCAAGATCGCCGTGGCGAACGTCGAGCTGCGCTTCCCCTTGACCCGCAGTCTGGTGCTGGGATTCCTGCCCATCGGGCTGCCGCCGATCGAGGGAGCCTTGTTCTATGACGCCGGGGTCGCCTGGAGCCAGGGGACGACGGTCAAATGGAATCGCAATCCGAGCGAGGATCCGCTGCTGGTTCGGTCCGTGGTGCGCAGCTGGGGCGGTTCCATCAGGGCCAACCTGCTCGGGTTCGTCATCCTGCGCTTCGATATCACCAAGCCGTTGGCCCGGTCCTATGGGAAGGCATACTGGACCGTCAGCCTCGGTCCAACGTTCTAACTCCGTACTGCTGAGCCACTTGCATTGGCCTCGCCCGGTTTCTATTTTCCGGCGAGGCCATTTGCTGCCCAAGCGCTCCGTCCCGATCCTCATGGCGCTGGTGCTGTGGGGCTGCCGCGCCCAGGCGCCGGCTGGATCGTCATCCCAATCAGTTACCGCTACGACGCTTACGCCGCGAACCGGTCCTCCGGGGCGGCACGCCGGCTTTGCCATTCGCGTGCCCCAGAACGGCGGCGCACCGCAGCTGTACCGCATGCCGTCGCTCGCCGCCTGGTCCTCGCCCCTCCGCGGCAAGCTACCCGCCGTGCAGGGGGTCCTCGGCGTCGATCCCGAGGCGGGAGCCCTGTTCGTTCAGACGACCAGGAACGAGCTGCTGGCGCTCGACCTGGAAAGCGGTCGCGTCGACACCGTGTCCGCGAGCGCCAGGCTTGCGACCCTCGGCCCGGACGGCACCGTCTACGCCGTCGACACGAGCCACCGGGTCGCCACGCTGTCGGGTCGCGTGCGACTCAACTGGATGCGCCCGCTCGAGGGAGAGCCCCGGGAGCTGTTCGGCGCGGCCGGCGGACGACTCGTCGCCGTGATCGGCGGCAGCCAGCCGACCATCGTCGTAGCCTCCGCAGCCCAGCCCGCGGTGACGCATCCGCTCCCCGCCGATGGCGACGTGGCCGCCAGCCGCTGGGCGGATCTCGTGGCCATTGCCAGCGATTCGGGCGTGACGCTGCTCGACCCGCTTGGCCGGCGCGATGCCGGCTTCGTCGCCATCGCCAACCATCCGCGCGCCCTGGTGTTCTCGCCGTCCGGACATCGCGTGTACGTCGGGAGTCGCAGCGGCACGGGGCTCGCCGTCATCGATCGCTACGGCCTGAAGGAAATCGACGGCGTGGCCCTGCCGACCTCCGCCGCCGCGTTACGGCTCGATCCGTTCGGTCAGTGGCTCCTCGCCCGGCCGCCGTCCGGCGACAGCGTGTGGGTCGTCGACCTGCCCATCAAGCGGCTGGTCGGAGGCCTAGCAACGGCCTGGTATGCGGATCTGCCTACCGTATCCCCCGACGGCGCCCTGGTGATGCGCCGCGGCGGCGACGTGGTGTCCATCAAACCCGATTCGCTCACCGACATCGGTCAGGTGCCGGGCGGGGCGAGCGACTTGTGGGTGACGACCGATTGGGCGCCGCGCGGCGCCGCTCAGGCCGCCAGCGCCGCCGCGACCGCCGCCGATTCCACGGGCGGCGAAGGGACCCTGTACGTCCAGGTGTCCGTCTCGCGCAACGCGACCTGGTCGCAGCAAATGGCCGATGAGCTGACGCGGGCGGGCCTCGCGGCGAAGGTGTTGCCGCCGGCCACGATCGACGAAGGGTACCGAGTCGTCCTGGGCCCGTACTCGACCCGCGATCAGGCGGAAGCGATCGGCCGCAAGCTCGGGCGGCCGTACTGGATCTACCATCCCGGCCAGTGACGCTCCGCGTTGTGCCCCGCTCCCGGCTCGACCGAGTCGTCCCGCCGCTCCTGCGGGAATGCGCCATGGTGGCGCTGGTTCCCGTCGCGGATGATCCCCAGTGGGCCGCCGGCGTCGCCTGGAGCGTGGCACGGGCGTCGGCGACGGCCGCGCCGGGCGTCCGGCGCCCCGTGGCCCTCGTGGATCTGTGCCTCGAGTCCCCGATTCTGCACGACGTCAAACACCTCGAACCGGCCCCGGGCATCGCCGAGGCGATCACGGCCGACGTTTCACTCACCGAGGTCGCGCGCGACGTGGATGGAGTGAACTTCGTTCCCAGCGGGAGCGACATCCCCGATCCGGTGGTCGTCCGCGGCTCGGCCCGGTGGAGCCGCCTCCAGGCCGGATTCCGCAACGAAGGGGCGTTGCTGTTTGTGTATCTGCCTGCCGAGCGCCTGGGGGAGTTAGGAGCGTCGCCGGACGGCGTGCTCGCGCTCGCCCCCAACGGAGTAGACCTGGGATCTCCCGAGGGCCGGGCGTTGCTGGCAGCGCGCGACCGCGGCGTCGACCTGCTGGGCACCGTGCGCGAGCGGTGGAGCTCGGCCCCGACCGCTCCGAGCGGCTGGTCATCCGAACGACGATCGAAACTCCTGGCCCTGGGAGGCGCCGCAGTCGTCATCGGCGGCCTCGCCCTGGTGGCCACCGCCAAAGGGGCGTTTCGTGGTTCGCGCGGCCCCCAAACCGGATCGAACAGCCCGCCCCCGGCGGCGGCAGTCGCACCTCCGTCCACCACGGCGACCGGAGCGCTCCCGATGCTGGCGTCAGCCGATTCGGGGGCGTGGACGCTCCAGCTCGCGGCGTACGCGGTTCCCGAGCGCGCGTTGGCCCACGCCGATCGACTCGCCACTGCCGGCGTCCCGGCCCTGGTAAGCGCGCTGGCGCCCGACGCTTCGGGCGCCGTGTGGTACCGCGTTCAGACCGGCGTGTACGCGACCCGGGCAGCGACGTTGAGCGCGCGCGCGGCGCTGTGGCGCCGTGGCATCGCCGAACGTGGTGACGGCAAGCCCCTGCGGGCACCCTACTCCCTGGTGTTGCTGCGCCCCGGCGACGGCCACCGGCTGCGGAGCATCGGGTTCACCGGCGTGCGCTGGGGCGAGGACGGCCCCGTGATGGTCGGCGCCTTCGAGCAGCCCGAGCAGGCGGTTGTGGCGCAGGCGCAACTCGATCGGGCCGGCATCCCGACGACCCTCCTAACCCGAACGGACCGGACTCCATGAGATTGAGCCGTCTCGAGCTGGTGGGATTCAAGTCCTTTGCTGGGTCGGTGGACCTGCCCTTCGATCTCGGGGTGACGGCCATCGTGGGACCCAACGGGTGCGGGAAGTCGAACATCTCCGACGCGGTGCGCTGGGTGCTGGGCGAGCAATCGCCGCGCCTGCTGCGCGGCGGCAAGATGGAAGACGTGATTTTCCAGGGTTCGACGGGACGCCGGCCGGTCAATGTCGCCGAGGTCTCGCTGGTGTTCGACAACTCCGACGGCCTGTTGCCGATCGCGTATCAGGAAGTCGTGATCACGCGCCGCTTGTCCCGCTCGGGTCAGAGCGACTACCTGCTCAACCGCTCGCCGGTGCGGCTGCGCGACATCCAGGACTTGCTGCGCGGCACCGGCCTCGGCGCCGACGCCGCGGTCGTGATGGAAGCGAAAATGATCGATGCGTTGCTCTCCGAAAAAGCCGAGGAGCGCCGGGCCCTGTTCGAAGAAGCCGCCGGCATCGGCCTGTACCGCAACCGCAAGGAGAGCTTCGAGCGCCGCCTCGAGGAAACGGCGGCGGACCTGGCTCGGCTGGAGGATCTCATCGCCGAGGTGCAGACGCAGGTGCGCAGCCTGGCGCGTCAGCGCGGCAAGGCCGAGCGCTACACCAAGATGGTTGGCGAGCGCTTCGGCATCGCGATCACGCTGGTGCGCCGCGAGCTCGAGGACCTGGACCTCGCGTTGGGCGCGCTGGGCGTCCGGACGCGCGAGCTGGCCGAGAGCGTGCCGGCCGCGCGGGCGCGATTCGACGAGGCCGAACGGACCCGGGAAGCCCGCGTTCAGGGGCGACACGCCGCGGCGGCTCGCCACACCGACGTGGAGCGACACCTGGCAGAAGCCAGGCTGGAGGCGGAGCGGCTGCAGGGCGACCTGGCCCTCGCCGCCGAACGGCTCGCCAACGCCACCCAGCGTCGCACTCGCGCGCTCGAGGAGCGCGGTGAACGGGAGCGGCGGGCGGCACAAGCCGACCGGGAGCGTGAAGGCGCGGACGCCGAGCGGGTGCGTGCGGAGCGGGAGCTGGCGGCCGCGACCGCCGAGCTCGACGGGCGGACCGCGCTGGAGGGCGAGGTGCGCGGCCGCCTGCTGACGCTGCGCGAGACCGTGCGGGAGCTCGAAGCCCAGCTGCAGCGCGCCACGGAAGCCGTGCGCGCGCTGGAGATCGAGCGGGCGGCGCTGGAACGGGAGCTTCAAGAGCTGCGCCAGGAGCTGCAGCGCGCCATCGCCGACTCGGGCGCGCGCGCGCAGGCCGTGCAGGTTGCGGAGCAGTCGCTCGCCGCGGTCACGCGCGGGGCCGCTGGCGCGGCTCAGGCGGCCCTGCGGGCGGTGGAAGCGCTCCAGCTCGCGCGCCGGCGCGTGAGCGGCCTCGAGGAGCAGGAGCTCGCCGCGCGGACGGCCCGTCGGCAGGCGGAAAACGCGTGGTCCCAGGTGTCGGCACGCCGCGACGCCCTGACGGAGCTGGAGCGGGGTCGCGTCGGCCTGGCGCCCGCGGCGCAGGCGCTGCTGGAGGTGCGCCAGCGGTTCGGCAACGGCGTGCTGGGCCCGTTAACCGATTTCGTCCGCACCAGCCGCCGCGATGCGGAGCTCGCCGAGCGGCTGCTCGGGGAGTGGCTCCATGCCGTCCTGGTGCGCGATGCCGACGCCGCCGATGCGGTCCGCGCCTGGCACGCGGCGGAACAGCCCGGGCCACTCGTGTTGCTCCCCGCGAGCCCCGGCCCGCGCCTGGCGGCGGACGGGCACCCGCTCAAGGACGAGCTGCGGGTGGACGGGCCCGCGGTGGCCTGGGTGCGCGCGTTGCTCACCGGTCACCAGGTGCTGGACGACGGCCGGACGCTGCGGCGCGCGAACGGGGCGATCTTCCTGGATGGAGCAACGGCCGGCGGCGCGGGGCCGCTGCAGCGGCGGGCCGAGCTCGAAATGCTGGCGGCCGAACTCGCCGAAGCCGAAGCGTCGCGCACGCGGACGCAGAGCGCCCTGAACGCGACAACGCGCGAGCTCACGCAGGCCCAGACGGCGTTGGCCGCGGCCGCCGAGGCCGCCGACCAGCAACGGCGCGAGGAGCTCGAAGCGGGCGCGCGCCAGAGCGATGCCGAGCGGATGCTGGCCCACGCCCGCCGCCTGGCCGAGGAGGCGCGGGCGCTGGTCGAACGCCTGACCCGGCGCGTGGGAGAGGTCGAGGCGCGCCAGAGCGCGCTCGAGACCGAACTGCGCGCCCGCACGCGCACCCGTCAGGAGCACGATGAGCGGCTCGCCGCCGAGCGGGCCGGGCTCGCCGGTCTGGAGGCCGAGCAGGAGCGGGCGCGCGAGCAGCGGGTGCACTGGCAGGTGGAAGCGGCTCAGATGGAAGCGCGGCTCGGGGCCGCCGGGGAGCGCACGCGGCGGGCGGCGTCGGACGCTGATGCCGGTCGCCGGGACGCAGCAACGCTGGCGGAAGAGGTCCAACAGATCGATGCGACGAATGCCGAGATCACGACGCAGCGCGGTCAGTGGCAGGACGCCTTGCAGGAGCGCCGCCTGGCCCAGGCCGAGCTGGAAGCCGCAGCCGGGCAGGCCGCGGCCGAGGTCGAGCGGGCCGAAGCCGCCGTCGCCCAGGCCGAAACGGACGTCGAAGCGGCGCGCGGGACGCTCACGACGCTGGGCGACGAGGAGCATCGCCTCACCGTCGAGCGCACCGAGCTCGCAGGCCGCAAGCGGGCGACCGCGGAGCGGGTCGAGGCGGAGTGGCGCAAGGCCCTGCCCCAGCTGCTGCGCGAAGCGCCGGAGGTCGCGGGCGATCTCGAATGGCTGCGGCAGGAAAACGGCCGGCTGCGCGACGCGATCGACGCGGTGGGACCGGTCAACGCGCTCGCGGTGGAGGAGCATGCCGAGGAGGTCAAGCGGCTCGAGTTCCTGATGACGCAGCGTGACGATCTCGTGGCCGCCCGCGGCTCGCTGCAGCAGGCGGCGCGCGAAATCGACCAGACCGCCAAGTCGCTGTTTCTCGAATCGTTCGGGATGGTGCGCGAGCACTTCCGCACGGTGTTCCAGACCCTGTTCGGGGGCGGCGAGTGCGACGTCCGGCTCGCCAACGAGGACGAGCCGCTCGAGAGTGAGATCGAGATTCACGCGGCGCCCCGCGGCAAGCGGACGCAGCGGATCCACCTCCTCTCGTCGGGCGAGCGCACGCTCGTGGCCGTCTCGCTGCTGTTCGCGATCTTTCTGGCCCGGCCGAGCCCGTTCTGCCTGCTGGACGAGGTCGATGCACCGCTCGATGATTCCAACGTCGGGCGCTATGTCCGTCTGCTCGCGGAGTTCAAGAACCAGACGCAATTCATCGTGATCACCCACAACCCGCGCACCATGCAGGCGGCGGATGCGGTCTACGGGGTGACGATGCAAGAGCCTGGCGTCTCCACGATCGTGGGCGTCCGGCTCGGCCATCTCGCGACGGCCTAGTTCGCCAATGCGGCGTCGTTGGGGGGGGGGCGCGGTCCTGCTGGCGCTCGCGGTGGCTCCCCCATCGGCGCTCGCCGCGCAACGCCCGTCTCTCTCTCCCCCGCTGGCCCGCGTGCTGGGACGAGATACCACCGTCGGCGTCTGGTTGTTCGTGCGCCGAGATACGCCGCTGGCCCTGGCCGCGGAGCGCATCGCGCACGCCGGCGCGACGGTTCGCCGCTCCAGTCGCTGGCTGCACGCCGTGAGCGCCACGCTCCCTACCGCAGCGCTGGCCGCACTATCGCGGGAGCGCTTTCTGCGGCATGTCCAGCCGCTCGGCCGCTGGCGCCTCCCGCCTCCGGAACTCGATCGCGCGCCTCCGCTCGCGCCCGTTGCGGTGGACACCTGCCCCGCGTTCGGTGATCCCACCTACGGATCCTCCGAGATGCCGTATCGCCTGCTCCGGTTGCGCCCGCTCGCGGACGCCGGCATCGACGGCGCGGGCGTCCGCATCGCGATCCTCGACGCCGGGTTCAACACGCTCCATCCCGCGTTCACCGGCGTGACGGTCACGGCGCAGCACGACTTCGTGTTCGGCGATTCCGTGGTGCGGGACGAGGCGAACGACGCGCCCGGGGCGCACTTCCACGGCACGGCCGTGTGGTCGCTGTTCGCGGGGCTCATGCCGGGACGGCTGGTCGGCGTGGCGCGCGGCGCGCGCTACCTGTTGGCGAAGACCGAGGACATCCGCTCGGAGACGCGCGTCGAGGAAGACCACTACGTCGCCGCGCTGGAGTGGGCCGACTCGATCGGCGTCGACATCGCGTCGTCGAGCCTCGGCTACCTGGATTTCGATACCGGGTTCAATTACACGCCGTCTCAGCTCAACGGCGACGTGGCCGTGACCACGGTCGCGGCCGATTCGGCCGCCGCGCGCGGCATCCTCGTCGTGACGGCCGCGGGGAACCGCGGGCCGGGGTTCCGCACGATCGACACCCCGGGAGACGCCGATTCGGTGGTCACCGTCGGCGCCGAAGACTCGCTGGGCACGATCACCGGCTTCTCCTCGCGCGGACCCACGGCCGACGGCCGCCTGAAGCCCGACCTCACGGCTCCTGGTCTGGACGTCTGCACCGTGACGGGAACATCGCTCGGTAGACTCGCGGGCACGTCGTTCGCCACACCGCTGCTCGCCGCTTCGGCCGCGCTCATCAAGCAGCTGAACCCCACCATCGGCCCCATCGCGCTCCGCGATGCGCTGCGGGCCCACGCCACAAACCGCGCCGCCCCGGACTCGGTCCGGGGATGGGGCCGGCCCGATGTGAGCGCCGCGGCCGTGTTCCCCGAGGGGGTCACCCCGCTCGCGCCCCTGCCGCCGGCGCTGAGCTCGGTGACGCCCGATTTCGCGTGGACCACCGGGGCCGTGCCGCCGTTCGCGCTGCCGGTCACCTACCGGCTCCGCATCGCGCGCGACAGCGGGTTCGCGGCTCCGTTGGTCGACACGACGCTCAGCGTAACTCAGTACGCGCTCCGCATCCCGCTCAAGCCTGGGTCGCTGTGGTGGCGGGTGGACGCCAGTGGCGCATCGGGCACCAGCGGGGCTACCGGCCGCGTCGGTCCGATCGTCATTCCGCCATGGGCCCGGCTCACGGCGCTCGCCGACTCCAACGGGTCGGCGACCACCGTCACGCAGCCGCTGTTCACGTGGTCGCCAGTGCCCGTCGCCAGCCCGCCGGGACCGTTCGGGTACGACTTCCAGCTGCGACGGGGCGCCGCCGACCCGCCGCTGGTCAGCGTCCCGGGCTTGACCGACACGGCGTATCAGCTCACGACGCCGCTGGAAACCAACGCGACCTACCGCTGGCAGCTCGTCGTGCACGCCGGAGCCGACACCTCGCTGGTGCAGCCGCCGGCGCCGTTTGTCGTCCTCGACGCGAATACGCCGCCGGCTACCGTGCTGTATCAGAATTTCCCCAACCCGTTTCCGACGCCGGCCCGTCAGGAGACGTGTATCTGGTTCGATCTGGCGCAGACCGCCGCGGTGGCGCTCGAGATCCTCGAGCTGCGCGGCGGACTGGTGCGCCGGTTGCTTCCCAGTCCCGACTTTCCGGCCGTGCTCCCCACCGGGCGGTACGGGCGCGGCAGTCCCGGCGGCGGGCTGTGCGATCCGCGGCTCACGTGGGATGGCAAGAGCGACGACGGACGCTGGCTCCCCGCCGGCGTATACCTGTACAAGTTGAAGGTGGGGGGCGTAATTCAGTTCAAACGCATCGTGTTTCGGGGAAGGACGTCCTAGAGACCGTGGAACTGATCACCGTGGGCACCGGCACCGTCGCCCCTTCGGCACGCCGCTCATCGGCCTGTCATTACGTGCGACGGGGCGACGTGCGACTGCTTCTCGACTGTGGGCCGGGCACGCTCCATCGCCTGGCGAGCTTCGACTTACCGTGGTCGGACACGACGCATGTGGCGCTGACGCACTTTCATCCCGACCACTTCGCCGACCTTCCCATGCTGGTCTACGCGCTCAAGTACACGACGGTCCCCCCCCGCCGCGAGCCCCTGGTCGTGCTGGGGCCGCGCGGCGTCGTGCGGCTGGTGCGCGCGCTGTCCGAAGGATACGGCGATTGGCTGCTCGATCCCGGCTTTCCCATTCTCATCATGGACGTCCAACCCGGCGAGCCGTTCCCCCTCGATGGCGAGCTCACGCTCGAAAGCTTTCCGGTTCCGCACACCGAAGAGAGCGTGGCCTTAGGGCTGACGGCCCCGGAGGGGCGGCTGGTGTATACCGGGGATACGGGTCCGTCGACCGAGTTGGCGCGCTGGGCCAGGGGGTGCGACCTGCTGCTCGCCGAATGCTCGCTGCCCGAGTCCATGGCCATCGATGTTCACCTGACGCCGGAGCGGGCGGGGGAGCTGGCCCGCCAGGCTGAAGCGCGGCGGCTCATCTTGACGCACTTCTATCCGCCGGTGGAGAATTCTGACCCGGCCAAGGCCGCGGCGAGCCGGTTCGGGGGACCGGTGACGGCGGCCGCGGACGGAGACCGGTTCACCATTTGAGGGGAGCGTGACGTCGTGCTGATCGTGATGCGCCACGGGGCGACCGAGGAGGAGATCCAGCGGGTCGTCGGCGTAATTCGCGAGATGGGATATCAGGCCCGTCCCATGCCCGGGGCGCAGCGCACCGCGGTCGGGCTGGTCGGCAACGACGGGCGCGTGGAATCGTCGCGGCTCGAGAGTCTGCCGGGCGTGCAGGAGGTCATCCACGTCTCCAAGCCGTACAAACAGGTGAGCCGGGAATGGAAGGTCGAGAATACCGTCGTCCGTCTCACCGGCGGGATTACCCTGGGCGGCCCGGACGTCGTGGTCATCGCCGGGCCCTGCTCGGTCGAGTCCGAACGGCAAATTCTCGAGTCCGCCCGTCACGTGCGGGAGGCCGGGGCCGTGATTCTCCGGGGCGGCGCGTTCAAGCCGCGGACCTCGCCGTATTCGTTCCAGGGGTTGGGCCGGCCGGCGCTGAAGCTCCTGGGCAAGGCGCGCGAAGAAACCGGTCTGCTCATCTGTACCGAGGCGATGGACCCCGACGGCGTCGGCTGGGTATCGGAGGTAGCCGACATCATCCAGATCGGCGCGCGCAACATGCAGAACTTCTCCCTGCTGCGGGCCGCCGGCCGAGCCGGCAAACCGGTGCTCCTGAAACGCGGCATCGCGGCGACGATCACGGAGCTGTTGCTTTCGGCGGAGTACCTGCTCGCCGAGGGGAATAACGACGTCATTCTCTGCGAGCGGGGCGTCCGCGGCTTCGACCCCACCACGCGCAACCTCTTCGATCTGAGCGCCATTCCCGTGGTGCAGAAGCTGTCGCACCTGCCGATCATCGCGGACCCGTCGCACGGCACGGGACTGCGGGAAAAAGTGATCCCCATGGCGCGCGCGGCGGTGGCGGCGGGCGCCGACGGTATCATGGTCGAGGTGCATCCCGATCCCGACGCGGCCCGCTCCGACGGCGCCCAGTCGCTGTTCCCCGAGCAGTTCGTGCAGCTGATGCGGGAAGTCCGCGTGATCGCCGAGGTCATCGGGCGTCGCATCGCCGAGCCGGCGTCGGTTGGCGCGTAGGCGAATGGGCGGACGGGCGGTCGGGCGGTCGGCATCTTGGTCGCTGTTGGGTGCCGCGGCGCTGTGGACCGCCCGTCCGCCCGTCCGCCCGCCCGCCCAGGATCCCTGGCCAATTCTCGAGCGGGCCAGCGCCACCTTCGCGGGCATCCAGACCCTCTCCGCCGATTTCGTGCAGGTGATCACCAACCCGATGCTCGGCGCGCCCGACACGACGCGCGGCCGATTGTATCAACGGCGCCCCAACCAGTTCGCGATGCGGTTCAGCGATCCCGCCGGGGACCGGATCGTCGCGGATGGACGCTACCTCTGGTTCTACACGCCGAGCACGACGCCGGGCCAGGTGATTCGCAGTCGCATTCCCGAAGCCGGAACGACCGGACCGAATCTCATCGCGCAGTTCGTCGAACGACCGAAAGAGCGCTACCGGGCGCGGTTCGTGCGCAGCGATTCGACGGCCCGGGGGTGGGTCGACGTCGTGGCGCTCACGCCGCGCGATTCCTCGCTCCCCTACATCGGCGCCCAGTTGTGGGTCACGCGGGACGATGGCCTGGTTCGTCGCCTCGAGATCGCCGAGCACAACGGCCAGGACCGGGCGATTCTGCTGCGTGCGGTGAAGGTGAATGCGGCCGTCCCGGCACGGGAGTTCAGGTTCGCCCCTCCCGCGGGGGTGATGGTGATGGATCAGTAGCGAGCGCCCGCGCCACCCGGTCGGCGCTGGCCGGATCCAGCCCGCGCCGCCGGGCCAGTTCGAGCGCGGCGGTCGCGAGACCCCGGTAGAGATCGGCCGCGTCCCCGGGCAACACCGCGAGGTGGCGCGTCAGCGTGTCGGCGTCCCCGCGCAGCACCGGCCCCGTCAACGCCTGGAGCGGGCCTTCGCGTACCAGGTTGTCGAGAGTGCCGCGCACCAGCGGGCGCAACGCCGCCCAGGCGTCGGCCCCGGATAATCCCGCCTCCCGCAGCAGCTGCTCCGCCATCGCTTCCACGACAACGAAGTAGTTCGACGCGAATACCGCGCCGGCGTGATACCGGAGCTTCTGTTCCGCCCGCAGGGGGAATGGCCGCAGCCCGATGGCGCGGGCGAGCCGCTCCGCTTCCCGGACGGCGCGCGGCATGCCCTCGACCGCGGCCCACGCGCCCCGCAGATGCAACGGGGCGCGATCCGGCTCGACCAGGGTCTGCAGCGGGTGCAGCGACCCCAGGGCCGCGGCGGTCCTGGTCAGCGCCGCGAGCGCTTCCTGGCCGCGCGATCCGGACAGATGCAGGACCACCTGCTCCGCCGTGATCGCGCCCGAGGCGGCGAGGATCTGGGCCAGGGGGGGAATCGCGTCATCGGGGACCGCGAGGATGACGATCGCGACCTGGTCGATCCAGAGAGGAGGGGAGTCGGCGGGGCCGATGGTCAGGGTCAGGAGCGGCGGCACCGGCTTGCGACGCCGCCCGTGCAGGCGCACGGAGTACCCGGCGCGCGCCCAGGCGAGCGCGAGTCCGGTTCCGGCTCTTCCGGGACCGATCACCCCGAGCGCAGGCCGGGGGCCGGGGCCCGGCCCCGCGGTCACGGACTGCGGGTCGGGGGGGGCGCGACCGTCCCGGCGAGCGAGATCAGTTCCTGCGGCGTGCGGGCCCGACGCGCGAGCCCCACGGCCTGCTGTACCTGAGGATCGCCGTGCATGCGCCGGCGCACTTCGGCGGCGCGGCCGAAGGAGTAGCGCACGGTCTCATACCCCAGCTCGTCGGCAATCAGGCTGCGGGCGCCCGCGGCCACGCTGTCGGGAATCGTTACCGAGCGCCGCCCCAGTCGCCCGATGAGGTCGTCGATCATCGCCTGGGTGACCACGAAGCTCTCGGTCACCGTTCGACGCGACTTCAGCTCCAGGGCGAAGGCGGTGAGCACGTCGCGGAACGCCGGGACGTTGCTGCCTAGCGACCGCATGAAGCCGCGCTCGGCGGTCGTGAACGTGTCCGGCGGCGAGAAGATGTCGGGACGAATGCCGCCGCCGCCGCGCACGGCGCGGCCCGCATCCGTGTGGAAGACCGGAGCCGTGTCCACGATCGAATCCCTGCCCTGCGCCGCGGCCGTCACGGCCGCGATCTGGTCGTCCTCGCTCTTGCTGTCGCGCTGAATCGTCCGGCCACTCGGCGTGTACCAGCGGGCGGTGGTGAGCTTGAGCGCCGACTGCGGCGTCAGCTGGTACAGCGACTGCACCAGGCCCTTCCCGAACGTCGGCGTCCCGACGACCAGCGAGCGGTCGTGGTCCTGCAACGCGCCCGCGATGATCTCGGCCGCGCTCGCCGAGCCGCCGTTCACGAGCGTCACGATGGGGAGTGTCGGCCACCGCTGCGGCCGCGAGTCGCGGTACGTCCGTGTGGCGTCGGGCGCCCGTCCCCGCGTCGCCACGACTTCCTGCCCGGGATCGAGAAACAGGTCGCTCACCGCGATCCCTTGCGAGAGCAGCCCGCCGGGATTGTTGCGCAAATCGAAGACCAGCGACTTCATCCCCTTTGCCGTCAGGCTGTCGATCGCCGCGGCGACTTCTTCCGCCGAGCTCTGGCTGACGGGATTCAGCGCGATGTACCCGACGTGGTCGTCGAGCAGCAGCGCGGCCTGCACCGAGCGGATGTGAATCCGCGCGCGCGTGAGCTTGAACGTAATCGGCTCGTCGACGCCGACCCGGCGGATCCTGATCTCGGCTCGCGTCCCCGGCGTGCCGCGCAGCTCCTTGACGGCCTGATCGTTCTTCCAGTTTTCCGTGGAGCGCCCGTCCAACGCGATGATTTCGTCTCCCGACTGGATCCCCGCCCGCTCCGCCGGCGTATCCGGCAAGGGCGCGATGACGGTGATCCACCCGTTGCGGACATCGATTTGAATGCCCAGCCCGCCGTACTCCCCGCTCGTCTGCTCGGTGAGGGCGTGGAAGTCGTCCGGCTTCAGGAACGTCGAGTAGGGATCGCGCAGCTGATCGAGGAGTCCGTCGATCGCCATCTGGTACAGCTGGCGCTCGTCGAGCGAATCGACGTAGAAGTCGGCGACGCGCGACAGCACGTCGTCGAACAGGCGCGCCTGTTGATAGACGCTGCCTTGCGGGCTGGAGTCGCGCTGCAGCAACCAGCCGCCGGTCACCAGCGCCACCCCGGCCATGGCCGAAACGAGCATCCACTTGCGATTCATACGACTCCCCGTATTGTCGGCGCGGCGACCGCCTGCAACGCCCGCCAGGCTGCCTCCAGCACCGTCTTCTTCGCTGCCGTCGCATCGAGGTGAACGACACCCGGTCCGGACGCGGCCCGGTACGCCGCCAGCACCCGGTCGTGAAAGGCGTCGCCCTCCCGCTCGAACCGATCCTGCAGTTTTCGGGCCCGGCGCTGCCGCTCCCGCCCGACCTCCACCGGCACGTCCAGCACCAGGGTGAGCTCGGCCACCAGACCACCCGTCGCCAATCGCAGCGCCGCATCTACATCTTGGGGATCCAGCCCCCGTCCCGCCACCTGGTAGGCCCGGGTCGACAAGTCAAAGCGGTCTGCCAGCACGACTTGCCCGGCTTCCAGGGCCGGCCGGATCACCCGCGACACCAGATCGGCGCGGGCCGCGAGAATCAGGAACAGCTCCGCCGCGGCCGACAACTCGTGCTGGGAGCGCAGCGCCACTTTGCGCGCGGCTTCCGCGACCGGCGTCCCGCCGGGCTCCCGAACCATCAGCAGGCGCTGCCCGTCCGCCAACAGCCGGGCACCCAGCGCGCGCACGAGGGTCGACTTCCCGGCACCCTCGGGCCCCTCCACCACCACGAAGGTCCCCAGCACGGTCAGGTCAGGGTGATGATCGGGCTGGCCGAGCCCTTTTGGATGCCTTCGTAGATGCGCGCGTTCACCTTGGCCATCAGCTTCTCGAAATTCGCCTGCGCCGCGGCCATCTGCTGATACACCGAGCTCACCTGGATGCTCTGGACGGCGGCGTCGTACTGGTCCGTCTGCTCCACGGTGGGCTCCTTGCCGGTGCGAGCCACCGCCTCGATTTCGTTGGCCAGCCGCTCCATGTCACCGAGCAACCGCTGACACTCGGCGTCTTCCTTCAAGCGCTCGCTGGCCCGCTTGAGGGACTTGTACTCCTCGGTCTGACCGATCAGGCGGCCCAGATCATGCGCTTTTTCGTCGATCACACGTCCTCCGCTGCGCGCGCCAGCGCGTACCGCGGCCGGCCGAAGAGATCCTGATGAATGTCGACCCGCCGCCAGCCGGCGGTCAACGCCAGTGCTCGCACCGCTCCCGCGCGTCGTTCGTCGATCTCGAGCGCCAGCAATCCGCCGGGCTCGAGCACGGTCCCGGCCGTCTGCAGCAGAACCCGGGTCGCCGCCAACCCGTCGGGCCCGCTGGCCAGCGCGAGGCTCGGCTCGAAGTCCCGAACCCCAAGATCCAGCTCCGCCCACTCCGTGTCTGTGAGGTAGGGCGGGTTCGCGACGATCACGCGGCAGCGCTCCCCGGTCAGCGGCTCGAGCAGATTGCCCACGCGGACCTCGATCGGGGTCCGCGGCTGATTCCGAGTCACGTTCTCCCGCGCCAATTCCGCGGCAGCCGGAGAGATGTCGGTGGCGATCACCCGGTCGAACGCTCCCTCGACGGCGAGGGCGATCGCGATGCATCCGCTCCCGGTCCCGATGTCCGCCGCCACGCCACCCGTCCCCCGTCCCCCGTCCCGCGTCGCTTCTCGGAGCACCAGCTCGACCAAGCCCTCGGTTTCCGGCCGCGGGATCAACACCCGGCGATCGAGGGCGAGCGACACGGTGCGAAACGCGGCCCCGCCCGCCGCATAGGCGAACGGTTCCCCGTCCGCGCGCCGGCGCACCGCGCCCCAAAACCGGTTCCGGGTCTCCGCCGGCGCGGAGCGATCGCGGTGGAGCCAGGCAGCTCCGGGCGTCAGGCCAGTGCAGGCTCCCCACAGGGCCGCGGCCTCGCGGCGCGGCTCGCGGATGCCGACACGGGCCAGCATCTCCGCCGCACGATCCAGTTCCGTGGCCAGGACGGTTTCAGGCACTGAGGCGCTCCTGTTCTCCGGCCAGGCGCAGGGCGGCGATCAGGTCGTCGAGATGTCCATCCAGCACGTCGGACAGGTCGTGCGCCGTGTAGCCGATGCGGTGATCGGTCACGCGGTTCTGAGGAAAGTTGTACGTCCGGACCTTGGCGGACCGATCGCCCGTCCCCACCTGGGCCCGCCGCGCCCGCGCGCGCTCGGCTTCCTGCTGGGCGATCATGCGATCCAGCAACCGCGAGCGCAGGATCTCCATGGCCTTGATCTTGTTTTGCATCTGCGATTTCTGATCCTGGCACTGCACCACGAGTCCGGTCGGGACATGCGTGATGCGGACGGCGCTGTCGGTGGTGTTGACGCTCTGACCGCCCGGTCCGGAGGAGCGGAACACGTCGATCCGGAGCTCCTTCTCTTCGATCTTGAGGTCGACTTCTTCGGCCTCGGGGAGGACGGCCACGGTCGCGGCGGACGTGTGGATCCGCCCCTGGGCTTCGGTTTCCGGCACGCGTTGAACGCGGTGCACGCCCGACTCGTAGCGCAGCGTGCCGTAGGCCTTGGGGCCGCGTGCGGCGAAGATGGCTTCCTTGATGCCGCCCAGCACCCCCTCGCTCAACGCCAGGACCTCCACTTTCCAGCTGCGTCGCTCGCAGAAACGGGTGTACATGCGCAGCAGGTCGGCGGCGAACAAAGCCGCTTCATCGCCGCCCGTGCCGGCGCGGATCTCCACGATGGCATCGCGGTCGTCGAGGGGGTCGGGCGGGACGAGCAGCTCGGCGAGCTGGCGCTCAAGCCGTTCGACCTCCGGCCGCAGCCGCTCCAGGTCGTGGCGCGCCAGCTGGGACAGCTCCGCATCGCGATCGGCGACCAGCTCACGCGCCTGCCCCAGCTCGCCCTGCAGGCGGGACAGCCGGTCGTGGGCCTGCCGAATGGATTCGAGCCGAGCGTGCTCGCGGCCCAGCTGCTTCAGCTGGGCCGGTTGACGCGCGGTCTCGGGGTCAGCCAACAGTCGGGCGACCTCCTCCGCCCGCGCGAGCGCCTGGCGGAGTCGGGCCTCCATGGACGTCAGCTCGCGGCTTTCTCCGTGCGGTACTTCTGGCGGAAGCGCTCCACGCGGCCGGCCGTATCGACCAGCTTCTGCTTGCCGGTGAAATACGGGTGACAGCGCGCGCAAATCTCGACGTGGATCGCCGCCATCGTCGAGCGGGTCTCGAACGTATTGCCGCACGCGCATTGGACGGTCGTGCGGCGGTACTGGGGGTGAATGCCGGGTTTCAAGAGCGTCATCCTCGGTGAACGAATCCGGTTGTGTCGAAGTCTGGAAATATAATTCCCACAGCGACTTGGCGGTAGGCGATTCGAACCCCTGCGCCCGCGGGCTCGGTCGCCGTGCCGGTTTGTCCGGGTCAGGTTCGGCTCAGGCTCGGGCCCGGAGCGGCATCTGGCCAAGCCACCTCGGAACGCGCAATTACCATGTCGGGTTCCTGTCCATCGAGCGGACGCGACCATCATGTGCCGCCTTGCATCCCCTGATGGGACAGGGCATATCACCACCACCCCTGCACGGGAGTGAATCGTGGAACGGCGTGATTTCGTTCAACTCACCGGCGCGGCCCTGGGCGCCTTGTCGCTGCCGCCATGGGGCCGGCGCGTCGCGGATTTCTCCGGATCGCTGACACCGATTCCGGCCGCCGACAAGAAGGCCCTGGCGGACGTCGCCTTGAACACCGGCAAGTCGCGCGGCGCGACCTACGTGGACGTCCGCATCGGTCGCTATCTGAACCAGTTCATCAGCTGTCGCGACACCAAGATTCAGAATATCACCAACACCGAATCCTACGGATGCGGCATCCGCGTCATCGCCAACGGCACCTGGGGCTTCGCGGCCACGAACGACGTCACCCCCGACAGCGTGGCCCGGGCCGCCACCCGCGCGGTGGCCATCGCGCGGGCCAATAGCCGGCTGCAGACGGAGCCGGTGCGGCTCGCGCCCGAGACCGGGCATGGAGAGGTGGCGTGGCGGACGCCGATCAAGAAGAACGCGTTCGACGTTCCGATTTCCGAGAAGGCGGACTTGCTGTTGGCGGCCAGCAACGCGGCGTTGCAGAACGGCGCCAACTTCGTCAATTCGCTGCTGTTCCTGGTCAACGAGCAGAAGTACTTCGCCTCGAGCGACGGCAGCTACATCGATCAGGACGTCCATCGCATCTGGCCGGTTTTCAACGTGACGTCCGTGAACACCGAGACCGGCAAATTCGAAACCCGCAATTCCCTGAGCGCGCCGCGCGGCATGGGGTACGAGTACCTGGACGCCGCAGCCGGCGACAAGGTCGCCGGGCCGGGTGGCGCCGGGACCGTCACGTATCGCGACTCGTACGACATGGTCGAGGATGCCAAAGCGGCGGCGGCCCAGGCGAAAGCCAAGCACACGGCCAAGTCGGTCGAAGCCGGCAAATACGATCTGGTGCTCGATCCGACCAACCTCTGGCTCACGATTCACGAGTCCGTGGGACATCCCACGGAGCTGGACCGGGTGCTGGGGTACGAAGCGAACTACGCCGGGACGAGCTTCGTCACGCTCGACAAGTGGCAGAGTCGCACCTTCAACTACGGCAGTCCGATCGTCAACCTGTTCGCCGACAAGACGCAGCCGGGATCGCTCGGCGCGGTGGGCTACGACGATGAAGGAGTGAAGTGCAAGCGCTGGGATCTCGTCAAGAACGGGGTGCTGGTCAACTATCAGGCGATCCGCGACCAGGTCCACGTAATCGACCAGAACGCCTCCCACGGCTGCTGCTACTCCGACAGCTGGAGCAATATCCAGTTCCAGCGCATGCCCAACGTCTCGCTCGAGCCCGGGACGGCCCAGCTCACGCCGGAGCAGATGATCGGCGGCGTCGAGAAGGGGATCTACATCGTGGGGGACAGCTCGTACTCGATCGATCAGCAGCGCTACAATTTCCAGTTCTCCGGACAGCTGTTCTACGAGATCCAGGGCGGCAAGATCACGGGCCAGCTGCGCGACGTGGCCTACCAGTCGAACACGCAGGAATTCTGGAACTCGTGCCAGCAGATCTGCGACCAGCGCGACTACCGGCTGGGCGGCTCGTTCTTCGACGGCAAGGGCCAGCCGGGGCAGGTCAGCGCGGTGTCCCACGGCAGCTCGACCACCCGGTTCAACGGTGTCAACGTGATCAATACGGCGAGGAAACTCTAACATGGCACCGCTCACCCCCGAGCAAGCGCGCGCGCTGATGGAGAAGGCTCTCCGCCTCTCCAAGGCGGACGCCTGCGAAGTGAATCTCAACGCCAATGCCGGCGGCAACATCCGCTACGCCCGCAATACCGTCAGCACCGCGGGCGCGACCGAGGATTTGCAGATGGTGGTGCAGTCGAATTTCGGCAAGCGGTCGGGCACCGTCACGGTCAATGAATTCGACGACGCCACGATCGAGCGCGCGGTGCGACGATCCGAAGAGCTGGCCCGGCTGGCGCCCGAGGACGAGGAGTTCATGCCGCCCCTGGGCCAGCAAACGTACGTGCCCGTGCAGGCGTACTTCGACAACGTCGCGAACATCACGCCGGAGTACCGGCTCCAGGTCGCGTCGAACAGCATCACGCCCGCCAAGGCCAAGGAGTGCACGGCGGCCGGGTTCCTGCAGGACGGCGCGCAGTGGCAGGCGATGATGAATTCCGCCGGGCTGTTCGCCTACCACCGCCAAACGAGCGCCAGCTTTTCGGTGACGGTCCGCGCCAATGACGGGACGGGATCGGGCTACGCGACGCGCGAGGCGAACGACCTGACGAAGTTCGCCCCCGATTCTGCCTCCCGGATCGCGCTCGAGAAGGCGGCCGCGAGCCGCAACCCGCAGGCCATCGAGCCCGGCAAATACACGGTGATTCTCGAGCCGGAGGCCGGCATCAACCTGCTGGGCAACCTGATCTTCAACCTGAACGCCCGGAACGCCGACGAAGGTCGCAGCTTCATGGCCAAGGCGGGCGGCGGCTCGAAGCTGGGCGAGAAGCTCGTCGACGAGCGCGTGCACATCTGGTCGGATCCGGCCCACGTCGACATTCCGACCTCTCCGTGGCAGGGCGACGGCCGGGCCTTCGAGCGCACCGACTGGATCGCCGGCGGCGTCGCGCGGAACCTGTTCTACTCCCGCTATTGGGCGCAGAAACAGGGCGTCCAGGCGGTCCCGTTCCCTCCCAACCTGATCATGGACGGGGGGACGGCGACGACCGAAGACCTGATTCGCGATACCAGCCGCGGCGTTCTCGTGAGCCGAACCTGGTACATCCGCTCGGTGGACCCGCAGACGGTGCTGGTCACCGGGCTGACGCGCGATGGCACGTTCTTCATCGAGAACGGCCGAATCAAACACGCGATCAAGAACTTCCGGTTCAACGAGAGCCCGGTGATCATGCTCAACAACCTCGACGCGCTGGGTCGGCAACAGCGCGTGTCGGGCTCCGACGCCGGCATCACGAGCCTCATGCCCGTGTTGCGGATCCGGGACTTCACGTTCACGAGCCTGTCGGACGCGGTGTGACGGCGGTGTCGGGTATCAGGTGTCGGGTGTCGGGAACTCCCGTGGTAGATTCCTGACACCCGACACCCGGCACCCGACACCTCGATGAACCGCGCGCAGTTCCTCAGCTCGCTCTCGGCTATCGCCCTCGCTCCCTGGGCCGAGGCGCGCGCCCTGGCGCTGGGTCGGCGGCGCGCCGACTTCGTGTTCACCCGCCTCCAGTACGCCTCCGGCGACTGGGATGTGGACCAGCGCATGCCCGCCAACCTGCTCAATTCGTTGATCGAGTACACGACGGTGAGCGTGGCCACGCGCGAGCGCGTCGTCCCCCTGGCGAGCTCGGCTGTGTTGGACACGCCGTTCGCCTACCTCGCGGGCCATCGCCTGGTGCAGTTTTCGAGAGCCGAACGGGACATCTTCGAACGCTTCGTGACGAACGGCGGATTCGTGTTCGTGGACGATTGCAATCACGACATCGACGGACTGTTCGCCAAGTCGTTCGAAGCGCAGATGGCGGCGCTGTTCGGGGCCGGCGCGCTGCGCAAGCTGCCCAACGATCACGAGCTGTATCGGGCGTTTTTCTCCTTCCCCAAGGGTCCGCCGAGCACGGCCTTCGAGCTGAACGGATGGGGAGACGATCTGGTGCACGACTACCTGCAGGCGATCGTCGTGAACGGCCGCGTCGCCGTGCTGTACAGCAACAAGGACTACGGGTGCGAGTGGGACTACGACTTCCGCAACAAGCGATTCCTGGCCGAGGACAACACGAAATTCGGCGTCAACATCGTGCTGTACGCCATGACCGCGTGAGGCGCGCCTGACCACCGGGATCCAGAACGAGACCGATCTCGCCGCACTGCGCGCCCGGCTCGGCGCCCTGCGCGCCGAAATCGGCCGCGTCATCGTCGGGCAGGAGCAGGCGATCGAGGAGCTGCTGCTCACCTTCCTGGCCGGCGGCCACAGCCTGTTGGAAGGCGTGCCGGGGCTCGCCAAGACCCTGATGATCCGCACCCTGGCCGAGGCCGTGGAGCTGACGTTCCGGCGCATTCAGTTCACCCCCGACCTGATGCCGACCGACATCGTCGGCACCGAGATCCTGGAGGAGGAGCACGCGACCGGGCGCCGCTTCTTCAAGTTCGTGCACGGGCCCGTGTTCGCGCACATCGTCCTGGCCGACGAGATCAATCGCACGCCGCCGAAGACCCAAGCCGCGCTCCTGGAGGCGATGCAGGAATACACGGTGACCTACGCCGGGACGACCTACCCGTTGCCGCGTCCCTTCTTCGTGTTGGCGACGCAGAACCCGATCGAGCAGACCGGGACCTACCCGCTGCCCGAGGCGCAGCTGGACCGCTTCCTCCTGTACATCCGTATCGGCTACCCTGCGGCGCAGCAGGAGCTCGAGATCCTGCGGCGCACGACCGGACGGGAGACGCCGGAAGCGCGCGCGGCGCTCAGTGGCGCCGACCTGCTCCAGGCGCAGGCGCTGACGCGCGAGGTCCACGTATCGGATGACTTGCTGGACTACGTCACGCGGCTGGTCCGCGCGACGCGGCCCGAGCAGACCGGCGTGCCGTTCGTGAAGGAGTGGACGCGCTGGGGCGCCGGCCCGCGCGCCGGCCAGGCACTCGTGCTGGCCGCGAAGGCCCGGGCCGTGGTGCGCGACCGGCTGGCGGTCACGCTCGACGACCTCCGGGCCGTCACCCCGCCGGTCTTGCGGCATCGCGTGCTCGTCAATTTCCGGGCGGAGGCCGAGGGCATCGGCGCCGATGAGGTCACGCGGCAGCTGCTCCAGGCCGTGCCGGAGCCCCGGAGCCCGCTCGCCTAGCACCAGCCGTGCCGGATACGACGCATCGGTTCGTCGACCCGAAATCCCTCGCCGCCCTCGGCGACCTCACGCTGGCGGCCCGCACCGTGGTGGACGGGTTCATGTTCGGCGTCCACCACAGCCGGATCCCGGGCGCCGGGCTCGAGTTCAGCCAGTATCGCAGCTACCAGCCCGGGGATGACCCGCGCCGCCTCGATTGGAAGCTGTTCGCCCGCTCGGACCGCTACTTCCTGCGCGACGCCGAGACCGACACCAGCCTGACGGTGCGATTCGTCCTGGACGCCAGTGCGTCGATGGCTCAGGAAGAGAACGGGCTGACCAAATTCGACTACGCCCGCCTCGTCGTGGCGGCGCTCGCCTGGCTCGCGCACCGCCAGGGTGACGCGGTCGGTCTCTCCACGGTGGTCGATGGGGACGTCACTGTCCTCCAACCCGAACGGCCGGCGCAGCATCTGCAGCGGTTGTTGAATGCGCTCGAGCGGTTGCGCCCGGCGGGCCGGTGGCCGGAATGGAAGCGCGTGCAGGGGTTGTTCACCGCCGGCGGCCAGCGCGGCATCGTCGTGATCGTGACCGATCTCCACGAGCGGCAGGACGAAATCCGCACCCTGGCGGCCAAATTGACCGCCCTGCGGCACGACGTGCTGGTGCTGCACATCATCGGCGGCATCGAGCGCGAGTTTCGCTACCACGGCATCGTGACGTTCGAGGAGCTGGAGACCGGACGCCGGATCGAGGTCGACACCGATGCGGTCCGCGCGTCCTACCGCTCGGCGCTCGAGCACGAGCTGGCCGACCTCCGGCGTTCCCTCGAAGCGGTCGGGGTCGAGTACGCCCGGTTCTCGCTCGACCAGCCGCTCGACCTGGCGCTACGCCATTACCTCGTCGGACGAACCCGGCGCCGCTGATCATGCTCGGCCTGCTGTCTCCCATCTGGCTCGCCGGCCTCGGCGCGCTCCTCGTGCCCATCGCCCTCCATTTGTGGAGCCGGCGCGGGGGGCACCCGGTCCGGGTCGGGAGCATCCGGCTCCTGGCCGGATCGCCACCGGCCACGCGCCGGAGCTGGACCATCCAGGACCCGTGGCTCCTCGCCCTCCGCTGCGCGACGCTCGCGGCCCTCGCGGCCGCACTGGCCGGGCCCTATTGGGTGCCGCAGGCGCGAACGCCGGCCACCCACACGCTCGCGCTCGTGGCCGGGAACGTCCGGGATCGGGATGCGCTGGTCGATTCCCTGCGCGGCGCCGGAGTTTCCGTGTCTCTGCTGGACACCACGGCCACACCCCGGGCCACGCCGAACCTGTGGACCGCGCTGAAACGAGCCGACCGCCAGGCCCCTCCCGGCACGCGGTTCGTCGTATTCGCGCCAGACCTGTTGCGCCATTTTCGCGGTACGCGACCGACGCTTCAGTCCCGGGTCGAGTGGCAGGCGCGACCGGCCACGACGCCGCCTGCGGCGGTGACGCCGTCGCCGGCAGCCCGCGTCGTTGTGGTGTTCGCGGACCCGGCGCGGCTGGACGATGCCCGGTACGTGCGGGCGGCGCTCGAGGCCGCGGGATCGGCTACCGGGATCCCCGCGATCGTTTCGGTGCGGCCGGCCGCCTCCATCGCACGCGGCGCCGCAGTGGGAGCGCGGGCCGATTGGCTCGTGTGGCTCTCCGAGCGCGCGCTTCCGGAGGCGATCCGCGAGCAGGTTCGGCGCGGGGCCGTGCTCCTGAGCGACGCGGGCGCCGCTGCGCCGCGACGGCACCGCTCGCGCATCGTGACCGGCGCGCAACCGAGCGACACCTGGCTGCGGGTGACGGCAGATCCGGGGAACACCGGCGCCGCGGTCTGGACGGACGGTACCGGCACCCCCCTGCTCACGGTCAGCCACGAAGACCGCGGCACCCATTATCGGTTTCACAGCCGGTTCTTCCCCGGGTGGGGTGACTTCGTGCTGCGCCCCGCCTTCCCCCTCGCCATGGCTCGTCTGTGGGCGGCAACCGATTCGATCGCCGCAGCTCCGGATGAGCGACGCGTCACGATCCGGCAGATCATCCCGGCTCAGGAGCCCCGCCCGCGAGCGGCGGACTGGTCCGGCACCTCGCGCCGGTCGCTCTTCATGGCGCTCTGGGTGTTGGCAGCGCTGTTGTTCCTCTTCGAGCGCTGGGTGTCCCGGTGAATCTCCTCGACCTCTTGCTGCGGCGCTGGCGCCAGCAGTGGATGCTGAGTCTTGGCCTCGCGTGTGGAGCCACGCTGCTGCTCGCGACCGTCCTCGCCAGCCGGACCCGAACCGGTGGAAGCGCACCTCACCCGTTCGTCATCGGGCTCGCCACCGCCATGGGACTCGCGCTCGTCCTGGTGGCGCGGCGGCGACGGGTCGACGGGCTGGTGATCGCCCGGCACCTGAACCGGTCGGTTCCGGCTCTGGAAGAAAGCACCGACCTCCTGATCCGACCCGCGGCCGAGCTGTCGCCGGTGCAGCAGGTGCAGCGCGCCCGCGTCGAACGGACGATGCGGAGCCTGGTCCCGCCACCACGGCTGCCGCGTCGTGGACTCCGGCTCGCCGCAGGCTTCGCCGGCGGAGCCGTCCTCGTCTCGCTCGGCATCCTCGCCCTGGCCCCACGAGGCGGTGAGGCAGCGCGGTCCCCGGCCGGCTCAGGCGCCACCCCGGGACCGCGCGGCCGCGGCGACGCCCCCCGGGTGACCGGGATTCACATCACGATCCTCCCGCCGTCGTATACCGGGAAGCGCGCCCGCCGGACGGACAGATGGGACCTGGAGGTCGAACAGGGAGCGCGCGTGACGTGGCGCGTGCGCCTGGATCGGCCGGTTCCGGCGGACGTGGCACAGGTCGTCACGACCGCGGGAGATACCGTCCGGGGCACCCTTCGGAGCGACGTGGAGTTCGAGGCATCCCTGACCGTCGAACACACTCTGCTCTACCAGGTGTGGCCGGCATCCGAGTACCACCGGCTCACGATGATCCCGGATGCGGCCCCGACGATTACCGTAATCCGGCCCGAGCCCCGGACGGCAATCCCGTTCGGCGCGAATCCCGAGGTCCCACTCGAGGTCCTCGCGCGCGACGACTACGGCATTGGCGGCGCCCACATCGTCGCCACCCTGACCACGGGTGCCGGCGAAGGCGTGAGATTCCGCGAGCAGCTGCTGGAGTTCGACACGCGGTCCGCCCGCGGCGGGGCCGGTCACGGGGTGATCCTGCGGCGAGCGCTGCATCCGGCCGAGTTCGCGATGCAGCCCGGCGACGAGCTGTACTTCTTCGTCCAGGTCCGCGACAATCGCGTCCCCGAGCCCAACGAGACGCGTTCCGAGACGTTTTTCATCGCGCTGGCCGACACCGCTCACGTCGTGCTGGCGGATTGGAGCGGGTTCGCCGCGAGCGCCGTTCCCGAGTACCTCCGCAGCCAGCGGCAGATCATCATCGATACCGAGACGCTGCTGGCGCAGGCGGCGAGCCTTCCTGCGCAAACGGTGCGCGACCGCTCCAACAACATCGGCATCGATCAGCACGTGTTGCGGGAGCGCTATGGAGAGATCATCGGACAGGAGGACGTCGAGGCCGGGATCGAGCCTGTGACCGAGCACGAGCACGACACCGAGGAGAGCGCGACGCTGCTCGCGCAATCGGTCAAGGACACGCTGCGGGCGGCGGTCGCGCACATGTGGGAGGCCGAGCTGCGGTTGCGGACCAACGAGCCGCGGGCCGCGTTGCCGTTCGAGTATCGCGCGCTCGAGCTGTTGAAGGCGGCGCAGCAGGCGTCGCGCGTGTACGTGAAGCGGGTGGGGTTCGAGCCGCCGCCCCTCGAGCCCGATCGCACGCGTTTGACGGGCAATCTCAGCGCGGTCGGCCACCCGACCAGCCGGCGCGACCGCACCGACACCGCTTCGCTGCCATCGATCCGCGCCGCCCTCGACCTGGTGCAACGCTCCCGTACGCGGGAGCGGCCCCCGTCCGGGCCGGCGGCGGTGGACGCGCTGCGGCGCGCCGGGCAGGAAATCGCCCAGTTGGCTGTCTCCCAGACAGGCGCGCACCTGGAAACACTCGCCGTGCTCCGATCGCTGATCGACTCGCTGCGCGCGGATCGACCCGTTGCCTGTAGCGACTGTTGGCTTCGTCTCGAACGCGGCTTGTGGCGGGCCCTGCCTGCGGCCGATCCGGAGCGGGACGGCCGGGAGCGGAGCACGGGCATCACGCGGGACTACTTCGATCGATTGCTGCGGGAGCCACCTCGATGAGGTTGCTTCGGAGCATCGCCCACGTCGTGGCCTGGCTCGCGCTCTTGGGCATCGCGCTGCGGCC
>Ga0187892_10002971_pt1 | contig 32118 bp, 29 predicted proteins | sample MA1701073metaG_FD_139345 | JGI IMG/M metagenome (GOLD analysis project Ga0187892, IMG submission 139345) | Bio-ooze microbial communities from a basaltic lava cave in the Kipuka Kanohina Cave System on the Island of Hawaii, USA - MA170107-3 metaG ...
AGACTCGCCGTGCCGCGTCGGCCATCTCGGTCTGCGTGAGATAGCCGAAGTCGGGCTCGCCGAGTTGCGTTGCGGCGACGCTAAACCCACCCATGAAGAGAATCTCGAAACCGGCGCGATCGGCGATGCGTGCCGACAACCCGTCGTAGACGCCACCCATGACGAGCGGGCGGTTCGCCGCGACGAGGTCGCGGATCTGCTGGGCCTTGGTCGGCTGGCTCATTCCTGCTTCGACTGTCGCCGCGACTCGGCGACCCGCGTTCTTTACTTGTGGGAGACGCTGTTGGCAACCGCACGAAGTTCGGCGCCTCCGTGGCGCAGGCGCTGCAAGAAGATCGAGACGATCGCCTGACCGCGGCACGTGAAGGTTATCGGCTTGCACGTCGGTAGCGGACAGCCGACGTTCAAGCTCTATAGAATCAGCCAGGGAAACGCGGCTTCATCCATGCGACGATTTTCTCGAGCGCCTCGGGTGCGCCGGTGCGGTCCTGCCTGCCGACGCCAAAGCCGTAGTGATCTCCGGATGCGGAACCGATCTCCTTGTCGGACGCACCCAGCGCTTCGAAGGCAGCCCGTGCGTCGCCGGGAAAGATGGCGTTGTCACCCGTGTAGTTGATCACCAGAGATGGCACGGTCACCTTCGGCGCATTGCGTACGACATCGGCGTTCGATGACACCCCCGACCAGGTGCTCAGCCAGGCCCGTGGTGTGCACACACGAGCGAAGCCGAACTCCATGTAGTTGCTCAGATCGGGACGATACGAGAACAGCGTACCGGCGTCGCGTTCCGACGGATCCAACGACAAATCCATCGCACGCAGGTCCGCCTCGGTGCGATACACGATCATGTACGGACAGCCGACCGCACGCCGCAGCGCGGGAGCCTGCTGCTGCAGGGGTCGCTGAAAGAAGCCGCCGTCGCGCATTTCGCCGCGGGCGTTGTTGCGGTCCTTCAGAGACCGACGCGCGGTTGCGTCGAGCCTCTCGACGCGAGCACGCTGTGCGGCGCGGTAGCGCTCGACGAATTCGGGAGAGTAGTGGCTGGACTCCGGCGGTTGTCGGTAGCCGTTGTCCGGGTTGAATGGATCCAACGACGCGTCGCAGGAGAACAGGTCGGCTTCGTCGGTCACCGACGGATCGATCATCTGCATGAGAATCTTACCCTCGCCGAGATGCGCAGCGAGATGAACGAAGCCATCGGCAGGCGGCAGGTCATAGGCATTCAGGTCGCAGGGGTCGCCGGCTGGCGTCTGCGTCAGCCGGCCTGGAGGCGGTGTAGATGCCTGTGCTTGATAGAACGTGTACAGCGAGCCGCCACCGCTGTTGCCGACGAGGATGATATTCTCAAACCCGCGTTGACGCAGGAACCGCATTCCAGCAGCCACGTCGAGCAGCAGTGTCTCGTGCACGCACATCTCGTCGTTGTTGAGCCAGCGACTGTTCTGTCCAAATGCGGCGTAGCCGGCTTCGACGATCGCGGGGATGGCGTAATGCCGACTCATGTCGGCTTTGGGGTGCATGAAGCAGAGGACCGTCTTGTGCTTTCCGGTGGTGTACAACATCGCGCCGCTCAGCCCGCCATCAGCCGCTTCGAGCTCGACCGCCTCACGGCGCACGGATGCGTCGATCGTCGCGTAAGAGACACACTTGTAGGGATTGTCGTAACGTCCAAGACGCATGTAGCGCTCCTGTGCGAGCGAGACTCGTCCAAACGACGACGCTCCGTCAAGCCGGCGCAGCCGGCGCGACGTTCCGGTCCTCGCCTCTTACCAAGGAGGGAGATAAAGGGAGGTTCGGTCTCACCGTCTTGACTCCCCGACTTGCACAAAGCGATGGTACTGGCAGCGGAGGACAGCGCATGCAGACCGATCGCGAGGCGAAAGAGCAGATCATCCAGATCGTCAACGAGCTCTTCCAGCTCGGCCACCTGACTGCTACCGGCGGCAACGTCAGCGCTCTCGCCGGCGACGGCGAGTCGCTGTGGATCACGCCGAGCCAGATGTACAAGGGCGGGCTGTGCGAAGACGATCTCGTGCATATCAAAGCCGACGGCACCGTGCTCGAAGGCACACGGCAACCTTCCGTCGAATATCAAATGCACGCCGAAGCCTATCGCGTGCGGCCGGGAACAACCGGTGCGGTACACACGCACTCGCCGATCGCCACCGCCTTCGGCATGTGCAACCAGACATTTCCGCCGATCAACACCGACGCTGTCTTCTTGCGCGACACGGTTACCGTGCCCTGGTTCATGCCGGGGTCGAAAGATCTTGCCGACGCCGTCGGTGAAGCACTGAAGAAGAGCCGCGGCGCGATCCTGCAAAACCACGGCTTGATGACTGTCGAAAAAACCCTGCGCAAAGCGGCGACGCGCGCGATGATGATCGAGGAAACCGCCAAACTGGTCCTCTACACTAAACAGTTCGGCGGGACGGTTACGCTCCTGCCGGACGAGTGGGTGGAGAACCTGGCGTCGATTGCCGACTTCGTTTGATCACCCGCCCCTCGCATCGCTCGGCGTCCGCGCGCTAGGTTAGAGGTGCGATGCGCGGATTTCTGCTCACTCCTACCTATCGCGTCGTCAACGGCGTCGCCGAAGTACATCTCTACGGCGTCCTCGAGTCGGGCGAGCCGTGCCTCATCATCGACGACCGCGCGCGGCCGTACTTCTTCATTCGCCGCACCGACAGCGGTCGCCTGCGATCCTTGGGAATCCAGCTCAAACCCGAAGAGTGCGAACTGGTCGCGCTCGACGGCGATCCTGTCGTGCAGCTGCACGTCGGCGCGCCCGCCGACATCCCGGGTTTGCGCGAACGCCTCGACCAAAACGACATCGAGTGCTTCGAAAGCGACGTTCGTTTCGCATACCGCTACCTGATTGATCGCGGCATTCGCGGCGCCTTCGAAGTCGACGGCGAATCAAAGCCCCAAGGTCGGCTAGGCCAGGTCTATCGCAACCCTGAGCTGCGGCCGGCACATTGGACGCCGAAGCTGAAGATCCTGTCGATCGATATCGAAACCACCCGCGACAGCAACCAGGTCTACGCCATCGCGTTGCACACTCGCGACTTCGAAAGAGTGCTGATCGTTCACGACCACGTTCTGCAGAAAGGCGAGCCGGTGCATTCCGAGAAAGGTCTCATCCGCCGCTTCCTCGAGTACCTGCACGAGATCGATCCGGACGTGATCACGGGCTGGAACGTCATCGACTTCGACCTGGCCGTGCTCTCGCGCGTAGCACGGCGCTACGGCATCCGCTTCGCCATCGGCCGCAACGAGGAAGAGTTCAACCTGCGCAAGGACATGTCGTTCTCGCGCGAGTCGCGGGCCGTGGTCTTTGGGCGTCAGGTGCTCGACGGCCTGTCTCTGATGCGAGGCGCCTTCATCCGGCTGGACGATTACAAGCTCGAGACCGCGGCGCGGGCATTCCTCGGCCGCGGCAAGCTGCTCGCCGGCGACGGCCGCCACACCGAGATCGAGAGGTACTATCGCGAGGAGCCGCAGCGGCTGGTGGACTACAATCTCGAAGATGCGCGTCTGGTGCACGAGTTGCTCGACAAGACGCGGCTGATCGAGCTCGCTATCGAACGCAGTCTGCTGACCGGTATGCAGCTCGATCGCGTCAGCGCCGCCATCGCTTCGGTCGACTCGCTGTATCTTCACAATCTGCGGCAGCGTGGCGTCGTCGCACCCTCGGTGGGAAGAGCACCGGAGGAAGCCCACGTCATCGGCGGCTACGTGATGGATTCGAAGCCGGGCTTGTACCGCAACATCCTCGTCTTCGACTTTAAGAGCCTGTACCCGAGCATCATCCGAACCTTCAACCTCGATCCGCTTACCCTCGTCCACGGCATCTCCACGAGCGACGAGCGACGAGCCACGAGCAACTCGCGAGTCGAAGCCCCCAACGGCGCCCGCTTCCGCCGCGACGTGGTCGGCATCCTCCCCGAATTGCTCGCTCACCTGGCGACCGAACGTCAGTTGGCGAAGGACGTCAACGACGGCGTCAAGGCGAACGCCATCAAGATTCTCATGAATTCGTTCTACGGCGTGCTTGGAGCGAGCACGTCGCGGCTCTTCTTTCCCGAGGTCGCGAACGCGGTGACCACCTTCGGGCAGCAGATCATCAAGTGGGCGGCGGAGATGGCGCGCGAGCAAGGCTACGATGTCATCTATGGTGACACCGATTCCCTCTTCGTCCATCCCGGCATCGACGACCCCAAGCGCGCGCTCGCGATTGCAGGAAAACTGCGCGACTTCATCGGTCTCGGGATTGCGCGCCGCGTCGAGGAAGAGCTCGGTTGCCACAGCTACCTCGAGCTCGAGTTCGAGAAGATGTATCACCGCTTCATGATGCCGGAGGTGCGCGGTAGCAAGATCGGCAGCAAGAAGCGTTACGCAGGGCTGCTTGTCGAGAACGGCAAGGAGGAGATCGATTTCGTCGGGCTCGAAGCAGTGCGGCGCGACTGGAGCGAGGTGAGCAAGAACTTTCAGCGCCAGCTCTTGTGGCGTGTTTTCCACGATCAGCCGGTGGAAGAATTCATCAAGCTTTTTGTCGCCGACTTGCGCGCCGGCAAGTTCGACGACGAGTTGGTGTACAAGAAGGCGATCCGCAAGGACCTCGGGGCGTACACCAAGACGACGCCACCGCACGTCAAAGCAGCGCGCAAGCTCAAGGGTGACGCCGGGCGGATCATCGCCTACGTGGTGACCGAGAACGGACCCGAACCGGCGGAAGAGTTGACCGCGCCGCCCGACTACGCGCACTACATCGAGCACCAGATTGCGCCGGTTGGCGACGCGGTGTTGAGCCTGCTCGGCGGAAGCTTCGAAGCGTTGGTGCCGAGCAAGGCGCAGTTGTCCCTGTTCTAAGGAGGACAGATGCTGTCTGACCTCATCGAAGAGGTTGGTAAATTTCTCTTCCGATTCGTTGTCGAGACCGTCTTCTTCTACACAGGTGAAGTGACTCTCTATGTTGCAAGCTGGGGTGGTAGGAAGCCGCGTTGGGACTTCTATGCAGGTGAACCACCCGCCAAGTTCATCGTCTTGTCAGAGATCACCACGTGGATTGGCTTCATGATCTGGGTCCTCACCATCGGGTTTGTCGCAAAAGCCCTTGGAGGAGGATAGAAGGGTTTGCCAGCGATCCGCGGGAACCATGATCCATCCCAATATCTCGATAGTGCTTGCTCGCAACTCAGACGTCGTTGCCATCGCCCGCATGTCGCGTGATCTGATCGAGGAGGGTCTGCCCTGGTCGTGGACGCCTACGCGCGTCGCCGCCAGCGTCCACAGCCCTCGATCGAACGTCGTCGTCGCCCGTGACGGCGGCCGCGTCGCTGGATTCGGAATCATGCGCTACGGCGATGACGACGCGCATCTCGATCTGCTCGGTGTGAGCCCCGATTGCCGGCGCGAAGGTTTGGGTCGGCGGCTGGTCGAGTGGCTCGAGAAACCGGCGCTCTTGGGCGGGATCTCAAAGGTCGTCTTGGAAGTTCGTGAGATCAATCACGGAGCCCAGGCATTCTATGAGCGCCTCGGCTATCGCAAAGTGGCGTTGATCGACGGTTACTATCAAGGACGCGAATCAGCCGTGCGGATGGCGCGCGAGCTCTTCGGCGCTGGTGGGCCGTAGACAATTGGCATCGGAGTTTGGAAAGACAGCGGTCCGGTTTACTGCTTAGCGTCCGATACCGGATGCATGACTTCTCCGCGCGCCGCGTCGAGTAGCTCGTCGAACGACGCTTGCAGGCATTCGGCATAGAAGCCCGGGTCCGGCATCTGCTCGCGACACGCGGTGATCGCAATGGAAATGTGTCCGTCGTAGCTGAACACCGGGTGGATCACGCCCATGCCGTCCATCACCGGGCCGGTTCCGTAGAATCCGACCATGCGGGCGCCGGTGAAATAGAGAGGAATTTGCGGACCCGGCACGTTGGTGATCACCGTGTTGAGGAATGGACGGATGCGGTTGGCGAGACCGAGGCGCGTGTAGAGTCGGGCTGCCAAGCCGGCCCACATCCCAGGCAGAAACTGCGAGATGTCGGTCATCGTGCGCGCGCCCATCGCTTCCGCCGTCGCCTTCGAGTTGCGCGTGCCTTTGTGCACCTTCTCCAGGCGCTTGAGCGGGTCGGCGATATTCGTGAACAGCGTTACCGCCATCACCGAGACGCGGTTACCGGCGCTGCCGCGCTCTTCTTCCGAACGCACCGAGATGGGCGCCATCGCCACCAACGACTCGCGTGGCAGCGCACTGTGGTGTTTGAGGTAGCGTCGCAGCGCGCCGCCACAAACGGTGAGCACAACATCATTTACTGTCGATCCGTGGACCCGCTTGCGGATCTCGCGGATCTGCTCGAGCGAGAATACGCGACCCTCGACGACGCGGTGCGGGGAGACCGTGCCGTTGAAGCGCGTCCGCGGCACCGGTCCGGTGTCCTCGATCTCCGGCGGTGCGCTCGGCCAGACGAAACGGGCCAACCCGGGCGCCGTGCGTGCGAGCGTGCCGATCATTCGGAAGGGACTGCGCACGTTGTTTGCCGCGGTCCGCAGTGACAGCTCGACCAAGCTCGGCGGTTGCTCGGGAGCCCAGTCCTGGTCGGGCGGCGTCGGCACGGCGTCCGGCGTGACATCGTGGACGGCGGCGGCGAGCTCCGCGCCCGACACGCCGTCGATGGCGGCGTGGTGGATCTTGGTGAACACCGCGAAGCTTCCCTTGGGGACGTTCTCGACGCTGTCGAGCCCTTCGATGACGTACATTTCCCAGAGAGGTTTCGAGAGATCGAGAGGGCGCGCGTGAATGCGGGCGACCTGAATGCACAGCTGGCGCCAATCCCCCGGATGCGGCAAGGCGATGTGTCGAATGTGAAACTCGAGGTCGAACTCGGGGTCTTCGATCCAATACGGGTGATCGAGATCGAGTGGTACGTGCACCAGCCGCTGGCGGAAGCAGCGGGCGAGGTGCAAGCGGCTCTCCACGTTGCGCAGGATTCCCTTGAAGGTCACCTTGCCGCCCGGCGCTGTCGACTGGTCGTAGATGGCGAAAGAACCGATATGCGTCGGCGCGCTCGGTGTCTCGAAGTAGAGGAACGATGCGTCCATGCCGCTGAGCTGTTGCATACGTGAGATCACCCTTCCCAGGTCACAAACGGCTCAGGCCGGTGAAAAGGCCGTACCGCCGTCAATCTTCAAAACCGCACCGGTCGTGTAACTCGACGCGTCGCTGCCGAAATACAGCGCCGCACCAACCACCTCGTGTGGCTCGCCGCCGCGCTGCAATGGAATGCCGTGCCGCGCCATCTTGGCGAACGTGTCCGGATCCCACGCCTTGCTGATGTCCGTCAGGAACGGTCCCGGCATGATGCAATTGACGCGCACCTTTGGCGCAAACGCACGCGCCAGTCCAACCGTCAGCGCGTTCAAGCCGGCTTTCGCCAAGGCGTACGGCAGCTCGCTGGGAGTCGGCTGCACCGCGGCGATGCTGCTCACATTGATGATCACACCGCCCTCACCCGCCGCCATGCGTGTGCCGATCAACGATGAAAGACGAAACGGTCCGCGCAGGTTGACGGCGAGGACCTTGTCATAGAGCTCCTCGCTCACGTGCTCTAGCGAATCATAGAGCGGCGACATGCCGGCGTTGTTCACCAGGATGTCGACGCGACCAAAGCGACCGTAAGCGAATTCGGCAAGGCGATCACAGTCTTCCCAGCGACCGACGTGACAACCGATGCCGGCGCATTCCTGATTCGTCTTCGCCTGGATCTCCGCGGCAACCTGCTCGCAGGCCTCCGCCTTGCGGCTGGCGATGACGAGCCGAGCACCACAACGTGCGTAGGCTCGGGCGATCTCGAGCCCCAGACCGCGGCTGCCGCCGGTGATCACCGCGACCTTGCCCGACAGATCGAAGCCCTCTTCCAGTCGCTTCTTCATCGGTGTCTCCTGCGAGGGCTCAAACTGGTTGAGATGCAGCGACGAAGTCAAGCGACCTGGCCGGGTCGCTACATTGCGGGTTCAAATCGCTTCCCGATTGCGCTAAATCCGCTCCGATCCGCAGTGCACAGGAGGAACCATGCCGAACTTTGTACGGATTGCGTCCAAGGCAGATATTCCGGCGGGCCAGGGGCGCACCTTCGACGTGGCCGGCAAACAAGTCGCGGTCTTCAATTGCGACGGCAGCTTCTACGCCATCGACAACGAGTGCAAGCACCAGGGCGGTCCACTCGGCGAGGGGGAGCTCGACGGTACGGTCGTCACTTGCCCGCTGCACGCGTGGACGTATGACGTCACGACGGGCGAGTCACCCGACGATCCGGAGTGCAGGATCGATTGTTTCGCCGTCAAGGTCGAGGGCGACGACGTCCTCGTGAGTGTCGGGTGACGCTAGCCGACCGACACCGGCTGGTGACTGAACAATGACACGCAGCAGGACACGCCGGCCCGCTGTCACCCGCCGTCACCCGCCGGCGAGCTTGAGGACGACGATCGGTCGCCTGCTCGTCGTCGGCATTCCGGGCTTCGAGATCGATGCGGCAACACGGGAAGCGCTCGAAGAGCTTTGCGTCGGCGGCGTCATCTTGTTCAAACGTAACGTCGATACACCGGCGCAGATCCGCGCATTGACGCGAGCACTGCACTCGCTGCGGCCGCGACCGTTGATCAGCATCGATCAGGAAGGAGGTCGCGTCGCACGTTTGCGAAACCCGTTCACCGAGTTTCCTGCTGCAGCCGTTGTCGGTCGAAACGGCGACGCCGGCTTGGCACGAAACATCGGCGAGGCGATTGGCCGGGAGCTCAGTGCCGTCGGCATCGACGTCGACTACGTGCCGGTGCTCGACGTTCACAGCAATGCAAACAATCCGGTGATCGGTGACCGTGCGTTCGCGTCGGACCCGGAAACCGTAGCGCGCTTCGCGATCGCGATGATGCGCGGGTTGCGCGCCGGGGGGGTGATTCCGTGCGGGAAGCATTTCCCCGGGCACGGTGACACGGCCACCGACTCGCACCACGAGCTTCCAGTCGTCAAGCGATCGCGCACCGGATTGGACCAAATCGAGCTGGCGCCTTTCCGTGCGGCGATCTCCGCCGGGATACCGATGCTGATGACCGCACACGTCGTCTACCCCGCCCTGGACCCGAAGTGTCCCGCCACTGTCTCGCCAGCGATCATCGATCGCCTGCTGCGACAGGGGATGGGTTTCGAGGGAGTGGTGGCGAGCGATGACCTGCACATGCGGGCGATCTCAGCCAGCCAGTCGATTGCTAAGGCTGCGGTCGACTCGGTTGCAGCGGGTGTCGATCAACTGCTCGTCTGCCATGACCTTGGCGAAGCGAAGAAAGTCGTCGAGGCGATCGCGGCAGCGATCGACGATGGTTCTTTGAAACTAACCAAAGTCGAACGGGCATCCCAGAGAATCCTCAAGCTGATGCGAAGTCACGCACGGCACCGGCCGAAACAGTGCCGCTTGCCGAACACCCGGCACCAACGCCTCGTTCGACAATTCTTTTCGTAGGGAACGCCGTCCGCGGCGTTCCGGTGCTTCGGCTGCAATCGCGTGCGCGACCGCGAGGATCTAGCGTTCCGACGCGCGCTTCTGCCGCGGTTCGCGGCTGCGGCCGGCAACGAGTTTGCGGATGCTCGTTGTATACGGCCGTCGGATGATGCCGCGATCGGTGATGATCGCAGTGATCAGGCTGTGTGGAGTGACGTCGAAGGCGGGATTGAGCACACGAATCCCGCCCGGCGCCACCTGACGATCGCCGATCTGCGTGACTTCAGCACTGTCCCGGCTCTCGATCGGGATCTCGTTGCCGGTGCGACATTTCGAATCGATGGTCGAGAGTGGCGCGGCGACGTAGAACGGTATGCCGTGCCGCTTGGCGAGTACCGCGAGATTGTAGGTCCCGATCTTGTTGGCGACGTCGCCGTTGGCGGCAATGCGATCGGCGCCGACGACGACGCAAGCGATGCTCTCACGCGACATGACATGTCCTGTCATGCCGTCGGTGATCAGAGTTACGGGAATGCGATCCTTTTTCAGTTCCCAAGCCGTCAAACGTGCTCCTTGAAGAACGGGCCGAGTCTCGCCGGCAATGACCGAGATATTCTTGCCGGCCTCATGCGCGGCTCGGACCACGCCGAGCGCGGTGCCGTAGCCGGCCGTTGCCAGAGCGCCAGCGTTACAATGAGTCATCACCTGCGCGTCGCGTGGAATCAGAGCCGCCCCGTGTTTGCCCAGAGCGCGGTTGGCTTCGATGTCCTCGAGACGAATGGCGAGAGCTTCCGCCACCAGGGCCTGGCGGATCTCGCTGAGGTTGCGTTCCGCGACCTGGTCGAAGGCGCGTCGCATCCTCTCGATCGCCCAGAACAGATTGACGGCTGTGGGCCGGGTCGCTTCGAAGGTCTTGCAGATGCGATTGAAGGATTGTTTCGGGTTGCCGCGCGAACGCAGCATGCCGAGAGCGATACCCATCGCGGCGGCGACGCCGATCGCGGGTGCGCCGCGGATGACCATGCTTTTGATTCCGCGTGCGACCTCGCGGTAGTCGCGGCAGACGCGGTAGACTTCCTGGGTCGGCAGCAACCGCTGATCAATCATGACAACGGCGCCGTTGCGCCACTCTATCGTCCGTATCATTGGATTGGTTCCTTCGTTGCAGAGCTGGACCATCGTCGGTTGTAGCGGTGCATCTACGGCACGGTCAAGAACACGGCCCTGTCACTCCGTTGGTTTCTACCACCTCTTTGGGGGGCGGCTGGTGTTGAAAACGGCGACTCGGGGGATTATGTCGATGTTGACACAGCGCAGCACATCGCCCTAGAGTATGGCACGTGAACGCACTCGAAACGATTCAACGTGAAGCCCGCGTCATTCTGCAAACGCCATGGTCGTTTGCTGCGCTTGCCGTCCTATGTGCGGGCTCAAGCTGGGTAGTGATCGATTGGTATTATCGCGGCAGGCTAGAAACCATGAAGACCCAACTCGACGCTTGCGTGGTCGAGAGTGTCGAGCACGGCTGGACAGAGCCTTCCGGTGCCAAGGACGGGAAGAACCGGGAGTTTAAGGTGCCCTACGAGATCGCTCTCGACGGGAAGGGACAGCCGAGGGGCACGCTATACCATGGCCCTTTTCCGGCCTTTTACACCGCCGACGTTGAACCTGGTCCTGGCCAATGGACAGTCGTCGGTCCACCGCAACGCATTCTGATGGGAGACGCGCCGCAAGCAGGCGACTTGCTGCGCTACACGCAGTGAAGGGACTTTGAGCGGCGAAACGCGACAGGCTAGCGTCGGTACTTATCGAAGGCGTTTTGCATTTCGTCCAAGATCGCCTTCACCGCGTCTTTAGGTTCCTTGGCTCTGGTGATTGGCCGTCCGATCACTAGATAGTCTGCTCCTGAACGAATCGCGTCAGTCGGAGTCGTTGCGCGCTTGTGGTCGTTACTGTCTATGCCTGTCGGACGAATCCCGGGCGTAACGATGAGGAAATCGTCGCCCACCTCCTTCCGAATCATGGCTGCTTCGCGACCTGAGGCGACAATTCCTTCGCATCCAACCGCCTTCGCGGCTCGCGTCTTTCTGAGCACATAGTCTTCGACTGAGTTAGTGTAGCCAAGGAGTTCCAAGTCGCTCTTGTCGAGGCTCGTTAACAATGTGATTGTTAGGACCTTGAACGCTGCCGTTCCCTTCGCCTTCACGGCAGCCTCAACCGCCTGGATCGAGGTGTCGACAGTTGTGAAGTCAATGTCCCGAGAGATTTCTTCGTCTTTGATGACGTTGACAAGCCGCTTAATCGTCTCTGCGATGTCCCCGATTTTTAGGTCGAGAAAGACGCTCTTTCCGCGCTCCTTAAGGCGGCGGACCACCTGGTTGCCGCTGACCATGAACAACGGCCAGCCAACCTTCACGATCTCGACCAAATCACCGAGGTAATCCGCGAGTTCGCAGGCATCTTCCATTCGCATGGATCGTTCCTTGTTGGACCCAAGAGGAACATCCAATGCGAGTATCAGCCGCTCTTTCGCATTTATCGGTGCCTTCATCGGTCGCTTTTGCTCAAGGAAGGAAGTTTGTTGACGAGGTGTGGACCCTAATGCATGAGCGCCCATGATTCAACCCTCCCTTACGGTAGAGAACGCTACGCGACTAACGCTTGTGGCGGCGCTTGGTGGATTTGCCAGGCTTCGCTTTGGGCGCCTTGGCGGGAGGTGGCGATTCGATGAGCTTTCGCAACGCCTCATCAAAGCTGAGCCCCCATAGCGAGATCGGTTTTGCTTTTGGCATCGGGTTGCCCAGCGCGCACTACCTACCGAAAGGCTAGCTATCTCTTCGATCCGTAGACAGGTCGAAAGCGCGGGAAATACTACGGCCCGATCAGACCTGTCAACACGCTGCTCTCGCCAGCGTATCCACCAATTGCTCCCAGCCACGCGCCACCACACATATGCTTTTTGGACTTTTCAAGCAAGACTTTTGTATGTGAATCATGAACCGTGGGCGACCGATCCGCCAACCTATACCATCCCGGAAGTACTAAAGATCTTCGCAACACGGGTAACCGAGCGATCACTGAAGAGTTGGGACACCTCAGGTATATTTCGGCCGTCTCAGTACGCCATTGCCAGTGCACCTGGCGGACTTATCTCCTCGGAACAATTAGACCAATTGCGTAAGCAGCGTGGCAAGAAAAGTCGGGGCGACCCACATCGAGCCTATACATACGACGATCTGGTAAGGTTAAGCCTGTTTTTGTATGTGAAGGAACAACTGGAGGCCTGCAAGGTGGGCAACGAGGCCCGTCGTGCCGCGAAAATCATGGAAGAGATTCGCCAGCGCACCGGTGAGGAATGCCCAAGGGGCATAGGGGTCATTGTTATTGGTAAAAAACGTCAGTGGGATGCCTACCTCTTGGACGGTGAGCGCGCTGCCCAACCGCTCACGGGCGGCCAACTGCTCATGACGGCGCTGTTTACAGATGCCGCCAGTTCTAGAGTGCGTGGCCGGATCGCTCTACTCACGGCACAGGACGCGATACGAAAACTGCCGATTGTGGACGTAGAAATCCCGCTACTGGCGAAAGCGGGCTAGGATTTGCAAGCTCGAAGAGTCCCCCGGCTCACGCAAACCGGAGCACGGCGTTGAACACATCAGCGTCCCTGCGGTGGTTGTGCCTGAACGCAAACTCATTCACGTACAGTGGAAGGTAGTCTTTGCTGACCTTGTGAAAGCTGCCCATGATGCCGCGCTTCAAGAGTGACCAGAAAGAATCAATGTGGGCGGTATGCACGTTTCCTCGAACGTACTCCTGGCTTCTGTGATTTACCGTTTCATGCGGAAGGGCAGCGCGGCCCCTTGTCCATCCGTCATGTTCCATGAAGTGGTAGACTGGCGCTTCATCGCTAGCCACTAAGCTGACCTTTTCGGAGATCGCACGCTCAACGAACGTACCAACCGTCTCGGTGTCGAGGCGCTCCACAACCCGCGCAATCACGTTGCCCTTGCGGGAAATCGCGCCGATCACGGCGACCTTGTCGGTGTTCCGCGACCCGAGGCCGCGTCCGCCCTTCTTGGGTTGCTTGCGCTTGCTCAGCGGTCGGTTGCTGTTCTTGCCGCCGACGTAGGTCTCGTCGATTTCGACCTCGCCACCAAGTCGCATGATCTCGTCGCTCTGCATCGCGGCTCGAATTCGATGACACATGTACCAAGCGGTCCGGTAGTCGCCGCTTCCGAGGTCGCGGTGTAACTGTAGGGCGCTTACGCCCTTTTTCGATTGCAGCATCGTGTAGATCACGCGGAACCACTGAGACAGCGGGTATTTGGTATTCTCGAAAATGGTGCCGGTGGTCAGTGAGAACCGGTAGCCGTTCTTGCTGCAATTACGACACTGCCAGCGCCATGGCTGGTTGATCTCCTTGACGCGGTCGGACTTGAGGCAACGCGGGCACACGACCACGCCGTCGGGCCACCGGACCTTGGAGAAATGCTCCCGGCACGCTTGTTCGTCCGCGAATTGCTTCTCGAACTGTCGGCGCGGCGGGAGTGTACGAACGTTGAGTTTGGCACTCTTGGCAACCGCTTCATCTCGTGTCATGCCGTCAATATAGTGGGTTCAGAGGGCTGTGTCAACTCCAACCTAATCCCCCGACTCGGCATGGGAGAAGAAAAGGCGAAAGCCATGAACACCGTCCAGCCACCCGCGAAACGCGGAACGACGGCGATGCCCGAGAACCGCTACGAACGCATCCACATCGAAGCGGACGACGAAACGGCGGACGACGGCACGCCGCCGACGGTTTTCTATCGCGACGCGACTCGCACAGCGCTGGCCCGCAACGACAGCCCCGACATCGGCTTTCAGTTCAGCCTCAACCCGTATCGCGGTTGTGAGCACGGTTGCATCTACTGCTACGCCCGGCCGTCGCACGAATTCCTCAGCTTCAGCGCCGGACTCGACTTCGAGCGTCGCATTCTCGTCAAGCAAGACGCGCCGCAACGCCTGCGCGAAGCGTTCCTTTCGCCGCGCTGGGAACCTCAAGTCGTGTCGCTTTCGGGAAACACCGATTGTTATCAACCGGCGGAACGCCGGCTGCAGCTCACGCGTCGTTGCCTCGAAGTTTTCTGTGAGTTCCGCAATCCCGTCGGCATCGTGACCAAGAGCGCGCTGGTGACGCGCGACATCGACCTCCTGGCCCAGCTCGCCGAGGTCAAGGCCGCGATGGTGATGGTCTCGATCACCAGCCTGGACACACAGCTGGCGCGCCGCATGGAGCCGCGCGCGGCGCAGCCGGCACGACGACTCGAGGCGATCTCTCGGCTCGCGGCCGCAGGCATTCCGGTAGGCGTGCTGACAGCGCCGATCATTCCGGGACTCAATGATGAAGAGATTCCCGCGATCCTGAAAGCGGCGGCCGAAGCCGGCGCGCGCACTGGCGGTTGGGTTCTGTTGAGATTGCCGAAACCGGTCGATTCACTGTTCGATCACTGGCTGCAAGAGAACTATCCGAACCGTCGCGAACGCATCCTTCATCGTATTCGCGAATGCCGCGACGGTCATATCAGCGATTCTCAGTTCGGTCGCCGCATGCGCGGCGAAGGTGTCTACGCCGAGCAGATCGCGTCGTTGTTCCGCACCTCGGCGCGACGTTTCGGTCTGGATCGAAGCGAACCGCCGTTGAATGCAGCTGCCTTCCGCCGTCCCGCTCAGCCAGGGCAACAATTGTCGCTTCTGGGCTAGGCGCTGTCGGGTGGCAGCGAACCGGGTGTTGTCAGAGACGTCGGCGACGGCAGCGCAGCCGCTACAGAAGATCCGGAGTGTTGCTGCAGATGCCGTCGACGCCCAGACGTTGAAGCGCTGCGATCTCGCTCGGGCGTTCCTCGTGCCAGGAGATGATACCCAGGCCGGCGGCGCGGACGCGTGTGATCCATTCGGTCGTCAACAGCTTGTGCGGCTCGACCGCTTGAGTTTCCCAACCCGGGTGCACGTAGTCGGCGCGCGCGGCACGTGCCAGAGCGATTGGATCGACGTGAATCGATCCAAAGAGCACGGCAGCACGGATCCGCGGTTCCTGTGCCTTCAGATCGGCCAGCCAGTCGGGACGAAATGAGGAGACGATACACTTGTCGAATAGATCGTCGGCGCGTACCGCCGCGGCGATCGAGCCGACGCAGAAGACGTCCTTGATCTCAAGGTACAGCCCGAGCCCCACCGACAAGCAGCACTGGATCGCCTCGTCGAGCGTGGGGATTGTCTCGCCGTCGCCGGCGTCAAACTGCTTGAGCTCCGCCAGCAGATAGTCGTACACGCTGCCGCGGCCGTCGGTGGTCCGACTGATCTCCTGGTCGTGAATGATTACCGGCGTGCCGTCACGACAGCAATGGACGTCGAGCTCGACCATATCCGCACCGAGCTCCGCCGCCTTGCGAATCGAAGCCAGCGTATTCTCGGGCGCATACGCCGATGCGCCGCGATGTCCGATCTTCAAGTACCGACGAGGAGCGGCACCCCCGTCAACGTTGAGCGCGGGCATGAATCAACCCATTCCCGAAAACATCGCCACGAGTCAACGAGTATCGCCCGCGTTGATTCTGCAATCCAATTCTTCTAAGGCAGCGTCCGTGACGATCAAGCTTTACGCATTCACCTGCGGCTGGCTGACCGGCCCGATGGAAGGTTTCATCGAAGGGGAGTCGGGGCGACTGCGCGTCCCGGTGCCGTGTTTCCTGATCGATCACCCACGCGGCAAAGTCCTCTTCGATACCGGAATGCACACCCAGACCCAGGCCGACCCCGAGGGTCGCCTGGGCTGGCTGGCGAAAGTGTTTGATGTCGAGTTCCACGGCGGTGAGGAGATCGCCACACGCCTGGCGGAGATCGACATCGACGTCGCACGCATCGACTACTTGATCAATTCGCATTTGCATTTCGACCACGTCGGCGGCAACCACGCGGTCGCCAACGCCCGGCTCATCGTTCAACGCGCCGAGTGGCAAGCAGGGCGTGACGCCGATCTGATCCAATCGAACGGCTACAACCCGCGCGACTACGACCTCGGCCACAATGTGCATCAGGTCGACGGGGAACACGACCTCTTCGGCGATGGCACCGTCGTCTGCATCCCGACCTACGGCCATACGCCAGGACATCAATCGCTGCGCGTGCGCCTCGATCGGCGCGAAGTCGTGCTCACGAGCGACGCCTGCTACCTGCGCCGAACTCTCGAGGAGCTTCGCCTGCCGTCAGTAGTGCACGATCGCAGAGAAATGTTGCGGTCGCTCGAGCGATTGCGCGAACTCCGCGCCGCGGGTGCGGAGATCGTCTTTGGCCACGATCCGGAGTACTGGAAAACCGTGCCGCAAGCGCCGGTTCCGATCAGCGAAGACCGATAGCCTGGCGAGTACGGCGCCGGTCCACATTTGTCAGATCCATGCAACTGCCCGAGGCTTTCCAACGCGAACGCAGTTGTGCTTGTCTGTCGTCACCATGGCGGTCCAGCCGCAGGTTCTGGTGCGTACGCGCCGCCTACCTCAGGGTTGGCCGATTGTCGGCTACGCCGCCCTCGTTCTGTTCTCAACCTTCTTCTTTGAGCTTGCAGTCTTCGGCGCCACCGAGGAAGGCATCCGACAGGTCGTGCGGACAAGCGCGCAGACGTCGTTGACACTCTTCGTCACCGCCTTCTCCGCATCGTCCCTGTTTCAACTGTGGCGAACACCGATGACCCGGTGGTTGCTGGCGAATCGGCGGTACATCGGCGTCTCGTTCGGCGTGTCGCACTATGCTCATCTCGCTGCCCTGATTGCGCTCGGGCGCGTCTCGGCGACGTTCGTCGAGAGTCTGAACCCGGCTACGATCGTCGGTGGCGGCATGGCGTATGTGTTCCTGACGGCGATGGTGGCGACGTCGTTCGATCGAACAGCGGCACTGCTCGGCCCGATCTGGTGGGGACGGCTTCACAAAGTTGGCAGCTATTACATTTGGGGGATCTTCTTTCAGTCGTACCTGCCGCGCCTCCTGATGACCTCTGTCTTCTATGCTCCTGCGGTCGGGCTATTGCTGGCGGGGCTATCGCTACGGCTTTATGCCGGGTGGCAAAGTCGCAAATGAACGGCGGGAGCTGGGCGCAGCCAGAAGTAACAGCATTGTAACAATCCGATCATGAGCGAGTAACGACAGCACCCTAAGCTGTCGGTGTGGGCGAAGGTTTTGCCGACTAGAGCGTAGAAGTCGCCTGTCACACGCCGTTCATGCAACATGCTGATGCTTTGGCCGCACCCTCGGCGGCCACGATCGCGCCGACGTCACGAGCCCGGCGTCAGCGCGCCTTGTTGGACAGCGTTGCAGGGTGGATCGTCACCGCCGGCGGCTTGGCGACGATCGCCAGTATCGTCTCGATTCTAGGGTTCATCCTCGTTGAAGTGATTCCCCTCTGGCGCGCGCCGACGGCGCGCGTGGATTCGTCCTTTGATCTTGCCTCGGATGCATTCGTCGTAGCCACCAGCGACGAGCACCGTCATATTGTGCCCGCCGTCCTGACGAACGGAACGGTGCGCTTCCTGAATCTCAAAGAAGGCTCGACGGTCACGGAACTACCACTCCCGGGCCTCAACGGTGAGCACGTCCATGCGGTAGTTTCGACCTCGCACGCCAAGCTCGTGGTACTCACTCCCAGCGGCCGACTGTTGTCCGCAACTCTACGCTACAACTATCCCGAAGGGGATGTGCGCAGCATGCCGCAGCCCGTCCTTGATGATGGCGGATCGTGGCAGCTGACCTCCGAGGGAACGGCGCCGGAGTTGGTCGGCGTCAGCATTCCGTCGGGCAACGTCATCACGGCGGTGTTTGCCGCCAACGGCGCGCCGCAGCTTCTTGCGGTCGTCGAGAAACGCGGTCTGTTCGGCGCCGAGTCGACAGAGATTCGGAAGAATCTACCTTTGCGCTACGGTGGCGCGGCGACCGCCATTCTGGTCGATGGGGATGGTAAGTCGGCCTACGTCGGCTCGTCCAACGGCTATGTTGAACGATGGGACCTGCGCGACAAGAACGATCCCAAGGTCGTCGATGCCGTCGACGTAACCTCACGGCGCGACGTTCCGGTCACGGCGATGTCACTGTTGATCGGCGATCAGGCGCTCATCGTCGGTGACGCTGCGGGCAGGGTCACGCGTTGGTTCACCGTGCGGGACGCGGAGATGGAGAGCGGCTGGCGGTTGCGGCGGATCAATGAATTCGAGCCGCATTCGGGAGCGGTCACGGCGATTGCTTCATCACCGCGCGACAAGGGATTCCTTACCGGCGACACAAACGGCACGGTCCTGCTTCGACATGCGACCACTCGACGCACGCTGATCTCGCTTTCAAGTTCTTCGGGCGCCATTGAGGGCCTCAGCTTCGCACCAAAGGCGAACGGCGCGGTGGCGATCGACGCCAAGGGCCATCTCAGCAACTGGGCAATCCACAACCCGCACCCGGAAATCACGTTGGCAACGCTCTTCGGCAAGATCTGGTACGAAGGCTACAACGAGCCTGCATATGTCTGGCAATCGACGGGCGGCACCGACGAGTTCGAACCGAAGCTCAGCCTCATTCCGCTGATCGTCGGCACGATGAAGGGTACGCTGTACGCCCTCTTGTTTGCCGTGCCGATCGCCGTCTTCGGTGCGCTGTACACTTCGCAGTTCGCGCATCCCCGGTTGCGCAGCGCGATCAAGCCGACGGTCGAGATCATGGCGGCGTTGCCGAGCGTCGTTCTGGGATTTCTCGCCGGCCTGTGGTTGGCGCCCTCGATCGAGCGCGTCGTTCCCGCGGTGATGGCGACGGCGGTCGTGGTCCCCGCTGCGATCGTGGCGGTGGGCTTTGCATGGCACTTCGCTCCATCCAGCGTACGACGTCACGTTCGGCCCGGTATGGAGCTAGTGCTCCTGGTTCCCGTGGTGCTGCTCGCGGCGCAACTGTGCATCTGGATGAGCAGCCCGATCGAATCGCTGTTGTTCGGCGGTGACTTCCGCGGCTGGCTTTACGGCTGGGATCAGCGGTTCGATCAGCGCAACTGCATCGTGGTCGGGTTTGCGATGGGGTTTGCGGTCATCCCGATCATTTTTACGATCTCGGAAGACGCGATTTCGAACGTACCGCCCCGATTGGTTTCAGGATCGTTGGCGCTGGGTGCGACGCCCTGGCAGACGGCGTTGCGCGTCGTGCTGCCAACCGCCAGTGCCGGCATCTTCTCGGCGATCATGGTCGGCTTCGGCCGCGCCGTCGGCGAGACGATGATCGTCTTGATGGCGACCGGCAATACGCCGGTGCTCGACTGGAGTATTTTCACGGGCATGCGGACGTTGTCGGCAAACATCGCCGTCGAGATTCCCGAAGCACCATTGGGCAGCACGCTCTATCGCGTCCTCTTCCTGGCGGCGCTGCTCTTGTTTGCGGTGACCTTCGTAGTGAACACGGCTGCCGAAGTCATTCGTCTGCGTCTGCGAAGGAAGTATCAAAATCTATGAGCTTGCGGGCGATCGTGAAGAGCGGCGATCCGTGGATCTGGCTAACCGGTGGAGCGGTTGCGACCAGTCTGCTGATGATCGGCGGTTTGTTGCTTCTGGTTGCGACCAAGTCGCTCGGGTTCTTCTGGCCGGCGGACGTGGTGGAGCTGAAGCTCGAAGATGGGACGGTCGTACTCGGTCAGGTGCGCAACCACGAAACGATTCCCGAGAGTAGTGGCAGTGGCCCCAAGGGCGATCGCGTGCAGCTGCAGGTAGGGAACCGCGATCTGTACGGCGCGGACTTCCGCTGGATCGACGAGTCGGACGTCGTCACCTCGTCGCTGCGTGCGGAAGCCGTGGTTCTCGAGCGCCGGGAGTGGGGCAACTTCTACGGTTTCGTGAAGCAGATCCGCTCAGGCGAGAAGGTGATTGCCAGCGGACCGCAGGCTGGCTGGGAAGCGCTGAGCGAGCGCCTGCCGGCGGCGCAGCGGCTGGCGGCGAAGGTGCGCGAGTTGGAGACCTCGGACCTTGCGGCTATCAACTACGACCTCGAGAGTGAGCGCCTCGAGCGGCTACGTGCGCGGCACAGCGGTGGACCGACGGGCGCGATGCGCGCCATTGAGGAGCGCGAAGCAGAGTTGCAACAGCGCTATACCGAGCTGCGAGGCAGCATCGAAAAGCTGAGCTTGGAGAGTGAGGTGGACCGCCTCATCATGGTCGACGCCGGCGGGAGCGAGAAAGAGATCGGGCTGAGCCAGATCGTGCACGCCTATCAGCCGAACGCCATGTCGACCATCAGCAAAGCGCGCCTTTATCTCGCCAAGGTGTGGGAGTTCGTGTCGAGCGACCCGCGCGAATCGAATACGGAAGGCGGAATCTTCCCGGCGATTTTCGGTACCGTCATGATGGTGATTCTGATGAGCATCGCCGTGGTTCCTTTCGGCGTGCTGGCGGCGCTGTACCTGCGTGAATACGCGCGTGACGGCATCATGGTCCGCATCGTGCGTATCGCAGTCAACAATCTCGCAGGTGTACCGTCGATCGTCTTCGGAGTGTTCGGTCTCGGGTTCTTCGTGTACTTCGTCGGCGGCAGCATCGACGCTTTGTTCTTTCCCGAGCGGCTGCCGACGCCGACGTTCGGCACCGGCGGAATTTTGTGGGCGGCGTTGACGCTGGCGTTGCTCACCGTGCCGGTGGTGGTGGTGGCTACGGAGGAAGCGTTGGCGGCGGTGCCGAAGGAGCATCGGGAAGGCTCGCTGGCTCTCGGCGCGACAAAGTTCGAGACGATCTGGCGCGTGGTGCTGCCAAGCGCGTTGCCGGGGGTGCTGACCGGCTTGATCCTGGCGATGGCGCGCGGGGCGGGGGAGGTCGCGCCCTTGATGATTACCGGGGTCGTAAAGCTGGCCCCGAGCCTGCCGTTCGATGGCAACTGGCCGTTTCTCCATCTCGACCGCAAGTTCATGCACCTCGGCTTCCACATCTACGACGTCGGCTTTCAGTCGCCCAACGTCGAAGCCGCCAAGCCGATGGTGTACGCCACGGCCCTGCTCCTGGTGTTGATCATCGTTTCGCTGAACCTCAGCGCGATCCTCCTGCGGAATCGATTGCGAAGGCGCCTGTCCGGTGGCACCTTCTGACGAGAGGCGTAATGGCTTCCCCTGACGGCGATATCGGCCTGACGATCCAATCGAAGAGGATGCCCAAGCCTGCGCTTGTGGCCAGCAGCAGCGCACCTGCGGTGACGGCAGAAACGGTGCCGCCGGTGCTCACCGTGCGTAACCTGTCGATGAGCTATGGCGGCGAGTTGATGGCGCTGCGAGAGATATCGCTCGATATCAGCAAGAACCAGGTGACGGCATTCATTGGTCCGTCCGGCTGCGGCAAATCCACCTTGCTGCGCTGTCTCAACCGCTTGAACGATCTCGTCGACGGCGCCCGCGTCGAAGGACGGGTGACCTTCGACGGTCGCGACATCTACGACCCGGCAGTCGACGTCACCGAGCTGCGCAAGCGTATCGGCATGGTGTTCCAGAAATCGAATCCATTTCCGAAGTCGATCTACGAGAACGTCGCCTACGGGCCTCGCATCGCGGGAATTCGCGATCGTCGCCGACTCGACGGCATCGTCGAGCGCAGTTTGCAACAAGCCGCGTTGTGGGACGAAGTCGCCGACCGATTGCAGCAAAGTGCGCTGGGTCTCTCGGGCGGGCAACAGCAACGACTCTGTATCGCCCGCGCCCTGGCGGTGGAGCCTGAAGTGATTTTGATGGACGAGCCGTGCTCCGCGCTCGATCCGATCGCGACCGCAAAGATCGAAGCGCTCATCCACGAGCTCAAAAAGTCGTACACCATCGTCATCGTCACCCACAACATGCAGCAGGCGGCGCGCGTGTCCGACTGCACCGCGTTCCTCTATCTCGGCCGGTTGATCGAGTTCGGCACCACCGAGAAGCTGTTCACCACGCCATCGAAGAAGGAAACCGAAGACTACATTACGGGCCGGTTCGGCTGAGGATAGTTGGATGTCGACAGCAGGCGAGCACACAGACCAGCATTACGAGTCGGAGCTTCGAGAGCTCAACCTCAAGCTCTTGGAGATGGGCGGCTTCGTCGAGAAGCAGATCGCCAACGCGATTACGGCGCTCGTCGAACGTGACGACGACCTGGCGCAGTTGACGATCGACCGCGATCACGCCGCCAACAAGATGGACGTCGAAATCGACGAGCTTTGCCTGCGCTTGCTGGCGTTGCATCAGCCGGCAGGGCGCGATCTGCGCCTGGTTACGACAGCGCTCAAGATCACCACCGATCTCGAACGGATCGGCGACATGGCGGTCAACATCTGCGAGCGCGCGGTCGAGCTCAATCAGGAGCCGCAGCTCAAGCCTTTGATCGATATTCCGCGGATGAGCGAGGTCGCGGCCATGATGTTGCACCAGAGTCTCGACTCTTTCGTGCGCGGTGACGTCGATCTGGCGCTCAAGGTGTGCCGCGACGACGATATGATCGACAGTCTGACGAATCAGCTGTTCCGCGAGCTGCTGTCGTACATGGCCGAGGATCCACACACGATCAGCCGCGGGATTCGCCTGGTGTTCATTGCCAAATATCTAGAGCGCATCGCCGACCATGCGACCAACATCGCCGAGATGGTCGTGTTCATGGTGAAGGGCAAGAGCATCCGCCACATGGACATTCCACCAAGCGTATGAACGACAGGAATCAGGTACTCGTCGTCGAAGACGAGCAAGACATCAGCGAGCTCATCCGCTTCAACCTCGAACAAGAAGGGTTCACCGTGTCGACGGTCACCGACGGCGAGCGCGCCCTCGAGGAAGCGAAACGGGCGCGTCCCGCGCTCATGCTGCTCGACCTCATGCTGCCGGGTATGCCCGGCATCGAAGTGTGTAAGCGCTTGCGCAGCGACATGACTACCGCGCGGCTGCCGATCATCATCGTCACCGCCAAGGCCACCGAAACCGACCGCGTCCTGGGCTTGGAGATGGGCGCGGACGACTATCTGGTCAAACCGTTCAGTACGCGCGAGCTGGTGGCGCGAGTGCGGGCCGTGCTGCGGCGTGCCTACGAATCCGAAACGGAACGCGCCCCGCAGGTGTACGAGAAGGGCAGGCTGAAGCTCGACCTCGACAACTACGAGGTGTTCGTCGACCACCAGCGAGTGGACCTGTCGCTGCGAGAGTTCGAACTGTTGCGCTTCTTTGTGCGCTCACCCAACCGCGTCTACGACCGTCTCCAGCTGCTCGACCTCGTTTGGGGCCAGGACACCCACGTCGAACCGCGCACCGTCGACGTCCACATCCGTCGGCTGCGCAAGCGCATCGAGCGTGACGACGCCAACCCGGAGATGATCCTCACCGTGCGCGGCGTCGGCTACAAGTTCAACGATCGTGCTCTGGAATCGTAATTTCGTTCTCCGGGCCGTTGTCCCCTACGTTGCCGCCCTCGTCGCCGCGGCGGCCGCACTTCAGGTGTACAGTCAAGGCATCATCGAGACCTTCTACCTTCATACATCCTCCGAAAGCCTCTTGCGGCAGGTCCGCCTGGCGGGCGAGCTGTTGCCGTGGGACCTGGACCACGATGCGATGGATCAACGCTGTGCAGTGATCGCCGCCAAACTCGGCGTGCGCGTGACGGTTGTCGATTCCAACGGTACGGTTGTGGGTGATTCGGAAGCCTCCTCGGCGATCCTCGAGAACCATCGCGATCGCGTCGAGGTGCACGAGGCGCTGCGACACGGCGTGGGCATGGACGTGCGACAGAGCGCGACGACCGGTCGGGATCTTCTCTATCGAGCTTGGCGCCAGGAGCGGATCGTCGACGGCGCGCGCGAGCAGCGCGTCGTTCGTGTCGCCGTGCCGCGCCACGAAGTCACCGAAGCTTTGGATCGAATAGGCACGGCGATCTGGCGCGCTTTTGCGTTGGCCGGGATCGCCGGCCTGGTCGCGCTGTGGCGGGCCTCTAAACGCGTGAGCAGCCGCATCGGACGCCTGGTCGCCTATTCCTCCGCCGCCACCAGTGAAAAGGAAACGCCGATCATCAGCCGTGCGGCGCACGACGAGGTCGGCCGCCTGGAGACCCACATCGTGCGCATGGGCGAGGAGCTCGGCGCGCAACTGCGGGACGCGCGCGAGGAGAAGACGAAGCTGCAAGCGATCCTCGCCGGCATGGTCGAGGGAGTCCTGGTTCTCGATCGCAACGGAACGATCGTGCTTTCCAACCAGCGCGCCGACCAGCTGTTCGGCACGCCCCTTCAAACGGGCGATCCGATCATCAACTACTCACGCGACCCCGACCTTCAAGCCCTGGTGCGCGAGGTGACACACTCGCCGAACGGTCAATCCCTGATGGAGGAGCTTACTCTCAAGGTCGGCGACCGCGAAGATACACTTCAGGTCACGGCGTCACCGCTACCCGGTAACGAACAGCGGCCCGAACGTTTCGTTCTCGTGTTCCACGACGTCACCGAGCTCAAGCACCTGGAACGCGTCCGCCGCGATTTCGTCGCCAATGTCTCACACGAGATCCGCACCCCTCTCACCGCCGTACGCGGCTACGCCGAAACGCTGCGCAACGGCGCGATCAGTGATCCGGAACGCGCCCTGAAGTTCCTCGACGTGATCGAACGACACTCCGAACGACTTACCCGACTGACCGATGATCTCCTGACCTTGTCCGACCTCGAGCTCGGCCGCGCCGCGATGCGCTACGGCAGAGCTAGCCTGGTCCCAGCCATCGATACGGCGATGGACGTCGTGCGCGCCAAGGCCGAGAAGCGCGGCGTACGTCTTCAGCGCGACTTGCCCGCGCAACTGCCGCCGTTCGTGGCCGACCAGGATCGCGTCGTGCAGGTTCTGGTCAATCTGCTCGACAACGCGGTGAAATACACCGAAGCGGGCGGTAGCGTGACGATCAGCGCGACGATGGCTCCGTCGCTGCGAGCCAACGGAAATGGAAGCGCGCGCGAAGGGATCGAGATCCGTGTCAGCGACACGGGAATCGGCATCCCCAGCCAGGACCTGCCGCGCCTCACCGAAAGGTTCTACCGTGTCGACAAAGCGCGCTCACGCGACCTCGGCGGCACGGGCCTTGGCCTGGCGATTGTCAAACATATCGTCCAGGCCCATGAAGGTTTGCTCAAGATCGAAAGCGAAGTCGGACGCGGTACCACCGTCCGCGTCTGGTTGCCGAACGATCGCTCCCTCAAGGAAGACGCGTAGACGGTCGACCGCGCGCGGCGCAGCCGCTACATATGCTTGATGATCGCGTCGCCGAACTCCGAGCATTTCACCTTGGTGGCGCCTTCCATCAAGCGGTGGAAGTCGTAGGTCACGGTTTTGGCGCCGATCGCGCCATCCATCCCTTTGACGATGAGGTCGGCGACTTCTTGCCAGCCGAGGTGCTCGAACATCATCACGCCGGAGAGCACGACAGAGCCGGGGTTTACTTGATCCAGGTTGGCATACTTGGGCGCCGTACCGTGAGTTGCCTCGAAGATCGCATGGCCGCTGTCGTAGTTGATGTTGCCGCCGGGAGCGATGCCGATGCCACCGACTTGTGCGGCGAGAGCATCGGAGAGGTAGTCGCCGTTCAGGTTCATCGTCGCGACGACATCGAAGTCTTTCGGCCGCGTCAGGATCTGCTGCAGCGTGATGTCGGCGATGGCGTCGCGGACGAGAAGCTTCTTCTTCCAGCGGCCTTCACCGTGCGTGCTCCACAGCCCCAGGGCGCGTTCGACTTCGGCGCGGACCTTGCCTTGTTGCTCGGGTGTCATCAGGTCGTACCCCGGTTCGACCATGCGGGCGTTGGCCTCCACCGAAACATCGGATGAGTTCTCTTTGTTGCCGAGGATCCACGTCTCGCGCTCGGTGACCGTCTGCTCGCGGAACTCGTTCTGCGCCAGGGCGTAGCCCCAGTCGCGAAAGGCACCTTCGGTGAACTTCATGATGTTGCCCTTATGTACCAGCGTGACGCTGCGGCGATTGTGCTTGAGGGCGTACTGGATCGCGGCGCGGACGAGGCGTTCCGTACCTTCACGCGACACCGGTTTGATGCCGATGCCGCTGGTTTCGGGGAAGCGGACCTTCTTGACGCCCATCTCCTTCTGCAAGAAGTCGATCACCTTCTTTGCTTCCGGCGAGCCTGCCGCCCACTCGATGCCGGCATAGATGTCCTCGCTGTTCTCGCGAAAGATGACGACATCGACGTCTTCCGGCCGCTTCACCGGGCTCGGCACGCCCTTGAAGTAGCGTACCGGGCGCAAGCAGACGTAGAGATCGAGGAGCTGTCGCAGCGCGACGTTGAGCGATCGAATCCCGCCACCGACCGGTGTGGTCAGCGGCCCCTTGATGCCGACGATATAGTCTTTGAACGCGGTGATGGTGTCTTCGGGGAGCCAGTTCTGGAAGCGATTGAAAGCCTTCTCGCCGGCGAAGACCTCCTTCCAGACAATCGAACGTTTTCCAGCGTAGGCCTTCTGAACAGCCGCGTCGAAAACCTTCTGACTGGCGCGCCAGATGTCGGGCCCGGTGCCGTCGCCTTCGATGAACGGAACGACGGGTCGGTTGGGAACGACGAGCGTGCCGTTCTCACAGCGAATGCGGTCTCCAGGCATGAGTGCTTGCTCCTTTTCGGGTGAATCGCGCGGCAGCGCAGCGAAAACGTATACCGCGGGCGAATGACTGTCCACCGCATCGAGCGCGCTCTTACAAACTTGACTCACACGCTACAACTTCTGGGACTCAAGCGCCCTAGCCAAGCGCCTGTAGCGCCGCTTCTTCACCGCTGTGGATGCAGTGCGGAACGCCAACGCCTTGATAGGCGTTTCCGGCGAGAAACAGTGAGCGATGCGGCGCCAGGAGTTGTTCGATCCGACGCAGCTTGTCGAGATGGCCGACGCGGTATTGGGGCATGGCGCGATCCCACCTTGCAACGCGCGACAGCACCGGCTCGCCGGCTATGTTCAATAGTCCCGCGAGCTCCGTCCGCACACACCCGACGAGGCCGTCGTCATCCTGTCGTAGCACCTCCGGTTGGAGAGCACCGCCTACGAAGCAACGCATCAACACCCGTCCCGAGTCGGCGCGCCCTTCATATTTCAGGCTGCTGTAGGAGCACGCCAGAATTTTGCGACCTTCGATATGCGGCACGACGAAGCCAAAGCCTTCGAGGCGTTTGCCGACCTGCCGCTCGTCGAACGCCAGTGTGACGATCGCTGACGACGCGTAGCGGATCTCCTCCAACTCCTCCGCCAAGCCCCGGTCGACCGAACGCAACAGGTGTGCCGCTTGGTGTGCCGGAACGGCCAGGATCACCGCGTCGACTTCGAATCTCTCGTTGCGCTCTGTCGTGATCCTCCAGGTTACTCGGCGCTCGATCGAGCTCACCGGTCTGCCGAGACGCACAACGCCTTCCGGCAGACGTTGCGCCAATGCATCGACCAGCGTCTGCATCCCTTTGTCGAAGCTGGCAAACAAACTCCAACGCGCACCGCTCGAATCGCGCGCCATCGATGCAGCACGCCGTTGCTCCGTCCACATTGACCAGATGATGCTGCGCCGCTGCCTTTCCATCTCCAGAAATCGCGGCATGGTGGCCGCCAGGCTCAGCTCCGCCGGGTCCGCTGTATAGATCCCGCCGATCAGCGGTTGCACCACTCGTTCGAGCGCTTCACGGCCGAGGCGGCGGCTGACGAAATGGGCGAGACTTTCGTCCGAACGCTGCGCCGCACGCGGCAGCACCAGATCCGCGGCCATCCGCAGCTTGCCCGGCCAGGTGAACAGCTTCGACTCGACCAATGGCCGGAACTGCGTCGGCGCCATCAATAGAAATCCATCCGGCAGCGGGTGCAGCTCATTGTCGTGAACAACGTAGGTCTTGCGGTTCTCGCCACGTGTGCCGATCACATCCGCTGTAAGGCCGAGGCGTTGACTGAGATCGACGCCCCACGGACGCTCGGTGAGGAACGAATCCGGACCGGCTTCGATGACAAAGCCATCGATCCGTTCGGTGTGGATGACGCCGCCGAGACGAGACCCGGCTTCCAGCAGGACGATGTCGACCGGTCGGTTACGCTCACGGCTGAGCTCCAGCAACCGGTGCGCCGCCGCCAGGCCGGCGATCCCTCCACCGACGACAGCGACGCGCATTCGACCCGGGTGTCCTGCGGCCATGTTCTTATTTTGCGGTGTGTTTCCTTACGACATCGGCCAGCATTCGGATGAACGCCGGATGATCATTCACCGTCGCCGCGCGGCTGAACCTCATCCCCAAGCCTTCCGCGACCTGACGCGCTTCGATGTCGAGATCGTAGAGCACCTCGGCGTGATCGCAGACAAAACCGATCGGTGCAACGACCAACTCGCGCGCACCCTTTGCCGCCAGATCGCGGATCACGTCGCAGATGTCAGGCTCCAGCCAGGGTTCCTGGGGGCTGCCGCTGCGACTCTGGTACGCCAGCGTCCATGGCGGATGGCCCAATTGATCGGCGACGAGCCGACAGCCCTCGTTGAGCTGCTCGACGTAAGGTGAGGTCGCCGCCATCGAGGTAGGGACACTGTGGGCAGTAAAGACGAGCGGCACGTCGATGCGCCGGTCGTCGGGCATGCAAGCGAACGCCTCGGCGACGTTTGCAGTCATTGCTTCGATGAACCTCGGATGGTCGTGCCATTCGCCGGCGAACTCGACGACCGTCGCGCCATCAATCTGCGCCCGCGCGGCGTCGACGTCTTGCTGGTAACGCGTCCAACCCGCTTCGCTCTGCTGCGCCGATAGGATTACACCGAGCGCGCGCCGGCGACCGTCGCCCTTCATGCGCGCCAGAGTCTCGTGCAGATACGGTGTCCAGTTGCGCATGCCGACATAGACGTCGAGCGAGGAACCGTCTTCTCGCAGCGCGGCGCGCAGGCCGTCGGCTTGCCGAAACGTAATCTCGTTCAGCGGTGACCGCGCACCGATGAGATCATAGTGATGTGCCACTTCTTCCAAGCGTACCGGCGGTATGCGCCGGCCGCGCGCGACATTCTCCAGGAATGGCCGAATCTCCTCGCGCCGCGTCGGTCCGCCAAAAGCGATCAGGAGAATGGAATCGAAATCCTCCATCAGCTTCTCAATGCGTGAGTCACTTGCTGCTGATCTCGTGCACCATGTCGACCAGCGCGACGACATTGTCGACCGGCGTCTCCGGCAAGATTCCATGCCCGAGATTGAAGATGTGACCGGTGCGGCCGCCGGCGGCTTGCAGGATTGCGGCAGCGTGGTCGCGCAGCTCATCGAGGGGCGCGAACAGGGCGACGGGATCGAGATTGCCTTGCACAGCGACGCGGTCGCCGAGACGCTGCCATCCACTGGCAAGGTCGAGGCGCCAGTCGAGGCCGATGACGTCACCGCCGGCGTCGCGCATCAACTCCAGCAGACCCGACGTGTTGGTTCCAAAGTGAATCACCGGCACCCCCGGCGTCAGATCGTCGATCAGCCGTTTGACGTGAGGTTGAACGAAACGGATGTAGTCGTCCGGCGCCAGGCAGCCAACCCAACTGTCGAAGAGCTGAACGGCGTCGGCGCCCGCGGCGATCTGCTCGTTCAGGTAGCTGCTGACCACGTCGGTCAAACGGCGCATCAGCGTATGCCAGGCTTCCGGCTCGGAGTACATGAACTTTTTGGTGCGCACGTAGTTGCGCGATCCGCCGCCTTCGATGGCGTACGACGCCAGTGTGAACGGAGCTCCGGCAAAGCCAATCAGTGGCACCTTCAGCTCCGCCTTGGCGGCGCGCACAGCCTCGTAGACGAAGCTGCATTCGGCGGCGGCGTCGATCTCCGCGAGACGATCGATGTCGGCGGGAGTACGGACGGGATCTTGGATCACCGGGCCGTTGCCTTCGGTGAACTCGAGACCGAAGCCGAGGGGTTCGAGAATGAGAAGGATGTCGGCGAAGATGATGGCGGCGTCGACGCCGAGGCGTTCGACGGCGCGCACGGTGACCTCGGCCGACGCGTCGGGATTCTTGCACATATCGAGGAACGAGTACCGCGAGCGCACCGCACGATACTCCGGCATGTATCGGCCAGCCTGCCGCATCAGCCAGATAGGCGTGTACGGTGTATCTTCGCGCCGGCACGCACGCAGAAAGGGATGCTGGTCCAAGATGTTGATTCCCACTGTAGAGTCGAAAGAGGCCTCGAGCGCCCTCTGGTTAGCTACGTGACGGCGGCTGTCGAATCAAGAAGGAAAAGTCCCGCGCTGACGTTTCGCCTGCAATAGCGCGCGTGCGTGTCCCGCTACCGCTGCCACCAGCTGCCCCATCTTCGGGTGCTCCGGCACGAGGTCGGGACGCAGACCGTTTTCGCCGAGGGCTTCGCTGCAGACCGGACCGATCGAAGCGATGAGCACCCGGCCAAAGCCCGAGCGTAGAGGCGCGGCGTCTTCAGCGGCTACTTGGAACAGGTGATAGACCTGCGTCGCGCTGGTGAACAACGCGATGTCGACCTGCTGGTCGATGATCGCGGCGATCGCACCGCGCAGTGGGCCCAGGTCATCCGGCAAAGCCCAACGATAGATCATGATACGCTGTACCTCAGCGCCGCGGGCGATCAGCTCGTGGATGAAATCGACGTTTTCGATGCCGTACTCCTGCACGGCGACGCGCTTACCACCGACCGGCGCATCCTTGTCGAGCGCCGCCAGTATTTCGCGCCAGGTGTTGGGCTCGGGCACGATCACGTCGGGTACCAAGCCGATCTCTCGCAGGGCCGCTACCGGTTTCGGTCCGCGTGCGACGAGGGTTGCGTGACGCAGAGCCTGACTTACTTGCTCGGCCGAACGTTGCGGCGCAGCCGCCTTCACCAGGGTACGCAAGCCAACGCCGGTCATTAGAATCACGACATCCACTGCGTTGCTCTCGAGCTGTTCGATGTACCGCAGCACCTCGCGGTTATCCTCGAGCGCGACTTCGCGCAGCGACGGCGCGCTGATGGCGGTACCGCCGTAGCGGCGGATGAGCTCCGCTATCTCCACGGCGCGGCGACTCTCGAAGGAGACGACGCGCAGTCCTTCGAGAGATGCGCTCATGTCAGCGCGCCGATGATTTCTTTGGCGACGAATTCGATCTGCTTCGGGTTACGGCTGTCGGGAAGCTGGACGATGAAGAATGTGACACCGCGGCGGATGTAGTCGAGGTAGCGCGGGACGACGGTGTCGGGCGTACCCTGAACGTAGTTTCCCATGTGCACCCACATGTACCCCTTGCTCTTAGCGTGCTCGAGCTGATCCCGCACTTCCTTCTCCCATTCCGCGGTGAGAGTCGGGATCATCAGGGAGCGCTGCAGGGTTTTCGGATCGCGGCCGGCGTCGCGGCAGTGTTGTTCGAGAATCGCTACCTTGCGTTCGTACTCGGGCAGCGCCAGCGGGAAATAATTCCAGATGTCGGCGTGGCGTGCGACCGCGCGCAGGAGCATCTTCTCGCCGCCGCCGCCGATGGTGATCGGTGGGTGAGGCCTTTGCAGCGGCTTGGGGTCGCAGCGCGCCCCGGCAAGACGATAGAACCTGCCGTCGAAGTCGGCGGTGTCCTCACTCCAGAGCAGCTTCATCGCTGCCAGGGCTTCCTCCATCATGCGGATGCGCGTCGCCA
>Ga0187892_10002972_pt1 | contig 32117 bp, 28 predicted proteins | sample MA1701073metaG_FD_139345 | JGI IMG/M metagenome (GOLD analysis project Ga0187892, IMG submission 139345) | Bio-ooze microbial communities from a basaltic lava cave in the Kipuka Kanohina Cave System on the Island of Hawaii, USA - MA170107-3 metaG ...
CATACGAGACATCCTGAAATGCCACGAGCCTGCGATCCATATCAAGAACTTTGAATGACCAGTCGGCCTCGATCGGTTTGCGAAAACGTGATTCGAGCGGCATCAACCGGAAAGCAACCAGGTCTGAAGCATCCCCATACATCGTGGTCTTGTGCGACAGGTTCCAAAACGCCTTGAATCGCTCGGCTTTCTCATCGTCGTAGTCGAGGATCGACCAAGACATTCCAATCAAGTTGTTCTCCTTCAGATCGGAGACAATGGCGCTCCCTGGACCTTCAGCTGGCGCATAGTCAAACGGCGTTACCCAGAATTCCAACGTAAGCCTGCCGCTCTGCCCATGCTTGAAGTTGTAGTCATAGGCAGCGTTCGCCCAAGGCAATTCCCTAATCCAGGGTTGGCAGCCCCACACCATCGCCCAGTCTTTACCCTCGCTGGGCGTAAAGATGTGATAGTTCTGAGCATGTACACCATGAAAGCGAAAGTGTGCCTCCTCTTTGCCTAGCTTCGAGTACGGGTGCATTTGCTTGATCAACGGCCCCCCCGAAAGATCCCCATCAATCACCAGTTCAAAGATGTCGTTGTGGAGGTCGGTTTTGTTGAAGTCCCAGAAGTCGTCGTAGGATTCATAAAGAAAATAGAGCCGGTTCAGCCCCTTCACCCACCCCACACGAACGCTGGCATCCTTGTCTTTTCGATCAATCTGGGTGCCGCGCCCTCCCACCGTGTCCGAGAGCTGGTCCATGCCGATAGTGAACTCCTTCGGGACCATTTCCCAGTCGTCCGACTTGCCATCGATGCGCGGAATGGCATTGGCGGGGAACTGAAATACCTTGAACTCGACACCCAGCCGTTCAATGGCGGGAGCAGGCCTGGAGACAATCATCAGCAATAGAGTGGCTGTGTAGAAAATCGATTTCTTCAACATAGGCTCCTCATTGGATCCGGTTCGTTGTGAGTTGATTGTTCTGCTGCCGTGGTGTTCTGGATACCGGCAGGGCGTCGTACTGATGTTGGATGATTCGAGCCTGAGGACCCTAGGATCAGGCTCCCGCCGAGCCTGTCTGAATCAAGGGCTTGCGACTTCGCGGCTCGGCAGGAGCCTCGCCCAACCCGAGTTCCCTCCGAAGCTGCTCTCTGTTAAGGGGACTTCTACGGCAATGCAAACGTCACAAGCGACGAACTCGTTGAGATTGTGACCATCTGTTTGCCATCGACGCTGAATGAGATGGGAGAGCTCAGAATCTGCGTACCGGTCTGATAGTGCCAGAGCTCCTTGCCAGTACGAGCATCAAGAGCGATCAGGTAGCCATCCAGCGACGCCGCGAAAACCACTCCTCCCCCAGTGCTGAGGACTCCTGGCGCATGCGAGCCAACATGCAACGGAAAGTCCCAGCGCTTGTTGCCCGTCAATGGGTCCAGCGCACGGACAAAGCCTGGGGTGCCGCGTTTCATGTCTACTTGGGGTCCGCCGCCCGTGAAGGGCTCACCAGGCTTTGGTGCCTTGACCTCGCTGATGTAAAGCGCGCAAGCCTCCTTGACAGCAACGTAAAACAAGCCTGTGCGCGGGTCGTACGACGGTGACTGCCAATTCGTGTTGCCGGCCGCGTCCGGGCAAACATAGGTTCCTTCGGGGGTTGGATCCATGTTCGGCTTGAGGATGGGACGACCTTTGGCATCCAGTCCTTCTGCCCAATTCTGATTCGCGAAAGCCTTGCCCAGTAAGAATTCTCCCGTCAGCCGGTCGAGCACATAGTAGAAGCCATTGCGATTGGCTTGAATCAATAGTTTGCGCGGCTTTCCGCGAAAAGTCGCATTGATGAGGACGGGAGTTTCGTTCGCGTCCCAATCGTGAGTGTCGTGCGGCGTGAACTGAAAATACCACTTCAGCTTTCCAGTGTTGGGATTAAGAGCCAGCACGCTGTTGGAATACAGGTTGTCACCAGCCCGACCGCCGCCGTAGTAGTCTGGTCCCGGGTTGCCAGTCGGCCAAAACAGCGTATCGGTCTCAACATCGTAGGTTCCTGTCGTCCAGGTTGGACTACCACCGTAGTCCGCGGAATCGCCCGCCCAGGTGCTGCGTGCCGGGTCACCCTTCTGAGGGATACTCCAGAATCTCCAAAGCTTCTTGCCTGTGCTGGCGTCGAAGGCATCGAGAAACCCTGTCAAGGCGCACTCGCCTGCGGTGACTCCGACAATGACTTTTCCGTCAATCAGCAGCGGAGCATGCGTGATGGAAAAGCCCTTCTGATAGTCATCCACGGCAACATCCCAGATCACATTGCCGGTCTTGGCATCGAGCGCGACCAAATGCATGTCGAGCGTTGCCATGTAGAGGCGATCTCCGAGAATGCCGAAACCCCGGTTAGTCATCACTGTACATTGGCTGTGGACGCCGTCCGGCAGGCGCCGCGAGTACCGCCAGATGGGGCGGCCCGTCCGGGCGTCTAATGCGGCCGCGTTGTTCAGGGGACCGGTCACGAACATCAGCCCGTCTACAACGATGGGAGTCACCTCGACATTCGAGCCGCCGAACTGGAACGTCCACTCACTGCGTAACGTTTTCACATTGGTGGGTGTGATGGAGTCGAGCCAACTGTAATGCGTGCCTTCATAGTCGCCCCAATAAGTCAGCCAGTTGTGAGGTTCCTTGTGTGCAGTCTTCAGGCGTGCAAAGGAAACGTTCAGATCGGGCGCCGGCTTCCATGCTGCCCCGGCATCCGGACTAGAGAACGGCCCCTTCATCAGAAAAGCGATCAGGTTTTCCGTTTGTGCTGCATCCAGGTTGGCAGCTGGCATCAAAGATTTTTGCTGTCGCGTAACCCGCTTGAGATCCTTCTTCCGCAGACGATGCAGTTTCTCGCGCGCATCCATCAATTGAATTGAGAAAGTATCTTCGTTCCGCGCTGCCCCGCGCAGCACCGTGCCATCTGGAAACTCGACTTCCACGGTTTCGAAAGTCTCTCGCAGCGAGTCGTCTGGCATATTGATGGCTTTCCGCAACTCACTCGGCTTCCTTTCATTTCGCATGTCGCTCATATCGGGACCCAGGCGCCCGCCCCTGCCGCCGACCATATGGCAACGACTGCAGGCAGCCGGGCCAAAGAAGAGTTGTTGGCCCGCAGAAGCGTCACCGGTAACCGGCTCTTCAGCTGCTTTGCCGGCGCGAAGAAAGGCAATGATCGATTGCGCCTCTTCCCGCGGCATGGGAATCGGCGGCATCTGTGTTCCAGGAATTCCGTGTGTGATGTTCCGGATGAGATCTTCTTCGGTTCCTCCATGGCGCCAGCTTCCCGACGTCAAGTCCGGAGCACGACCGCCCTTCGCGTTTTCGCCGTGGCAACTGCTACATTTCTTCTGGAACAGTGCCCGGCCTGCCTCGGCAGATTGCGTGGCCGGATGCTGTGCCGAGAGCAACGCTGCCGTGCCCAGAAGAACAACTGGAAGAAACGCCATTTTCATAGGTTATGGATTGGCACGAATGCTCGCTGGATGGATTCTGGATTCAATGACGTGAAACGCAGCGCATTCTACAAGGATTGTGGAACATCAGCAATTGTTGGCAACGACAAGAACCAACGAGGACGGAGTCTGTCGCCTCGATGAGTCAGATCTTCGGATAAATGGAGGCATGGCGGGCCAAGAAAGCAGGCAATTGGTTGGAGAGATTCAAAGGCTCCACGATGCAATGCAGATCGTGCGCCTCATAGTATGCAAACTCGGCCACACCGTCGATTCTTCCCTCCATCACCACTTTGTATCCACGGTTATCGAGCTTTCTGCGCGCGGCATTTAGATTGAGCGTGTAAAAGCCTAGATGGTGGAATCCAGCCCCATTCTGTCTTAGAAATTCTTGGTGAATGGTTCTTCCAGACACTGGCTGAATGAGTTCAATTGACAATCCCTGGAGTTGACCTAGGCCGAAACGGACCCTGAATCGACGAGTACTCCGCTGAACTGGGACATGGCGTCATCCACCTCGAACACTTGGAAGCGAACGCCAAAATTCACGACGTAGGCGTCCATCGCGGTTTCGAGTTCTGGAACGACAATTCCTAGTTGATCTACTTTCAGGGCCAATCTTTTTCCCAGAAACATTTGATCACTCAGTGAGCAACCGGTCGACTTAGTTCCCTGATTCGCCATCCGGACCTGACTTCACGCGACCGCGGACCCGGGACAGACACATGCAGAACGACGCTTCAACAAGACCAGTTCGGCTGGATTCGGAGTGAAACGTTACCGTTTCGCAATACGAGTTGTAAACTGCGAAGCGTCCAGTTGTGGGGCAGGAGTGTGCCGGCTGCCAGAAAACCAACTTCATCGGACCCTGTGAGCCGCTTGGCCAAGTCGCCGAAAGCTGGCCTGGATCTCAGGCCGGCCGATGACTGGAACGGCTCGAATCTCTTCGCAGCTATCGGGTGCGTGCTCTGTAGAAGGGCGCGTCATGCTGCGTCGATTCAATCAGAGCGTGTACCAGAAGTCGCGGTCCGGATTCGGACTACCAGTACTTTGGCAGAGTTTTGGAGTTCTCTATAGGAGTCGATCTCTTGTCTACTGCGTCAGGCGAGTGATCTGACTACGAATCGCTTTAAAGGCAGCGTCTAGCTGGGTTGGATCGCCAGCAAAGAAGTATTGGCCCGGTTGTTGAGCTGAATTAAAACTGGGCGAACTAGGATCGTTCGCAATTCGCTTGAGGATGGTGTCACCTCGCTCACTTAAGGCCCCCGATGGTATTGTCAAGAGGGCCCCCAAACCCAAGGTGTAAATGCGGATGCGATAGGCCCCGCTGGTGTCATTCCGGGCTTCATTCGCAATGATCTCCGCCAGATTGCGAGCTGCATTATTGACATTCCGGACAGTCGGAGATGAGCCCCCCGCTGGACGATCGCCACCAACCAATGAGCTGTTCAATACATTGAACTGAGTTGGTATGCCAGCGGATGAAGGGCTCGGATGGTAACTCTGGGACGGCAAACTGAGAATCCGTGGCGTTCCTGATGACCACGCTAGATCGATGTTTACGTTGCGAGGTGACGATGTCGTACCACCGGACCAAGCTGATTGATTGCCTGGGCTCCCGGGAGTCCCGAGGGTTACCGTGAGGGCGGTAATGTTGGGGTCATTGACACCGTCACTCAGATTCGAAGGGTCTCCCCCCATCTCTGGAAAATCCAGCGTGTTAACCACTCCCTGAGCCGCGTAGCCTGACGAGACTCCAAAGGTCCCTGACCAGGAATTCGGGACGCCATCGGTGAAGAGCACAATCACTCGCAATCCTGACTGGCTACCTGAAGGAACGCGTCTCAGTTCGTCCCAGCCTCGATACAGCCCTTCCGACGTTGCAGTATACCCCGCGGAACTGCCTGCGGCAATGTGCCCCGTCAAAGACGATTCGTTAAATCCTCGACTCGTATTGATGGGATCGAAGACAACGGTGTTAGATGAGAACATAATCAAAGAAATCCGATCCTGTGTGTCATCAAAGGACTCGACAAAATCCGTGGCGGCAGCCTGAACCTGCGGCCAAGCGCTGCCGATGGAACCCGACTTGTCGATGACAAAGGACATGTCAACCAGGCGTCTCGCGGCCTGGCCCGAACTTCTCACGGTCAAGCTGTTGAATCCAGCAACCTTCATGAACGTTGTGGGAATCACGGCCGTCGAGTTCACATCGATTATGTTGGATCCGTCGGCTCCCGTGGAGAAAGCAAGGCTAGGCGGATTTTGGACCGAGGTAACACCCAAGTGGCCGTTTGGAAAATTGACCCTGAAAATCTTGTTTGCTTCGGCTGTCGCCTCGCTTTGACCACTACCAATGACGCGGGCCGCGGCAAGGGCTGCTCCGTCAACTGCCTTCGACAAATGAGCCTTGACCAGATATCCACGCCCCAGATCGATGGCCAAGCCTGAGAAGGCCAGGAATAGGACCAGAAGGGATGCCACCCAAAACAACGCAATGCCGCTCTCTTTTGAACCCTTGTTCCGCATGTATTTCATCATGTCCTCGATTGCCTGGCATTTGTGCTAGCAAAAGCCAATCAGCCCCTGCGAAGCCTCAGCTCAAAAGTAAGCCGACGCGTAAAGATTGGCTGGCAGCGCCACCCCGAACTTTTCAAACGGAGTAATCAAGTCATGTCGCGTGTAGACTTCGGTGACATAAACGGACTGTCCTGCTGCCAGAGTCAGCCCATTGGGCAAAGCACCCGAGACTCGAACGCTGGAATCATTGTTCGGATTGACGGCCGAGTAGTGGGGCGCTCCTGAGTATGAAGCAGTGGGCGGGTTCCCCAGAACACTGTTGGCGCTCAGGCTTCCCACAATCCGCCGCTGAGAGATGATTGGCTGATTCAGATTGGCGCCAGACTCTCCAAGCTTGATGACCGAAAGCACAAGTTTCCCCTTCGCATTAAAGGCAACCGGTGGAGTCGTGGCAGCCAGCAGCGATGTCTCGGCTTCCCCCAGGTTCGTCCCGCGGGAAATCAGGTTGGCCCCCTCCCGCGCCAGTTTGGTGATGAGGTGGTTTTCAAAGAGGGCATAGCTCACCTCAATGACGCCCAACACCAGCACCAGAACCAGCGGCATCACCATGGCAAACTCCACCAGGCTTTGGCCGCGCATGCCAGGCCGGGCGCTCGATTCTAGGGATGGTTTCAGACTTCCCATGCTAAATCCTCCTGCGGCAAGCCGCCTGAACCTCAGCGGGTTTATCACCGCGTCTGTGGCGGGATCTTCCCGCTCGGGTAAGCTCGTTCACGATGATGGGAACGGCTCATTCTTCATGGTGGACGAGACCCTGAGTTGGATCTGACCGCTCGTGAAGAATGGCCGGATCAACGGCGTAAATGCTGACCAGCCATAGTTGACCGTGACCCGGATGACGTCGTTGGGACCGCCTGTTCCCGAGGCCGCCTTGGTCACGTTATAGAAACTGAAGGCACCGTCACTGATGGCGAGCGTCGGCGTCGCGGCACGCATCGCGTGTCTGACAGACTGTTCACGTGAGAGTTTTTGCCCCACATTGTTTGGGTCATCCATCTGTTGCCCGGTCACTGCGTAGCGAGTCGCTTGGCTGACGCCGTTCTCCAACGCTAGATAGACGTAGAGGACTGTGCTGAAATCAATGATCGCAAACGTAAGCAGGAACAGGAGTGGAATGATCATCGCGGTTTCGACCAGGTTGGCACCTTTTGATGATTTCCGTCTCACTGCGAATCGGTCTCTGCTCATGTTGCGCTCCAGGGTGATCGAGTCTGGCGATCACCCTCGTGGGTTTGCATCCGGACGGCCAACGGCATGGGACCCGATGGGGTTCAATATTGAAACTTCCGGCAGCTTCACATTTTCAACAGAAGTCTCACAAAGCAGCGACTTTCAGCTCAAAACAAGTGACTTATCGGCGATAAAGGAACGAGGGGAATTTCTGTGTAGTGTTTTCTACTGGCCTGCGAGTATCAATGTAGCGTCCTGGCAGTTACCGTATTGTGATGAGGCTTCGTCAATAGCTGATTTGTTTGGGACCGAGAAAGAATCCCTGGAAGGACCTGCGACTGGTGCTTGCCTTCGGGGCTATGGCTCATTCCACAAACCAGCCCGCAAATCAGGCTCGACTAACCAGCTGGCAAGCCTCATACTCCGACGTTAGTCTGGGGAAGCTTTCACTTCAGGTGGGTGAGGAAACAGATGAGAGGATAGACGCTTAGCCTGTTTTCGTCTAGCCGCCCCATGATGCGATTGAGAAGCAGCCTATGCGGTGTTGAGCTTGCTCTGCGATCCACGGAATGGCGTGGCCACTTCGAGGGACGTGCAGGCCGGTGATCCGAGAGAGCCCTGGCAACTTGCTGGAAGCAGCTTTTCCCGGATTAGCTCTTTGAAAGTGAATTTGACGAGACGGGTATTGTGTCTCGCCGACTGCACACCTAAGCAGTCTAGTCATTCATTGAATCTGGCGGCGACGAGCTGTTTGCCGGAGGGAGCGGGCTGAATCCGGATGACCATGGCTCGGGTGACGTGACTCGAGGCAAAAATGCTGCTCGAAACCACTTCAGCCGTCAGCTGGCTGTTTATCCAAAGCGGATGACTCAGATAGAAAGAGAGCCCGTCTTCGCTGATGTCATAAGCTTCTGTTCTCTCTTCGAAAGCTAGACCGCTGGCGTCGACCCCTGTGATCACGAGTTTCGAATGTTCTCTTTGTCGCGCCGTGGCTCTTCCATCTCTTTGCATCTGACTTTCTCCAATTAAGTAGCTGACTACTCGGTCAGGCGAGTGATCTGACTCCGAATCGCTTTAAAGGCGGCGTCTAGCTGGGTTGCATCGCCAGCGAAAAAGTATTGACCTGGTTTTTGAGCAGGATTGAAATTTGGCGAACTAGGATCGTTCGCAATTCGCTTGAGAATGTCGTCACCGCGTTCCATCGGCGCCCCCCCCGGCAACGTGAGGAGAACTCCCAACCCCAAGGTGTAGATGCGGATGCGATGGGCCCCGCTGGTGTCGCTCCGCGCTTGATTCGCAATAATTTCCACCAGATTACGAGCCGCGTTGTTCATATTCCTTACAGTCGGAGCTGTGCCCACCGGACGATCGCCACCAACCAATGAACTATCGACCAAGTTGAACTGAGTCGGGATTCCAGCGGATGAAGGGGTTGGATGAAAACTCTGCGTCGGCAAAGGAAAGTCAATCCGTGGTGTTCCCGTCCACGACAGATCAATATTCGAGCTGGCAGTTGACTGTCCCGACCAGAGTGATTGATTGGCAGGATTACTAGGTGTTCCAAGGGTCTGCGTGAGTCCGAACATCTGGGGGGTATTCGTACTATTGCCTCCCTGAGCGGGAAAGTCATTTGTATTAATGACGCCCTGAGCGGCGGAACTACCAGGAGCAACCGTGAAATTCCCCGACCAGGAATTGGGAGAGCCATCGGTGAACAGCACAATCACTCGCAATCCCGATTGGGTGTTTGACGGAACCCGTCTTAGTTCGTCCCAGCCTCGATAGAGCCCTTCCGACGTTGCCGTGAATCCCTGAGAAGTGCCTGCGGCAATGTGTCCAGTCAGCGACGATTTGTTAAATCCGCGACCGGTATTGATTGGATCAAAGACAACTGTATTAGAAGAATACATAATCAAAGAAATCCGATCCTGGGTGTCATCAAAGGACTCGACAAAATCAGTGGCGGCGGCCTGAACCAGCGGCCAATCGCTCCCGATGGAACCCGACTTATCGATGACTAAGGACATGTCAACCAGGCGTCTAGCGGCCTGGCTCGAGCTTCTCACTGTCAAGTTGTTGAATCCAGCAATTCTCATGAATGTCGTATCTATTGCAGCCGTCGAGCTCACATCGATCACGTTGGATCCTTCCGCGTCCGTCGAAAAAGCAAGGCTGGGCGGATACGGATTCGGGACCAAGCGAACACCCAGGAATCCATCTGGAAAATTGGCTCTGAAAATCTTGTTCGCTTCGGTTGTCGCTGCGCTTTGACCATTGCCGATGACGCGGGCGGCGGCAAGGGCCGCTCCGTCAACTGCCTTTGACAAATGAGCCTTGACCAAATAGCCTCGCCCCAAATCGATGGCTAAGCCGGAAAAGGCTAGGAGCAGGACTAAAACGGCTGCCACCCAGAACAACGCAATGCCTCTCTCTTTTTTATCTTTGTTGCGAATGTATTCCATGATGTCCTCAAGTGCCTGGCATTTGTGCTCGCAAAAGCTAATCAGACCCAGCGGAGGCTGGGTTCAAAAGTAAGCCGACGCGTAAAGATTGGTTGGCAGCGTGACACCAAAATTCTGAAAGGGAGTAAGAAAATCATGTCGCATGTAGATTTCGGTGACATAAACGGATTCTCCATCTGTCAGAGTCAGCGAATTGGGTAGAGCACCCATGATTCGAATGTTGGAATCATTGTTTGGATTCACAGCGGCGAAGTCGGGCGTTCCTGAGTAGGAAGAACTTGGCGGGTTCCCCAGAACACTGTTGGCGCTCAGGGTTCCCACGACCCGCCGATGCGAGATGATAGGCCGATCCAGATTAGCGCCTGCATCTCCCAGTTTGATGACCGAAAGGACAAGTTTCCCCTTCGCATTGAAGGCAACCGGTGCATTCGTGCCAGACAGTAGCCAGCTGTCGATGTCGGCGTGCCCCAGCTTGGTGCCCCGGGAAATGAGATTGGAGCCCTCCCGCGTCAGTTTGATGATGATATGGTTTTCAAAGAGGGCATAGCTCACTTCAATGATGCCCAACACCAGCACCAGAACCAGCGGCAGCACCATAGCAAACTCCACCAAGCTTTGCCCGCGCATGCCAGGCCGTGCGCTCGATTCTATGGATGGTTTTAACCTTCCCATGTCAGTTCCTCCAGCAGCAAGCTGCTCGAACCTGAACAGTTCTGCGGGTTGATCATCACGTCCGGAGCGGGATCGCTCGGGTATGCTCGTTCACGAGAACGGCTCATTCTTCATGGTGGATGAGACCCTCAATTGAATTTGACCGTTAGTGAAGAATGGCCGGATCAACGGCGTAAAAGCTGTCCATCCGTAGTTGACCGTTACTCGGATGAGGTCATTGGGTCCGCCTGTTCCCGAGGCCGCCTTACTAACGTTGTAAAAGTCGAAGGCGCCGTCGCTGATGGTGAGCGTCGGGGTAGCCTGACGCATGGCGGTCCTGATCGCCTGCGCACGGACAGTCGGGTCCGGATCGTTCGCAAACTTCCCCGTCACGGCATAGCGCGTCGCTTGATTGACGCCATTTTCCAGAGCCAGATAGACATAGAACAGGGTGGCAAAGTCTATGATCGCAAACGTCAACAAGAGCAGCAGAGGAATGATCATGGCCGTTTCGACAAGGTTTGCGCCGCGAGCCGACGACCACTTCTTAGTCCGGTGCCCACTCAATTTCCCAGGTAACGTTTGCATGGAAACCATCCTCATCACTTATCCCGCTGTTGTTCTTGCTTCGTCCATCTAAAGGCAAACGGTCTGCCAAGCCGAACGGCTACAGATCGAATCTCGGCAAAAGCCAATTTTTTGAGTGGCTTAGCAGATTTCCTCTGAGCGCGGCAAAAACTTTATATAGAGACAATTTGTCCGAAATGTGGAGCCATGCGGGCATTTAGTCCCAAAACGTGCGATGTAGTTGCCCGTCTAGTATCTAGTAAATGTGATGGATGTCGGCTTCTAAAGGGAACGAACTTCAGTTTCCCTACTTGCAAGGAAGTGTCTGCTCTTTCGATGACGGTCTTTAGTCTCAGGGCTCCGTGCCTCTCTGAGCCTGCTCGGGATAAAGGGGGCACAGCCTCCGCGAAGGTTCAACATAGATTCGGCGGTGTCGCGACGGCACTCTTGGCGAAGTCTGGCCCTTCTGCATGAAGGCCGGATTTGGCCTCTGACGTAGAAGAGTTCTTTCAGAATGTGTGCAAGAGGGATTCGCGACTCCCGGCTATCCGACAGCGCGAATTGCGGAAGGGACTACTCCAAGTCGAACTCGGAGAAGATTTGCCCAAGGGCAGTACGTATCAGGTCAAGCTGGCGAAAGAATGTTTGAGCGGTTAGATGGACAATCGCGGCATCGTTCGTACTGAGAAACTTGTCAGCAAAGAATGTTCCCAAGCACCTCACAGGGTCGCCCGATCCGTTCAATATGCTGTGATACGACTTGTACCGCTCCCGAAGCTGCTGTTCAAAACGGGCGCGTTCATCCGCGGTACTCGACTCGCTCAGGAAGATTTTCTCATGCAGAAGGTCCAACAACCTCTCTGCACTGCCTGGCCTATCGAGGGTATCCGACGCAGCTCTAGTGGCACAGAACATTTTCAGGGCCAACAACTCGCGCCGCGCTCGTTCGTCGATTTCTTCTTGATCCCGCAGCGTTCCGGCAAAGACTTCGCCCACCCTCTTTCGCGAGCTCTCGCGAAGTATTATCGTTGCCAACCCGTCGGCAACGAGCCCCAGCGGTACCGTCTGCCGTTTGAACAGCAAGCTCATAGCACACTAAGAAATCGGATAATGGAGGTGAAATCATTAGCACGACTTCACACAAGTATTCGCCACCCATCTTGTCAGTCTGCTATCCGTTTTGGAGCATCAAGCGCCGTCCTGTCGTCAACGTTGACCGTCTTGTCGGGGCAGATTAGAACTGCAGTTGTGGACCGCACAGTTGGAGGCCGCGGCAAGGGTTTTTGAGGTCGCCGCTGTGGGGCATACCAAAGAAGGGGAATCTGCAACGACTGAGAACAGCACAAGGTCTAAGATCTGAAGCGTCAGAAACGTCAAGTGGCATGCTAAGCTAATGGATAAGACTGTCCACTGGGTTGCCTCTTGCCATGGGCTGTCTTGAGCTTGCTGCCAAAAATTTAGAACGTACAAGCTGACGGCCTTTCTGAGTGAACTCCTGAAGCGGTAGGGACAAATCACAGGAAGTGGCCGACATCCATATTCGTGCGGGAGACAAAATAGGAAACAGTTCCAGGTCGACCAGGCACGGATGCTGCGACCCGTCGACTGTCTCTCCTGCCAGTAGTTGGGCGGTTAAACCTTCTCAACTGCAGTCCGAAAGCGCAGCTATTCGCCAGATCCTAGTTAACATCTTTTTTTACTAGTACCTAAGATCGTAAGTCCAGTCAGTGCTTACCCATCTCGGTCATGACTCAACACCGCAAATGAGAGCCACTTAGGAAAGCTGCGAGCAACTCACGAAGCTTATTTGTTCGCTGTTGAAGAATGGACTAACTCGACTCTTCTAGAGCTTCAGGTGTCGATTTTTGTCTTTGTACGTGACGAACCGTGTCACCCAGCCTTTCGAGCCTCGGAGTAAGCTCCTTGTTTGCATCGCTGGAAACCCTGTTGGGTTTGGATGCCTAGATGCGTTGAATGTTTTGAGACAGTTCTTCCTGCCGGTACGCAAGGCGGCTGACAACTTGTGTAGACCGGCGAAGGAGAAGGCTCATAGCTATCGTTCGGCCCAACTTAAAGTTACGAGCCTGCCATGCCGAACAGAACAATGGTGAAGCCCATCTCGGGCAACTTGCTCTTGATGGTTGCAGCATGCGCGGACCGGAGAATGACAGAAATGAGAGGAAGAGAGGAAGGCGGATTCACAATTCTTGAACTCCTAGTTGCCATAGCGATCATGGCCATTGTGGCGACGGTTGCGGTGCCCCGAATCGAAAGCGCCTTGCGTGAGAGCCGCGTCCAGACGGCTCTGGTCAGTGTGGTTGGAGAGATGCGGCGCGCTCGTCAACTTGCGATGGACCGGCGCCGCACTCACAGAGTGACCTTCACATCGCCGCGTACTCTCACAGTGACGCGCATCGAGACCGGCGGCAACCCTGACGTTCAAGTCAGCCTCATTACTTTACCTTCCGACGTCTCATTCACTCGCAATTCGATTAGCAGCGAACCGGATGGCTTCTCGAGCAGCAGCGCGTTTACGTTTTGCGGTTCGGGGGGTACTTTCAGTTTTAACCCGCAAGGCGCTGGCGTCGACGCTTCCAGCAATCTGTGCAACGGAGTGGCTTACATGGGTATTTCGGGGCGGATTGAAACAACCCGAGCCGTGACTTTGTTTGGCAGTACGGGCCGCTCAAAGGGGTTTAGATACGCCCCCAGCGGAGGAGCGTGGGTGTGGAAATGAGGACCAAATATCTGTCTGCAACAAAAGATGGAGCCAACGGTACCGAGCAAGGGTTTGGAATGGTTGAATTCTTGATTGCCACCGTCGTGCTGCTCATCGGCTTGCTGGGAGTGTTGTCGCTTTTCGGTCATACGCTCCTCTCGCTGAGATTTGCCGAGCAAAACCTGATTGCCAAACAGAAAGCCCGCGAAGCGATCGAGAGCATCTTCACCGCACGCAACACGGCCCAGGTGGCGTTCGATCAGATTCGAAACGTCTCAAACAGTGGGGTCTTCCTCGATGGACTTCAGTCTCTGAAGGTGCCGGGCGCCGACGGATTGGTGGGGACTTCCGATGACGGCGCGGTGGAGACGATGGTGCTTGCGGGCAATGACGGACTTCTTGGGACATCGGACGACAAAACGCTGACCTTGAACGAATTCCAGCGCCAGATCGCCATCACCACCTTGAACGCGGATCTCCGCCAGATCACGGTAACGCTGCGCTATAGCCCCAGTCGCGGCTTTGTGCGCAACTATCAGGTGAGCTCTTACATATCACGTTTTCGCTAGAAGCAGAGTACAGGGAGGAACAAATCTTGAGCAGTCAGGAACCGCTATCGCAAAAGGGCTTCAGTCTTGTCGAAATGCTGGTGACGGTGGCGTTGTGCTCGCTCGTGATGGGGGGCGTGATGGAGCTCTTCCGCCAAGGCATCAACATCCATTCAGCGTCGACGCAGCGTTTTGAGATGCAACAGAACGCGCGGGTCGCCCTGAATCTGATGTCTCAGGATTTCAGCATCGCTGGCACGGGCTTTGTGGACGGAGGCATCCAATTGCCCACGGGAACCGGATCATCTAACCCAAAGCGCGGCTGTTCCAGTTCGTCCTGCGGTACCTGGGACTATTTGACCGACGACCGGATGTATGCAATCACCCCAGGGGATGGCTTGGGACCCACGATTGGCGGTTCTGTCACTGACATGGTCAGTCTGGTCTATCGGGACCCCGACCTCACTACGCTCAGTGCCGCGACCCTGGCCAGTGTGAACGCGACGGGAACGCAAATCACGACTCAAGCAGGAGGAACGGCTAGCGTAGTAGCAAACGATGTGTTGATGCTCTGCAACTCTCTCGGTTGTGCTGCTGGCGTGGTGACCAGCGTCAATACCGGCTCGAATCAGATCAATTTTGCGGCCGGCGATTCTCTCAACTATAACCAGTCTTCGATTTCGGTTGGTAATATCAAAGCGATCTCAAACTCCGGCGTATTTCCCCCAACAACCGCTTATCGAATCTTTGTGATCTCGTACTTTGTCGAGTCCACGACCATGCGCCTGATGCGGCAGTTGAATGCGTTCGCACCTGTGCCGGTAGCCGAAACGGTCGAGAACCTGCAGATCACCTATGACACGTTTGACGATGCGACTCTGGCGGCAACGGCCAATCTGCCGACAGCGGGCGGTGTACCCAATCAGATTCGAAAGGTCAACATCTCGATCAATGTGCGTTCTCCTCAACCTGAGACCCGAAACGGCCGCTATGATCGATTCGCCGCCAGGACTTCAGTCAGTATCCGAAATCTAAGTTTTAACGACCGCTATGTTTAGTTTTTTGGAGATACGAATGACAGCATCGTCCGACTCAAACCGTGGTTTTGCTCTTGTAGCTGCCTTACTCATGCTTCTGATGCTTTCCGCCTTCTCCGTTGCCATTGTCTTCATGGCGAACTCCGAGACCCAAACCCACACGACCGACCTGCAAAACACCCAGGCATATTACGTCGCGGAAGCAGGAATGGAAAAGATGATGGTCGACCTGTCGAATCTCTACTTAAGCAGACAAACGCCTACCCTGTCGGAGATTCAGGCTCTGGGGAGTTCTCCGCCTTCGCTGCCCGGCTATACCTTCCCAGCCTACCAATTCATTGTTCCCAATACCGCAGGGACACCTGACTACACAACCCGCACCATCTCGAGCGGGGCTAACCAGGGATTGATCGCTCAGATCCTTCCCATAACGCTGGCTACCACGGCCCGAACAAATGGCGGAGCCGAGGTGAGAATGAACCGCAATATCGAAGTCGCACTCATTCCCGTTTTCCAGTTCGGGATGTTTTCCGAAACGGACCTGAGTTTTTGTCCCGGACCCAGTTTTGACTTTGCCGGTCGAGTGCACACCAACGGCAATCTTTTTCTAGCCACTGAAGCGACCACCCCTCCGGGGTTGGTATTTCATTCCAAAATCACTGCTGCCGGAGAAATCATCCGGGCTCAACTGTCGAACGGCGAGACCACGAGCAGCGGTACCTTGAATGGACCTATCATGGTACCCAAAGCAGCTTTAGGTTGCGACGGCGCTATGCCAAATTGTCGGGATTTGCAAGAAAACGAGGGGAGCAAGGTTGGTGGGCCGACCAGTGCCACCAATACCAATTGGAATAACCTCTCAACCAACACATATAATAGCCTGATAGTAAACGGGGCAACCGGAGCACGCGCTCTCACCCTCCCTTTTGTTACAAGCACAATTCGGCCGATTCAGATCATTAAGCGCCCTCCGGCAGGGGAGTCTCCGAGCTCTGCAGTGGGGCAAGCGCGACTTTACAATGATGCCCAAGTGCGGGTACTCCTAAGCGACGACCCCGCTGAGCTGCCTGGTGGAGCGGGTGATTCACAAAATATCCGGCTAGCTAATGTCGGCACCTATGCTACTGGGGTGCCGGTTCCTGGAGCGTCGAACACCTATTTCGCGGAAGGAAAATACTACGCAACCAATGCCGGCGGATGCGTGAAAGTGGATACAGACTGGCTTTCTCCAGTAACACCAGCGGCGACAGGTTGCACTTCTTGGCCACTAATCGATGGATACCTGCGAGTCGAGGCTCGCCAGTCGAACGGTTCCTACACCGCAGTCACGCAAGAATGGCTGCAGCTCGGCTTTGCGCGTGGTGTAGACGTTCCGAATTCAGAAACCGGAACCACCAACACTGTTCATCCCAATGCTATCCTCATACTGCAACAACTTGCAGACCGAAACGGGGACGGTGACCTGACTGACGCGGCCTACACCAGCGGTGGAACCTATTACGCTTCTGAAACCACCACTATTACAGGCACCGGACCCGTCAATAATTGGTTCCCCATCAATCTATACAGCGCACAAGAGGGAGAGGTACGCCAAGTCCAAAATAATAGTGACGTCGCTATTGGCGGCATCATGAATGTGGTTGAACTGGATGTCAAAAACCTCAAAATGTGGCTAGGCGGCACTATCGGGACAACAGGTGGGGCCGCTGAAAGCTCCTCCCAGAATGGCTACATACTTTACTTCTCGGACCGACGCGGGATGCTGCCCAACCCCTCAGGCCAGAAAGTGGGCGAGTATGGATTTGAAGACGTCATTAACCCTTCATCAACCAGTGGCGCTCCAGACGGTGCCCTAGATCCTTCCGAGGACGTCAACCAGAATGGCACTCTGGAGGTCTACGGCAAGGCCAATTTGGGTGATGGCTTCATCGCCGCCGCTCAGGGCAGTAACAACGCCAATGACAATCCTACCACCCGCGTCAGTAAGAACGTGGGTCGAAAGAATCGGGTCAGCGGGGCACGCCATATTCTCAAGCTAGTGAACGGATCACTCGGAAATCTCCCTACCAAACCAAGTGGTACGGGTGGCTTTACCGTGGCCAGTGAAAACCCGGTGCATGTACAAGGCAACTACAACGCTAACAGCGCAGGTTTCGGCGATCCCCACGCTGCCGCCGCCATCATTGCCGATTCAGTCACGTTACTCTCGAACAATTGGAAAGATCGGTGGAGCTTCCAAGATCCCACCGAACCTCAAGGACGGTTTGCTACCGATACTTGGTACCGGATGGCGGTAGCCGCAGGCAAAAACATCGCTTTCACCAAACCCGCCTGGGGTCCGGCCTATGACTTCGGAACGGATGGCGGTACGCATAACTTTCTCCGCATGCTGGAGGACTGGAAATACAATGCCCCCCGCCGCAATTTGTACTACAAGGGGTCTTTGGCGAGTCTCTTCTTTTGCGAGTATGGAGTGGGGATCTATAAATCCTTTAACTATCCCGTTTACGCTTCGCCCAACCGCATTTACTCCTTCGACACTGAATTTCTCGATCCGAACAAAATTCCCCCCGGTACTCCCCGTTTCCAAGACTTTGTCAATTTGGGCTATAGCCAAGTCTTCACTCCGTAGGACAGGGACACAACTAACCTGCCCGATTCAGCAGGAGCCGCTAATGGCCTGCTTGACACCCCCGAGGACGACAATGACAACCTGGCGCTCGACGTTTAGAGGTCTCCGGAGTCACAATCAAGTCTTGCCATCTGGGCACAGAAGTAGCTCCACCGATGGCGACCTTCGGTCCCTGCAACTTCGAGTTTCTTGCATTCACAAGATCCGCCTCGAAGGCGCAATGCTTGCTTCCAGGAGGCAGATCATCATGCCGATAGCACCCGATTCGAGCCGAGGATTTGCTTTGGTCGCCGCCCTACTCATGCTCCTGATGCTGTCTGCTTTCTCCGTTGCCATCGTCTTCATGGCCAACGTCGAGACCCAAACCCACACAACCGACCTCCAGAACACCCAAGCCTACTATGTGGCGGAAGCGGGTATGGAGAAAATGATGGTGGACCTTAACAATCTGTTCCTGAGCAACCAGTCACCCACGGTAGCCGAGATTCAGGCAATCGCTGCTACGCCGCCAACGTTCACCGGACACACGTTTCCGGAATACCAAGTGACGGTTCCCAATGTTTCAGGAAATCCGACTTTCACGGTTAGGACAATTTCCAGTGGCGCCAACCAAGGGCTCGTGGCGCAATTGTTGCCGATTACGCTTGCGACCACCAGTCGTGCGGGAAATGGGGCGGAAGTTCGGATGACCCGCGATGTCGAAATCGCCCTTATTCCCGTCTTTCAGTTTGCGGCCTTTTCAGATAAAGATCTGGCCTACTTCCCGTCGCAGGGCTTTGTCTCCACCGGCCGCGTACACACCAACGGCAGTCTCTACATGCACACAACATCTGCGCAGAAGATTGTTTTTCGTTCCAAAGTGACGGCTGCCGTGGAGGTAGTTCGAGCCGAAATGCAAAACCGAAATAACACGGCGTCCATGGGCTGGACCGGCGAGGTACTTTTCCCCACCGCTGCTGGGGGCTGCAATTCCGACACCGCCGGCGCAAACTGCCGCGACTTGACAGAATCGGAAGGCAGCTATACCGCCGTGCCTCCTAATGGCTCCACCATTTCGAGTTGGAACAACCTCTCGACTAGTACCTATAACAGTTGGGTCGCCAGCGGCTCAACCGGCGCTAAGGCGCTGACTCTACCGTTTGTGAATAGCACACTTCGTCCTATCGAAATCATCCACAGACCTCCGACGGGTGAGAGCGCAAGCTCTGCTGTAGGACGATCACGACTCTACAATCTGGCTCAGGTTCGCGTCCTGTTGGATGATAGTAAAGCGGACCTGCCTGGCGGCGCAGCACACTCGGGCAACATCTGGCTGGAGAACGTCGCCAATGGAGGTTCCGGTCCCGACTATTCAAGCGGCGTTCCGGTGCCCAGCGTTGCTAACCCGACCTATTTTGCAGAAGGAACTAACACTGCAGTCAATACCCTCGTAGATGCCGGTTGGATCACGCAGCCCGCCTCCGGAGGCGCAGTAGTCCATGGGTCTGGATACAGGTGGCCCCTCCTGAAGGGAGCTCTGCGCGTAGAAGCTCGCCAGTCAGATGGAAGCTATCTGGCTGTGACCCGGGAGTGGCTGGAGTTGGGGTTCGCCCGCGGTTTGGCGGTTCCGAAGGTTGACACCGAAACCACGAGCGCGAACAGCGTCCATCCTAATGCCATCCTGATCTTTCAGCTGCAGGCAGACCGCAATGGAGATGGCGACCTCGCTGACGCTGGCGAAAGTACAACGACCTGGGGATCTGCCGGGCGTTTCAATTGGTTTCCTACGAACATGTACGACTCGCGGGAAGGCGAACTGCGACCGAGCGGGACCAACGGCAACTGCAACGTTGGTGGCATCATGAACACCCCTGAACTCGACGTGGGGAATCTGAAGAAGTGGCTTGCGGGGACAATCGGCACGACAGGTACGCTCGTCGAAAGCAGCTCACAGAATGGTTACATTCTGTATTTCTCAGACCGGCGCGGTATGCTGTTAAACGGCAGCGGCGTGCGCGCAGGGGAATACGGATTTGAAGACGTCATCAACCCGGCGAGCAGCGCCGGGGTCCCGGATGGGGTGTTGCAGACTGCTGAAGACACAAACGAGAACAACACGTTGGACGTTTATGGGCGCGCCAACTTGGGAGATGGCATTCACGTCTCGGCACAAGGAACCGACAGCAGCACCTACGACGTGCCAACGTATCGAGTGAGTGGACTTATCGCACGAAAAAACCGCGTCACGGGTGCGAGACATGGCTTGAAGCTGATCAACGGATCTCGAGGAAATCTTCCGGTCCAGCCGGACGGCACCGGCGGCTTCACCGTGGCGGCCGAGAACGGCGTCTATATTCGTGGAAACTATAACGCAAACGCCAGCGGTTTTGGTGACCCTCATGCCGCCGCTGCAGTCATCGCCGACGCGGTCACCACCCTTTCCAACAACTGGAGTGACCCAAACAGTTTTACGAACTCCACAGCGCCTAGCAGCCGTACAGGCACAACAACCTATCATCGCTGCGCCATCGCGGCAGGCAAGAACCGTGCTTTCCTTAAGTCGGATGCATCGTGGAGTAGCGACGCTCACATTGGCACTGACGGGGGAATGACGACTTTTATGCGCTACCTGGAGAGCTGGAGTGGCAACAACCATTATTATCTGGGTTCCCTCGTCAGCCTTTATTTCGCGCAGTACAATGTCGCGCCGCATGGCTTGGCTACAGGCTCCACATATGGCGCACCAATCCGCTCATACGATTTTGACACGGATTTTCTGAATCCAAATCTGATCCCGCCCGGCACGCCGCGTTTCCAGGACATCGTGAACCTTGGCTACAAACAGGTGTTCACGCCTTGATGTGGGAAAACAGAGATAGTTGAGATAGAAACTCTGGAGGCCGGAGGTCTGTCCGTTTTTTCGACTATGGTGCAGCTCTGTTTGTCTGTGGGGATGGCTCCCGTCGAGTGGTACTTGACAGCAGTCTGATTCCGACAGTTGTCCCAGCCCGAACAGCCTATTGATTCAGTTTTGCTTGCCGGTTTGGCTCTCGCAACACATTCATGGGGTCCCTACTGCTGAACCCCCAATTCCTGGATCGACCGAGCATTCTGAGTGTCGCTACGGTGCCTCCTCGTCTGGGCTCTGCATTGGGGCCTGAATCAAATGCTGTTTCTGCCTGCATGCCTCTGCCAGGTGCTGGTGGTTTACCGCCAGATCTCTTCTCTCGTCCGCTTGGACCTGAACGCCTCCGAGTCTTCACGAAGGAGCTCGAATCCGCCATTGTTCACCGTCGACCGGAGTTTGATGAGAATCTGTTCGGCCTGCTGGACAAATCCATCGATTCGCTTCATCCGCTCCACCCAACTTGCGCTCGGTTCTTCTTGCTGCGACAGCCGAACCTCATTGCGAACGGCTGCAAGAGGCGCTGTGAGCCCCTGCCCCAGAGTGTGGACGATCGAACTCAGCATCTCTTTCTGCCTTAATGCGATTGCTGTTTCCTGATCCTGCAAACTCGCAAAGCAATGCTCGACCTTGAGGTGAAGCTCTCTAAGAGTAATGGGCTTCGATAGGTAGTCGTTGGCGCCAGTCTGAAACCCTTCGATCTTCATTTCCAAACCAGATGTGCCTGTGACGAGGATGACCGCGATATCTTGGGTCGCTGGACTCATTCTGATCTGGCGAAGAATCTCCAAGCCCGAAATATCGGGAAGGCCAATGTCCAAAACCACCAGATGTGGTTGGAACTCGCCAAGCTGTTGCAGGGCTTCGGCTCCCGTTACAGCCGTGCGGGCGTGGTACCCTGAAGCACTCAGGAAATCTGCGAACATCTTCCCCAACGCAGCATCGTCATCGACGAAAAGCACTCTTCTGGTGGTTTTGGAAGTTTGCATCCTCTAGTTTCTCCCAAGTCAACGCTACCAATTGTCAGCCCTATCCGCAGTTCTTGCGCCTTCAAGAGACTGATCGATCTAGTCGGCTGAATTCTTTACAACATCCTCTTTCATTCAGATGATGGTTAACTAAATCTTTATATTTATAGTATTAATATATTGATTTATATAGACTTATATTCAAATTACTCAAGGCGGTGAGTTGCGACGGCAGATGCTTGCTTGACGAAGAGGCGATGCAGAGGGGGTTGAGACTATGCATGGGGGTGTTCAGGCAGAGCGAGGGCCGCGGACTCAACTGGTTGGGTTAGGAATGACACTGGGGGATTGACCTTTCACAGGAAAGAAATGTGAGCTTCGGAGGAAGCGATTCGGGGCAAGAAGGCAGCACTGAATGCGGTACTCGAGGCACAACCAACTGAATGGTCAATGTTCACCTCTGAAATTCACGCGATGGATTTCACACGGGGTTCCCTCTCTCCGTCTGACCTTCCCACCTTCCAGTACTTGATGCAAACTTGACTACTCAAGCCTCTTCCATCCCTTTCCCTCGAGCTGTGGCGGAAAGAGTTCTGGGTGAAGAATCTCAGCCAGAATTTGAAGGGTCTCTACCACTCGCGGTCCGGGCCGATTGAAGTACTGGTTGCCATCCGTAAGATACACTTGGCCACCTCTGATAGCGTGCAGTGATTTCCACTCCGGCCTCCCAGCCAGCCAGTACATCTCCTTCTCGGTTCGATCCAGATCGAAGCCACATGGCATCACCACCAGACAGTCCGGGTCATGGCGGCACAGATCGCTCCATTCCAGCCAGGGAGAATGCTTTCCGGCAACCCCAAACAGGTTGGTCGCTCCCGCCATCTCGACCAGTTCTGGAACCCAATTCCCACCGGCCATCAGAGGTTCAATCCATTCCAGACAAGCGACCGTAGGCCTTTGGGGAGAAGCAAGGGCCCGGTCCGAAATTGCATTCAAATCGTGATTCAATTTCTCAACAAGCCGTTCCCCAACCGCCGCCAGGTTGAGGGCAGAAGCTACTCGCAGAATGTCGTTCCAGATGTCTGCCAGAGCATTCGGCTGCAGCGAAACGACCTCAGGTTGGCAGGTGAGATGGCGGCTCAGTGCGGCTTCCACGTCACGGAGGCTGACGGCGCAAACGTCGCATTGAGATTGTGTAATGATGACAGTGGGCTGCAACCGTTCCAGCAGTTCCTCATCAACCTCATAAACCGAAAGTGCTGTCTGAAGCGTCTGCTTCACCAATGTGTCGATCTCCCGGCTGTTGCCGGAGATGGCAAACTTGGGCGATGTGCAAGCAGGCAAGGACAGTACAGAGCTGGGAAAATCACATTCGTGCGAGCGGGCGAGCATGAAGTCACCCATCCCTAGCGCGTGAACAATTTCGGTGGCGCTGGCGATGAGGGATACGATGCGGGGCACTTGGCAGTCTTTCTGTGGGATGCTTGGCTAAACCTGAGCGGGAACTGGTTGTGAACTGATCATTGCGACTCTGCCAGGCAGCCACACGAGTTGCAATGATGCAAACCACATTGGCTGCCTGGCGACAAGGGAGCCGGAGCTAGCGTGAGGAACCTGCGCTGAGGGGACGATTCTTCAGGAGATCGCGGATCTCGGCCAATAGGACTTCTTGATTGGGCGGCGGAGCGGGAGCGGCCGGAGCCTCTTCCTGCTTCTTGCGCATGCTGTTGATGCCCTTGATCATTAGAAAGATCGCGAAAGCCACAATCACGAAATCGACCACTGTCTGGAGGAATGCACCATAGTTCAGGGTGACAGCAGCGGTTTCGCCGACGGCTTCCTTCAGGGTAAGTTTCAGGGCTGTGAAGTTTACCCCACCAAGCAATAGCCCAAGAGGGGGCATCAGCACATCCGCGACAACAGAAGACACAATCTTGCCGAAGGCCGCACCAATCACGATGCCGATCGCCATGTCCAACATGTTGCCCTTCATTGCAAACTCCTTGAACTCCTTCGCCATACCCATATGGGTGACCCTCCTTGAGTGACCTGGATTTCGGAATTGCGTGGGAATCATGTTAGTCGCTTTGAATTGCTCTAGCAAGGAATCCACACCTTTGCTGGACCCAGCATTTGGCCGGCCAGCAACCATGTTAGAGGTCGCGCTCAAGTAGTTTCCGATATCGCTTGGAGAAATCCTTGCGGTACGCTTCATAGGCAAGCTTCCCCTCTTCAACCGTAACGTATTCCGGCGGCGCTTCCTCGCCGGCCAAGCTATCGAGCTCTACCGTCACCATCTCCCACGTTCGCATTATCGTCTTCTTCGCGCTCCTAACCCGAGCGAGAAGGTCAGCACCGCGCTCAGTAAGAAGGTTCCGCCCTGGTCCACATCTTCGAGGAGAGCTTTGATGCGGTGGGCAAACTCCCGTCTACCGACGTCGGTTCGTCAGTCATAGACGTGATTCGCTTAGGACTGAAGGTCGAATGGTATGTCTTTGCGATTCTGGGCAACAAGGATCGTACGATCCTTGAGCGCGTGGCGAACTCCCAGTTCGTAGAATACGTTTGGATTCCGATCCGTCAAATCCGCCAGAACGACCCACGACCCATCGAGATCCTGGATGATCCCTTTAATCAGATTTCCTCGTGTTGCTGTAGAGCGCCGACAACTGTAACTTGCTGCTTCGACGGCGGGCTTGATCACCTCATTGAAGACTTGAGTCCATTCTGGTTCGGTACAGCTAGCAGACATTGAGAACGGCATGATCACAAAACAAATCCTGCCTTGATCGTGTTCTGGAACTTCGCGGTTCATCGTCCTAGTGGGTTCACAACTTGTGGGCGAGCAATGTATGCGCGTAGTCCCCAATCTCTACCCTATTCGATTGGAGAAAGATTGCGCACTGCGGCCTAGTGGGTCGAAAGGAGAAGATGAAACTCGCAGCGCGACAACTCCAAACCAGACTGGGCGTTCTCGTATTGCTTAATCACCCACAGTCGAGACAATGAATGGGTTCTCGCGTCCAGTTAGCGAATCGGCGCGCGCGCGCCGTGGCCCGGCCGCGTGCCTTCTTTCACGACGCCATCGACAACCACTGGCACGCCATTCACCAGTACGTGCCGAAAACCCACCGATGGCAGCGCAGGCTGCTGGTAGGTGGACTTGTCGATCACCGTTGACGGATTGAACACCGTGATGTCGGCGTCGGCCCCGACCTTGAGCCGTCCCTTGTTCCGGAAAGCGGGTGCCAGTTTCTCAAGCCGATGCGCAGGCATCAAGCTTAGCTTCCGGATGGCGTCCATGAGACTGATCTGCTTCGTCTCGCGCACGTAGTAGCCCAGCGTCCGTCCGCTGGTGCCGGCAGTGCGCGGATGGCCCTTCCCCCGCTCCAGCCGCCCGTCGCTGGCAACAGCCGTAAGCGGACTGGTCATCGCCAGCGCCTCCATATCGGGCGTATTGAGAAAGAGAATCACCATGTTGCCCGGCTTTCGGTTGGCGGTGAAGGTCGCCCGCGTCAGCCGCTCTCCGGTACTGACAAGCATCAGCTTGGCAAAATCGCTGTCCGGTCCATTGACGAACTGGTCGAGGAGCGCTGAGCTGATCTCCGTATACCCCGCGCTGTAAGGATACGCCTCGGCCGTGACATCGAGCCCTCGGTCACGCGCTTCCTTCACCATGGCGAGGGTCTTCGGCGTGGACGCAAGGCTCGTGCTGTTCAGGTGGACGAAGTGGAGCGGCGCACCGGTGATCGCACTCGCCGCAATCACTTCCATATAAGACTCCACCGCACTGCCGGGATCGGTCTCCTTAAAAGACCGGGTGTGGACAAACACGGGCGCGCGATACTTCGCCGCACTGCGGAACGCTTCGAGCACCTCGAACTTGCTGGCGGCCGGTGTGTACTGAAGTCCCATTCCAACTCCGAGAGCTCCGGCGGCCAGGCCCCTGTCGAGGTGCTGGCGGATCTCGGCGATCTGCGCTTCGTTTGCCACAGAGTGTCCGGCGTTGTCCAACGGCAGCAGCATGCCGCCGTCCTTCATCACCGCCATGCGCGCTTTGATGTGTCCGGCCGAGACACCGTAGTTGATGAGCGCTTTGCCCTGACGCTCGGCATAGAAGGCCGGCACGTCATCGGTTCCAATCTCGAGCTCCAACGCCGTGGTGACGCCGTCCTGCGCAAAGATGCGGTAGTTCTCGTCGTCCTGGCCATGCGCGTGGAGGTCGATGAACCCCGGAGCAACCACAAGCCCCTTGGCATTGATGACCTGCTTCCCCTGCAGCGCGCCGACGCCGATGGCCGCAATCTTTCCACCACGTATGCCGATGGTGCGCACCGCGTCCAGCCTCGACTCAGGGTCGATGACGCGGCCGTTCCTGATCACCACGTCGAACACGTTGGATTGTGCATGGATCGCTGCCGCAACAAACAGGGCGGCCGCGATGACAGCAAACGAACAGGAGCGCATCTGCGAAGGTTTGAAGATCATGGAAGGACTTTGAGAAGGTACTACGAACGAAGTAGACCGGTCGAGGCAACGCTTGGCGGCAGCCAGGTCAAAGGCCACACTCACGCGGTATCAAGCCGGGACAGCGTTGTGACTGACCCCACGCTCTTCCAGAACCATGTCGGCAAAAACAAACCCGTCTCGTTCGACGACGTCACCCATCCGGATCAGAAGAGGTCGGTCAAAAACGGGGGCAGCGTAGACAAAGGAATGAAATTCTCCATTCTCTCCGCAAGGGTCCGTCCCCTCAGGTAGCTCGTCCAGGAGTTGTTGATCGAACTCTCTCGTTGCAAAGGCAGGAGAGAGGCGTTTTGGGTCCACGCATGTGAGCTTCGCACGCAGCCCGCCGGCTATCATGGCTTGTGCCAATTCACGGGTATTCATATTCCAGAGCGGAAACAGTGGTTCGAGCCCAGTACCCTCAAGCTGTCGCTCGCGGTAGGCACGAATATCTCTGAGGAATAAGTCCCCAAAGGCAACAGCCTCGACGCCTGCCTGACGTGCCTTTGCGCAAACAGTCGCCATGATCCCCTCGTATTCCTCGTTGGAGCATGGCCATGGAATCGAAACAACTTGCAACGGCAGTCCCGCCGCTCTGGCCTGTGCTTCCAACAGTTCGCGACGCACGGCGTGCATGGCCACTCGATCGAAGGCTTCGTTCAGCGTGGTGAGCAGTCCAACCACCTCGAAGCGGGGGTCCTGACGCAGCAGGTAAAGAGACCAGGCGCTGTCTTTGCCGCTGCTCCAGGACAACAGAACTCTTTTCATTGTGTCACCCCTTCACGTTTGGATCCCACAACGTTTCCGGCACGTTCATGACCCGGCTTGACCAGCGGCTCCAAACGAAGAAAGCATCACTCAGCCGGTTGAGGTAAGCAATGGCTTCCCCAGGTACAGACTCCGCCCCGGCGAGTGACACACAGAGACGTTCGACCCGCCGGCAGACCGTTCGACAGACGTGCAGATCGACATTCAACCTGCAGCCGCCCGGGAGCACGAAGGATTTGAGCGCTGGCAAGCCTTCGTTCATCGAGTCAATCTCACCTTCCAACTGAGCGATGTTTGCGTCGGTGACGCGTGGTTGTTTGGAGTGGATGTCCTCGGGAAGCGTGGCAAGAATGGATCCCAGATTGAACAACTCGTGCTGCACACGGGTCAGGATGCCGATCATCGGTTGCAGCCGTGGATATGTCGCCATTGCTTCGCGAGTGGTCTCGCAGGCCGCGCCAACAAAGGCATTCAGCTCATCGATGGTGCCGTAGGCTTCAATGCGAAGAGAATTTTTGGGCACTCTTTGTCCACCGACGAGACGTGTTTCGCCGCCATCGCCTTTCCGGGTGTAAACACGGTTGATTGAAAGCTTCGGCTTGTTAAATTGCTCGGTTGCCATGACATCGTCTCCAATCGGGTGACAGGTCCCTGACGGTAGGCAAGCGGCGCGAATTCTGACTCCGCCGATTTAGGGTGTCAACTCCAAAGCTTGGGAGTGCATGGAGGCTCTGGCGGAGGCTGAAAGAGGGCTATAAACATCTGGAATCGCTGGAGCGAGGAAAAGCCAAATCCTTACGTTCCCTCGCGTCGCGTGCTGACCGTGGCACTGATCCAGAAATGCGAGGCCCGATTTGCGAGTCGTGCGCCGAGAAAGATGTGAGAATCGACTGACCGTAACCAGACAGAAAGCCTCACGCAACTCCTTCGCAGTTTGAAGCGAGGTGTGAATCATCAGAGTCACTCCAGAAATGAGTTGCAAGACTACAAACCGAATCCTGAGAGCTGAATGGTCGACCAACTCCCCAGCAATGAACCAATGCAAAGCCTGGGCCGTCAAGAGCGCACTGATTGTCCCGTTGACTCTCGCTGTCGTGACTTTGGTCACCTCTCTGTTCTATAGGGCGAAAGAATACGCTGCGGGATCGTGGTTTGCAAACAGGTTCCTTGCCTATAACAGCACGATCCGGGCGGGTTTACCGAGAAAACTTGGATTGTCATATCCGCGATATTGGTTGACATCACAATGTCTCGTAGGCTACTTTCGTGGCGCAACGCGGGTCTTGCGACATCTTGCTCTTTCCGGACCGGCCTGCCAGCCAGTGGCACTCCTCTCGACATGGCCATGAATTCATCGTCCTCCTCAGTCAAACAAGACTGCTACATTGGTATTGACATCGGAGGCGCGTCGATCAAGGCGGGAGTTGTCGATTCGGAAGGGAAGATTCGAGCGCAACGCAACCGGGCGATCGCACACGAAAGCCTCCCCTCGCTATCCCGACAAATCGCAGCCATCGTCGCTGAGTTGAAAGAGGCAGACAACAGACTCGAAGTGCGTGGCGTCGGCATTGGTGTTCCAGCGCTCGTATCCAAGAAGAAATCCCGTATCTCGATCTCCCCGAGCCTGCCCTATTTGAATGGTGTTGAATTCAAGTCTCAGATGGAAAACTTGCTGGGGCTTCCGGTGTCGCTGGAGAATGACGCCAACGTAGCCGCCTACGGCGAGATGTCGAGGGGCGCGGCTCGCGACGTGCAGGATTTCGTCTATGTTTCCATTGGGACGCGGGTTGGAGCGGGCCTGGTGATCAACCGGCGGGTTTACCAGGGTGCAGGTGGCTTTGCTGGAGAACTCGGGCACATTGCTGTCGATCCTGAAGGCAAGAAATGTTTCTGTGGGGGCACGGGTTGTCTCGAGCGTTATGTATCGGCACCCTCAATCGCGCAGCGGGTCGAAGAGAGGATTGTGCTGAATCCATCCTCGGCCCTGCAGATCATCACCGACCGGCCGATCAATGCCCAGGATGTCTCGGCGGCAGCGCTGGTTGGCGACAAGATGGCTTGTGTCATCATCGGTGAAGTTGGCCGCTATCTTGGCATGGCGATTGCGAACCTCATCAACCTTTTGAACGTGCAAATGGTGGTCCTGGGCGGCGGAGTGATTGAAGCTGGCGAGGTGTTGTTGAAGCCAACGATTGAGGAAGTTAAGCGCCATGCGCTTTCCCCGCCCTACGACGACTGCCGAATCGTTGCCAGCGCCTTGGGATCAGCCGCCGGAGTCATCGGCTCATCGTTACTCGCGCGCGACATGTTGTCGGTGGAAGCGATTCTCTGAGGATTCCCCTGCAAAACTCTGCGGTCTTTGCTCGCCTGCAGTGAACCCCCTCGTTACATGGATCAAACACGCATTCGCAATTTCTCGATCATCGCCCATATCGACCATGGCAAGTCGACCCTGGCCGATCGGCTGCTGGAGTTTACCGGTGCCCTCTCCCAGCGTGAGATGTCTGCGCAGGTACTGGACGACATGGATCTGGAGCGCGAGCGCGGCATCACGATCAAGGCCCACTCTGTCCGCTTGAACTACCGCAACCAAGCTGGCGAAGACTACGTCCTCAACCTCATTGACACACCCGGGCATGTGGACTTTTCTTACGAGGTCTCCCGCAGCCTTGCCGCCTGCGAGGGTGCTCTGCTCGTGGTGGATGCGTCGCAAGGCGTGGAAGCTCAGACACTCGCGAACACCTACCTGGCACTCGACCACAACCTAGCCATCGTTCCGGTTATCAACAAGATTGACCTCCCGAGCGCCGAACCCGATCGCATCAAGGAGCAGATTGAAAGCATCATCGGGCTGGACGCGCAAAACGCCGTCCTCGTCAGTGCCAAGCAAGGCATTGGCATCCGCGAGGTGCTGGACGCCGTCGTACGAGAAATCCCGCCACCCCAAGGCAGTTATGACGCCCCCCTGAAGGCTCTGATCTTTGATTCCTGGTTCGATGTCTATCGTGGAGTCATTATGCTGGTGCGCTTGATTGATGGCACCATCAAACCCGGGATGAAGATTCGCCTCGTTTCCAACGGGCAAACCTACGAAGTGGAGAAGGTTGGCGTGTCGACTCCCAAAATGCAGGAGGTCGACCAGCTTTCGGTTGGCGAAGTCGGGTTCGTAGTCGCCAACATCAAGAGAGTTTCAGACACAAAGATTGGAGATACGATTACCGAAGACGCGCGGCCCACCACCGTCCCGTTTCCGGGCTTTCAGGAAGTCAAGCCTATGGTTTTCTCGGGCCTGTATCCCATCGAGCCCAATCAGTATGAGGCTTTGCGCGACGCCCTCGAAAAGCTGCGGCTGAACGACTCTTCCTTCTTCTATGAGCCCGAGACCTCCATGGCCCTCGGTTTCGGCTTTCGTTGCGGCTTTCTCGGGTTGTTGCATATGGAAATTGTCCAGGAACGGCTGGAGCGCGAGTTTGACCTTTCGCTGATCACGACTGCGCCCGGTGTGCGGTACCGCATCACCAAGACCAATGGTGAGGTGATCGAGATCGACAGTCCTACCAAGATGCCATCCCCTTCAGAAATTGCGAAGATTGAAGAGCCTGTCATCACGGCGTTGATCATGACGAACGATGAGTATGTCGGCGCCATTCTGAAGCTGGCAGAGGAAAAGCGGGGTATCCAAAAGGGCCTCGATTACGTCACCACCAAGCGCGTACTCATCACCTACGAACTCCCACTGAACGAAATCGTGCTGGATTTCTACGACCGGCTGAAGTCGGTTTCGCGTGGCTACGCTTCCCTGGACTACCACATTTCAGACTATTGGGTTTCTCCCCTCGTGCGGCTCGACATCCTGGTTTCCGGAGAACCGGTGGATGCCCTTTCCATCATCATCCACCGCGATTTCGCTTACAACCGCGGCCGTTCGCTGGCGGAGAAAATGAAGGAGTTGATCCCCCGGCAGATGTTTGAGGTCACGATACAGGCGGCGATTGGAAGCAAGATTGTCGCCCGCGAGACGGTGCGCGCCATGAAAAAGAACGTGCTGGCGAAGTGCTACGGTGGTGACATCACACGCAAACGCAAGCTGCTGGAGAAACAGAAGGAAGGCAAGAAACGCATGAAGCGCGTGGGTCGAGTAGATATTCCGCAGGAAGCTTTCCTGGCCGTGCTCAAGGTGGATTAACCCGAGTTCAACTTCTTCGCTCGGACACCACGAGTTCCCCCACAAACAGGCGTCAAGCTAGTTTCCCTACCGACTAAGATTAAAGTTAACGGTGTGCCGAAGCCTGGGGGCGTGCCCGTCAGGGACGCCCGGAACTCCACCGCAGATGAACCTAGTAGGGCACGGCACTGAAGAACGAGCTCGTTTGTCCAGTTCCGACGGTCGGGGCTGAAACAGTGATGTTCGAGTAGACGCGCGACACACCAATGAAAGGCTGTGGCGATGAGTTTGTCGACGTCAGCTCGATAGGACCGAACGTTGAAGGAGCACCCAGGAAGGCATAGGCATCCTCCGTATGGAACTGCCCGTACGGCGCAAGGCTGACGGTCTTTGTGACCGTCGCTCCACCGTCAAAAGGCCTCAGTTTCACTTCGACGGTGTTGGCACTCAGACTGTCGCTAACCAACGTCAGGGTTGTTTTGAAAGTTGCCGTGGAGACTGAAGTGGGAAAGAGCAGGTGACCGGAAGTTCCCCGGCCGCTCGGAATCACCGCAGAATCGACGGTGACGTTGTCAATCACGGACACCACTGCAGCGATCTTCCGGTCTGACTCCAGGATGAGATAACCCTGTCGCCCGGTTGGTGAGGCGAGGCCCAGAATATCGGAAACCACTCGATTGACTTGATTCAGGTTGTTGGCAGCAACGGTATACGACTTGGTACCCGAGATGGTGCCTCCAGCCTCGATAAAATGAGCGGTGACGTTCGCCTGCGTGCCGGTCAGGTTGCTCATGATCAGATTCGTCCTGAATGCCGTGGTATCAATCACGAAGGGCAGTATGTGGGCGGACGATGTGGGCGCCGGTATGCTCGTTGACGAGCTGTAAGTGAATCCCCCCGTCAACGTGGCCGATTGGCCGCTCACGGTGACCACCACGTTCACGGTTCCCGGTGTTCCGCTCGCGCCCGTGGTTGCGTTGATTTGAGTGGCGCTCGCCACG
>Ga0187892_10002973_pt1 | contig 32116 bp, 36 predicted proteins | sample MA1701073metaG_FD_139345 | JGI IMG/M metagenome (GOLD analysis project Ga0187892, IMG submission 139345) | Bio-ooze microbial communities from a basaltic lava cave in the Kipuka Kanohina Cave System on the Island of Hawaii, USA - MA170107-3 metaG ...
CGCTCCTCGAAGACCCCGACCCCTGGGCCCGGATCAGCGCCGTCCAGGCCCTGGGACAACTCGGTCGGGGCGAGCACCTTTCGGCGCTCGTCCCGCTCCTACAGCAGGCGGACCCGGAGCTCCGTGCCGAAGCCACCTGGGTCCTCGGCCGGGTCGGCTCGGCGGACGTCGCCCGGACGGTCTCGCTGCTCCTGGAGGAGCGCGACGCCGCGGTCCGCCACGCGGCGCTCGAGACGCTCGAGAACCTGGACGCGCTGGCCGCCGCGGCGGCGATCGCCCGCCTTCTGAAAGACGAATCCGGCTGGGTGCGCGCCCGGGCCGCGCTGACGCTGGGCCGGCTGGGCGCGACGAAGCATGCCGACGGGATGGTCGACCTTCTCAGGAAAGAGGAGGATCGCAGGGCCCGGATTTGGACGGCCATCGGGTTGGGCGAGCTGGCGGCCCGCGCGGAAGACCCCGCGCTCCGCCGGGACGTCGCGCGGCGGCTCGGGGAAGTCGAGGGGGATGGGGACCGCGTGGTCGGACTGGCGGCGGGGATCGGGCTGGTCCGCCTCGGGGCGAAAGACAAGCCCGCGCAATCGCGCGCCCTGCGCGAGTTCACGGCCAACAGCGTGGCGTCGGCCTACCTGGGGTCGCTGATGCTCGATTCCCTCGCCCGGGCGAACGAGAGGGACGCAAGCGAGCGGCTGGACAAACGCGTCGATCTGCCGCGCGCGGTCTCGTCGTGGACCGACGTCGCCGACATGCTGAAAAGGGCAGGCTTCCGCCTCGAGGCCGCCGAGGCGTACCGTCTGGGACGGCTCGACTCGGGCGATCGCTCCACGGTCCGCGGCGCCCTCGAATTCCTGCTCGGCCGGTACACCCCGCCCGAGATCGTCCCCGACGGCGACCGCCTCCGGCTCCTGCCGCGCGCCGCGGCGCTGGAGCATTGGCAGAAGAGGCTCGACGCCAAATAGCCGCGCCCCTATAATCCCCGACCTGATCGGAATCTGGGAATGACGGCGCAGATCCTGCGGGCGGAGGCGGCGGCGGCGGTGCGCGGGGCGGCGCTCGAGGAGCTCCGGAACTTGCCCGCGCGGCCGCGGGTCGTGGCCGTCCACAATCCCGAGAGCCCCGCGGCGCGATATTACCTCCGCGCGCAGCGAAAAACGTGCAGCGAGGCGGGCGTCGACTACGACGTCCGCACGCTCGAACCGGGGTGGGACCAGGCGAAGGTGACGGGCCTGATCGGAGAACTCAACCGCGACCCGAAGGTGACCGGAATCACCGTGCACACCCCGCTGCCGTCGGGGATCCATGCCGAAGCGGTCATGGCGTCGATCGCGCCCTCCAAGGACGTGGAAGGCATCCATCCGGAGAATCTCGGCCGCCTGGCGTTCGGGGATCACCGCCCGGCGCCCTGCGCGGCGAGCGCGGCGGTCGAGCTCGCGCGCGCGGCGCGGCCGAGCTTCCGGGGCCTGGACGCCGTCGTCGTGGGGCGGAGCGCGCTCGTGGGGAAGGCGATCGCCCTCCTCCTCCTCCAGTCGCGCGCGGACGCCCCCACGCCCACCCTCTGCCACACGGCCACCGCCGACCTGGCCGCGCACACGCGCCGCGCCGATCTTCTGTTCGTTGCCGCCGGCCGTGCCGGCATCATCCGCGGTCCCATGATCAAGCCCGGCGCCGTCGTGATCGACGTCGGGATCAACGAGACTCCGGACGGGAAGCTCGTGGGGGACGTCGTCTTCGACGAGGCCAAAGAGGTCGCGGGCGTCCTCACGCCGGTGCCCGGCGGCGTCGGCCCCGTGTGCCACTACATCCTGCTGCGCAACATCGCCGCCTGCGCCAGTTTTTCATGAGGCGGCAGATACGGGGGTTGCCGCCTCATGAAAGACTAAAGTGACGGTCCCCCACATTTCCAAGGGCCCTCCGGTGTATTCTTCATTAGTTTTTCGCGAGGCCCCATATGCACGCACTTCTGGCCGTGCTCTTCCTCATGCCGGCGCAGGACGCCAAGCAGGATCAGGAGGAGGACAAGAAAGAGCCCGAAATCGTCGACGTCTGGAAACCCCTCGACGAGGGTTCCGTCGAAAAACTCAAGGCGGCGGTCAAGGACGATCCCGCCAAGCTCATCGAACTGATGAAGAAGGGCCGGCCCCTCAAGGACGCGCCCCCGGGCGAAACCAAGGAGCGCCTGAAGGACGCGCTCGGCGTCGAGACCGACCTCTGGGTGATCGTCCCCTCGCGGTACGACAAAGCCAAGCCGGCCGGCCTGTTCCTCGTGCTTCATGGCCTGGGCGGGACGGGCGAGCAGCTCAAGGATCTCTGGCGCGCGTACGCCGCGGCGAATAATTTCATCGTCGCGGCGCCCACCGCCCAGAAGGAACCCGAAGCCGCCAAGAACGAAGACAGCTACGGCGGCCAGATCGGCGGCAAGGACATTCCGCACTGGTGGAGCTATCGGGAGGGCAGCTTCCCCCTCGCGGCCCTCGCCGCCCTCAAGAGACGGTTCGCGATCGACGAGAACCGCGTGGTGCTCACGGGATATTCGATGGGCGGATTCGGGACGTGGAACATCGGCCTGCGGTTTCCGGACCGGTTCTGCGCCCTCATCCCCTACGCGGGCGGCGTGTCGCGCACCGAGTACATCGGCCTTCGCGTCGACGAGCGCCTGCGCAAGCTCCACCTCAACCAGTTCAACCTGCCGGCGTACTTCGTCCACGGCGATGCCGACCGGCTGGTGCCGGTCGAGTTCTCCCGCGAGTCCCGCAACCAGCTCAAGAAGCTGGGGTACGAGTTCGAGTACAAGGAGGTCGCCAAGGGCGGCCACATCCTCAACGTCCGCGACGGCGGCGAGGTCATGACGGGCATCCAGAAGTGGCTGAAGGACAAGGTCCGCAAGCCGCACCCGAAAGAGGTCAAGCACTTCGCCGTGGGGGAGTACTGCCCGCAGTCCTACTGGGTCCGGATCGCCGAGTTCAAGGACAAGACCGCCGAAGTCCGCGCGGCCGTCAAGGCCCAGACGATCGACTTCACCGCGACGGGGGTGAAGAAGCTGACCTTTTATCTCGACGACACGCTCGTGGACCTCGCCAAGCCCGTCAAAGTCACCTCCGGCGGCGCGACGGTCTTCGAGGGCGAGGTCACTCCGTCCGTGGAGGCGGTCTTCGACAGCTGGCGGGCGCGCGAGGACCGCGAGCTCCTCTACCGCGCCAGGGTCACGGTTGAGATCAAGTGAAAGTTCTCCTCGCCGACGACGAGTCCATCATCCGCATGGACCTCCGGGAGACGCTCGAGGCGGCCGGTCACGAAGTCGTGGGAGAGGCCGCGGACGGCAAGGAGGCCGTGGCGCTGGCGGATACGCTCCAGCCGGACATCGTGGTCCTCGACGTGAAGATGCCCCGCATGAGCGGCCTCATCGCCGCCGGTAAGATCAAGTCGGCGCCGTGCGTCATCCTGACCGCCTACAAGGACTCGAAGACGGTCGCCCGCGCCGGGAAGTCGGGCGCCTATACGTTCCTCGTCAAGCCCTATAAGGAGCCGGAGCTCCTGGCGGCCCTGGAGCTGGCCGCGGCGCGATTCGAGGAACGGCGAACCCTGGAGCGGGAGCTGGCCGATTCCCGGGACAAGCTCGAGTCGCGGAAGCTGATCGACCGCGCCAAGGGCCTCCTCATGGACACGCACGGCCTGAAGGAAGGCGACGCCTTCCGCGTACTCCAGAAGCGCAGCATGGATACCCGGAGGACGCTTGTCGAAGTCGCCAAAGAAATCCTCTCCGGCGGACCGACGGCTTGACGGCACGCGCGAGATCCACCACCGCGTCAAGAACAACCTTCAGATCATCGCCTCCATCCTGCGGCTGCAGATGCGACGGGAGGATTCGGTTTCGGCGCAGACGGCCCTCGGCGGCGCCATCACCCGCATCATGGGCATGGTCCAGGTCCACGACCTCCTTTCGCAGAAGGACGCCCGACGCGTGGACCTGCGGGAGCTCCTGGAGCGGCTGCTCGATCTCAACGTCCAGGCCTTCATGATGCCCGGGCAGACCATCCGTCCCAAAGCTTCCGGCCCGAGCGTCGTCGTGGACGCCGACAAAGCCGTGGCGCTCGCGCTGGCCTCGAACGAGCTCATCGTGAACGCCCTGAAGCACGCGTTCCGGAGCCGGAGGGAGGGGACGATCGAGGCTCGCGTTTCCGCGCGGGGCAAGGACGTGGGCGTGACGATCGAGGACGACGGGGAGGGCCTGCCGCAAGGGTTCACCCTGGCCGGCAGCTCCAACCTGGGCCTCCGGCTCGTCCAGTCGGTCGTCCGGGACGACCTCAAGGGCCATTTCGAGCACGCGCCGGTCGCGCGCGGGACCTCGGCGGTGATCCGGTTCCGGAAGTGACGGGCGGTTCCCGGTCACCAGGCTTCTTGCCGGCATCGAGGCCTCGGCCCTCGTCATTTACCGGTCAGGCGGTCCACCGTGGCCACATCCGTCAGACGCCGCGTCGCCCGGCGCAGAAAGAGAATCGCGAAGCAGGTGTCCGAGTGGGCGTCCCAGGTGTTCACCCCGCCCCACGAACCGTCCCCCTTCTGCGACTGGAGGAGGAGGTTCGCCCCCTCGGGATACCACTCATGCTTTCCGATCCACTCCGTGCCGTAAAGCACGCCGGCGCGCTCCAGGGCATAAAGATAGTAGTAATGGGGTCCGGGCTCACCGCCCACGTCGCACCATCCCGCGTTCTTCGTCACGGTAAAATTCTTGGCCAGCCAGTTCATTCCTCCCATCACGGCGGGATCCCGCTTCCACGGAAGGCTCTTCTGCGCATTCTCGTCGAGCATGTAGTCGTAAATCACCAGCGCCCCCACCGCCCCCGCCGTCATGGCCCCGCATCCCGTGGGATTGCACCCTCTTTCCGTGTAGCCCCATCCCATCGGCGGGTATCCCTCCTTCGAGTTCTGCTCGGCATGAGCCGATTCCACCCACCACTTTCTGGCCAGCTCGATAACCTGTTTCTCGAAGACGATCCCGGCGTCGTGGCACGCCCTCAACCCCAGCGCCGCGTACTGGGAATTGGAGTTGTCGTGCGGGTCGCCGTCGCGCTTCTTCTTGATCTGAATCGTCTGCAGGACCGGAGGTTTCAGCCGAACCGGAGGCTCTCCTTTTTTCGGCTTGGTGCCCGGCGTGGCGACCTCCCGGCGACGGGTCCCGGCAGTGGGAGCGGGGATCTGATCAACAAAGGGGGTAGGCTTGCCGTAGCCCCACCAGCCCTTCGAGGACTGGTTATCGACCAGGAACTGCGCGCATTGAGCGATCCGCCTCTGATGCTTCACGCGGTCGAGCTCCTCGAGGATCATCGCCTGAAGCGAGACGGCATAGGTGCTGTACGGCTCCAGCCCCAGCACCTCCGCCAGGAGTTGCTTGAACAGGGCATCCGTCTCCGGAACCCCCGCGTGGAGGAGCGTCCAGAGGGTCAGTTCGGTCGACCCGTAGACCTGTGACCGATCGGCCTTCCGCAACCAGGCCACCCCTTTTTCGATCGCCTCGTTGACGCGTTTCTGGTCTACCTTCGGGTGGGCCTGGGCGGGTTTCTCCTGCGGATGGAACCCGGGGCAGGCGAGCAGAGCCGCCGTCAGCAAGCCGTTCATAAGCGACCTCTTTTACTTGGTTCCGGCCAGATACTCTTCGGGGTGGCCGTGGAGTCCGCTCGGAGTGGTTCGGTAGCCCGGGGCCGTTTCGCGGATGAGTTCAAAAGCATACCCCATCGGGGTCCGAGGGCGGAGCGACCCGTGCCACCAGATGCCCCAGTAGTCGCCCACCGAGACCATGTCGAAGCGGGTGAAGGCGTTTTTCTTCCGGTCGAAGTGCGCCGCTCCGACAAAGACCCCCTCGTAGCCCGTGTCGCCTTTGGTGTCGTAATACTCCCGTTGAAGGTGCTCCAGCCGGACGGCTCCCTCCAGGCGAAACGACACTCGCGAAGGGGAAACTTCGTCGACGACGGCGGCGAGGTCTAGAGTCCGAGCGGCTTCGGAGGGCCAGAATAAGGCGGCCGGAATTGCGAAGTTGTTCTGAAAGCCGAACCTGCCCAGGCGCCGACAGGCGGACGCGGGAAAAACCCGCCGGTCCCCTTTCTTGAGATCGCCCGAGACCAGTCCCTTCCACTCCTCCCGGGTAATCCAAAGGTAATCCTGCACGGGGTCGGGAGGTGTCGTCACCTGGGGGCCCTCGAAGGTCATCGCGGCGCAGTCGTAGTTGATCAAGGCGTACCGCCCCTTCGAGTCCCGCCGCAGCGGCCGGTGGTGGATCCTCAGGATCAACGTTTCCGCCGGCGGCTCGACGTCGCTCGCCCAGAAACCGGAGGGCCTCCCCCGGTCGTTGTCCACCGACGGTTTGCGTTCCGATTCCGGGAGCTTCTCCCAGAGGGCCAGGATCTCCTCGAGACTCTTCTCCTTACCTCCCGGAATGGGATTCCCGCCGGCGCTTACGGCGTACCAGTTGTTCTTCGAGCCGATAAAATAGTTTTCCAGACGGCCGTACGTGCGCCACTTCATGAACTCTTCTTCCTTGGCGTACCCGCTGCCTCCGTAGCCCCAGATGAGCGGGACGAATCTCTCGTTGATCAGCCGGATCTCGCCGTCGCTGGCCGACCGCCAGTCTTCCACGCGTTGGTGGAGGCCCTGATGTCAGCAAGGTCCCAGAAGATCCGCGTAGCCGGCGCCTCCGGGCAAGGCGATAAAGAGCGGTTTGCCCTCCGCGGCCGCTCTTCGCCTCGCCTCCGTGACGTTTCGCGTCCACGGAATCCCCGCCGTAAGCCACCGTGATTCGCCCGGCCCGGGCCGGATCAGCTCGTGAAGCTTTTCAAGGTCTTTCGTCGAAATGCCTTCCCGCGAGGTCGCGGCGACGGCGGCCTCCTGGGCCGCCCGGACGGCGGCAACTCCTCCTCCCATCGCACCGATCGCGACGGCCGCGACGGCCGCCGCCTTGAGGTTCGCGATGAACATGGCTCTCGACCCTCCTTAACTGCCTTCTTCTTTCCACCCGGCGGCTGGATCGCCACAAAAAAGCGATCCCGCCGCCAAGAGTTGCCCCTCCCGGAGTACATTCCCCATGGGACGTTTTCTTGTGGCAATCCTTGGGACGGGCGGAAAGGGACCTGATGGAGATGCCGATCGTAGGCCATGACCTCCGGGATGACGGAAGCCTCCTTGCGGAATTCGCGGGCGGTGCCGGCGAGGGGGCCTTCGCGGCCCTGGTGGACCGGCACATGCGTTCGGTCCTCGGCGTCTGCCAGCGCGTCCTGGGCGAGGCCAACCGGGCCGAGGATGCCGCCCAGGCCGTCTTCCTCATGCTCGCCCACAAGGCAAAGTCGCTCCAGCACCGCGCGTCGGTCTCGGGTTGGCTGTATGAAACGGCCTGGAACGTGTCGCAGAACGCCGCCCGCGGGCTCGCCCGACAGAGAAAGCGGGAAAGAGACGCGGGTCATCAGATGAGGCGCGCGACGGGCGAATCCGACGACCGGTGGGATGAACTCAAGGGAGTCCTGGACCGGGAACTTTCGGCGCTGCCGGAGAAGTACCGTTCGGCCCTGGTCCTTCACTATCTCCAGAGCAGGCCCTGCGAGGAAGCGGCACGCGCGTCGGGGTGCGCGTTGGGGGCCTTCGTGCGGAGGCTGGAGCGGGCCAGAGAACTCCTCCGAGGCCGCCTGGTTCGCCATGGAGTGGCGGTCTCCGGCGCGGCGCTCTTCGCTCTCATCTCGGAAAAGGCCCTGGCTTCCACCGTTCCCGCCGCGCTGGTGACTTCGACCGTGAAGGCGGCGGCCCACGTGGCGGCCGCGAAGGGCCTGTCGGGTCTGGTATCGGTCGGAGCGGAAGAGCTCCTGCGGGGAGGCCTGAAGGCCCTGACGGTCGCGAAGGTGAAGGTGACCGCCGGTGTCTTGGCCTTCGCCGGCGTGCTTGGCGCCGGGGGCGGCGTGGTGGCCTACAAAACCGTGGCCCGTCCCGAGAAGGAAAAGGTCGTCGCCGAGGCACCCGCGAAGCCAGAGCCGCCCCCGTACGCGGTCGAACTCGAGAAAAACCTCGAGGCGATCCGCACGTTGGTTCGTCCGCAGCCCGGGGAGTACGCCTGGAGGGAAGAGATCCCCTGGCAGTCCCGACTGCAGCCCGCGCGGGAGAAGGCGGCGGCGGAAAACAAACCGATCCTGGTCCTGGTCTCCAACAACTCCAACCCCCTGGGAAGGACCTGAGGGGGCTGCTACGGAAACACCCGGGTCGGGTTCTGGTACGACGCGGACCGCGACGGGAAATGGGATGACAATCGGGAAATGGTGACGTTCGTGCGGGACCACTTCGTTCCGGTGATCGTGGACGCCTACATCATGGGCACCGAGGTCGAGAAGCGGTATTACGGGAAGCTCCTGGAAAGCAAAGACGACGGCTATATCGGCACCAACCTGTTATTCGTCGCGGCGCCGAGCGGGAAGTTCGTGGGATACACCGACAATCTGCATGAACTTCGGGACGTCCTGGGGCAATACCGACGGCTTCCGGAATCTGACCGCAAGCCGAGTCTCGAGAAATATCCTGGCGGCCAGAACCCCGCCGAGACGCCCCCGGCGCCGCCGCCGGGCGGGTTGACGTTGATCGTCTACAACACCCCCCTGGAGCGGAACGGCGAGGGCAAACTCATCCGTGCGCCCAACCAGCATTCCATCGACAGCTGGCCTCTCGAGAAGCCGATGACCTTCAACGAGCTCCTGTGGTTGACGCGCGAGGAGTGGCGGGCGCTCATCCCGCCCCATCCGGAAAGAGGCCGGGAAGTTCGTGTGCCCGAGCCCGCCCGGCGCAGGCTGTTCCAACTCCTGGGGTACGACTGGAATTCCGCAAACGCGGGGCTGGCGGCGTTTCCCCTCAGGGAGGGCGACCTGGCCGGTCACGTCGAGGAAGTGACCCCCAGAGAACTGCGGATCCGTCTTCAAGGCTACTCGAAAGTGGGCCTGCCGCCACAGGGCCTCAACTCCTGCGCCCACGAAGATTACTGGGGATGCGAGCACCTGTCCGGCGAACTCAACTTTCGAGGCACCTTGAGATACGACCGGGCCAGGCAGTCGGTCCTTGAACTCTCGATCGTCGCCTTCGGGGAAACGGCGACGAAATTCGATCGAAGGACGCGCAAGAGCGGTAACCCCGTGAAGCGTTATCCCACGGGGCTCGTCATCGAGCTGGCGTCCGATTGTCCCGCCAACCGCACCTGGCCCGTCGGCGCGGAGGCCAGAATGAAGGACTTCGGCCTCGACTATTGGAACATGCGATGATTCTCGCCTGGCTCTCGGTATTGTCGGTGGGAGCTCAGGAAACCTCTCTGGATCGTCTCAAACCCTCCGCGATCCCGGAGGCCCGCCGATGGCCCGGCCAGCCGCCGGAGCTTGTCGCGATCCTGGGCCGGGCGCGCAAGCACACCGGCGACGTGCACCACGCGTTGAGGATCGCCTTCAGCCCGGACGGGAAACGGCTCGCCGCTTCGTATGTCGAGGTCGCCTCCGACGGAACGGTCGGGTCCGGTGTCTGCCTCTGGGCGTTCGACGGGGCCGAGCCGAAGGAGCGCCGCCCGATCGTCGAGCCGGGCAGCCCGGGGGCTTTCACGCCGGACGGAAGCGGATTCGTGCTTTGCGCGCCGGACGGGGTCAGCCTGTGGGACGTAACCGGGGACGCGCCGACTCGGAGGACATCTCTTCCGGCCGGGAAAGAGGGCGCCGCTTACACGGCAGACGTCTCGCCCGACGGGAAGAGCCTGGCCGTGGCCCACTTCGGCGTCGGAGGCATCGGCGTGGTGCGCCTCTGGGACCTGGCGGGTTTCGAGGCCAGGGAGAGGGCCGTCCTTCGGGGACACGAGCACTACATGACGGGAGTGCGCTTTTCGCCGGACGGGAAATGTCTGGCTTCCTCCAGTCGGGACGGGACGGTGCGGCTCTGGGATCGGAGCGGCAGGCCGATCGTCTCGGTCCGCAGGCCGACCATGTGATTACGTTCGCCTTCGCTTCGGACGGCAAGAGCCTAGCCACGAGTGCGTGGGAGCGTGGAACGCATGTCTATGACCTGTCGGGCGCGCCGAGGGAACGGGCCTTTCTCCAGGGTCACGGAGCTTTGGTGGCCTCGGCCGCCTTTTTCGATGGCGGCCGGAAGCTGGCCACGCTCGCCAGCCCGTTCCTGGACATCGACAACCCTCCGCGGACGTGCCAGCTGTGGATCTGGGATTTGGCCGGCGGTCGCACCCTCCATGAATGGACCCTCCCCACGATCCTTCACATGGTGGGCGCTGCGCCGGACGGGCGTCACCTGGCCGCCGTCAGCGACGAAGGACTCGTCTACATCTTTCGCCTTGCCTCGGGGTCGGGGAAGAAATAGGGCACGATCCGTTGACTTCGGCCCCTCCTTCGGCGTAAACTTCCCAGGTCAAAGGCAACGGCGCCGGTGATGAACGGGCGCCGTTTTTCTTTTTAAAGGAGATCGGGAGATAAGGGGAGATAGGGAGATGGATTGGGGGAAGCCATCTCCCTATCTCCTGGCTTCATCTCCCGATCTCCTTCGGAAAGGCAGCGGATGGCGAAGGACATCAACGGAATCTTCTCCGAGATCAAGGCGCGCAACGTCGCGCTCGTCGACGTCTGGTTCACGGACATCCTCGGGAACCTGAAGTCGATCACGCTCCCCGCCGAGCGCCTGGGTCACGCGTTCGAGGAAGGGATCCCGTTCGACGGGTCGTCGATCGAAGGCTTCACGCGCGTGGACGAGAGCGACATGTTCGCGTGGCCGGACTCCTCCACCTTCGCCGTCCTGCCGCAGGGCGTGGGGCGCATGATCGCCGACATCAAGAACGTGGACGGCGTTCCCTTCGAGGGCGACCCGCGGTTCGTGCTCAAGAAAGTGCTGGAGCGGACCTCGCGCCAGGGTTACACGTACCTCGTGTCGCCGGAGATCGAGTACTTCGTATTCCGCTCCTCGAGCGCGCCCGAGGTACTGGACCGCGGGGGGTACTTTGACGCGATCCCGCGCGAGGCGGCGCTCGCGCTCCGGCGGGACGCGATCCGGGCGCTCCAGCAGGTGGGGGTGGAGGCGGACTTCGCCCACCACGAGGCCGCCGACAGCCAGCACGAGATCGATCTCCACGAGGCCGAAGCGCTGCGGCAGGCCGACAACCTGATCACCCTGCGGTACGTCGTCAAGTACGCGGCGCAGTCTCACGGCGTCTACGCGACGTTCATGCCGAAGCCGTTCAACGGCCAGAACGGCAGCGGCCTCCACGTCCACCAGTCGCTCCAGAAGGGGGGCAAGAGCGCCTTTTACGAGATCCGCGACCGGCACGGGCTTTCGGACACCGCCAGGCGGTTCATCGCGGGTCTCATGGCGCACGCGCCGGAAATCTCGCTCGTCACGAACCCGACGGTCAACTCGTACAAACGGCTCGTGCCCGGCCACGAGGCGCCGGTGTGCATCACGTGGGCCACGCGGAACCGCGCCGACCTGATCCGCGTGCCGGTGGGCCGGAAGACGACGCTCGTCGAGTACCGCGCGCCGGACCCGTCGGCCAACCCGTACCTCGCGTTCGCGGCGATGCTCTCCGCGGGCCTCGAGGGAGTCGAAAAGGGCTACGTCTGTCCGCCGCCTTCGGAAGAGAACGTCTCCGCGCTGCCCCCCGAACGGCGGCGCGAGCTCGGGATCCGCGAGCTCCCGGGCAGCCTGGTCGAAGCGATCCACGCGGCCGAAAAGAGCGAGCTCCTCCGCCGCACGATGGGCGACCACGTCTTCCAGAACCTGATCGAATCAAAGAAAATCGAGTGGAACGAATTCCGGACGTACGTGACCCAGTTCGAGGTCGAGCGCTACCTGCCTACCCTTTGAGTCCGGTCTGGTACCAGTTCACGAATTCGCGGAGCCCTTCTTCGATCGGCACGTTCGGGTCGTAGCCCAGGTTTTTCCGGGCCTTCTCGATCGAGGCGAACGTTCGCCGGACGTCGCCGGGCTGCTCGGGAAGCTGCTTGACGATCGGCTTCTTGCCCACGTACTCGCCCAGGAGATCGACGAGTGTCCGTAGGGGCACCGGACGGGACTCGCCCAGGTTGTAGACCGCGAAGGGCTCGGGACGGTCCAGGGCGGCCACGACCCCCTTCAGGATGTCGGCGATGTGGGTGTAATCGCGTTCGGTCGAGCCGTCCCCGAACATGGGGATCTCCCGGCCGGCGGCGATCGCGGCCGTAAAGGAACGGATCGCCAGGTCGGGCCTCTGCCGGGGGCCGTACACGGTGAAGAACCGGAGACACGTGGCGCGGATCCCGTGGAGCAGGGAGTAGACCCGGACGTAGTGCTCGCCCATGAGCTTCGAGACGCCGTAGGGCGAGACGGGAAGAAGCGGATCGTCGTCTTCCCGGAACGGCACCGCGGCGTTTCCATACACGGACGAGCTCGACGCGAAGAGGAACCGGCCCACGCCCGCGCGCCGGCAGGCCTCGAGCAGAGTGAGCGTCCCGGCCACGTTCACCGATTCGTAGAGGGCGGGGTCCTGGAGCGACGGCCGCACGCCCGCCCGCGCCGCCAGGTGGATGAGCGCATCCGGCTTCTCGCGCGCCACGATTTCGGACGAATCGCGGATGTCCCGCTCGTGGAGCCGGAAGCCCCCTTTCGGAAGGTTCGCCCGCTTGATCGCGGGGTCGTAGAAGTCGTTGAAATCGTCGATGACGGCGACGTCGTCGCCCCGGGCGAGCAGGCGTTCCAGAAGATGAGAGCCGATGAAGCCCGCCCCGCCCGTGAGCAAGATCTTCATGCGGAGCCGCGGCGCGCACCCCTACCGGGCCGTGAGCTTCCCCTGGAAAAGCGAGAGGAAGGCAACGTACGTGAAGCCGATCAGGAAGAGCATCTGGAAGGGGATCGCCCCGTACATCCCGTGGCGGAAGGAGTAGTAGACGACCCAGCCGAAGGCCAGGCCGATGGCGAGCTCGACGAACGGGATGAGCTTCTTGAGCGACACCTTGTACTTTTTTCCCACGAACGTGTCCTTCTGGGCGTGGATGGCGTACTTCGGCGTCCGCACGAACTCCCCTCCGCGCGTCGCCAGGCCTTCGATGACCGCCCTCGCGTTCGAGACGCACATCCCGATGCCCATGCAGAGCAGCATCGGCGTGTAGAAAAACGTCCGCACCACGCCCCGCCATCCGTACAGCTCGGCCTGCGACGTCAGGTAGAAGATGCACACCGAGAAGGTCGCCAGCGCGAAAACCAGGAGCTCGAGGAAAACGCTCGTGTGCATCTCGAGCTTCGGCCGGAAGTAGGTCACCGGGAACATGATGAGCGCCAGGAGGAGGGTGAGGACGTAGCCCGTATTCCCCGTCAGGTGGACGACGCCCTCGGCCTTGACGTGGAGGGGGATCGGGGCCTTGATCACGTCCTTGAGGAGTTTCTTGGAGGTCTGCATCGACCCCTTGACCCAGCGGTGCTGCTGGCTCTTGAAGCCGTTCATTTCCACGGGCAGTTCGGCCGGGGTCACCACGTCGGGGACGAAGACGAACTTCCACCCCTTGAGCTGCGCGCGGAAGCTGAGGTCGAGGTCCTCGGTCAGCGTGTCGTGCTGCCAGCCGCCGGCGTCGGCGATCGTGGACTTCCGCCACATTCCGGCCGTGCCGGAGAAGTTGAAGAAGCGGCCGGAGCGGTGCCGCGCGGCGTGCTCCATGACGAAGTGGCCGTCCAGGAAGATCGACTGGAGCTGCGTGAGGATCGAGTATTCCTTGTTGAGGTGCCCCCACCGCGCCTGGACGCAGCCGACCTTCTCGTCGGTGAAGTAATGGACGGTCTTCTGGAGGAAGTCGGGATTGGGAACGAAGTCGGCGTCGAAGAGCGCCACGAAGTCGCCCTTCGCAGTCTTGAGCCCGTGGTCGAGCGCCCCTGCTTTATACCCGGTGCGGTCCGTGCGGTGGACGTACTCGACGTCGGTGCCTTTCGCGCGCCATTCTTCGGCCTTGCGACGCGCCACGTCCTGGGTCTCGTCGGTCGAGTCGTCGAGGACCTGGATCTGGAGCAGGTCGCGCGAGTAGTCGATGGCGCAGGCCGAATCGATCAGCCGCTCGGCCACGTAGAGCTCGTTGTAGATCGGCAACTGCACCGTGACGCGCGGGAGGACTTCGAAGGGCTTCTCGACCTTGGGGGCGCGGCGGGCGTGCCGATAGTAGAGGTAGACCATCAGGTAGCGGTGGAAGCCGTACAGGCAGAGAATGCCCAGCACGGCGAAGTACGTGTACATCACCGCCAGCCCGAGGGTGTGCCCCACCCCCGGCGCCGGAAGTGCAAGAAGCGACTTCACGCCACACCCCGTCCCTAATCGTGGAAGCAAAGATCTTATCGTCACCGCATAATATGGGTCAAGTGATAAGATGGCGCCGAAGAGGGGTCCAAGCCATGGTTACGGTGGACCTGAAACGACGCATGCAAGTCTGCTTACCCCTTGAAATCGTCTCGCCGTTCGGCGATCGGACGATTTCAAGAACTAAAGAAAGAACTTCAAGAAATCGTCCGAACCCCGAACCACGAGACGATTTCTTGACCCTTCCGGGCGGCGTGCGTGGGTTCGGCGGCCTTCACCCTGCTCGTGGCGTGCGCCTATGAGGTGCGTTCGCCTGGCCCACGTCAACGTCCGGGTCGACCGCCTGGAGGAGGCCGTGCGCTTCTACGCGGAGACCCTCGGCCTGGAGCGACTCTCGCGCAACGACGCCGACTCCGAGAGGAGGGGAGCCTGGTTCCGCGTGGGCGAGGCCGAAGTTCACGTGACCGAGGACCCCGCGCCCCAACCCCGCTCCAACCGCCACTTCGCCCTCGAGGTCGACGACCTGGACGACGCCCGCCGCCGCCTCCGCGCCGCCGGGGTGGAGATCGACCGGGAGGAGACGGGACGGTTCTTCGTCCGCGATCCCGCGGGCAACCGCATCGAGATCGCCCGATGCGCGTCCGAACGCTGACGGACGCGGCCCGGTTCGTCGACCGGGCCGGCATCGCGTACGTCTTTCCCGACAACAAGGTCCCGCTCCCGACGCTCTGGGGGGCCGTCCAGGGGAACCCGATGCGGCCGATGGATCCCGACGAGTGGGACTGGACGGGTCCCGTGGCCAGGACGTGGGACCTCAAGGACGCGCTCGGCGCGAAGCGTCGGGCGTGGTTCGGCCGGTTCGTGCGCGGCAAGGGGACGCTGATCTCTCTCGACGTGCTGCCGGCGCTCTTCCGTCTGGTCGGGACGGCGGACGCGGGCGACGTTTCCGCCGAGGGTCGGGGCGTGGTGGAGCGCCTCCGGAGCGTCGGGCCCATGTCCACGCTGCACCTTCGGATGTCCCTGCGGCTTTCGGGCCCCAAGGGCGGCGCTCGGTTCGGCAAGATCATGCTCGAACTCTACCGGAGCCTCATGATTGCCAACGTGGGGGTGGACGACACCGAAACAAGGTGGCCTTCGGCGGTGATCGGCCTCTTCGAGAAGTGTTACCCGGCGGCGCTCCGGGCCGCGGCGAAGTTGTCCGAGGAGGACGCGTTCCGGAAGCTCGTTTCCAAGGCGCCGCCGCTCAAGCCGAGGGCCCTGGAGTCCCTCTTCGGATTGCCGCGCCTTTCCGCCTTTGCTACGATGCCGCGCGGATGAAGGTGACCGTCCGTCTTTTCGGTCCCCTCGCCGAGCAGGCGGGGGCCGCGCAGCTCGAGGTCGTGGTCCCGGGCGCGATGGTGAGCGAAGTCGTCGAGGCCGTGCGGAAGGCCGCCCCTGCTCTCCGGATCGACCGCGCCGTGCGCGTCGCCGTCAACACCGACTACGCGGAACCTTCGGCGCGCGTCCGGGACGGCGACGTCGTCTCGCTCATCCCCCCGGTGGGAGGCGGGTGATGTTCAAAGTCACGTCCGCGCCCCTCTCGATCGACGAAGCCTACGCCGCCGTCCGGCGCGACGACTGCGGCGCGGTCGCCTTCTTCGTCGGGACCGTGCGCGACCACCACGACGGCAAGAAGGTCGTGTCGATCTCCTACTCGGCCTTCGCGGAGATGGCCGAGAAGGAGTTCGCGAAGATTGCCGGCGAGGCCGCCCGCCGCTGGAAGACCGGCGCCGTTTATATCGCCCACCGTACAGGCAAGCTGGACATGGGCGCCGCGAGCGTCGTCATCGCCGTATCCGCCCCGCACCGCGCGGAGGCCTTCGACGCCTGCCGGTTCGCCATCGAGGAGCTCAAGAAAATGGCGCCCATCTGGAAGGAAGAATTCTACGAGACCGGCAAGGCCTGGGTCAGCGGATGAGGAATCACCACAGAGACACAGAGGACACGAAGAAGATGACCCGAGGTTCTTCTCCGTGAATTCTGTGTCTCTGTGGTGAATCGATGAAAGCCCATCGCGAGGAGCTGTGGTTCGAGACGAAGGAGCGGGTCGAGTTCGTCAACATCACGCCCGAGGTCGAACGGATCGTCAAGAAGAGCGCCGTCCGCGAGGGCATGGTGCTCGTCAACGCGATGCACATTACGGCGAGCGTCTTCATCAACGACGACGAGCGGGGTCTCCACGGCGACTTCCGGAAGTTCCTGGACCGGCTGTGCCCCTACGAGCCGACGTCCCAGTACCGGCACAACGACACGGGCGAGGATAACGCCGATGCCCACCTGAAGCGCCAGCTCTTCGGCCGCGAGGTGGTCGTGGCGATCACGGAAGGCAAGCTCGACTTCGGCCCGTGGGAGCAGATCTTCTACGGGGAGTTCGACGGACGCCGCCGGAAGCGCGTCCTCGTCAAGGTGATGGGAGAATAGAATGGCCGCTCCCCGAATCCTGGCCTTCGCCGGCAGCACCCGGACGGAGTCCTTCAACAAGAAACTCAACCGCGTCGCCGCCGATGCCGCCCGGCGCGCGGGGGGCGAGGTGACTCAGGTCGACCTGCGGGACTTCCCGATGCCCCTCTTCGACGGCGACCTTGAAGCCAAAGAGGGGCTGCCCGAGAACGCCAAAACACTCCGCGAGCTTTTTCTCTCGCACCGCGGGCTGTTGATCTCCGCGCCCGAGTACAACAGCTCGATCACGGGGGTCCTCAAGAACACGATCGATTGGATGTCGCGGCAGCAGCCCGGAGAGCCCCCGCTCGCCTGCTTCCTGGGGAAGGTTGCCGCGCTGACGAGCGCCTCCCCGGGCCAACTGGGCGGCCTCCGCGGACTGGTCACGCTGAGGTCGATTCTGGGAAACATCAAGGTCCTCGTCCTCGCGGACCAGGTCGCCATTCCGAAGGCGAACGAAGCGTTCACTCCTGAAGGCTCCCTCAAGGACCCTAAGCAGCACGGGGCGGTCGAGAATCTCGCAAAAGATCTCGTCCGCGTCCTCACCAAACTGGAGTAATGCTGTTTCTTCAATCCGCAATCCGCAATCCGCAATCCGAAATCCGCAATCGTCAGGGCCCGGTGTGGCCGAAGCCGCCGGCCCCGCGCGAGGTCGGCGGGAGTTCGGGTACCTCCTTCCAGGCCACGCGCGGCACGGGCAGCACCAGCAGCTGGGCGATCCGCATGCCCCGCGTGACGCGGAACGGCTCCTTCCCGTGGTTGATGAGCAGCACTTTTACTTCGCCTCGGTAGTCGGGGTCGATCGTTCCGGGGGCGTTCGCCACGGTGATTCCGTGCTTCGCCGCCAGGCCGGACCGCGGCCGGACCTGACCTTCGTAGCCGGCTGGGATCGCCACCGCGAACCCGCACGGGATCGACGCCACCTGGCCCGGGGCGATCGAGACCTCCTGGGGCACCGCCGCCGGAAGGTCCATCCCCGCCGCGTCCGCGGACTGGTAGGCGGGCAGCGGCAGGTCCGCGTTTCCGGGAAGCCTCGCGATGAGGACTTGCAGGTCGGTCATGCTAGTAGTCCAAAGGAATGACGAGCCGCTTGTGGAAGCGGCGGTCGATGTCCATCACCTGGGCGCCGATCTCGCCGGCGATCTTCTGGAGCGGCGTCCGCACGTCGATGGGGGAGGCACTCAGGATCTCGTACTCCCCGCTGTACCACGAGAACTCGTCATCCCACAGGCGCCGGATGTACAGGCGGAGCTTGCGGAAGACCTTAAGGACGGCGTCGTGGAAGAAGACCTTCGGCATCCCCTCGATCTCGAACCCGTCCGGGACGTCCTTGGCGACGAAGAGGCCGCCGAAGAACCCGCCGTCCGTGTGAAGGTCGGCCGCCAGGGGGAGCTCGGGTTTGAAGAATTCCACGATCGCCCCCCAGCAGGCGATCTCGCGCCGCCCGAAGGCCAGCTCCAGGAAGCTGAGGTCCTCGGTGTCGCTGACGAAGAGCTTTCGGCCGTCCCCGGCCAGCTCCCAGAAGAGGCGCAGGAGAATCGGATTCAGCAGCGGCCCATCCCGGTAGTAGCTCACGCACACGCGGTGGACCTCGCGCGGCAGGCGCGCCCGGAAGTCGTACCGCCAATGCCACTGCGGCACATCCTTCTCGAACCCCTCGCGGTACGTGAACGTGCCCCCGCGGTAGGCCTTTGAAAGCGGCACGGCGGCCAGCTCGACGAGCTTGCGCGCGTCGTCGGTTACGTCGGGGTCACGCGTGACTTTGGCGGCGTAGCACTCGGCGAACATTTTGCCGCAGGAGTCCCAGCGCTCCAGAAGGGGCGCGAAGGAGGCAAACTCCGGGGGGACCGGCTGGCCCCGGCGGAGCTCGAACTCGTGGACCGTGTTCGAGAAGGCCGCCAGGCGGAGCGTGAACTCCTTCCGCAGGAGCGGGTTGGTCGAGATCTCCATCTTGAGTCCGCCGGGCGCGAGGGGGTCGGCCCGCTTCGCGGGGCGATATTTGCCTTCCCCGAGCGGCTCGAACCCTGCGGCCTGGATGGCCTTCTGCACTTCCCCCTCCAAAGCGTCCGCCTTCCGCTCCTTCGCGCGGATTCGCGCCCCGATCAGGAGGAACGTCAGGACCGGCAACCCAACGAGGAAAACCAGGACGAGGAGGATCGTGATCCAGGACATGGACTGGGGAACTTCTTGCGGCGCGAGCAGGCCGAATGGGAAGAGCAGGACGAAGAGGACGGTCGTCAGGGACATGCGCAGGGAATCGATCCGCAGCGCGGGCACCCTTTGCCGTACTTGGCCAGGGCCGCCTTTTCGAGGTCCACGCCCGAGAGGGAACACACGGTCGAAAGCCACGCCAGGACGTCCGCCGCCTCGCGGGCGATCCCGCGGCGGTCGCGCTTCCGGACGCCCTCGGCGAGCTCGCCGACCTCTTCGGTGAACCAGAGGTAGTTCTTGTCGAGGCCGCGCTTCCGGTCCCGCGCGTGGTAGGTCCGGCGGATCAAGGCTTGGAATTCAGCGATCGTCATGGGATCTCCGCAAGAGGCGCGCCTCGTCCATCCGGAAGAGCCGGGCCAGCAGGAGGTAAACGACGACGCCCGCGGCGACCGGGACGAGCGCGGCCGCCAGCTTGGCGGTGATTGTAGCGCCCCCGGCGCCGGGCATCAACCGGAGCACGCCCCAGGCCGCCCCGCCCATGAGCGCGCTGGCGAGGGCGCCTTTGAGGAGCCCGGCATACACGGGGCGAAGGTCGATCTCCCCGTGCCGCCTCCGCAGGAGCACGTTCAGCGCGACGAAGGTCGCCAGGCCGGTCACGGAGTTGGCGATCGCCACGCCCTTTTCCCGGAGCGGCCCGACCAGGGCGACCGTCAGTCCGAAGTTCAGGAGCACCATGAGTGCGCTGACTTTGACCGGCGTGATCGTGTCCTTCCGGGCGTAGAACGCCCGCACCTGAATCTGGTTCGCGCAGTAGCACCAGAGGCCCGCCGAGTAGAAGATCACGACGCCCGCCACCCTCGCGGTGTCTTCGGGCGTGAACCGTCCGCGCTCGAACAGCAGGGCGACGATGGGGTTGGCCAGGACCATCAAGCCGACGGTCGCGGGAAGCGAAAGGAAAAGCACGAGCCGCAGGGATTTTTGAAAGACGTCCTTGAAATCCTCCTTGGGCGACGCGAAGAGCGGGAAGACGGCCGTCGCGACGGCGGTCCCGATGAGAGCCAGCGGGAGCTGGGTCAGCTGGTTGCCGTAGTAGAGGGACGAGACGGCGCCCGTTCCGGGGATCGCGTGCTGCGCGATGAAACTGCCGACCATCTCGTTGATCTGGACGGGCGCCAGGCCAAAAACGATGGGCAAGAAGGTGCGGCCCACGCCGCGCAAGGCCGGGTCCTTGAGGTCGAGGTCCGGGCGGAGTTTCACCCCGCGCGAGAGGAGCGGCGGCACCATGACCAGCAGCTCCAGGAAGCCGCCGAGGACCACGGCCCACGCCACGGCCCAGACGTTTCTCGGGAAGGCGAACAACGCCGCGATCCAGAGCACGTTCAGGAGCACGGGAGCGAAGGCGGGAGCGAAGTAGTGCCTCATGCCGTTCAGCGCGGCCCCGAGGATCGCCGCCACGCAGATAAGAAGAAGGTACGGCATCATGACCCGGAGGAGCGGGGCTTCCGCCGCGACCTTCGCGTCTCCCGGAAAGAGGCCCGGCAGCCCGTACGTGACGGCCCCGATCGCCGCGACCACGAGTCCCAGGAAAACGGTCAGGGCCGTGGCCAGCTTGTTCAGGAGCGCCGCCGCCTCCTGCGGTCGGCCCGAGTCTTGCCGTTCGACGAACGCCGGGAGGAAGGCCGACGTCAGCGCCCCCTCCCCAAAGAGTCGCCGAAAGAGGTTGGGAATCCGGAAGGCCAGGGCGAACGCGTCCCATAGGGCCGAGGTCCCAAAGAAGTAGGAAGACACCGTATCCCGCGCGAATCCCAGGATCCGGCTGAGCAGGGTGCAGGCGCTGACGACGCCGGCGGAACGGACGAACGAAGGCCCCATCTCTCTCCAACAGAGTGTGGCCCCGTATGGCTCGGCTGTCAAGGCGCTCGCCGCAATCATCGATACCGCGCCTTTCTATCCCTCCCTAGCCCGAGGCTAGAGGAGTGCCGGTCGGGGCCGAAAAGTCGACACGAAAAATGAAGTGATTCGAGAAGCAACGTTGCTTCTCGGCGAGTTGACAGTACGTCAACTCGGCCCTGCCGTAGCGATTGGAGCTCAACGGGTTGAGGCCGGGCTTCCTTCGTCCCCCTTAGGTTGATAAAATCGGAATGATGAGCGACGATGTTCTCCAGGAATTCGGGCGCTTTCGGCGGCGGCATCTCTGGGTCCGGGGCTGGGACCTCTTCCTGGAAGCCGCGTTCGTCATGACGGTGACGGCGGCGGCGATGCTGCTCGTGGATCGCCTGGCTTTCGAGCTCGGTCTGGCGGCGCCCCACCTGTCGCGCCCCGGGATGGTGCTGGCAATCGTCCTGGGGACGATCGCGCTGGCGGGGGCCTTGGCCGCGGCGATTCTCTTCCTGCGTCCGACTCCCCCGGCCGAGATCGCCTGGAGGCTGGACCGCGCGGCCGGCGGGGAGGAGCGGTTTCTTTCCGCGCTCGAACTCGCGGCGGCGGGAGGGGGCGGTCCGTTCGCGCCGATCATTTGCCGGGACGCCGTCCTGGTGGCCCGTCGGACCGAGCCTGCTCGGGTCCTTCCGGGAGCGCCCGTGGGATACCGATGGGGAATCCTTCTCTCGCTGGCCGCAGGCGGACTTCTCTACGCGTTCCCGGCACGGGTCTACGATGCTCCGCGCGCAGATTTCGAGGCCTTCCCGGTCCGGGGGCCGGCGCCTCTGGAAGTCTCGTTCGAGGACGGCTCGATCGGCGCGATCGACGAATTCCTCTGGGACTTCGGCGACGGGCAGACGGGGTCGGGAGAAACGGCCGCGCACGTCTACGATCGGCCGGGCCGCTACACGGCGCGGCTGCGCCTCCGCGGACCCGGCGGGGAATCGTCGAAATCGTGCGACATCGACGTCCTGCCGTCCGACCGGCCCGCGGCGGATTTTCGCGCGCTTCCCCCCAAGGGCCGGGCTCCGCTCGAAGTCCGATTTGAGAACCTCTCCCTGAACTGCGCGCGCTACGCCTGGGACTTCGGCGACGGGGGCCATTCGACCGACGAGTCGCCTACGCACGTCTACCGGGAGCCGGGCCTCTACACGATCCGCTTGCGCGGCTCCAACGACGTCGGGGACGACGAACGCGTGCGCGCCCGGTACGTCAAGGTCGCCCACCCGGACGAACCGCTCGCCGACTTCCGCGCCCTGCCGCGCGAAGGAGAGGCGCCGCTCCCGGTCTACTTCGAGCAATCCGCCACGGGGGTCATCACCGAATGGCATTGGGACTTTGGTGACGTCACGGCGGATGCCGACAGTTTGTCGACGGAGCGGAACCCTACCTACGTCTACCGCTCGCCCGGGCGCTACACGGTTCGTCTTCGCGTCAAGGGTCCGCACGGTGAAGATGAAGAGGAGAAGGTCCGGCACATCGTCGTGAAGGACAAGGGTAAAGGCCCGGGAGGCGGCGGAGGGGGAGGCCAGGGAGGAGGTCGCTCGCAGAATCCCGGCGGCGCGGGACGCCAGGCGGGGAAGCAAGAAGGGGAGAAGCAACCGCGCCGTAAGGTGGACCTGGACCGTCAGGTGGTGAAGCCGCACAACCCGGGTGCGACTCTGGTGGAGAAGCCGCACAACGTCATCACGCAGACCCCCGGCGGGACGGGGCAGATTCAGGAAAAGCCTCTCACGGAAGTCCTTCCGCACTACAAGCGCGCCGCGGAAGATTCGATCGACCGCGAGCGCATCCCTCCGGCTTTGCGCGACTATCTCCGTCGCTACTACGACAACCTCTCGCCGAAATGATCTATCTCGACAACGCCGCGTCCACCCGGCTCCTCCCCGAAGTCCTGGCCGCGATGCAGCCCTTCTTCGGCGAGGAATACGGCAACCCGTCCAGCCCTCACGCCGCCGGCCGCGCCTCACGGCGAGCCGTCGAGGACGCGCGCGAAATCGTGGCGGCCTGCCTTGGAGCGGATCCCAAGGAGATCGTCTTTACATCAGGCGCGACCGAGGCCAATGCGCTCGCCCTGGCGGGCGTGGCGGAGGCTCACCGCGAGAAAGGCGGCCGCATCCTCACGACGGCCATCGAGCACCCGTCCGTCTTGGAGACGTGCGGCCGTCTCCAAGCCGGCGGCTTTACGGTCACGCGCGTGCTGCCGGACTCCCGCGGGGTCCTGGATCCGAGCGTCGTCGGGGACGCTTGGACACCCGACACGGTGCTTATGTCCGTGATCCACGTGAACAATGAGACTGGCGCGATTCAGCCGATCGCGTCCCTCAGGCGACGGATCCCCTCCGGGTTCCTCCACGTGGACGCCGCGCAGGCGGTTGGAAAGGTTCCCGTGAGCACGGTCGACGCCGATCTGTTGACCCTTTCCTCGCACAAGATGCACGGGCCCAAAGGGGTGGGAGCGCTCTGGGTCCGCAGGCGGGTTCCGCTCTCGGCCCAGCACGTGGGCGGCGGACAGGAATTCGAGCGCCGGGCGGGGACGGAGAACGTGGCGGGCATCGTCGGCATGGCCGAGGCGATGCGGATCGCCTGCCGGGACCTTCGGGCCAACGCGGCCCGCATGACGTCGCTCCGGGGCCGGCTCCTGGAGGGTCTGCGGCGGACCGGAGGACTCCTGGTCCATGGGGACCCGGACGCCTCGGCGCCGCACATCCTGAACGTTTCCTTCGAGGGCGCGGAAAGCGAGGCGCTGATCCTGGCCCTCGACGCCGAGGGCGTATGCGTGTCGGCGGGCTCGGCATGTGCGGCCATGAGCGCGGAGCCTTCCCACGTGCTGCGGGCCATGGGCGTCTCGTCGGAGCGCTCGCGGGAGGCGGTGCGGTTCAGCGTGTCGGCCTTGACGACGGCGGAGGAAGTGGACGCCGCGGCCGAAGTGGCGCGCCGCTCGGTGGCTCGCTTGCGGAAGGGCGCCCCCGCGGGACGGCGATGAGCGAAACGCTCACGCTCGTCACGTGCAAGGACGGCGTCCAGGCGCGCCGGATCGCCACGGCGCTGGTTCGCGAGCGGCTGGCCGCGTGCGTCAACGTCGTGCGGGGCGTCACGTCGATTTACGTCTGGGAAGGGAAGCTCGAGAAGGGGCGTGAGGTATTGCTCCTCATCAAGTCGCGGTCCGGGCTCTCGAAAAAACTGGCGGCGCGGGTGAAGCGGCTGCACAGTTACTCGGTGCCGGAGGTCGTGACGATTCCGATCGCCACGGGGAACCCCGCCTACCTCCGGTGGGTCCGGGAGTCGACGCGATGAACTTTTACGCGAAAGTGCTCATCGGCGCGGGAGCGCCGGTCGGCGCGGCCGCGCTGCTCATCTTCCTGCTCGCCTCGAGCGAAGAGAAAACGATCGAGAAGGTGCTGAAGGAGGGGGCGGAGGCCGCGGCGCGCGGAGACGCGGAGGCGGTCATCGCGCTCCTCTCGAAGACGTATCAGGCGCCGAACCAGGACTACGAGGCGGCGGTCCGTCGGATCCGCGTCGAGGTCGGCCGGGCCAAGGGGATGACGCTGGAGGTCGCCGGGGCGCAGATCCGGGTCGAGGGCGAGGAGGCGGACGCCGACGTGCTCGTGCGCGTCCGTGCGGGGCCGCGCCCGCTGGGCGACGTGGGCTTGAGGCTGCGCCTGAAGAAGGAGGGCGGGGCGTGGAAGGTGATTCGGGGCGAAGAGGTTCCTAGATAACCTTGCAGGCGCGCAAGGTCTTTTCCAGCCGCTCCTCGTTCGCGGGCGACATCTCGCACATCGGCAGCCGGAACTCCCCGTTGTACATCCCCATCTTCTTGAGGGCGGTCTTCACCGGGATGGGATTCGTCTCGATGAAGAGGTCTTTGAAGACGGGGAAATAGCGGTCGTGAATCTGGCGGCCCTTCTCGACGTCGCCTTTCAGGACCGCCTGGCACATCTCGGCCACGCCCCTGGGGATCACGTTCGCGGCGACGGAAACCACGCCCTTCCCGCCCAGGCAGAGGAGCGGGAACGTGAGCGAGTCCTCGCCGGAAAGGATCTGAATGTCGCAGAGCGCGCGGACCTGGGTGACCTGCTCCACGTTGCCGGAGGCGTCCTTGAGCGCCACGATGTTCTTGACCTTCGAGAGTCGCGCCGTGGTCTCCGGCGCCATGTTGACGCCGGTGCGGCCGGGGACGTTGTAGAGCATGATCGGGACGTCGACGGCCTTCGCGACCGCCTCGAAATGGCGGTAGAGGCCCTCCTGGGTGGGCTTGTTGTAGTAGGGCGTCACCATGAGCGCGCCGTCGGCGCCCAGGTCCTTGGCCATCCGGGTCAGCTCGATGGACTCGTGGGTGTTGTAGGTGCCGGTCCCAGGGAAGACGAGCGCCTTCCCGCGCGTCCGCTCGACCACGGCCTTGATGACGGAGGCCTTTTCGTCGCGGGTGAGCGAGGGGCCTTCCCCGGTGGTCGCGACCGGGCAGAAGCCGGCCGAACCGTTTTTCAGGTGGAACTCCACGAGCTCGCGCACCTTCTGAAGGTCGACCTCGCCCTTGGAATAGGGCGTGACGAGCGCGACGAAGGAGCCCTCGAGCCTGGTCATCGGGAGGTCGATAGTAGGCCGGTGCGCGGACGGTGTCAAGCGCCGTAAGCGCAGGAACTGAATAGCACTTCAGAAACGATGAGTGCGCGGAAGTAGGAAGATATGTCGAGGGGGTGACATCTGTCATCGACCAGCAATGCCCGCCGGAATCTGCGAAGCTTGGCGCGCCTATGGCACAAGCTCGCCCTGGCCCTTCGGAGCCTCCGCAGCTTTCTCTGGAGGCTTTGATTGGGCTACAGGAGCTACCCTTCTTCGCATCACAAAGGCAACCGTGCCGTACTCTCCGCCATTCATTCCGTCGAGGGTATGGGAAATATCAATCCATTGCCCTAGCTTACTGGTCCATGAGCCCTTCTCTAGTTGACGGGCAGCGTGCGTGGGGATTCCGCGAGCATTTGCGAAGATAGCGACTCTTTCGTATCCGGGCTCGTATAGACTCGTCTCCGTTTCTTCGAAGTCAAACATGACGATGAGCATGACCTTGAAGTCGTTGAGAGTCGCTTTCGCTGGCCGAACCGGCCAGAACATGTGGCTGTTCGGCCACCAGTTGCGGTGATTTTCATGGACGGCGTACGCGACGCAGTTATATCTGTTGGTCGCGGGGCTCGTGCGCTCGTACGGTGTGCCGGTGATGTTGGGAAACTTCTGCTCCAACTCTGGAATCACACGTAGCCCCGACTGGCGCCCCATTCGATCCAGTCCTTTGCCATCGCCTCGACGTCGCCAAGGTGCTCCGGGGGGACGGGGTTCGGCTCCGCCCGGGTAATGAGTTCCAGCGCCCAAAACCAGAAATGCGGCTCCCGCTTCAGCTCCTGAAGAATCAGGGGAATGGCCGCAGGTCCGAGTCCGACGATGCGCAAATAAGATTGGTTCGTGAGAAGCTCGTCATCTGACGATGCGAGCTTGGTCTCTTCCTTCCAGCGCGCGGATTCTTGGTTAAACACCTCGCGGGCAGTCTCCACGGCGGCATCTTCCATTTCAAGTACAGGCCACGCGGCGACGTGGAAGCCTCTGGAGAGGCTGGCAATTCTGGCGGCTTCCTCAACCCCGAGCTTTCGCCACGGAGCCCGTTGCGTAACCATTTCATACTTGGCGCAGTCCTTCTCTGTGAGCGTTGGCGTAGGCAACTTGGGAGCTGAAGGTTGAGGAGCGAACACCCGATACGCCCTAGGCCTTAGGCGCTTTGGCTTTACTCTGGAGGGAGATCCAGACATTTCAGTCCTGTCCTCTCTGCAAATGACTTGAGGGTCTTCTCTTTGGCTTTCGCCCTCTGAAGCGTTCTAATCAAGTCGTCTAAGTCACGCTCATCCAAAGCCACGAAGAATTCCTGAGTGTCGTTCTCCGTCACAAATGCGATACGCAAGTTGTGAATCAATACAGCCGATAAGGGCGGAGCGGCCGGATCGTTTGCAAAGATGGGTCGCAGGTCGGTCATCACCCTCGCATCAGAATAGACGCGCTCTTGTTCTAGCTTTACCTCCGCTGCCTTTGCCGTAACACCGAGCGTGCGCTCGAGACTAAGGACTCTCTCTAAAAATGACGCAAAGCTCACCCAATCATTGTTGATCGGCGTGATCTTGGGCTCGATGCGCTTTGCCGCCGTGACGATGCCACTGGCAAACTCGCTGGGCTTCATGCCCTTCGAGACGGCAAACGTGTACATCCCCGCAAGAGTCATCAGAACTTCGTGGATCTCGTTAGTGGGAGCATGAAGCTCCCTGGAGACTTCTTCGGCCAAAGAGTGCATCAGATAGGCCGGGGTGGAACGAGCTAAAGCGGTAATGAAAGCCTCTCTGCGCTCCAGCGGCGTGGTTGCAAGTTTGGCGATTGCCTTTTCTTGTTCCTTCGGAATCGTCAATTCCATCTGACGCCTTGCCCCTATTGACCGTGACCTGTACCGGATGGGGGCCTATTGAGCTTCTGCGACAGGTATGCCCTGGGATTCCTTCAACGGCTGAAGTCTAGCCAATCCGAGACACGGTCGCAATAGAATCGTGTGCCGCGTGCTTGCAAGGACTTATCAGTCATGATGATGCACGTGGAATGGATAATTAAAGCCTTTGCTCGAGCCAAATGCTCGAGCTCGAGCAAATGGCTCGAGCACGCTAATGGAGCGGCGGAAATTCCTTATCGCTCTTAAACCAGAAAATGTAGCGAAACTCCCCACAGATCTCCAGATCCGCAGCGATTCGTGTCGTCAGCGCGGGAGGGGCCGGTACTCCAGAACCAGGGGCTTCCCCGCCCGCTCGAGGGTGATCCGCAAGCCCGACTGCTGGCGTAGCGCGGGATTATCGAACAGCGTCTTCAGGTCCTTGACGGCGTTGATCGACTGGCCGTTCACGTCCTTCACGATGTCTCCGGCCAGGAGCCCCCGCGTCGAGCCGATCGACCCGGCGCTCACCTTTTCGACTTTCAGCCCGCCCCCCGCGTGGGGAGAGAGCTGGATCTCCTTGTCGATGATCTGCTCGAAGTTCTGGTCCACCCACTCAATTTCGTCCGGGTCGAGCCCCCACACCTGCCGGTTGTCGGCCGAGGCGAGCAGCCGCGTGTTGTACGTCTCGACCACGTACGGGTGGCCCTTCCGATTGACGACGGGGGTCCCGGGCACCGTCTCCGCGTACACGTAGGCAGACCATCCCTTCTTGTCGGGCAGGGTGAAAAGGAAGGTGGAGCCGTACGCGATGACGGCATGGTCGGCATTGCTGACAAATACCAGGCCGTCCTGCGCGTCCAAGGCGTCGGCCAGCTCTCGGCTCAGGCTATCGCGCGAATTTACGTTGGACTTGCCTACCAGGAACTGGGTGCCGAGTTGCTTTCTAGGGACGTAACGGATCACGGCGAGCTTCGCCGGTTTGAAAGCGTCGCGCACCACTTCTTCCATGTCCGTGAAGTCGCGAGCCGTCCAGCGCTCCCGGACCTTCCTGACGCCCTCGCGGATCGGAGCGGAGTCCGCCTGGGCCTTGGCGATGGCCGCTTTCGCGGCAAGCTCCTTCCGGATGTCCTTCGCCAGGTCGCGCGCGGAAATTCGAACGTCGGGGTTCTCGTGATACAGGGCCTTGTCGAGCGAGGGGAGCGCCGGGCTGCCTATCTCGCGGAGGCGCCGCTCGGCCTTCAGGCGAAGGTCTTCGGCCGAAGCGCCCAGGTCCCCGATGAGCCGGTCGATCTCTTTCAACGTCTCGGGACCGGGCGGCTGCTCCTGAGGGATCGCGGCGGGCGTTCCGTTCGTCGCGGGCCGCGACAAGAGGGCTAGCCAAACCGCGATCGCGAGCGTCCCGGCCGCGGCCACGGGGAGCCACCGGTGCCGCGCGGGCGCCGGCCTCCGACGTTCCGCTCGCGCGAGCGAGCGTTCGATCTGCTCCGCGGGGACGCGAGGCACGCACCTTCTCAGCAGGCGCTCGACGTTGTGCTCGATGATCGGATCAGTCACGGGCTCCTCCCAGCAGCTTACGAAAGGCTTCCCTCGCCCGCGCCAGGCGGGACTCCACGGCCGTCTGAGATTCGCCGAGCGTTTCGGCCACGGCCCGGACCGAGAGCCCTTCCAGGTAGCGGAGCGTGAGGACGCGAGCGTAGTTCTCGTCCAGGGCCTCCAGCGCCTCGGCCACGCGGCGGCGCATTTCCGCCGTATCCAGGAGCTCTTCGGGAATCGGGGACCGATCGACCCTCGCCAGCGCGTCCCGAACGGCTTCCGCGTCGTGCCTCTGCGATCGTTCCCGGCGGCGCCAATAGTCGGCGACCTTGTGGCGGGCGATCGACAGGACCCACGTCTCGGGCTCCGACTGTCCCGCAAACGCCTGGCGGCCTTCCCAGGCGTGCAAGAGCGATTCCTGGACGATGTCCTCGACGTCCGTGGGCCCGGCGTCCGTCTGCGAGTAGACGAACCGGAAGACGCGAGGGTACAGGCTCCGGTAGAAGTCGCTGAACTTCGCCGCCGCGACCATGTCCAGCATTCTATCCGTTGGTCGTCCCGTGGCCGCCGCGCCGTCGGGAAAAATGGCCCCTACTCCGGAAGTCCGGCCAGCGACCGCACTACCGCCTCCAGTCCGCCGACCACGCGGGCGGTGCACTCGTAGTGGACCTTGTCCGGCGTGTCCTCGGGGGTGTGGTAGTGCCGGTAGCGAAAGGGCGCCGTGTCCGTAACCATGACGCCCTCGTAGCCGTGCTGCCAGAAGGACCACTGGTCGGACCAGCCTACGCCGGTAATCCAGCCCGGGAGCGACGCCCCCTCGGAGGGGAAAGAAGCTTTTTCGCGGAACGACCGGACCACCCGGCGGACGAGCCCTCGCGAACTCCGGTTCGCCACGAACGCGATGAAGTTCCCGCGCGAAGGATAGAAGAAGCTCACCGGGGGCGGGTAGGACTGGCTCCCGTCCTCGTCCGAGTAGCAGCCGACCGTCTCCAGGCTGAGCATGGCCACGACCTTCTCGCCCCGTTCGCGGCAGCGCCTGGCATAGACAAAGCTCCCCATGTCCGGAGTCTGGAAGTGCGGCGGCTCCTCGTTGGTGAAGGCCACGAAGCGCAGCGTGCGCGCAGGCTTCGCCCCGCGGAAGGCCGCGGCCAGGGCCAGGAGCGCGGCCGTGCCCGTGCCGTTGTCGTTGGCGCCCGGGCAGCCTACGACCGAGTCGTAATGCGCCCCGAGAACGACGATCTCTTCCGGCCGCCCGCCCCCGGGGAGTTCCAGTTCGAGGTTGTGAAACGGCTTCGGGCCCACTCGGTACGTCTGTCGCGTCGCCCCTCCCAGCCGCGCCTCCACGTAGTCCGCCGCGTGCTCGAGGGCCGCGTGCCGCAGGAAATTCCGTTCGCCCATGACGTCCGCCAGCTCTTCCACGTCCCGCCGCAAGTCGGGGGCCAGAGCCTGTTCGGCAGGGGTAAGCGGAGGCAAAGGTCCCCGAAAGGAACGTCCCGGCATCCCGATCATCGCATTGCGAATCGCGGATTTCGGATTGCGGATTGGGGATCCTCCCCTTCCCCCCCGGGGGGACAGGAGGGGGGACCTTCAATCCGCAATCCGAAATCCGCAATCCGAAGTTGGGGGGTCATGGGTTCTCCAGGAGTTGGAGGCGGATCGTCGTCGTGGCTTCGGTGACGGTGGTCAGCCAAACGTCCTTCTTGTCCTCCTCGTCCCGGCGCAGTTCGTTCTTGCGGGTGGACGTCGAAACCGCCGTCGAGCTGCGGACGAACCGGCCCTCGGCGGGGTCGAAGAACCCCACGGCCCGCCCGCGGAGGAGGGCGGCATCCGACGGCTTTCGCGCGGTGAATTCGAACTCCGACTCGATGCGGAGACACTCGTAGCGCCCCACCTTGAACCGGCCGGCGACGCTCGTTCGTGCCGACCCGTCGGAGAAAATCTTCTCGCCCGGGCCGAGGCGCAGGATGGCCTCGAAGAAGAGGCGCATGTCCGCCTGCCCCCGTTGCTTCTTGATGTCGTAGGCGCCGTCTTCCTTGAGAATCGCCTCCGCGAGCGACGTGACGTCCGGGTCCTTCGGGCTTTTCGGCACCGGGAGATCGTTCACGACCTGCTCTTCGGTTTCGATGCGGAGGTAGGCGAACGCCGAACGGTCCCGGCCGGCCACAAACTCGAACGTGCCGCGGTTGCGCTGCCTCAGGACTCGAACGTTGGACGTTTCGCCCACGCGATAGTCGCTCCGCTGGTTGAGGACCTGGGCGTAGTCGTACGCGTAGCGGCGGCCGGGCTTGAAATTCCAGGCGGGCGTCACGGGTCCGGCGGCCGGAAGGATCGTGAACTCTTCGGGTTCCGCTTCCGACCATTCGGGGAACTTGAGATCGGCGAGGGGCGGAAGGGCGGGCTCGGCCGGGGAGGGCGGCGGGGCCGGCGGGGGAGGGGGCCCCTTCCCGCAGGCCTGCAGCGAGACGATCAGGATGATGCTAAGGATCTCCCAGTGAATTCGTGAAGACGTATTCACCGCAGAGCTCGCAGAGAACGCAGAGGAGAGGCCTCCTCTCTGCGGTCTCTGCGCGCTCGGCGGTGAAGTGGGTCTTTGCTTTTTCACTTGTCCCTGCTCAGCGACCCGGCCGTGCCGCATTCATCGCGCTCCTCATCTCGCGGACCGCCTCCTCGATCCCCACGAAGATCGCGCGAGAGACGATCGAAAAGCCGATGTTCAGCTCTTCGATCTCCGGGATGGCCGCCACCGGGCCGACATTCTGCAGGTCGAGCCCGTGTCCGGCCGCGACGTCCAGGCCGGCCGCGCGGGCGGCGCGCGCCGCCTCGGCGAGCTTCTCGAGCTCCGGCCCGCCCGGGGCGTGCGCGTAGGCGCCCGTATGGAACTCCACGATCGTCGCGCCCGTCTCGCGCGCCGCCGAGACCTGATCCGCCTCGGGACCGATGAAGAGGCTGACCTCGATCCTGGCCCTGCGGAAACGCTCCACCGCGCGGCGGACGTCGTCCTCCCGGGCGCGGACGTCGAGGCCTCCCTCGGTCGTGAGTTCCTGCCGCCGCTCGGGGACGAGCGTCACCTGGTCCGGCTTGACCCGGAGCGCGGCTTCGACCACGTCGGAAGCCAGGCCCATCTCGAGGTTGAGCCGGGTGCGGATCCGTTTCCGTAACCTCTCGACGTCGTCGTCCTGGATGTGCCGCCGGTCCTCGCGCAAGTGGCAGACGATCGAGTCGGCGCCCGCCTTTTCGCACGCCAGTGCCGCCTCGACGGGGTCCGGGAATGA
>Ga0187892_10002974_pt1 | contig 32104 bp, 28 predicted proteins | sample MA1701073metaG_FD_139345 | JGI IMG/M metagenome (GOLD analysis project Ga0187892, IMG submission 139345) | Bio-ooze microbial communities from a basaltic lava cave in the Kipuka Kanohina Cave System on the Island of Hawaii, USA - MA170107-3 metaG ...
AGAGGCCCCGCCGAGCAGCCTGGAGCACACCACCCGCCACCTAACGCTGGAGGCGCAGGGTGCCCTCATCGTCGGTCACAGGGTCAAGCGTAAACGAGATCAAGCCGCTGCAACGAGACTTCCAGCGGCCTCAGCGGCCGGCCGCCGGTCGCCCTGGACCATTCAGGCCCACCGCGGGACGATCGACCCGCTGGCCGCCTCTCTCCAGTGGTTGGGGACGCCTCTGGCAGTGCCGGCCATCCGGCGGGAGCCGAACGGGCCCGTGAGGCCCATCGCCGATCGAGCGCGAGCGACCGGCTGTAACGCCGTGCCGGCCCCGGGACGTCGGCGCGACGTCCCCTCCGGCGAGGGTGACCGATCGCAGGCAAGAGGGGCTTGTCATCCTCGAGCCGAGGACGACGCGCCCGGGCTCCACGTCATCCCCATCGCCATCACCGTCGCCGTCGCCGTCGCCGGCCACGCCCGCTCGCCCCGGCCTTCGGCCGACTGCAGCGCCAGCGCGTTGAACGCTGACCCGGCCAGGGGATCCCGCCACGCTGGCATTGCTGGCAAGGAGGTCAGGTGGCCGCCATCAGGATCTGGACGACCAGGTGCGGGAGCGACTACGCCTCCGGGCCGCTGCCAACGGGCGGTCGATGGAGGCCGAAGCCCGCGCCAGGCACCACCCCGCTCGACCAGGTCGACCCGGAGGTACACGGACGGCCGTCCGCGGTTCCCGCATCGTCGTACCGTAGAAGGTGGGGGAAGGGGGCCGATGGGCGTCGAGGCCGGCAGGACGGTCGCCGTGGTGGGGGCGACCGGGCTTCAGGGGTCGGCCGTCGTGGGGGCGTTGCTGCGGGACGGGTGGCGGGTCCGGGCCCTGACCCGCGAACCGCACGGCAAGAAGGCACAGGCCCTCGCCGGCCGGGGGGCCGAGGTGGTCAAGGCCGACTCGGCCGACCCGGCATCCCTCGATCAGGCCTTCGCCGGCGTACACGGTGTGTACAACGTCCAGAACCACCACATCAGCGGCTACGACGGTGAGGTCACGCAAGGCAAGAACGTGGCCGAGGCAGCCGGCCGGGCCGGCAGGAGTGCCATGCGGTGTGGAAGGGGGTCACCGGCCGGGCGCCGTGGCGGTTCCCGATGGCGACATGGGTGTTCGAACGCTTCAGCGGGACCGACGAGACCACGATGTGGCGGTGGCTGCGGACCAATCACATCGACTTGGACACCGCTCCCACGCGTGCCGTCCATCCTGAGGCGCTCACCGTCCGAGGCTGGCTCGCCGGTCGTCGGGCCCGCTGAACCCGGTAGCGGCGCCACATCGTCACACCAGCTCCCGCAGCAGTTCCCGTAGGTGGCGTGCCCCCTCTTCCACGCCCTCGTCGTCGTCACGGCGGTCGGCGGCGGTGACCGCGGCCGCACCGACCCTGATCTCCTCCCACGCCGGTGGCTCGATGCCGAAAGGCGGGCCGGCGCGGAGGGCGACGGCGGTGAGGTGGGCCATGTGGGCGAGCAGGGCGACGTCCCAGGGCGCGTGCAGAAGCCGGTCGGCGGTGACGAACAGCTCGCCCAGCAGCGGCTCGTTCTCGCCGTCCTCGTCGGCGGGGCCGTCGTCCGGCCAGAGGGCGTTGCCGACCGTATCCTGTGCCAGGTCGTCGAGGAAGGCCTCGACCACCGCCTGGCCCTCCTCCCGGACGACGAGAACAGGGCCGGGATCCCAGTGGAACGGGACGTCGTGGAGGGCCAGCGCGATCGCCAGGCGCTCGGACGGCGTCCAGTCGTCGAGGCGGTAGAGGATCGCTTCGTCGGCGCTGAACCGGTACTGCGCGGGAAGGCCGTCGTCGGGGCTCAACCCGCAGTCGGGGCACCTGCCCACAGCCCCGCTCTCCGGCATGCGGAACGGGTGCTGGCTGATGTCGGCCCCGCAGTGGCGGCAGACCGTCACGGTCATCGCCGCTCCTCCCGACGCGGGGGCCGGCGCCGCCGCAAGGGCGTCCACCGGCGGTTCAACTGGCTGAGCCGAGCCACCGTGCGGTAGTGCCGGTCGGCGGCTCGGTCGATCTCGTCGGCCCGGGCCCGTGCTGCGGTCATGGTCCGCATCGTCACGGCCCGTGGGAACGAAGGACACCCCGAATCGCCCCGAAGCTCAGCGCCGGTGACCCTCGGTCTCGGCCGCGACGGCGTCGTTCAGGGACGGGGGGTGGGGGACGGCCGGCAGCCGTGACCGGGCCGCGCTCACCAGCCGTTCGGAGAGAGGAGGCGGCGGCGCGCCGATGGCCAGGCGGGCGGCGGCGGCGGTGGCCAACAACGAGGCACCCCGCCGCACCTCGCCCGCCCTTGCCAGCAGGATGCCGAGGCGCTCCACCGCCTCCGTCGTCGCCGGCACGTCGCCGAGCTGGTGGCGGAGGCCGAGCAGGCGGCGCTGCAGCTCGACGGCTCGCGCCGGTTCGCCGCAGGCCGACGCCAGCAACGCCTCGGCCCGCAGCCGGGCGGCGTGGGTTTCCCGGGTCCCCGTGGCCCGGGTGGCCTCCTCGGTGTCGAGCCAGCGGCGGGCCTCGGCCCGGTCGCCGGTGGCCAGCGCCGCCTCCGCCAGCCCGACCACGGCCAGGCTGGCGGCGGTCGGGTCCTCGAGGTCGCGGGCCCGGGTGCGGGCGGCGGCGAAGTGCCCGGCGGCGGCCTGCTGGTCTCCGGCGAGGTGGGCCGTCTCGCCCAGGCGCAGCAGGGTGAGGACCGTGCCGGCGCCGTAGCCCAGCCGTGTGGAGGTTTCCAGGGCCAGGTCGAGGAGCGTGCGGGCCTCGTCGAACCGGCCCTGCCAGCCCCGCAGGACGGCCAGGCGCAAGCGCGACCACACCAGTCCCCACGCGTCGTCCCGGCGGTGGTCCAGGGACTCGCGGTAGTGGGCGTCGGCCTCCTCGAAGCGGCCGGCCAGAACCTCGAGGTTGGCCACGTTGGTGAGGAGGAACCCGCTGCCCCAGTCGTCGGACAGCTCGCGGCTGATGGCCAGGCCCTCGTCCTGAAGCCGCCGGGCCTCGTCGAAGTTGTCCTGCGCGGTGGCCACCTTGCCCAGCGTGCGGAGGGCGGACGCCTGGCCGCGGCGGTAGCCCAGGGTGACGGCGAGCTCCAGCGCCTCGCCGGCCAGGCGGGCGGCGGCCTCGATGTCGTTGTCGAACAGGGCCAGGTGGCCGGCCACGGCCAGGGCCTTGGCCCGCAGCGTCGTGGCCGGCGGTCCGGCGCCCGCGAGGGTGCGGTCGAGGTGCTGGCGGCCCTCGGTCAGGAAGCCCCGCACCAGCCAGAAGTGGCCCAGGGCGCAGGCCATCCGGAGGGGCTGCGGGCCGGCGCCGGCCCGGTGGTCGAGGGCGGCGCGCAGGTTGTCGTGGTCGAGCTCCAGGGTGTCCAGCCACGCGACCTGGTCGGTGCCCGTCAGCCCGCCTTCGGCCTCCTCGGCCAGGGCCAGGTACCACTCCTGGTGGCGCGTGCAGCCGGTCTCCCGCTCCCCCGCCTCGGCCAGGCGCTCGGCACCGTAGGCTCGCATGGTCTCCAGCAGCCGGTACCGGGTCGTGCCCGCGTGCTGATCCGTCTCCACCAGCGACTTGTCGACGAGGGCGCCCAGCACGTCAACGATCTCGAAGCGCTCGAGGCCGTCGCCCGGGCAGACCTGCTGGGCGGCGGCCAGTTCGAAGCCGCCCACGAACACGGAGAGGCGGCGGAGCAGCGTCCGCTGGGCGGCGGACAGGTCGTCGTGGCTCCAGTCGACCGTGGCCCGCATGGTCTGATGGCGGGTGGGGCCGGTGCGGTCGGCCGAGGCGAGGTCCAGGCGGTCGTCGAGCAGGTCGAGGATCTGGCGGGGCGACAGCATGCGGGTGCGGGCGGCGGCCAGCTCCAAGGCCAGGGCCAGGCCCTCGACCCGCCGGCAGATCTCGGCCACGGCCCGGAGGTCGTCGCCGTCGAAGCGCCGGTCGGGCCGGCGGTGGGCGGCCCGGTCGAGGAACAGCTCGACCGACTCGTAGGCGGCGATCTCGCCGTCGGCGAGGGGGGTGCCCGCCGGGGGCACGGCCAGGGGGCGGAGGCGGTGCTCCTCCTCGCCCGCCACCCCGAGCCGCTCCCGGCTGGTGCACAGGATGCGCAGGTTGGGGCAGGCCCCGAGAAGGGCGTCGACCAGCTCGGCACAGGGCTGCACGAGCCGGTCGCAGTTGTCGAGGACGAGCAGGACGTGGCGGTGGCGGAGGTGGTCGGTCAGGCGCTCGAGGACAGGGCGGCGGCGGCCGCCCGCGCTGGCCGCCGCGTAGGTGCCCGTGCCGCCTTCCCGGACGCCCAGCACGCTGGAGACGGTGCGGGCGACCTGGGGGGCGCTGGTGGAGGCGAGGTCGACCAGCCACACGCCGTCGGCGAAGTCCTCGATCAGCTCCGCCGCCAGCTGGAGGGCGAGGCGCGTCTTGCCCGAGCCGCCGATGCCGGTCAGCGTGCACAGCCGGTTGGCGCGCAGGGCGGTCCGTAGCTGATCGCGCTGCTCGACGCGTCCGATGAAGGTGGTCAGCTGGAGGCGGAGGTTGTGCGGGTAGGGATCCAGGGATCGCAGGGGCGGGAACGGGCCGGGGTGGGCCGGGTGGCGCAGCTCGTAGAAGCGGTGGGAGCCCGAGAGGTCGCGTAGGCGGGCCTCGCCCAGGTCGACGAGGGACAGGCCCTCGGGCAGCAAGGCGCCCAATCCTTCGGCGGCCGCCTCGGAGACGATGACCTGGCCGGGATGGGCGGCGGCCGCCATCCGCCCCACGTGGTTGACGGCCAGGCCGGCGTAGCCCGACGCGGTGACGGCGGCGGTGCCGGTGTGGACGGCGAGGCTCGCCGCCTGGCTCGCTGCCACCGCAGCGGCCGCCACCACCGCATCGAGCGGACCCTGGAACACGGCCAGCGTGGCGCCGACGGGGATGCCGCCGTGGCCAAGGGCCCCGTCCCGCAGGTCGGCGGCAGTGGCTCCGTGGGCGGAAAGGAAGGTCACCGTGCCCGAGGGGAGCCGGTCGGTCGGCGGGCGGGGCGGCGGCCCGCCGGGGCGGACGGTCCGGCGGGCGGCCTGAGTCGCCTTGTCCACTCGCCAGGCGTCGACCAGCTCGTCCTCGGTGACGGTCACCTCGGGCCTGGCGCACAGGATCTCGGCCACCTGGCGGACGGTTTCGAGCCTGCCCGGGAGGATCACCCGGCCGGTACTCGAGTGGAGCGTCCGCCACGACGAGATGGTGTTCTCGTGGACGTCGGCGCGCCGGCGGCGGAGCTCGAGGTGGAGCGAGCGCGCGCTCAGGCCCGACTGCCGCAGGCACTCCTCGAACAGCCGGCGGAACTGCTCGCCGTCCTCCTCCGAGCGGAAGCCGCCGCTGCCCGGCACGTTCCCGAAGTTACCGCCGGGTGCGGCCCCGCGTCAGCGGGCGAACGTGATCGTCCGCGTGCCGTTGCGGCATTCGTAGGTGGCCGTGGGGAGGCCGCGCTCGTTCTCGCTGGTCCGGATGCACTCCCAGCCGTCGGCCTCCGCCCGGGGGGCGCCGTTGACAGGGCCGAGCGGACCGCCCACCTTGCGGATGAGGGCCTCGGCCTCGGCGCACGAGACGCCTGTGGCGACGATGCTGCTGGCCAGGTTGTCGCTGGCGGGGGCGAAGGGGATGTCGTTGCAGCGCAGGGCCGACGAAGGCGGGGGAGCGTCGACGGTGAGCACGCCGATCCGGCACACGAGACACTGGAAGTTGATGAAGTAGCGGCCGCCGATGAGGGCCATGCCGCCGATGTCGCTCTGGCGGCACACGCCTTCGGCGGGCACGGTGAACGAACCCGAGAGCCGCCCGTCGGCTGTGACCGTCACCGAGGCGTCGGTGTCGGCCACCAGGGCGCACGGCCCCTCGAGGACCGACAGCCACACGTTGCCCCGGGGAGTCTGCCAGGGGTCACCGGTGAAGCCGGTGCCCTCGATGCGGACCCGGGTCCCCACCGTGGCCCGCGCCGGGGTGACCCGCACCTGGGGGATCCCGTCCACGACGACCGGGTCCGGCGTGGTGGTGACCGACGGGCGGGGCGAGGTGGTGGGCGATGTCTCGGTCGAGGGCGACGTGGAGGTCGTCGCCGCCGGATCCGCCGCGGTGGTCGTGGTGGTCGACACCCGCTCAAGGGCGACGGCGCCGCCGTCCCCGTCGTCGGTGCAGGCGCCGAGGGCCAGCGCCAGCAGGATGCCGCCGAGCATGATGCCGGTGTGAGGGGTTGTCCGCCGCATGCCTCCCATGCTCCTGCCCAGGAGTAACCCGCGCATCTCGCTGGCGCAACAGGAAGGTTACGGCGCCGGTCAGTCCCCGCCGAACTCGAGCATCTCCGAGAGGAAGTTCTTCCGCTTCTTGCGGGGCGGCGGGTTGTCGCGGCGATGGTCCCTGTCGCGATCTCGGTCGTCGTCCCGGCCACGGGTGGCGGATGCCGGCAGCTCCCGCTCGGCCCGCTCCAGGATCTTGTCCAGCTCGCCCCGGTCGAGCCAGATGCCCCGGCAGCGGGGGCAGTAGTCGACCTCCACGCCGCTGCGCTCGGTCATCTGGAGGGTCTCGTTGTCGACAGGGCAGTTCATGCGAGCTCCAATCTGCTGCGGCGAGACCGGCCGGTGCCCGGTCACCGTCGCTAACCTCTCGCCCACTATGGTCGCCGACGCCGGGGGAAGTCGGTCGGGGGACCCGATCCACCGCGCCTTCGAGGGCCTGGTGGAGGAGGAGCCGTACCGCCCGCCGGCCCCGGCCCCTGCCGCCGCCCCACCCGCCGTCCCGCCCGCCCTGCCCGCCGTCCCGGAGAGCGATTCCGAGGAGCAACGGGCGCTGCTGGAGGCCACCGCCCGCCAGGCGGCCGAGGCGGTGGCCGCCGCCGGGCGCCTCGAGGGCAAGATCGACGCCATCGCCGCCCTGTTGGAGCGGCCGCCGCCCGACGGCGGTGGCCGCCTGGACGCCCTCCGCCAGGAGCTGCGCAGCGCCGTGGCCGCCATGGGCCAGCAGCTCCAGGCCGAGCTGGGCCGGCTGAGTCGCGGCCTGGCCCAGGAGACGGCGGAGATCAGAGGTGACCTGGAGGGACTGGCCGCCGAGCTGTACCGAGTGGCGGCCCCGGCCCCCGCGCAGGCCGCCGCAGCAGAGTCGACCAGCGTGCCGGCGGACGGTCTGGAGCGGCTGCGGGCCGAGGTCACGGCCCAACGCAAGCAGCTACGGGCCGAGCTGGAGGCGGCCATCGCCGGCCTCATCGACCCGAGGGGCGACACGTGGCGGGGCCTGCGGGGAAGCCTGGAGGTCCTCCTGGCCGGCAGCTCGGAGCGTCTGCGGGCCGAGGTGGCCCACGATCAGGACGAGTTCCGGGCCGAGCTGCGCTCGACGCTCACGACCCTCCTCGAACACCACTCCCAGATGCTGACCGACCGGCTGTCGGCCGTGAAGGGGACGGCCGTGCCCGAGTCGCCGCTCGGCTACTCCTTCGATGTGAAGTCGGCCGTGGCCTCGACCGTCGGGGCCCACGCACGCGCCCTCGAGGACCGTATCGACCGGCTGGAACGCGCCCTGGCCGACGCCATCGACGGCCAGCGCCAGGACGCAGCCAGCACCCGCATGGAGCTGCGTGCCGAGGTGCAGGCGGTGCTGGCGGCCGCCATGGGTCAGCAGGCGGCGGCATGGGACGCGGTGCGGGCCGAGCTGGAGGCGGTCCGCAGCGAGGCGGCGGAGGCCTCGGTTCCCGGGACCGTGGCACCGGTCCCCGCCGAGGTCCGGCCCGAGGTGCTCGACGAGTTGCGAGCAGCGGTGGTGGACGCCGTCCTCGCCACCCGCCACGAGCTCAAGGCCACCATCGAACGCCAGTCGGCCGTCTGGGACGACCTGCGCGAGGAGCTCGACCGGGAGCTTCGGGCCGTCCCAACCTCCGACCTGGCCGGGGAGCGGGAGGCGCTGGCGGCCGAGGTGCAGTCCACCCTGGCGGCGGCCACGGCCCGGCAGGCGGCGTCGTGGGAGGAGGGTCTCGGCAACACCGGCGAACGCCTCCGGGAGGAGCTGGAGCTGCATCGGCGGGAGCAGGCCGCCGCCCTGGACGTCCTGGCCACGCACCAGCTGACCCAGACCGAGGCCCTCATCCACGCCGCCGTGCGTACCGCGGTGGCCGACGCCACCGACGCCCAGGCTCGCGTGCTCGGTGAGCACTCCGCCCAGCTGGCCCTGGCGGCGGTGGCCACCGCCGACCAGGTGCTCGAGCAGCTGGCGGCCCTGCGGGCCGAGTCCTCGACGCTGGTGGAGAACGCCCTGGCCGCCGTCATCCGCCAGCAGGCCCAGGCGTGGGAGGCGCGGCGGGCGGAGCTGGAAGCGGGGCTGGCCGACACCAACGAGCGGGTCCAGAACGTCATCGCCGACGAGCGGGAGGCGCTGGAGCTGGTCCGCCAGGAGGTGGTGGCGGCCCGCCTGGACGACCCCCAGCGCGTGGCCCGGCTGGAGGTGGCGGTGGGCGACCTGGGACGGCGCATGGCCGAGCTGTCGGTGGCGTCGGTCGAGGCCACCAGCCGCCAGATCGAGGAGCTGCGCCAGGTCCAGAACGGGATCTACGAGAACTCGCGCCAGCTCTACGCGGTGCTGGCCGAGGAGGGGGAGCAGGCGGGGGCGGAGATGCGGGCCCTGCTCCGCCAGGCCCAGCGGGTGCTGGAGGACTCCCGCCAGGACGTGCGGGCCGAGATCGGCGATGCCGTGGTCCGCATGTCGACCGACCAGGAGCGGCGGTTCCAGGTGCAGGCCGGTGCCGTCGACGATGCCCTGTCCCGCAACGCGGGCGAGCACTCCCGCCACCTCGAACGCCAGACGGTGGCCCTGGAGGCGGTCCTCCACGCCTTCGGGCAGCGGCTGGCCGAGGACCGCCGGGCCTCCGACCTGGCCGCTACGGCGGCGGCGGCCGAGGTGCAGCAGCGTCTGGACGAGGTGGCGGCGGCCAGCGCCCGGGCCTCGGCCAGCGCCGAGGCGGCCTTGGCCGAGCTGCGGGCCGCCCAGGAACGGGCGGTGAGCCTCGACGATCTGCGCACCGCGGTCACGTTCATGCGGGAGGAGATGGCCCGGATGCAGCGCATGATCTCGGTCCGGGACCGCTACAGCCTGGCGCCGGTCGAGAAGGCGCCCCGGGCGGCGGCCAAGGCCGCCAACTCCGGCAAGGCCAAGGCGGCGGCCAAGAAGGCGCCCGCCCGCAAGCGCACGGCGTCGTGACCCGCCGCCGGCGCCGGAACGCCGGGGGAAGCCCGCAGTGTCCGTATACTCCTTGACCCGGTGAGGTCATCCGTCGAGCCGCTGGACGGCAACAGGGTCCGGGTCTCCATCGAGGTCGAAGAGGCGGAGTTCGACCGAGCCATGGATGCCGCGTTCCGCAAGATCGCCCGCGAGATCCGCGTGCCCGGGTTCCGGCCCGGCAAGGCGCCGCGCCGGCTCATCGAGGCCCGCCTGGGCCCGGGCGTGGCCCGCCAGGAGGCTCTCCGCGAGGCCCTGCCCGAGTACTACGACCAGGCCTGCGCCGAGAACGACATCACGCCCATCGCCCCACCCGAGATCGAGATCACCGCAGGTCAGGACGATGGCCCGGTGGCCTTCGACGCTGTCGTGGAGGTCATGCCGCAGGTGAGCGTGGCCGGCTACGAGGGGCTGCGGGTGGTGCTGCCGACCATCGAGGTGAGCGATGCCGACGTCCGGGCCCACGTCGACCGGCTGCGAGAGCAGTTCGGCGAGCTGCGGGCCGTCTCCCGCACCGCCCGCGACGGCGACCACGTGTCGATCGACCGCAAGGTCACCCGCCACCACGAGGTCCTGCTGGCCGCCGACGACGAGCTCTACGAGGTGGGCAAGGGCACGATCGTCCCCGAGTTCGACCAGGAGTTGCGGGGCAAGCGGGCGGGCGACATCCTCAAGTTCAACGCCACCACCCCCGACCACGGCGAGGTCACCTTCACCGTCCTGGTGAAGGAGGTGCAGGAGACCGTCCTGCCCGACGTCACCGACGACTGGGCCAGCGAGGCATCGGAGTTCGAGACGGTGGCCGAGCTGGAGGGCGACATCGGCCGGCGGCTCGAGACGGTCAAGAAGCTCCAGGCGGCGATGATGGTGCGGGACAAGGTGATCGAGGCCCTGGTCGAGCTGGTCGACGAGGAGATGCCCGAGCCCCTGGTGCGCTCCGAGCTGGAACGGCGGATCAACGACCTCCAGCACCGCCTGTCCCACCAGGACGTCACGTTCCAGCAGTACCTCCAGGCCATCGGCGGCACCGAGCAGGACGTCCTGCTGGGCCTGCAGGCCGAGGCCATCATCGCCCTCAAGGCCGACCTCGCCTTGCAGGCGGTGGCCGAGGTCGAGGCCATCGAGATCAGCGACGAGGAGCTGGAACAGGGGATCGCGGAGATGGCCGAGCGCCGGGGCGAGAAGGTCGACGCCCTGCGCAAGCGCCTTCAAAGCGGAGGGGAACTACCCGCGGTACGCTCGGGTCTGAGGAAGACCAAGGCCATGGAGTGGCTGGTCGAGCACACGGAGTACGTCGACGAGGACGGCCGGGTGATCGATCGCTCAGAACTGGAGCCCCGCCCGGCGGAGGCCGCTCCCGGCCAGGAAGATTCACCTGCCGCCGCCATCCCCGCCGAGGAGACTGTTCAATGAGGCCCTGTTGGAACGGAGGCTGACGATGAGCGCAGCGACCACGCCGATCATGAACTACCTCGTGCCCACGGTCATCGAGCAGACCAACCGGGGGGAGCGGGCGTTCGACATCTACTCCCGGCTGCTCAAGGAACGGATCATCTTCCTGGGCACGCCCATCGACGACGCGGTGGCCAACCTCACCATGGCCCAGCTCCTCCACCTCGAGTCGGAGGACGCCGACAAGGACATCTCCTTGTACATCAACTCCCCCGGTGGGGAGATCACCGGCCTGTTCGCCATCTACGACACGATGCAGTTCATCAAGCCCGACATCGCCACGTACTGCATGGGCCAGGCCGCCTCGGCCGCGGCCGTGCTGCTGGCGGCGGGCACCAAGGGCAAGCGCCACGCCCTGCCCCACGCCCGGATCCTCATCCACCAGCCTTATGGTGGGGCCGCCGGCCAGGCCGCCGACATCGAGATCCAGGCCAAGGAGATCACCCGGATGCGGGAGCTGCTCGAGCGGATCCTGGCCCACCACACCGGCCAGCCCATCGAGCGGGTCAACAAGGACACCGACCGCGACTTCATCATGAGCGCGGACGAGGCCAAGGAATACGGCATCATCGACGAGGTCATCCTCACCCGCGAGCTGGCGGACGTACCGCAAGCCGCCGGCGTGAGCTGAGAACGGGGCGGAGGGCTACCACGTGGCGAAGTTCGGGGACGGCGGCGATCTCCTGAAATGTTCGTTCTGCGGCAAGTCGCAGAAGCAGGTGAAGAAGCTCATCGCCGGTCCCGGCGTCTACATCTGCGACGAGTGCATCGATCTCTGCAACGAGATCATCGAGGAGGAGCTGTCGGAGACGTCGGAGCTGCGCTTCGACGACCTGCCCAAGCCCCGTGAGATCTACGAGTTCCTGAACGACTATGTGATCGGTCAGGACTACGCCAAGAAGATCCTGTCGGTCGCCGTCTACAACCACTACAAGCGGGTGCAGGTCGGGGCGTTGAGCGACCCCGACGTGGAGCTGGCCAAGTCCAACATCCTGCTGCTCGGGCCCACCGGCTGCGGCAAGACGCTGCTGGCCCAGACCCTGGCCCGGCTGCTCAACGTGCCCTTTGCCATCGCCGACGCCACCGCCCTCACCGAGGCCGGCTACGTGGGCGAGGACGTCGAGAACATCCTCCTCAAGCTCATCCAAGCCGCCGACTACGACGTCAAGAAGGCCGAGACGGGCATCATCTACATCGACGAGATCGACAAGATCGCCCGCAAGAGCGAGAACCCGTCGATCACCCGTGACGTCTCCGGCGAGGGCGTGCAGCAGGCACTGCTGAAGATCCTGGAGGGCACCACCGCCTCCGTGCCGCCCCAGGGCGGGCGCAAGCACCCCCACCAGGAATTCATCCAGATCGACACCACCAACATCCTGTTCATCTGCGGTGGTGCGTTCGCCGGCCTGGAGCGGATCATCGAGTCGCGGATCGGGCACAAGGGCGTCGGTTTCGGCGCCGAGCTGCGTCGCTCCACCGAGAAGGATCTCGGCGCCATTCTGGCCCAGGTGCTGCCCGAGGACCTGCTGAAGTTCGGGCTGATCCCCGAGTTCGTGGGCCGGCTGCCGGTCATCGGGGCCGTCTCCAACCTCGACAAGGACGCCCTCGTCCGCATCCTCATGGAGCCGAAGAACGCCCTGGTCAAGCAGTACCGGAAGTTCTTCGAGTTCGACGGGGTGGAGCTGGAGTTCACCGACGACGCCCTCGAGACGGTCGCCGAGCAGGCCCTGCTGCGGGGCACCGGGGCCCGCGGCCTGCGGGCCATCCTCGAAGAGGTCCTGCTCAACGTCATGTACGACCTGCCCAGCCGTTCCGATATCGGCAAGTGCGTGATCGACCGCTCGGTCGTCCTCAAGCGGGTCAATCCCACGTTGGTCCCCCGGGGCGACGCCGAGCGGGGCTCCTCCCCCCGTCCCCGCCGCGCCGCGTCGTAACCCTCGCCGCGGCGGGGTAAGACTGGTCCGGGCAATCAGTGCCCCTGACCGGTCGCGAGGAGGTCCGAATGGGCAAGGCCGTGAAATACGCCGTGATCGCCGGGACCGTCGGTGGTGTCGTCGTCGTGGTGAAGTCGATGCGCAGCCCCGACGAGGCAGGGTCGGGTGGGGTGGCCAAGAAGGCGGCCACCACCGCAGCGGGCGCCGCCGTGGTCGGCGGCCTGACCGGGCTGGTGCTCGACCGCCGCACCGCCCGCAAGTTGGCCCGCAAGCACCGCAAGCTGGCAGCGGCGGTCGCCGCCGGCAGCATCGTCGAGGCGGCCCGCAGCGCCGGGCCCAAGCTGGGCCGCAAGGCCCGCAAGGCGGCCCGCAAGACCCACAAGGCCACGCTCAAGGCGGCCACCAAGGCCACGGCCAAGGCGGCCAGGGCGGCGGCCAAGGCCAAGCCGGCGGCCGAGCTGGCCCGGGAGCGGGCCATCTGGCTCACCGACGCGGCCGGCACCCAGGTCGAGCACGCCGCCGGGCTGGCCCGGGGCAAGGCCCGCCGGGCCGTCGACGTGGCCCAGGCCCGCCTGGCCTCGTAGCTCTCATCGAACTGGTCACCGTTCGGGGGCCTCCAGCCCCTCGAACGGTGACCAGAATGGCGGGGTGGACCTCCCCGCCGCCCTCGACTGGCTCGCCGGTCACATCAACCTCGAGGCCCGGCCCTCCGCCCGCGCCGGCGACCTCCGCCTGGAGAACATCCGCCGCCTCCTCGACCTCATGGGCGATCCCCACCGGGCCTATCCGGTCGTCCACATCACCGGCACCAACGGCAAGGGGTCGACGGCCCGCATCACCACCGCCCTCCTGGCCGCCGCCGGCCTCTCGGTCGGCACGTACACCAGCCCCCACCTCGAGCGGGTCAACGAGCGGATCGCGTGGGCCGGCCTCCGTGGACTGAACGCTGTGGCAGAGCCCATTCCCGACGACGCCCTGGCCGAGGCGCTGTCGGCGGTGGCCCAGCTCGAGGTCCTCCTCGACGAGCGCCTCACCCACTTCGAGATCCTCACCGCCGCCGCCCTGCGCTGGTTCGCCGACGTGGCCGTCGACGCCGCGGTCGTCGAGGTCGGCCTAGGCGGCCTGCACGACGCCACCAACGTGGTCGACGGCCAAGTGGCGGTGGTGACCAACGTCAGCCTCGACCACGCCGACACCATCGGGCCCGGTCTGGCCGACATAGCCGCCACCAAGGCCGGCATCGTGAAACCCGGTGCCACGCTGATCCTGGGCGAGACCGACCCCGCCCTGGCCGCCATCTTCCGCCGTGCCCCGGCGGAGGCGGTCTGGGCCCGAGGGAGCGACTTCGGCTGTGCCTCGAACAAGCTGGCCATCGGGGGTCGGGCCCTCGACCTGTTCACACCCGGAGCCGGGTACCGCAGCCTCTTCCTCCCCGCTCACGGGCCCTTCCAGGGCGACAACGCGGCCGCCGCCCTGGCTGCCGCCCACGCCTTCTTCGGCAAGCCGATGGACCCCGACGTGGTCGACGCCGGGATGTATCGCGTGCGCATCCCCGGCCGGCTGGAGGTAGTGGGCCACGGTCCCCTGTGCGTGCTGGACGGGGCCCACAACCCGGCAGGGGCCCGGGCCGCCGCCGCCGCCGTGAACGAGGCCTTCGGCACCGTCCAGGGCCGGGTGCTGGTCGTGGGGATGCTGCGGGGACGGGACCCGGTCGAGATGCTGGAGGCTCTCAACGTCCGGTCCGCCCGGCTCGTCGTGGCCTGCCCGCCCCCGTCGCCTCGCGCCCTGCCCTCCACCGACGTGGTGGCCGCCGCCGTGCGCCTGGGAGTGGACGCCCGGGCCTGCGACACCGTGGAGGAGGCGGTCGACCTGGGCCTGGCCGACGCCACCACCGACGAACTGGTGCTCATCACCGGCTCGCTCTACGTCGTGGGGGCGGCTCGGGCCTGGCTGGTTCCGTCCCGCTGACCCCCGCTTGAACCCACGTCCTCTGGCACCATACCTCCGTGGGCTTCGGGGCGGTGTCGGTGGCCTGGGCCATCGTCGTGTCCGCGTGCCTGGGGATGCTGCTGTACGGAAACGGTCAACATGGCTGCCGCAGAGCCGGGCGGGCCCGTTCCTCGCACGGCCAGTAGCAAGGAAACGATCACTCCCGAGTCGACGGAAACGACCGAGAAGTGTCGCGGGTATCGAGGTGGCGCAAGCCGCGCTGCTCCTGGTTCCGGGACTCCTGTTCTTCGCACCGGCATTGAGTGCTCTCGACATCGCCGGCAAAACCTGGTGAACCAGCGCGTCAACGTCTTCGTGGCAGGCCTGGGGATGCAAGCCCGGCAGGGGACGCAAGAGCTCCGGGACGGGATCGTCGTGGACTTGGACAAGGTTCTGGGCACGTCGCCCTAACCCCGTCCGCAGACATGCACTCATCATGTGGACAACATCGTATTGACGGCGTCGGCTGCGACTGTCGTAGCCGGACTGGGGCCCACGCTGAAGCCATTGGTGGCCAAGTTCCTGCGACAGGACGTACTGAAGTACGTCGAGACGCATGACCCGGTTCGGATCGGAGCACTTCAGGGGGACTACTGGGTGGTCAGGCCGAAGGACGACCCTGACCAGCCGATCTTCGTGATCACTCGCCTTCCCGGAACCCAGGCAGAATCGGAGAAACTCGTCGTAGTGTCGGCGGTCGTCCCTGGTGAGTCGGCCGAAGGAATCGATGTCTCCAAGTCGGACCCCGTCGACATCGCCGTGGGGGTCGAAGTCCTCAGATCTGTCGAGCCTGCAAGCTGACCCCGCCTCCCGGAGCAGGCACGGGCGTGGTTGGCGACCCGAGTAGCTTCCGAAGCATGGACCGCACCCTCGTCATCTGCAAGCCCGACGCCGTCGAACGGGGCCTGGCCGGCGAGATCCTCCGCCGGCTGGAGGCCAAGGGGCTGCGGCTGGTGGCGGCCGAGATGCGCACCATCGACACCGAGACGGCGGGGCGGCACTACGCCGAGCACGAGGGCAAGCCGTTCTACGACGACCTGGTTTCCTTCATCACCCGCAACCCGGCCCTGCTGATGGTCGTGGAGGGCCCCGGGGACACCTACGCGGTGGTCCGCACCCTCATGGGTGCCACCAACCCCACGTCGGCCGCACCCGGCACGATCCGGGGCGACCTGGCCGTCGAGATGACCGAGAACCTGGTCCACGGAAGCGATTCGCCCCAATCGGCGGCTCGCGAGATCGGCATCTTCTTCCCCGGACTCGAATAGCCCTCAACCAGGGGTTGAGTCTCTCCGCCGTTGCGCCTAGCCTCTGACCCAGCCCGACTGGCGCGGAGGCCCTCGGCCCACATCTCATGGCCACAATCCGATGACGGACAACTTCTTCTCCGCCTTCCTCGGCCGCGACATGGCGGTCGACCTGGGCACGGCCAACACGCTGGTCTACGTGCGGGGGCGGGGGATCGTCCTCAACGAGCCGTCGGTGGTCGCCGTCAACGTGCGCGACGGGCGCCCGCTGGCCGTCGGCCTCGAGGCCAAGCGGATGATCGGGCGCACGCCCAACCACATCCAGGCCGTCCGCCCCCTGAAGGACGGGGTGATCAACAACTTCGAGATCACCGAGAAGATGCTCCGCTACTTCATCCAGCGGGTGCACCAGCGGCGGTGGGCCAAGCCCCGGATGGTGATCTGCGTCCCCTCGGGCGTGACGGGGGTGGAGAAGCGGGCCGTCCAGGAGGCGGCCGAGTACGCCGGCGCCCGCAAGACGCCGTTCATCATCGAGGAACCCATGGCTGCCGCCATCGGGGCCGGGCTGCCCGTCCACGAGCCCACCGGCAACATGGTGGTCGACATCGGGGGCGGCACCACCGAGGTAGCGGTCATCTCCCTGGGCGGCATCGTCACGTCCAAGTCGGAGCGCATCGGCGGCGACGAGCTCGACGAGGCCGTCATCCAGTACGTCAAGAAGGAGTACAGCCTGGCCCTGGGGGAGCGGACGGCCGAGGAGATCAAGATGGCCCTCGGCTCCGCCTACCCCCTCGAGCGGGAGGTCTACGCCGAGATCCGGGGCCGCGACCTCGTGACCGGGCTCCCCAAGACGATCGTGATCTCCACCGAAGAGGTACGAAAGGCACTGGAAGAGCCGGTCGCCTCCATCGTGGACGCGGTGAAGGTGACCCTCGACAAGACCCCGCCCGAGCTGGCCGCCGACATCATGGAGAAAGGGATCGTCCTCACCGGCGGCGGGGCGTTGCTCACGGGCCTCGACGTGCGCCTCTCGGTGGAGACCGGCATGCCTATCGTGGTGGCCAAGAACCCGCTCCACTCCGTGGCCATCGGGTCGGGACAGTGCCTCGAGGAGTTCAATGTCCTTCGTCAGGTGTTGGCGAACTCTGGAGAACGGTAGGTTCGCCGACCCTGTCATCCGCTCCGCGTCACCGCCACACGCCGTTGTGGTCGTGCCGCGGTAGCGCGCCGTGGCCGTCTACCGGCGCTCCCGGCGTCACCGCTTCCTCCTCCTGCTGCTCGTCCTGACCTCGATCACCGCCATCACCCTTGACTACCGCGACGGGGGCACGGGTACGCTCGAGTCGCTGCGCCAGGGCGCCCGTGACGCCCTGGCCCCCCTGCAGAACGTGGCCTCCGACGCCTTCGAGCCCGTCGGCAACTTCTTCGGGGGCGTCACCCGTTACCGGTCCCTCCAGCGGGAGAACGCCCGGCTGCGGGCCGAGCTGGAGGACGCCCGCGGAGCCTCGCTGGCCGAGGAGGGGGCGGAACGGGAGCGCCAGGCCCTGCTCGACCTCATGCGCCTCGACTTCGCCTCCACCATCCCGGCGGTGGCGGCTCGGGTCGTCTCCACATCCCCGTCCAACTTCCAGCACACGGTGGTGGTCGACCGGGGGTCGGACAAGGGCGTGGCCGTGGGGATGCCGGTCGTGACCGGGGCGGGCCTCGTGGGCCGGGTGCTGGAGGTGTCGGAGACCCGGGCCACCGTCCGGCTGCTGACCGACCGGTCGTCGAGCGTGGGGGTGCGGCTGACGGGGTCGGGTGAGGTAGGGATCGCGTCGGGGAGGGGGGCCCGGGAGCCGCTCGAGGTCGAGTTCGTGGCCGCCGGTACCAAGGTGGCGGAAGGCGAGGCGGTTGTCACCAGCGGCGTGGACGGGAGCGCCTATCCTCCCGAGGTGCCCGTCGGCACCGTCAAGTCGTTCTCCACCCCTCCCGGGGCAATCTCCCAGGAGATCGTCCTGGAGCCGGCCGTCGACCTGGGCCGCCTCGAGTTCGTGAAGATCCTGATCTGGGGCCGGCCCGGGCGCTGATGATCACCGACATCCGCTTCCGGCTGCCCGTCGCCCTCCTGCTCTGCCTGCTGGTGCACACCACCCTTCTGCCCGAGATCCGCATCGCCGGCGTCATGCCCGACGTCATGCTGCTGGCCGCCATCGCCGCCGGCCTGGAGGCGGGGCCGAGCTACGGGGCGGTCATGGGCTTCGCCTCGGGCATCCTCTCCGACCTCCTGCTTCCCACCCCGCTGGGCCTCTCGGCCCTGGTGTTCACCCTCGTCGGCTACACGGTGGGGCTGGCCAAGGCCGGCCTTTTGCGGGACTCGCCTGTCTTCCCGGTGGCGGTGGCGTTCGTGGCCAGTTCGGCCGGGCTGGGCCTGTTCGCCCTCACCGGCAGCATGATCGGCGAGACCGGCCTGGTGAACGCCCACCTGGCTACCGTCATGCTGGTGGTGGGGATCACCAACGGCATCCTGGTCAAGCCCGTGCTGCGGCTGCTGCGGTGGTCGCTGGCCGGCCGCCCGCCCGAACGGGCCTACGCCGAATGACCACCCGCTCGCTGTGGGGCGACGCCCGGCCTGCGTGGTCCGAACGCCGCGGCCGGGAGCGGCGGGACTCCACCAAGCTGCGCATGGCCATCCTGGGCGTTGTCGTGCTGTCGCTGTTCGCCACCATGCTGGCCCGTCTCTGGTACCTCCAAGTGCTGGCCGCCCCCGACCTCAGGGTCGAGGCCACCACCAACAGCGTCCGCCTCGTCTATACCGAGGCGCCCCGGGGCAAGATCCTCGACCGCAACGGCGACATCCTGGTCGACAACCGGAGCGTCCCCACCGTCGTGGTGGAGAGGGAGGCGGCCCGCGAGCACCCCGACCTCATTCCCCGCCTGGCCGCCCTCCTCGGCAAGCCCCGTATCGACCTGGAGCGCAGGCTGCAGGACGAGCGGTTCAGCCAGTTCAAGCCGGTCCCGGTGGTGGACGACGTCCCCAAGGAGAAGGTCGTCTTCCTCCGAGAGAACCAGGCCGCTTTCCCGGGTGTGGACGTGGTCCAGATCGCCCAGCGGGACTACTCCCACGGCACCCTGGCCGCCCACCTCCTCGGCTACGTCGGCGAGATCAACGACGAGGAGCTCGAGCCCCGCCGCACGCAGGGGTATCGCGGTGGCGACACCATCGGGAAGTCGGGGGTGGAGCTGGCCTACGAGGGTGCGCTGCGGGGCGAAGCGCAGGTCGAGAAGCTCCAGGTCGACTCCCAGGGCCGAGTGCTGCGCTCGCTCGGCATTCAGCCTGCCGTTCCCGGCCACGACGTGCAGCTCACCATCGACATCAAGACCCAGGCCCTGGCCGAGGAGTCGCTCAAGCAGGGCCTGGACACGGCCCGGGAGACGTGGGACCCCGAGCAGCTGAAGCGCTACCTCGCCCCGGCCGGCTCGGTGGTGGTGGAGGACCCGCGCGACGGGTCGATTCTGGCCATGGCGTCGTTCCCCACCTACGACCCCAAGGAGTTCGTCAACGGGATCAGCACCGAGCGCTTCCGCCAGCTCAACGATCCCGCCGGGTACTACCCCCTCAACAACCGGGTCCTACAGGGCCTCTACGCCCCCGGGTCGACGTTCAAGCTGGTGACTGCCATCGCCGGCCTCAGCCGGGAGGCGGTGGCCCCCAACACCACGATCAACGACACCGGCAGCCTGGTCGTCGGCGACCGGGTCTTCCGCAACGCCTTCAGCACTCCCCATGGGTCGGTCAACCTGGCCCGGGCCCTGGCCGTGTCGAGCGACGTCTACTTCTACATGCTGGGCGAGAAGCTGGACGAGCAGCGCAAGCCGTTCCCCATCCCCGAGGCGGCCCGCTCCATGGGGCTGGGCCGGGTCACGGGGATCGAGCTACCGTTCGAGCTGGACGGGTGGGTGCCCGACCCGGACAACAAGAAGCAGCGCAACGCCGAGAACCCCCTGGCGTTCCCGTTCGGCGACTGGTTCACGGGCGACAACGTCAACCTGTCGGTCGGCCAGGGCGATCTCGTGGTCACGCCGCTCCAGCTGACCAACCTCTACGCCACGTTCGCCAACGGCGGCACGGAGTGGGCCCCCCACGTCGGCAGCTCCATACGCGACGTGATGACGGGTGAGGTGGAGGCGATCGCCCCCCGACAGGCGGCCAAGGTGAACTTCGCCCCCGGCCACCGTGACGCCATCCTGCGGGGCCTTCAGGGCGTGGTGTCGACCGAGGACGGCACAGGCTACGGCGCCTTCTCGGGCTTCCCGCTCACCCAGTTCGCCCTCGCCGGCAAGACGGGCACGGCCGAGGTGAACGAGAAGCAGGAGACCGCCCTGTTCGTCGGGTTCGGTCCCGTCGAGGCCCCCCGTTACGTGGTCTCGGCCGTCATGGAGGAGGCCGGCCTGGGGTCGTCGGCCGCCGCCCCCGTGGTCCGCCGCATCTTCGACGGCCTGATCGGCAACCCGCCCCGCCCCGTCACCCGCGTGGCGAACAGGATCGACTGATGGCGGTCCGCTACTCGCCGCCCGGCTACGCCAGCACCTCGGTGCGCTCGCCCCGCAACCCTACGGCGCCGTGGCGGCACCTCGACGTGGTCCTGTTGGCCTCCGTGCTCTGCCTGGCCGGCACCGGCATCCTGATGGTCTACTCGTCGACCCGCCAGCGCCAACTGGCCAGCGGCCTCGACCCCCAGGAGTACCTCAAGCGCCAAGCCCTCTTCGTGGTCCTGGGGCTGGCGGTCATGGCCGTCTGCATCCTCGTCGACTACCGGACGATCCTCGTCGCCGCCCCCGCCCTGTTCGTGGCGGCACTCCTGCTGTTGCTGTTGGTGCTCACCCCGCTTGGGACCACGACCCGCGGCGCCCAGGCCTGGTTCCAGCTGGGACCGTTCAACTTCCAGCCCTCGGAACTGGCCAAGGTGGTCGTGATCATCGCCTTGGGCGCCTACCTCTCCCTCCACCGGGGTGACATCGACACAACCCAGATCCTGGGCGCCCTGGGCATGGCCGCCATCCCCTTGACGCTGATCTACCTGCAGAACGACATGGGGACGGGCATGGTCTTCGTGGCCGTGATCATGGGGACGCTCCTCGTGGCCGGGGCCAAGCCCCGTCACATCGCCGCCCTCACCGCCCTCGGGGTCCTGGGCGTCGTGGCCGTGTTCCAACTGGGGATGCTGAAGGAGTACCAGCTCGACCGCCTGGCTGCCTTCCTCGATCCTGCCGGCGAGCCCGAGCGGTCGAGCTACAACCTGCGCCAGTCCCAGATCGCCATCGCCGCCGGCGGGTTGACGGGCAAAGGCGTGTTCCAGGGCACCCAGACCAACTTGTCGTTCGTGCCCGAGCAGCACACCGACTTCATCTTCACCGCCGTGGGGGAGGAGCTGGGCTTCATCGGCGCCACCACCCTCCTGTCGCTGCTGGGGCTGGTGGTGTGGCGGACATGGCGGGCCGCCACCCTGGCCAAGGACCAGTTCGGGTCGCTCTTGTGCGTGGGCGTGCTGTCCATGCTGCTCTTCCAGATCTTCGAGAACATCGGCATGACGATGGGGATCACCCCCATCGTGGGCATTCCCTTGCCCTTCGTGAGCTACGGCGGCTCGGCCATGCTCGCCTGCTTCGCGGCGGTGGGCCTCGTCCTCAACGTCCACATGCGGCGGTACAGCTAGCTGCCGTTTCAGTAGGGGCTGACCGCCGCGACCGCCCGGGCGATATACTGGCTCGTCCTCATGAACGTCCCCTGGCCGCGGGTCCTACCGCTTCTGGCCAAGGTGCAGGTGCTCGGCCGGCTCGTCCGGGCCAGGCACGGGGAGCGGGCGTCGGCGCCGCCGCCGCAGGCGGGCACGCAGTCCGAAGCCGCTTCCGGGCCTGAGCCCCTCACCCTTCCGGCCCCTGTGCCCGCCCTCCCGTTCCTCGCGCAACCCAGCCCCGATGCGGTGGCTGGTACCCCTCAGTCGATCTGGCGCGCCGGCGCGCCGTCGAAACCTTCGACGGCCGACGACGGACGCGCGGCACGCCTCGGCGCGTGCGCCATGAGAAGGGACTCGTTCCATGTCCGACCCCACGCCGGCCTCCCCGCCCGCCGACTCCGGGGGCGCCCGGCCTGCGCAGCCTCCGCCCGGCACCCCGTCGCCCGCCGCTGCCTCCTCGGGCGGCTCCGGGCCTGACGGCCCCGCCGCCGACCCCGGCACCGCCACCGCGGCCCGGCGCCGCCGCCGCGGCCGCCGAGGGGGCCGAAACCGCCGCCCGGCCGGCACGGCCGCGCCCCGCACCGACCAAGACGGCGACGGCGACGGCGGCAGCGAAGGCGACGGGCGGCGCGCTCCGTCCGACGGGGCTTCGCCATCCTCCCGCTCCGGCCAGCCCGCCCGGGGCCGCCAGAACCAGGACCGCAACGGCAGCGGTGGCCGGGGCGGCCGTGGCACCCGGGAGCGCCGCCCGCCGGCGGCGGTAGGTCCCGACCAGCCCGACCTGCCCGATCCTCCGCGGGAGGGCCGTCCCTCGCCGGCGGCGGCGGGCCGCAGCCTGGTCCGCAAGCCCAAGATCGGCGACAGCCGGCCTGCTCCGGCGGTCGCCGGTGGCGCCGGCCCGGCCGCCGGAGGCCGTGGAGGGGGCCGGGCCAAGGCCAAGGCCGAGCCGGCCGACGAGGAGGCCACGGGCGGCGGTCGGCGCCGCCGCCGCCGGGGCGGCCGCGGGAGCCGGGGCGAGGGGGCCAGGACGGGTGAGGTCGTCGACGGCTCCCTCGACGACGCCGCCCCCGTCGTCCTCGACGAGGAGACGCTCGAGCGCCGCCGGGGCAGGGAGCGCAAGGGCCGCCCCGTGGGCCGGTACCTCATGGCCGTCCACTCCCGTCCCCACGCCACCCAGATCGCCGTGCTCGAGGGCCGCAGCCTCATCGAGCACTACGTGTCCCGACCGGCCGACGACGCCGCCCAGATCCACGGCAACATCTACCTGGGCCGGGTGCAGAACGTGCTGCCCGGCATGGAGGCGGCCTTCGTCGACATCGGCACGCCCAAGAACGCGGTGCTCTACCGGGGCGACGTGCAGTACGACCCCGAGGACGTGGACGAGAAGGGGGCCCCGGCCGCGGCCCGCATCGAGGAGCTGTTGCGGCCGGGCCAGAGCGTCCTCTGCCAGGTCACCAAGAACCCCATCGGCACCAAGGGCGCCCGCCTCACCCAGGAAGTCTCGATCGCCGGGCGGTTCGTCGTCCTCATCCCCCGGTCGTCCACCTACGGCATCTCCAAGCGCCTGGCCGACGACGAGCGCAAGCGCCTGCGCCGCATCCTCGACGACGTCCGCCCCGAAGGCCACGGGCTGATCGTGCGCACCGCCGCCGAGGGGGCCACCGCCGAGGAGCTACGGCGGGACGTGGAGCGGTTGAAGCGCCAGTGGGCCCAGATCGAGGACCTGGCCGGCCGCTCGCGGGCCCCGTGCCTGCTCTACCGCGAACCCACGCTGGCCGTGCGGGTCATCCGCGAGGAGTTCAATCGCGACTACCGGGGCGTGATCCTCGACGATCCCGACCTCTACCAGGAGGTGCGGGAGTACGTCGAGGCCCTCATCCCCGAGCTGGCCGACCGCATCGAGCTCTACGACGAGCCCGGCCTGCCCCTCTTCGAGCGCCAGCACGTCCAGGAGCAACTGCACAAGGCCCTCGACCGCAAGGTGTGGCTGCCGTCGGGCGGGTCGCTGATCATCGAGCGCACCGAGGCCCTGACCGTCATCGACGTCAACACCGGCAAGAACGTGGGCACGTCCAACCTGGAGGCCACCGTCTTCGCCAACAACCTGGAGGCGGCCGACGAGATCGCCCGCCAGCTCCGGCTGCGTGACATCGGTGGCATCATCGTCATCGACTTCATCGACATGGAGATCCGAAAGAACCGGGAGGAGGTCCTCCGGGTCTTCAAGGAGGCCCTGTCGCGGGACAAGACCCGCACCCAGGTCTTCGACATGTCGGAGCTGGGCCTGGTCGAGATGACCCGCAAGCGGATCTCCGAGGGGCTGGTCGAGTCGTTCTCGGCCACCTGCCCCGCCTGCGCGGGCCGAGGGATCGTCCTCGACGACACCCTCCTGTAGGCTGGTCGGTCTATGTATGCGGTGATCAAGACGGGTGGCAAGCAGTACCGCGTGGCCGAGGGTGAGCGGCTCGACGTCGAGCGGCTCAGGCTGGCCGGCGAGGACAGCGATGTCACCTTCACCCCCGTGCTGGTGGTCGACGGTGAGCTGGTTGTCGCGGGCCCCTCCGACCTGGCCGGGGCCGAGGTCACCGCCCGGGTGGTGGGCGACGCCAAGGGCCCCAAGATCCGGGGCTTCACCTACAAGAACAAGTCCAACCAGCGCAAGCGCTGGGGCCACCGCCAGAAGTACACGACGATCGAGATCACCGGCATCCGGGCCGGTCAGGGGGCGTAACCGATGTCCAAGACCAAGGGAGGCGGCTCCACCCGAAACGGCCGTGACTCGGCCGCCCAGCGCCTGGGCGTGAAGGTCTACGACGGCGGCAGGGTCAGCGCCGGCGCCATCATCGTCCGCCAGCGCGGCACCCACTTCCACCCCGGCGAGCACGTGGGCCGCGGCGGAGACGACACCCTCTTCGCCCTGGCCGGCGGCACCGTCTCCTTCGCCCGCCGCAAGGGCCGCCGCCTGGTCGACGTCCTCCCCGGCGACTAGCGGGCCGGCGCCCCACCCCGCCCTAACCTGCGGGGGTGGCCGAGGGTTTCGTCGACGAGGCGTTCGTCAACCTCAAGGGGGGTGACGGCGGCGCGGGCGCGGTTTCGTTCCGGCGGGAGGCGCACGTGCCCAAGGGCGGGCCCGACGGTGGCAACGGCGGCAAGGGCGGCGACGTGTGGCTGGTGGCCGACCATCAGGTGGCGTCCCTGCTGGCCTTCCAGGACCACCCCCACCGGCGCGCCGACAACGGGGCCCACGGCCAGGGCAAGGCCAAGCACGGGGCATCGGGGACCGACCTGCGGGTGGCGGTGCCGGTCGGCACCATGCTCACCGACCGCGACGGCGAGGCGCTGGCCGACCTCACCGCCCCCGGCGACGCCTGGCTGGCGGCCGAGGGTGGGCGCGGGGGCCGGGGCAACGCCCGCTTCCTGTCCAACCGCCGCCGGGCCCCGTCCTTCGCCGAGCAGGGCGAAGTCGGCCGGGAGCGGTGGGTGCGGCTGGAGCTCAAGCTCATGGCCGACGTGGCCCTGGTCGGGTTCCCCAACGCCGGCAAGAGCACGCTGATCTCCCGCATCTCGGCGGCCAAGCCCAAGGTTGCCGACTACCCCTTCACCACCCTGCGGCCCCACCTGGGGGTGGTCAGGACCGGCCTGCGTGGCCTGAACGCCGCGACCGGCGACGTCGAGTTCGTGGTGGCCGACATCCCCGGCCTGGTCGAGGGGGCGAGCGAGGGTCGAGGCCTGGGCCACCAGTTCCTCCGCCACGTCGAGCGGGCCCGGGCCCTCGCCGTGCTCGTCGACCTCGGCCCCCTCGCCGAACGGCCGCCCGAGGAGCAGCTGGCCGTCCTGGTGGACGAGCTGGGCAGCTACCGCCCCGAGCTGCTCGACCGTCCCCGCCTGCTGGTGGGGACGAAGGCCGACGTGGCCGCCCATCCGTGGCCGGCCGAACGCCTCCGCATCTCGGCCGTCACCGGCGAGAGGGTGGACGAGCTCGTCGGGCGCATGGCCGCCCTCGTGGCCGAGGCCCGGGTGGCCGAGCCGGTGGCCGGCGGCGGCCGGTTCGTGGTGCACCGTCCCGAGCCGGCCGGCGTGCGGGTGGAACGGGACGAGTCGGGCACCCTCGTGGTCACCGGCCGGGCCGCCGAGCGGGCCGTGGCGGTCAACGACCTGACCAACACCCAGGCCCTCGAATACGTCCAGGCCCGGCTGCGGCGGCTGGGGGTCGACCGGGCCTTGGCCCGGGCCGGCGCTCGCGACGGCGACCTGGTGCGCATCGGCCCGTTCTCCTTCGAGTACGAGAAGGACGCACCGTGATCGTCGTCGTCAAGATCGGCACGTCCTCCATCACCGACGCGGCCGGCGAGATCAACGTGACGGCCATCGACAGGCTGTGCGCCGAGGTGGCGGCGCTGCGCAGCCAGCACCACGGGGTCATCGTGGTCACATCGGGGGCCATCGCCGCCGGCCTGCCCGTGCTGGGCCGGGTGACGCGCCCCTCGGACCCGGCCGTGCTCCAGGCCGTGTCGGCCGTGGGTCAGAGCCGGCTGATGCGGGTGTACGACGACAAGCTGGCGGGCCACGGCCTGGTGGGCGGCCAGGTCCTGCTCGCACCCCTCGACTTCATGCATCGCGACACTTACGTCCAGGCTCAAACCACCCTGGCCAAGCTCCTGGCCTTCGGCGTGGTTCCGGTCGTGAACGAGAACGACGCGGTGGCCGACGACGAGATCCGCTTCGGCGACAACGACATGCTGGCCGCCCTCGTCGCCAACCTCGTGTCCGCCGACCTGCTCGTCATGCTCACCGACGCCCCCGGCCTGCTGAGGGTGAACCCCAAGCGCGACCCCGATGCGTCCCTGATCCATGAGATCGAGCTGATCGACCAGGAGCACGAGCGCATGGCCCGGGGTCGCGGCACCGACCGCGGCAGCGGGGGCATGGTGTCCAAGCTGTTCGCAGCCAAGATCGCCACCTGGTCGGGGGTGCGGGTGGTGATCGCGGCGGCCTCCCGGCCCGGCGTGCTGGCCGACGCCGTCTCGGGCACGGCCGGCGTGGGCACCGTCATCCGCCCCCACGACCGCCGCCTGCCCGCCCGCAAGCTGTGGATCGCCTTCGCCCTCCCGGCGGCGGGCACGATCGTCGTGGACGACGGGGCCCGCCACGCCCTGGAGGAACGTCAGCGGTCGCTGCTGCCGGCGGGGATCGTAGACGTGACGGGCAAGTTCGACGCCGACAACGCGGTCGAGATCAGCGACACCCAGGGGCGGGTATTCGCCAAGGGCGTCGTCCGGGTCGGGTCCCACGAGCTACGGGCGGTGGCCGGGCGGCGCACGGCGGACCTGCCCGAGGGCATGCCCCACGAGGTCGTCCATCGGGACGACCTCGTGGTCACGCTCCCTTGACGTCCGGCACGGCCGCCTTGGTGCGCTTGCGTTCGAGCATCGTCTTCAGCCGCCGGTGATCGGCCCTGACCTGGCGATGCACGGCCAGGGCCAGCACCGGCCACAGGAACCGCATCGACGTCCCCGGCTCGGCCAGCGCCTCGAGGCGCACGACGGTGGCCCCGTCCTCCTCCTCCAGCCGGTACGTCTCGGCGAACGTGAACACCGACGACACCAGCCGGCCCGACAGCTCGGTGTGGGGCGCATACCCGGTGACCTCGTAGGTCGACTCCAGCCGCCGCCCGAGCATCTTGCCCACCACCGCGTAGGTGGTCCCCGGGCCGACGGGACCGGTCGACAGCCGTTTCGACCGCTTCACCCCCGCCGTCCACGCCGGCAGGCGCTGCTTGTCGGCCAGGACGGCGAAGACCTCCCGCTGGGGCCGGTTGATGGTCAGCTCGTCTTCTACCGAGACCGCGATCACGCCGGGGCGGACGTCCCCGGCTCGACGGCGGGCTGGTCGGATGTGCCGAGGTCGGATGTGCCGAGGTCGGACGTGCCGAGGTCGGACGTGCCGAGGTCGGATGTAGCGGTGGCGGCGGGTGCGATGCCCAGCTGCTGGCGGATGGAATCCAGGCGGGCCTGGGCCTCGGTGCTCATCTGGGCCTGTTCGACCTCGAGCATGCGGTTCTCGACCGACTGGCCCGCCAGCTCGGCCGTGCCCAGGGCCTTGGCGTAGCGAGCCTCGATCTTGGCCCGCACCTCATCGAGGGTGGGCACCTCCGCGCCCACCTGCTGGTTGAGGCTGTTCATGGCCGACGTGACCTGCTCTTGCATCTTGGCCTGGTCGAGCTGGCTCAGCAGCTTCTGGCGCTCGGCCAGCTTGCGCTGGAGCATGGTCGAGTTCTGCTGCACGGCCCCCTTGGCCTGGTCGGACGCCTGAGTGGCCTGGAGGTGGAGGGTCTTGAGGTTCTCCACGTCCGCCTCGATGGCGATGAGGCGGTTGGCGAAGGCTTCGGCCGAGTTGGTGTATTCGAGCGCCTTCTGGGAGTTGCCCGACTTGGTGGCGTCGTCGGCCATCTTGACCGCCTGGCGCGCCAAGCCGTTGAGCTTCTCCAGCTCCTCCATGGCCCGGTTGAGGCGCATCTCGGTCTGCTTCTGGTTGGCGATGACGTTGGCCGCCTGCTCCACCAGCCGCCGGTGCTGGTCCTGGGCCTCCATGAGGGCCTGCTCGAGCTGGACCTTGGGGTCGGCCGCCTCGTTGAACCTCCCGGCGAGCGCGGCCGTCAGGTACCGCCAGAACCTCTGCATCAGCTTCAACATGTGGACGATGCTACGGCGGTGGAAGGTCCCCCGCGGTTCGCCGCCCGGCTTGAAGGGAACACGAAGCGGATGGCCATCGACTTCACGCCGTCGGAGCGGTGCACGCTCGGCATCGAGGTTGAGCTCCAGCTGGTCGACCGGGCCACCCGCCAACTGGCCAGCGCGGCCACGCCCATCCTCACCGAGGTCGGCGCCCGTTACGGCATTCGGGCCACCCAGGCCGGCCCGCCCGAGAACCTCCACCCGAAGGCCAAGCACGAGCTGTTCGAGTGCTGCGTGGAGATCATCACCGGCATCTGCAGCACCGTGGGCGAGGCCAAAGACGACCTCACCCGCACCCTGAAGGAGATCGACGAGGCCGCCGCCGCCCGGGGCCTGGGGCTCCTGTGCGCCGGCAGCCACCCCTTCTCCGACTGGCACGACCAGCAGCTGAGCCCCAGCCCGCGCTATGCCGCCCTCGTGCAGGAGATGCAGTGGGTGGCCCGCCGCCTGCAGATCTTCGGCATCCACTTCCACGTGGGCGTGCGGTCGGCGGAGAAGGCCATCAGGATCGCCAATGCCCTGCGCCACTACATCCCCCACTTCCTGGGCCTCTCCGCCTCGAGCCCCTTCTGGGCGGGGCGGGACACCGGCCTGGCCTCGAGCCGCAGCCCAGTCTTCGAGAACCTGCCCACCGCCGGCCTGCCCTACGTGCTGTCGGGATGGGACGAGTTCGAGTCGTTCATGGGAACGCTGCTGTCGGCCGGGGCCATCTCCAGCATTCGCGAGGTGTGGTGGGATATCCGGCCCCACCCCGACTTCGGCACCGTCGAGCTGCGCATCTGCGACGGCATCCCCACCCTGCGGGAAGTGGTGGCGGTGGCGGCCCTGGCCCAGTGCCTGGTCCACTGGCTCGACAGCCGCATCGACGCAGGGGAGCCGGTCCACGTGCCCCGCGACTGGACGGTCCGCCAGAACAAGTGGCGGGCTGCCCGCCACGGCCTGCAGGCGTCGGTGATCGTGGACGAGGCCGGGGCCCAGCGGCGCCTGGCGGAGGCGGTTCCCGCCCTGGTTGCCGAGCTGGCGCCGGTCGCGGCGGAGCTGGGGTGCGCAGGCGAGCTGCGGGCCGTGCTCGACATCGTCGACCACGGGCCGAGCTACGTCCGCCAGCGCAACCTCGTCGCCGCCGGCGGGTCGCTGATGGACGTCGTCGACTCCCTCGTCGAGGAGCTGCGCACCGACCGTCCCGGCGCAGGGAGCTGACCGGAAGCCAGAATGCAGCCATGGAGCCCCGGCGCCCGACCGCACGACCCGGGCCCGTCCTCGCCGTGGTCTGACGGCCATCTCGGCCCTGCGGCCGGACCGTAGACAAGGCATGTCCCGTGCTCGTGCCCTCGCCGTCCTGGCCGTCTCCGGAGCCCTACTGGCTGCCTGCGGAGGAGACGGCTCCGACCCGGGAGCGCCTGGCGCCGCCGCCTCGAGCGGCGATGTCGCCATCGAGAACTTTCAGTTCAAGCCGGAGACGGTGACGGTGCCCGCCGGCACCACCGTCACGTGGACCAACCGCGACGACGCCCCCCACACCGTCCGGGGGGAGAACGGCTCCTTCGCCGAGAGCCCGACGCTGAACCAGGGGGGAGTCTTTACCCACACCTTCGGCACTGCGGGCCGGTTCCCCTACATCTGCGGCATCCACAACTACATGCGGGCCACGGTGGTCGTCACCTGACGCGACACCGCCGCCGGGGTGGCCCGGCGGCGGCCGTTGCTCGCGTACCGGGGCTACGAAACCGCTTTGTCGGTCTTCTGGAAGACCTCGGGGACGGGGTACATGCCCAGCGCGTAGCGGAGGATGGCGATGTGCTGCTGGTCGACGACCTGGATCTCGCCCGCCTTGCGGATGGCGTCCTTGCTGGTGAGCGTGGGGATGGCCTTGAGATAGGTCTGGGAGGCGATGTCCTCCAGGGTGAGGGCGAGGTTGGCGGCCCCCGCCACGTCCTTCACCTGGGCGAACATCGAGTCGACGGTGGGCTTGAGCTGGGCGTTGGGGGTGCTCACCTCGGCCCTGCCGGCACTGCGCAGGATGCCGTTCCAGGCCGCCAGGTGCTCCTTGTGGTGGGCCAGCGCGGTCTGGACGTAGGTGGCGACGGCGGGAGGGACGCGCCCCAGCTTGTTGGAGGTGGCGGCGTCGAGGGCGGCCTGGTAGGTGTTGACGGCGAGCACCTCGAGGCCGGCTGCCAGCTCGGCCACCGCCAGGTCGCGGTTCTGGCCCTGGTCCTGCTGGGAGCCGCCGCCGGCCTGGCCTTCCTCGTCCCCGTCGTCGTCGTCATCGCCGCAGGCGGCGAGGACGACGAGTCCCGCCGCGACCCCGCTGGCGGAGAAGAAGCGTCGCCGGCTGAATCCGGATGTGGTCGGCGTCTCGTTCATCGCACGTCTCCTGTGTCCGGCTGGGCGATCAGATCGGGCTCCATGACCTGCTCGAAGGCGGCCGGGAAGCCGACGCTGCCCGCTGCCGCCGGCAGGTCGGCGAGGTCGGCGCCGATGGGGATCTTGATCAGCTCGGGCGCGCCGGCCGTGAGCAGGGCGCTGACGGCCCGGAGGCTGGCCAGGTGCTGGGCCTCCACGCCCATGACGCTGGCCATGATCTCCTTCGACTTGGTGTCCTCGAACATGGCCAGATTGACGAGGTAGGTGTCGGTTGCCACCTTCTCGAGCGTCCCGGCGAAGTTCACGACGTCCACCGGCGCCTTGAGGGTCGGGACCGCCTTGTTCACCACGTCCTGGAACTTGCGGTTGGGCTGGTCCTGGGAGCGGCCGCCGAGGGCGGTGGTCTGGGCCTGGAACCCCTTGCGGTGCTCATCGTGCTGCATCATCGTCGTCTCGACGAACTGCTTGATGACAGTGCCCGCCGTGCCCCGCACCGAGGCGATGCCCCCGATGTTCTGGGTGGCAGCCGCGTTGTAGGTGTTGACGGCGAGACGCTCGAGCGACGAGGCGGTCTGCAGGATCTGGATGTCGAGGTTCTTGTCGGCGCTCGCGGGGGAGGCGATGAGGCCGGTGAACAGGCTGCCCAGGCTGCCGTAGACCACGCTCCGGGCCGCCAGCCCGGCGCCGGTGAGACCCATGGCCTGCAGGGCCCGGCGGCGGCGGGCGTTGAACTGCGCAACCTCGTCGACGTCGACTTCCTCCCGGCGCCGTTCCTCCCGGATCCCCTCAAGCATCGGGATCGTCTCGGCGATCCCCTTCATGGCGTCTACGTGGAGATCCTGCGATTCCTCGATGAGCTCACTGAGCTGACGATCGTCGATCTGCATGCGGAGCGGGGCTCCTTTCCGGTAGATGGGCGCAAACCACCCCGCTACCCATACGGCGCCTGGCTCACCGGCGGATGAAAAGAGCAGCGGGCGGCGACCCCGTGGGGGGTTGCCGCCCGCTTCCGTCGCATGAGCTGCCTCCTAGAAGAGGTTGCAGCCCGGAGGCGCACCCTGCAGGCCACCCAGGATGGTGTTCAGCAGGCCCCCGACGGTGCCGAGAAGGCCACCGCTGGGGTCGGTCAGCGCACAGTTGATGGAGTTGACGTGGTTGTGGATGGTGTTGAGGCCCGACGTGCCGTGGCCGCCGTTGCCGCCCTGGCCGACTGCGACGAACACCTTCTCGAGGTCGGTCGAGATGCCGGCCACGGGAGCGAACGCCCGGTCGGCCCGCATGTCGATGGCGGCGACGCCACCGGTGCGGGCGTCGAAGCTGTCGTCGCCGTTGATGTTGCGGACAACCGGGAGCAGGGCCGACGCCGTTCCGTTGATGGACTTGACGGTGGCGTTGATCTCGTTGGCGTTGCCGAGGATGCCCGACACGGTGTTGTCGATGTTC
>Ga0187892_10002977_pt1 | contig 32094 bp, 25 predicted proteins | sample MA1701073metaG_FD_139345 | JGI IMG/M metagenome (GOLD analysis project Ga0187892, IMG submission 139345) | Bio-ooze microbial communities from a basaltic lava cave in the Kipuka Kanohina Cave System on the Island of Hawaii, USA - MA170107-3 metaG ...
ACGGAGGAGTTTGGCACCTCGATGTCGGCTCATCACATCCTGGGGCTGTAGCAGGTCCCAAGGGTATGGCTGTTCGCCATTTAAAGTGGTACGCGAGCTGGGTTCAGAACGTCGTGAGACAGTTCGGTCCCTATCTGCCGTAGGCGTTGGAGAATTGAGGGTGAGCTGCTCCTAGTACGAGAGGACCGGAGTGGACGTACCTCTGGTGTTCCGGTTGTCACGCCAGTGGCACTGCCGGGTAGCTATGTACGGACGGGATAACCGCTGAAAGCATCTAAGCGGGAAGCCCCCCCCAAGATTAGTTCTCCCCGGGGACTCGATCCCCCTGAAGGGCCGTCACAGACTATGACGTTGATAGGCTGGGTGTGTACGTGCAGCAATGCATTGAGCTAACCAGTACTAATTGCCCGTGAGGCTTGACCATATAACACCCAAGCGGTTGGTCAGTACCGCTGTGTGTTTCGTCAATGCGACGTCCAAATGAAGATCTTCGCGTCAAAAACATTCTGGATTGGAGAGAACGCCCGCGGCGTCAGCCGCGGGCGCGCTCTCGACAAGCTTGCCTGGCGGAGATAGCGAGCGGGAACCACCCGATCCCATTCCGAACTCGGAAGTGAAAACGCTCTGCGCCGATGGTAGTGTGGCCGCAAGCCACGCAAGAGTAGGTCACTGCCAGGCTCTCAAACGAAAAGCCCCTGTACGGAAACGTGCAGGGGCTTTTTCTTTTCCGCTCCGGTCCGTCCCTTTCTGTCGCGCTCGTTTTCTCCTGTCGGATCTGCGCCGGCCGGCACGTCCTTGGATCACACACCCGCAAACCCAAGGAGACCCTCATGCCCGCAAGCGCAACTGTCGAGAAGATCGAGGCCGCCGGAAGTCCCGAAGTACGTGGCGGAGTCGCGCCCTATCTCGCAGTGGACGGTGCGATCCGAGCCGCCGAGCTCTACAAGAAAGCGTTCGGAGCGACCGAGATCGGGCGCCATCCGCCGGCCTCCGACGGCCGCACCATGCACGTGCACCTCTACATCAACGGCGGCTCGGTGATGCTATGCGATCCGTACCCGGAGCACGGCTACCCGCTGCAGGCTCCACAGGCATTCACGCTGCACCTGCAGGTTGACGACGCCGACTCGTGGTGGAACCGCGCGACCGCGGCGGGCCTGCAAATCGAGATGCCCCTGCAGCTCATGTTCTGGGGCGACCGCTACGGGCTGCTCCGCGATCAGTTCGGAGTGCGCTGGTCGATCGGCGCAACGCCGAAGACCTGAGGGTCCTCGCAGGCTCGAGGCTACATCGCGCCGGGCGGCAAGCGCCGCCCGGCGCTCGAGATCCGGGCCCGGAGACGGCCCTATCCACGCCGCCTCCCGCTGCATCCGGCACTGCATCCGGATCCGGCCGCCGTCCGTATTGCCCGGATGGCTGAGATCCAAAGTCCGCCCCGCCGTATGGGCGCCCCCCGGCATGCCCCTTCTGGGGGCCCAAGCTATACTGCGGCCCGCGTCACGCCCCCCTTGAATCCGTCCGCGGGCGCCCTCCGAAACAAGCCTTTGAGTCGCTAGCCCCAATGGCCGAATCGGTACTGAAGCGTATCGCCCACGGCGACCCGCGCGCCGTCGCTGATTGCATCGACGAGTTCGGCGGGCTCGTGTGGTCGATCGCGCGCCGTCTCACCCGCGCCCGCGCGGATGCGGAGGACGCCGTTCAGGAGATCTTCACGGACATCTGGCGCAGCGCGGCAAGGTTCGATCCAGCCCAGGGTTCGGAGAAAGTGTTCATCGCCACCATCGCGCGCCGCCGTCTCATCGACCGGATGCGCCGCTCCAGCGCGGAGCCGGCGACCGAGTCGACGGACGTGCTCGACCACGCGGGCTGGGCGGACCCGGGCTCGCGCGGCGAGATCTGCGTGGAAGCCGAGCGCGCCGCGCAGGCGGTGGCGCAGCTGCGACCCGACCAGCAGAAGGTGCTGCAGCTCGGAATAGTCAACGGCCTCACGCACTCGGAGATCGCGAAGACCACCGGCATGCCGCTCGGCACGGTGAAGACCAACATGCGGCGCGGGCTCCTGCAGGTCCGCGAGCTGATGAGCGTACTCGTCGACGACACGGGCGAGGTGCGCTCATGAACAGCGCCGCGCTCCGTGACGACCGCCTCGTCGACCTGCTGGTGAAGCAGACCACAGAGGGCGTCACGCTCGAAGAACAGGCCGAGATCGAGCGCCTGCTCGCCACGTATCCGGGAGCGGATCGCGAGATGCTCGCGCGTACCGCCGCGGCGATCGCGCTGGCGGGCGTCGAAGAGGAGCCGATGCCGACTGCGTTGCGCGACCAGCTGCGCGACAACGCCGCGCGCTGGGTCGTGTCACGCGAGTCCAAGGTGACGGATTTCGCCGGACGCCGCGAGGCTCGCACCACCGCGGCCGCCAATGTCGAGAGCGCGCGCGACGGCACGGGCCGCATATCACCGTCGGCGCGCTGGCCCTGGTTCGCCGCGGCCGCGTGCCTCGTGCTCGCCGTCACCGGATGGTGGCCGCGCCTGCGCGATGCGCAGGACACGCAGCAGGCGAACGTGCCGGTCGTGACCGAGCCGCCCGCGCAAGTCACGCCTGAGCCTGTGCCTCCCGAGCCGACGATTGCCCAGCGCCGCGAGCAGCTGCTTGCCGGCGGCGCGGCCGTGAGCGTGCCCTGGTCGAACACCGATGATCCCGCCTCGCGTGGCGTGACCGGCGACGTGGTCTGGGACAACGAGAAGCAGACCGGATACCTGCGTTTCAGTGGCCTCGCCGCCAATGATCCGCAGCGCACTCAGTACCAGCTGTGGATCTTCGACAAGGAGCAGGACCAGCGTTTTCCGGTCGACGGCGGCGTGTTCGACATTCCGGCCGGCGCGACCGAGGTGGTGGTGCCGATCAAGGCAGCGATCGCGGTGCGCGAGCCGCTCATGTTCGCGGTGACGATCGAGAAGGCCGGCGGCGTCGTGGTGTCGGAGCGCGAGCACATCATCACGCTCGCCAAGACTCCGGCGGCCGCAGGTTAGCCGGGCGAGAGACGCGGCGCAGCTCCGCCAGAACGCAGCTTCGCAGCTTCACCACAACGCAGCTTCGTAGTTTCGCAGCTCTCATGTCCGCCAACGCCGAGCCGCAGACCGCCGCCAGCGTGCTGCTGGTGCGACCGGCTTCGTTCGGCGCCAATCCGCTGACTGCCGCCTCAAACAGCTTCCAGGCGCAAGGCATCGCCGCGCTCGAGGCGCGCGAGCGCGCGCAGGCGGCGTCCGAGTTCTCGTTGCTCGGTGCGGCGCTCGCAGACAGCGGCGTCGAGGTCTGCCTGGCCGACGATACGCCCGACCCGGTGAAACCGGACGCGGTGTTCCCGAACAACTGGGTGAGCTTCCATGCGGACGGCACAGTCGTCCTCTACCCGATGCTCGCGAGCAACCGGCGCACCGAGCGGCGCATGGACATTCTCGAGGCCCTGGCGCAACGGCATCGCTTCCGCATCGCGCGCACCGTCGATCTCAGCGCCCACGAGCGTGACGGCGTCTTCCTCGAAGGCACGGGCAGCCTCGTGCTCGATCGCGTGCATCGCAACGCTTTCGCCTGTCTCTCCCCGCGCACGCACGTGGAGGCGCTCGGCGATTTCGCGCAGCAGCTCGACTACGAGATCGTCGCGTTCGGCGCGAGCGACGCGGCCGGCGCGCCGATCTACCATACCAACGTGGTGATGTGCGTCGGCACGCGCTTCGCGGTGATCTGCGCCGAGGCCATCGACGATGCGGCGCGCCGCGCCGCGGTGCTGCGCATCCTCGAGGACACCGGGCACGAGATCGTCACGATCTCGCGCGCGCAGATGGGGGCGTTTGCGGGCAACCTGCTGGAGCTGCGCAGCAGCACCGGCCGGCCGTTGATCGTGATGTCGCAGGCGGCGAGCGATTCGCTCGAGGCGCACCAGGCGCAGCGCCTGGCCGTGCATGGGCAGATCATCCGCGTGGCGATCCCGACGATCGAGCGTTACGGCGGGGGCAGCGTGCGCTGCATGATCGCGGAGGTCCATCTACCCAAGCGCGCGTAGTCCGCCGCCCGAGCCCGGTGCTGCCGGCACGTCTGTGCGATCAGGGTTCCGGCTGGTCGAGGTCGTCGAGGAATTCGACCGCGCGGCGCAGGTGCGGCACCACGATCGTGCCCCCCACCACCAGCCCCACGCTCATCGCCTCCATGATTTCCTCGCGACTGCTGCCGGAGGCGCGCGACTCGACCAGGTGATACTTGACGCAGTCGTCACAGCGCAGGACCAGCGAGGAGACGAGGCCGAGCAGCTCCTTCGTCTTCTTCGGCAGCGCGCCGCCTTGCGCATAGGCGAGAGCGTCCACCGAGTACACGCGCTTGATCACGCGGTTGTCCGCCGCGAGGATCCGCTCGTTCATGCGCGCGCGGTAGTCTGCGAACTCTTTGGCCTTCTTTCCCACGGCGTTCTCCGTTCAGGGTGTCGGCGCAGCCGGCGCGTCGGCCGGCAGGTGCTGCGCCAGGAATTTCTCGATGCGCGTGTAGAGCTCGACGCGGTTCGCCGCGTCGCGAAAGCCGTGCCCCTCGTTGTGCACGCCCAGGTACTCGACCGGCTTGCCCGCCTCGCGCAGCGCATCGCGCAGCAGCGTCGCGTGCTCGACGGGCACGGTGAAATCCTCTTCGCCGTGGGCGATCAGCACCGGCACGCGAATGCTCGCCACGTTGAAGCGCGGCGAGGCGGCGCGCAGCCCGGCCTCGTCCTTGCGGTCGCCGACGACGTCTTCCCAGTACTTGCGTACTTCCTTCGGGACGTCCGCGTAGGCCCTGCCGGTCGTCACGCGGCGGGTGTTGAGCAGCATGGCGAGGTCGCTCACGCCGGCAAACGTGATGCCACAGCGGAACAGCTCCGGTGTGCGCACCAGGCCCATCATTGCGGCATATCCGCCGTAGCTCGCCCCATAGATGGCGATGCGGTTCTTGTCGGCGATGCCTTCCGCGATCGCCCACTGCACGCCGTCGGTGATGTCGTCCTGCATCTTGCGGCCCCACTCGCGGTGTCCGGCGGAGCGGAAGGTCGAACCGTAGCCCCCGGAGCCGCGGAAGTTGATCTGCAACACCGCGTAGCCGCGGCTCGCGAAGAATTCCGCCTCGCTGTCGAAACCGCCGATCTGGCGAATGCCGAACGGCCCGCCGTGCGGGTTGATGATCATGGGGAGGTTGCGCGGCTCGCGGCCCGCGGGATAGGTGAGATAGCCGCTGATCGGCGTACGGTCGCGCGCCTGGAACTCGATCGCCTTCTTCACGCCGAACTTCGCGTCCTTGAGCCACGGCGCGCGGCGCACCAGCTCGGAGACCTTCTGCCCGTCGTGATCGAAAAGGTAATACGTGCCCGGCTCGTTGTTGCTGGTGACGAGCACGACGGCCTTCTTCCCGTCGCGCGACCTGCTGGCGATGGTGACGGCGCTGTCGGCGAAGAGTTTCTGCAGAGCCGTGTGGGCGCGTGCCGTGAGCGTATCGAAGAACACCGTATGGGTGCCGTGGTCGTGATAGCGGGCGGCCACGATGGAGCGGTCGTAGGTGTCGTGGACCACTTCGTCGAGGTCCAGGCCACCCGGCGCTTCGAACACCAGCTCGGCGAGCGCACGCTTCGCCGGCTCGTAGACGTAGAGCGCGTAGTTGTCGCGCTCGACGTTCGAGAGGACGACCAGCGCCAGATCGTCTTCGGTGAATCCGACGGGGATCATCCGTGACGAATCGTCCGGGAAGTGCTCGAGCTCCTCCCAGGGCGTGTCCGGCCCCGCTCGGTACAGCATGCGCCGGGATGCGTCGAGTTCCATCGTCGTGCAGACGCGCACGGTCGCCTTGCGGTCCGCGAGGTAGCTGCACTTGCGCCCCGGAGGCGAGCCGACGACGCTGCGTCGCGTCGTCGCGAAGCGAAGACCCTGCATGCGTCCGCGCATCGTGCTGCCGGCAGTCCGCGTGGATACACGGTACGCCGACGGATAGTCCGCGCGCTCGCCATCGGAGGAGAGGAGCACGACGTCGGGCTCTTCCGGCAGCAGGTCGACGACCTCGTCGACCAGGTAGCGCCAGTTGACCGCGCCTTCCGGGAGCTCGTTGTCGAGCAGGAAGATGTGCCGGCTGCCGTCGCGCTGCACCGATGCGATGTTGTCGATCCGCAAGCCGGACTTCGGGTCGAGCTTGGTCATGCCGTAGATCAGCGCTTCGTCGGACTTCCACCGGATCCACTCGACGCCCTGCGGATACGCGTAGCCCGTCAGGGCGGCGGCTTTCATGTCCTGCATGTCGATCACGGCCGCGTTGGTGGTGCCGTTCGACGGATAGGTGACCGCGAGATAGCGCCCGCCCGGTGAGATGACCACCGTGTCGTAGGCATAGTCCTTGAAAAAGACGTCGACCGCCGGCGGTGCGGCTGAAGCGCCCGCCGCTGCGGCCAGCGCTGCAATGGCACCGAGCGAGCGGTGCGCCCTTGTGCGAATGCGGCAGTCCATCTGCCTGACCTCGCGTTGTTCTCGTTACAGCCATCCTAGACATCCGGGTTCGGCACCTCAACCCGGCCCCTGTAGAATGCCCGCTCCCTCCGGGAAAAACGGCGCGTGCTCGAACTCGGCCTCAAAACCCTCATCGCCTACCTGCTCGGCTCGATCATCGGGAGCCTGGTGGTCGGCCGCCTGCGCGGGGGCGTCGACATCCGGAAGGTCGGCAGCGGCAACGCGGGCGGCACCAATGCGTTGCGCACGCAGGGCAAGCTGTTCGCGCTCTGGGTGATCGTGATCGACATCGGCAAGGGTGTGCTGGCCGCGGCAGTGCTGCCGGGCCTGCACCTGCCGTTCGCGCCGCCGGATCCCCTGGTCTCGCGCGACTGGCTCGCGGTCTCGTGCGCGGCCGCGGCAATCCTCGGGCACGTGTATCCCGTGTGGTACGAGTTTCGCGGTGGCAAGGGCGCCGCGACTCTCATCGGCACTCTGCTCGGCCTGCAGCCGATGCTGCTCGTGCCGGTATTCGCAGTTTGGCTGATTACCGTCGCGCTCACCGGGTACGTCGGGCTGGCGACCATGTGCGCGAGCGCGGCACTGCCGGTCTACGTCTGCCTCACGCAGGTTCCGCCTCCCATGCCGCTCGTCACCTTCACGGTCGGCGTCGCGCTGCTGGTGATCTTCACCCATCGCAGCAACGTCGCGCGCATGCTCCGCGGGAACGAGAATCGCGCCGAGCGCCTGTGGCTGCTGCGGCGTTGAGCCGGGGCCGCGCCGCCGACCGCGACCCGCGCGAGCGGCTGGTCGCGCTGCTCGCCGACGGCGAATTCCATTCCGGCGCGCGCCTCGGGCGCGAGCTCGGCGTGTCGCGCACCGCCGTGTGGAAGGCGCTGCGCAGGCTCGAAGAGCTCGGTGTCGAGGTGCACGCGGTGCCGAAGCGCGGCTACCGCTTCGCGTTGCCGGTGGAAGAGCTGGACCGTGAAGCGATCGCCGGCGCGCTGCCCGCAGCGGTGCAGCGGCGCGTGCGCACGCTCGAACGGTTCTTCACGATCGAATCGACCAACAGCCACCTGCTGGCGCGCCAGGACCTGCCCGCCGGCCGCACCGACGTCTGCGTCGCGGAGGTGCAGACCGCGGGACGCGGGCGGCGCGGACGCACCTGGAACGCCCCATTCGGCGGCTCGATCGTGCTGTCCATGAGCTGGCAGTTCCCCGACGTGCCGCGGCAGCTCAGTGCACTCAGCCTCGCCGTCGGCGTCGGCGTGTTGCGCGCGCTGAAGGGCAGCAGCGGCGCGTTGCGCCTGAAGTGGCCGAACGACGTGATGTTCGAAGGGCGCAAGCTTGGCGGCATCCTCATCGAGTTGCGGGCGGAATTCTCGGGACCGGCCTACGTCGTGGTGGGCGTGGGTCTGAACCATCACCTCAGCCCTGCCGCGCGGCGCGTGCTGGATGGCGCGGGTGCCGATGCCACCGATCTGCACGACGCGGCGGCAAAGTCCGGCGGCAGGCTCGCGGGACGCAACGCCGTGATCGCAGCGCTCGTCGTCGAAATTTCCGGCGTGCTCGAGGCGTTCCAGCAGGACGGACTCAAGCCGTTCGCGCGCGAGTGGCGCAACGCCGACGCGCTCGCCGCGACTGCGGCGCGCGTCGCCTACGGAGCGGAGACTTACCGCGGCATCGCGCGCGGCATCGACGAGGATGGCGCGCTGTTGCTCGAGACACCCGGCAAGCTCCTGCGCTTCACGTCGGGCGAAGTCACGGTACGATCGGAACCGAGGGGCTGAAGCCCCGGGATGCGAGGCTGCGAATGATCCTGCTGCTCGACGTTGGCAACACGCGCATCAAGTGGGCGCAGCTCGTGGACACCGAGCTCACGCCGCAGCAGGCTCTGCTGCACCAGGGCGTGTCCGCGCGCGAATGGCTCGACAAGCTGTTCCGCGAGCGCTTCCGCCCGACGCGGGTGCTGGTGGCCAGCGTTGCCGGCGCGGAGATGACCGACGTGCTGCGCGCCGAGTCGGAACGAAAGTGGCAGATCGCAGCTGAGTTCGTAGCTTCGAGCGCTGTCGCCGGTGGCGTGACCAACGCTTACGCCGAAGCCACTGCGCTCGGCGTCGACCGCTGGCTCGCCGTTATCGCAGGCCACCAGCTCGCCGGCGCTGCATGCGTCATCGACGCGGGCACCGCTGTGACGGTCGACGTCGTCAACGCACGTGGCTTGCACCTCGGCGGGCTGATCATCCCCGGCATCGAGATGATGATGAGCTCGCTCCTCGATCGCACCAGCGAGATCGCGCAGAAAGCGCGCAAGCGTCCTGGGAACGCGCGCACCGATGCGACGACGGCAGTGCAGATGTTCGCGACGAACACAGGGGCTGCGGTTGCCAACGGTGCGCTCGTGACGTTGGCCGCCGCAGCCGATCGAGCCGCCGGCGAGGCCGTTCGACAGTGCGGCGGCTCCGCCCGCGTGTTGCTCACGGGCGGAGATGCAGAACGCCTGGCGCGGGCCATGCAGACGAAGTGCGAGATCGTTTCCGACCTCGTCCTGAGAGGCCTGGCCGTTCTTGCGCGCGAGCCGCGTGCCGCCGGCTCACCGGCGAGCGGGGCAAGCGCGCGCTCACGCGCTGCCTCGCGTGCTTCATCCACCGTGCCGCGACGCTCGTCGTACAATCGACGTCCATGAACGTCGTGCGTCCCTGAAACCCATGCCATCGACGATTGCGATGCGTCCATGAAAGCGGTCGGCCTGGCCCTGTTGCTTGCGAACCTGCTGTACCTGGCATGGTCGCAGTGGCTCGCGCCCGACGAAAGTGCACCCACCGTCAGCACGGCGTCCGCCGGCGTTCCGCAGCTGCAACTGGCGAGTGAGATGCGGCCTGACACAAGCGATCCTGCGCCGGCAATTCCCGGGAGCCCGTCAGACACGGACGCAAGTACCACCGCCGCCGGCGCCGGCGCCGGGATCTCCGCCGGATCGGCAGGGCCGACCGGTGAAGGGCAGGGCGGCGAGCTATTTGGCGAAGGGCAGAGTGGCGCGGCGCCGAGTCTGCCGGCGGCGGATGCGGGCGCCGGCGCGCAACGACCCCCGGAGTTGCTGGCAGGCATTCAGCGTTGCGTGAGCATCGGCCCGTTCCGCGACCTTGCCGAGGCGACTCAAGGCTCCGCATCCCTTCGCACTGCCGGGCACGATCCGCGCACGCGCGTCGCGGAAGGTGACGTCTGGGCGGGACTCTGGGTGCATCTCGCCGGTCTGCCCAACCGCGGTGAAGCGCAGCGCGCCGTGTCGATTCTCAAGCAGAGCGGCATCCGCGACGCGTACATCATGCCGTCCGCGGGCCGCAGCACCGACATCTCGCTCGGCATTTTCAGCGAGCCCGCGCGTGCGCAGCGGCGCGCCGATGACGTGCGCGCCCTGGGCTTCAGCCCTACCGTGTCCGAGAGCACGCGCAAGGGCACGGTGTACTGGATCGACGTCGACCTGGCGCCCACCGACGGTTTCATCGACCCCGCCAGCATCCCCGGCGAAGAAGGCAAGATCCTGCGCCTCACGGTCCAGGCCTGCCCGACGCCCGACGCCTGAGCCCGGCGCCGTGGGGACCGGTACGCTCCGTGTGGACCGGTACCTTGCTAGAATCCGCGCCCCCGGGGCCCGAGGCCGCCGGATCGAGCGCCAAGCGCCGGCGTAGCTCAGTTGGTAGAGCAGCGGTTTTGTAAACCGTTGGTCGCGGGTTCGACTCCTGCCGCCGGCACCATTTACGCCACTCCCTTGTAACCTCCGGCCCGCAGTCCCGGAGTAACCCACGATGAGCTCATTCAGGCAGCCGCTCGCAGGCCCGACAACCGTGCCGCGATCGGGCCGTGCCTGCAACCTCTTCAACAACAAGGGCTGCGCAAATGAAGAACAGAATCCTGCCTCTCGCGGTCGCTCTGGCCATCGGCGTGATGCACACATTGCCAGCCCAAGCGCTGCAGGCGCTGACGGGCCACATCGTCGTGCTGGAATCGACCTACATGCCAGGTTCGATTTCCCTGCAACTCGACGTCGGCAATGCCGCGTGTCCTGCCGGAAAGTGGCTGAGATGGACCGCCGCCGCGAGCGCGGAAGCCACGTATTCGACGATGCTGGCAGCGCTGCTCGCCAACAAGAAGGTCAACTTCTACATCGACGACAACGACACGAGCTGCACCGGGCGCTTCTTCCACATCGTGAATCAGAACTGACTCACGAACCAGAACTGACGGCGCGCCGCGCCCCGCGGCTGCGCTCACGGTGACTTCCATGCGCATCGCAGTCCTTGCCGTCCTGCTGGCCGTCGTGCCGGCCGACGCTTTCGCACACCTCGGCACGCTCGCAGTGCCGGTTGCCTACGCGGGTACCGCCAACGGCCCGGTCGTCGGGCTCGCGGATTTTCACAATCACCAGTTTGCCTACCTCGGTTTCGGCGGCATGGCGATCAATCACTCGGTGAACCCCGAGGACGTGTGCCTGCCGCCGCTGCCGTTCGACAAGAATTCCTTCCTGGTGCGCGACGTCATTCGCCAGGCCATCTACGAGCCGGCGAGCATCTCGTTCGCCAACGGCAACTGCGCGCCGGCGCTGGGCAACATGGCGAGCCAGCGCGTCGACGTCGACAACCTGAAACGCGCGTGGGAGTACGGTCTCAGGCTGGTGGTGATGATGGCCGTGCACTCGGAATTCATGTGCATGGTGGCGCAGCTCGCCACCTCGTGCCCCTCGGATCTCGTGGCCATCGAGCAGCAGCTGCTGGCCGCGAGAGCGCTCGAGGCGAAGATCGACACCGCCGCGGGCGGGCCGGGCCGGGGCTGGTATCGCATCGTCACGACGCCGCAGGAGGCGCGCCGTGCCATCGTCGAAGGCAAGCTGGCGGTGGTGTTGGGCATCGAGGCGCCCAACGCTTTCGGCTGCACGATCGTGCGCGGCTACAACGTGACGGGAATCTCCCTGCCCGGCGTGAGCCCGGCGCAGGAAGCGAGTTTCCGGCGCGATTGTGGCCAGGGGATGATCGACAATCCGAGCACCGAACCGCAGAGCTTCCGCAACAATCCCAACGACCCCAACTCCTATGGAACGTATCCGGTCAGCCGCGCGCTGGCGATGTTCGAGCGCTACTGGCAGCTCGGTGTCCGGCACTTCTACCTGATCCACAACATGAACGGCATCGCCGGCGGCACGGCATTGTCGATATCGCTGCTGCACGGGAACGCCGATCCCTCCGACACGGGACAGGAAGGCGTCAATGCGGCGATTCGCGCGGTGCGGCCCGGACACGCCTCGTGGAATTGCAGCTCGCGCTTTCCGTTCGACGGCGGCCGCTGCAACGTGCTCGGCCTGAACGACCTGGGACGCGCGCTCGCCCAGATCATGGCGGCGCACGGCGCGCTCATCGATGCCGATCACCTCTCGTTCAAGGCGAGGCAGGAGCTGCTCGCCGACAACGGACCGCTCGGCTCTTTCCTCTATCGCGCGAAGTATCCGCTGGTCTCCAGCCACGGCGGCTTCAACGAGCTCGGTACGGGCAACGAGAACCACGAAGGCCAGCTCTCTCTTGCCCACACCGACGGCATCGCGCAGTCCGGTGGCGCCTTCGCGCCCCGGTTGCCAGCGGTGACCACCCTGCTGCCGCCGGATCATGCGAAATTTCCCAACGGCACGTATCCGCCCGGCGCATCGGTGGTGCCGCACGGTTGCCCCGGAACGTCCGAGTCGTTCGTGCAGACCTATCGCTTCTTCATCGACCGGTTGCGCGCCGGCCGGATGCCTGACGGGCGCAACGCGTTCGTGGGTATCGGTATCGGCACCGACTTCGGCCCACCGATTCCCCTGTTCGCGTTGCCGAGATTCCGGACCAGCGGGAACATCACCGCGGTGAGCGTGGGCACGCCGACGGGCCGGCACGACGTGCTGGTCGCACTGGGGCAGGTCATGGGCAGCAAGGGGCCCAAGACTCCGCCGCCCGGATACTGCTACAACGCGGGCACCCGGCCGGCCGTCAGCTACCCGTTCCGTTCACCGTATTTTTCCTACGGCATGCAGTTCGGCAAGTCGACGACGCCCTGGGACCTGCGGCGCGGCCACCGCGGCTACGACATCTCCTACGACGGTGTGGTGCACGTCGGGATGCTTCCCGATTTCGTCGAGGAAATGCGCATTCTCGGCATGACGGAACAGGATCTGTATCCGTTGTGGCAGGGTGCCGAGGCTTACCTGCGCTCGTGGGAGAACGCGGACAAGCTGAAAGGGGCCTACGACGTCGAAGGCAACATGGGCGTGAGGACCCAGTGCGAAGCCTTGAGGCGCCAGGTGCTCGACTTCGAGCGCAAGCCCGCCCCGACCGAGGCAGACAAGATCGCAAACACCCACACGCGCATCGCGCTGAAGAACACCCGGTGCCGGTTCACGCAATGAGCGGCACCGTCTTCGGTTACGATCGACCTCCCTTTGCCCGGAGGTCCCGTGATGAAGTCCGTTCGTCCGCTCGGCCTGCTGCTCGCCGCCGCCGGAATCCTGAATTGCGCGCACGCCGTCCCTGCTGTCGCCAATAGCGACGCCGACAGCGACGGTATCAGTGCCGCCAAGGGCAAGCTGTCCGCCGTCGAACGCCGGCTGGTCGCGGCATCCGTGGCGGAAGTCCCGCGCTCCATCGAGCTGCTCGAAACGCTCGTCAACATCAACAGCGGCACGTTCAATCTCGAGGGCGTGGCGCAGGTCGGCCAGATCATGCGCCGCGAGCTCGACGGGCTCGGGTTCCAGACGCGCTGGATCCCGATGCAGGAGGTCGGGCGTTCCGGTCACCTCGTCGCGGAGAAGAAGGGCACCGGGCGCGGCAAGCGCATGCTGCTGATCGGTCATCTCGACACGGTGTTCGAGAAGGACAGCCCATTCCAGAAGTACGTGCGCAGGGGCGAGGAGGCCGAAGGCCCCGGCGTGAACGACATGAAGGACGGGCTCGCGATCATGGTGGCGGCCCTGCGCGCCATGAAGACCGCGGGCACCCTGGGTGCTGCGCACATCATCATCGTGCTCAGCGGCGACGAAGAGCGGCCGGGACGGCCGATCGACGTCGCGCGCCGCGACATGCGCGAGGCGGCAAGCCGCAGCGACGTCGCGCTCGAATTCGAATCGCTCGCGACCAAGGACGGGCGCGACGTCGGCTCGATCTCGCGACGCAGCAGCTCGGGCTGGATGTTGCAGGTGAGCGCGAAATCCGGTCATTCGTCCGGCATGTTCTCCAGGGACGCCGGTTTCGGCGCCGCCTACGAGATGGCGCGCATCCTCGATGCCTTCCGCAAGGAGCTGCGCGAGCCGAGCGCCACATACAACGCAGGCTTGGTCGTGAGCGGTGCAACGGCGAACATCGACGCCGCGGGCGCGTCGGGCGGCATCACGGGCAAGACCAACATCATTCCGGCCATCGCGTTGGTCCGCGGGGACCTGCGCACCATCGACAACGAGCAGACCGGGCGCATCCGGCGGCGGATGTCCGAGGTCGTGTCGCAGTCGCTGCCCAACACGAGCGCGAAGATCGAATTCGAAGAGGGCTACCCGGCGATGCCGCCGACCGAGGGCAACCGCAAGCTTCTGGCCATGCTCAATCGCGTGAATGCGAAGCTCGGGCTCGAGGCCATGGGCGAGCTGGACCCGCTCGAGCGCGGCGCCGGAGACATCGCGTTCGTGGCCGACAAGCTCGACGGGCTCATCGGGTTCGGTGCGGCGGGCCAGGGTGGTCACGCTCCCGGAGAAACGGTCGAGCTCGACAGTTTCGACCGGCAGATCAAGCGTGCGGCGCTCCTCATGACGGTCCTCTCGCAGTAGGAGGACGGCTCGCCGCGGTCGCGACACACGCTGGCGGTCGTGCCGGCACGCGATGCAGCACTCGTTAACACTTCGGCCGCTGTCGCATCTCTTGATGCGACTTCCAACGAGGTGAACGCAAATGGGTATCGCATTCGACCCTGCGCGACGTTCTTTGCTCATCGCCGCCAGCTCGGCCGCCGCGATGGGTGGCCTGGGTGGCATCTGCGGCCGGCTGGGTGCCGCGGAGGCGTGGCAACGCCCGGGGGGCCTCGTGCCGCCAGGTGAATGGTGGGCGGGTGGCGGACCGCGCACCGCGCCGTCGAGTGTCCAGATTGCAGACGCAGCGGAACTCGGCGAGCGCCTGATTCTCAGCGGCCGCCTCGTCGACCGGCACGAGCGGCCGTTGCCCGATGTCACGGTATACGTGTACCAGACCGATGCGCAGGGCCTGTACCACCTCGAGGGCAGGCAAAGCGACGGTCCACGCATTCGTGGTTGGGCACGTACGGACGCGCACGGGCGCTACGAGTTTGCAACGATCAGGCCGGCGCACTATCCGGGCCGTCGCGTTCCCGAGCACATTCACATGACCGTTTCGTCGGACTCGATGCGGGAGTGGTGGCTGCCGGAGGTGCGTTTCGAGGGTGATCGTTTCATCACGCCGGACGAATACGAACGCTCGCGGCGCGACGGCCCCTATGGCAACGTGCGCCGCCTGGAGCGCGGCACGGACGAGGCGCTACGGTGCCATCGCAATGTGCGCCTCTGAGCTCTTTGGGCGCATCGCGCTCGCGCTGGCTTTGCTGGCTGCCACCGGCGCGCACGGCGAGCCGCAAGCGCCAGCGTACTCGATTCTGCGCGATCACAGCGGCGTCGAGTTCACGATCCTCAAGTGGAACGTCTATCGCGAGCTCGGGCGCTTCACGCGCTTCGAGGGCGTCCTGCGCTACGATCCGCGGCATCCGCAGGCCTCGAGCATCGAGATCGACGTGGACGCCGCCAGCATCGATACCGGCATGCCGCTGCGCGACCGGATACTGCGCAGCGACGACTTCTTCGATGCCGAGCGCCATCCCCGCCTCACGTTCCGCAGCACTGCCGTGCAGCCCGAGGGCGCCGCCCTGCGGGTCATGGGCGACCTCACGGTGCGCGGCGTGACCCGGCGCGTCGAAGTGCCGGTCACCGTGATCGGTGTCGGCAGTCACCCGCACGTCGGACCGATTGCCGGATTCGAGGCGGTGTTCTCTATCGACCGCACGGCGTTCGGCATCGACGGCGCGCGCTGGAGCGGTGGAAGGGACAGCCTGGCGAAGGACGTGCAGGTGCGCGTGCGTATCGGGTCGGCGGGCGTCGCTCGCTGATCGCCTGCATGGACCGGTCGCAGGACGAGGAGTTGCTTTCGGCAGCACAGCGTGGAGATGCCGGCGCTTTTGCGCAGATCTATCACCGCTATGCCGGACTCGTACGCGGCACCTTGCTTGCCCACATGCCGCACCAGGAGGTCCCTGACGCGGTACAGGAGGTCTTCGTGTCCGCCTGGCGCAAACTCGCCGGCCTGCGCAATCACGACGCGCTCGGAGGATGGCTCGGTGTGATCGCGCGCAATACCGCGCGTCAATACTTTCGCGCAACCGCGGCGCGCGTGGCCGCGGCCAGGCGCGCCGCGCCGGCGGTCGCGCAGGATCATCCGACGGACGCTCAGCAGGCGGGCGTTGCGGCGAGCGTATCGCCTGCCGCGCTCGAAGTGCTCGATGCGCTGCGCAGCCTGCCCGAGGCCTATCGTGAAACGATGGTCCTGCGCTTCGTCGAGGGCATGACCGGCCCCGAGATCGCCGCGCGCACCGGCCTGACGGCGGGTTCGGTGCGCGTCAACCTCCATCGCGGCGTGCAGCTCCTGCGAGCGCGGCTGGGTACGGGCACGGAGGAACGATGACTGAAGAAACGCGAGCCGACGATTCCTGGCTCTGGGACCGTTCGGGGGATCCTGACCCGCAACTGCGCGAGTGGGAAACGCTGCTGTCCGAGGTTCGCACCGCGGCTCCGCTGCCCGCGCCGCCGCGTTTCGAGCCGGTCGCCCGATGGCGGCGTGAACACCTCGCCCTGGCGGCAAGCTTGGTCCTCGCCGCAGCCGCGGGTGTCCTGTGGTATGCACTGGGCGACACCGGCGTTTCGGTCGACACCGTGACCGGGACGCCGACTCTGTCGGGGCAGCTCGTCGTCGAGCGCACGCCAGTCGTGCCAGGCGCGGTGGTCGAGACCGGCGCCGAAGCCGAAGCGCGCCTGCGCATCGGTCGAATCGGCTGGGTACGCGTGCGTACCGACACGGTGGTGCAGGTGCTGGCAGCGCAAACGGACGCCTACCGGTTGTCGATCCGCCGCGGCGCAGTGCGCGCGGACATTTCAGCCGATCCTGGTGTTTTCGTCGTCGACACTCCGTTCGCGACGGCGATCGACATGGGCTGCGTCTACGAGCTCATCGTCGATACATCGGGGGGCGGCTCGCTGACCGTCGAGTCCGGCTGGGTCGCCTTCGAATCGCCCGGCCGTCAGGCCCTGGTGCCCGAAGGCGGGCGGGCGCTCAGCCGTGGCGCGGCTGGGGTGGGCAGTCCCTACTATCTCGACGCGTCGCCGGCATTCGCCGCGGCACTCGCGATCGTGGATTTCCCGCCGGATGCGGATGCCGTGCGGCGCACCGGCGCGCTGGCCGAAGTTCTGGCGCAGGCACGTGAGAAGGATGCGATAACGCTGCTCACGCTGCTGCGACGTGTCGATGCCGCAGGCCGGCTACTAGTCCATGATCGCCTGCGAGTGCTGCTTCCGCCGCCCGCCGGCGTCACCCGAACAGGAATCGGTGCCGGCGACCTCGCCATGATCGATCGGTGGTGGGAAGCGCTCGAAATCGAATTCGACAAGAAGCCGCCGGTCGCCCGATCGCCTGGCTGACAGCGGGCGTCAACAGGAAACCTCAGCGAGTCTCACGCGGGCCGTCACCGGCGATCGACAACGAGCGTTCCGCCGCGCATGACCAGCAGCGGACGCTCGGTCGTGCGGATGTCGGCGAGCGGATCGCCGCGTACAACAACAATATCGGCAGTCTTGCCGGCTTCGAGCGTCCCTGAGTCCTTGTCGACTCCCAGCAGGCGCGCGGCATCGCGTGTGCCCGCAAGGAGGGCGGCGGAGGGCGACATGCCGACATCGGTCATCAACCCGAACTCCATCGCATTGCGTCCGTGCCCGCCGGGCATCACGGTGGCATCGGTGCCGAGCGCGATCGGTACTCCGAGGCGCAGCGCCATCCTGAACATGTCCGCGTGAGCGGCCGCCGCGGTGCGCGCTTTGGCGGCGATCGCGGGCGGATAAGTGTCCGCGCGCTTCTCGACCCAGTACAGCGCCATGCGCGTGGGCACCAGGTACACGCCGCGTCGCTGCATGAGTTTCAGCGTCGCCTCCGACAGGAAACTGCCGTGCTCGATCGAATCGACGCCGGCCTCGATGGCCCTGCGCGCGGCGGTATCGCCGTGCGCGTGCGCGGCGACCTTGCGACCCCAGGCGTGCGCTTCATCGACGATGGCGCGGGTTTCATCGGCGGTGAGCTGCGGCACGTCCACGGGATCGTAGGACAGCACGCCGCCGGACACGCACACCTTGATCACGTCCGCACCCCACTTCATCTGGTTGCGCACCGCCTCGCGGCACTGCTCGGGTCCATTGCACACGCCTTCGAGGGGCTGCTTGGGCGCGATGCGATCAGGGGGAAACGGTGGCTGGTCGCAGCTGCCACCCGTGGCACTGATCGAATGCGCGGCCGTGAGGATGCGCGGGCCGGGCACCACGCCGGCGTCGATCGCGTTGCGCAGCCCCACGTCGAGGAAGTAACGCGAGCCGACGTTGCGCACGGTGGTGAAACCGGCCTCGAGCGTACGACGCGCGTACACGCCGGCGTAGTGCGCCTGTTCCGCGGGAAAACGCATCAGCAGGTTGAACTGGTGGCGATGGTAGTCGGCGTCGAACTCGAAGCCGAGGTGTGCGTGCGCGTCGATGAACCCCGGCAGCAGGGTGGTGTCGCCCAGTTCGACGATGCGCGCACCCGCGGGAACGGGTTCGGCGCCACCGACACGCGCGATCCTGCTCCCTGCGACGACGATGACGGCGTCTGTGCGCAGTTCGCCGCTGACGCCGTCGAACAGGCGTGCCGCCTTGAGTACCGTGACGCGCGCGTTGTCGGTCGCCTCCGCGGCCGGTGTGCTGTCCTGCCGATTCGCGGCCGGCGCGCTCTCGGGCATCAGTCGTTGCGCGAGATACACGAACTCCAGCGCTTCACGCTGTGCGCGCTGGCGCAGGTCCGCGGCCGCAGAGTGTCCGCCTTCGATGTTCTCGTAGTAGAGATAAGGCATGCCGAGGCTGTCGAGCTTCGCCGCGTACTTGCGCGCGTGTCCCGGGTGCACGCGATCGTCGCGGGTCGAAGTCAGCAGGAAGGGTTCGGGGAACGCAGTGCGCCTGGCCAGGTGATGGTAGGGCGAGAGCTGTTCGAGCCAGGCTCGCTCTTCCGGCACGTCGGGAGAACCGTATTCCGCAACCCAGAGCGCGCCGGCGAGCAGCTGGTGGTAACGCAGCATGTCGAGCAGCGGCGAGCGGATCACCGCCGCACCGAACAACTCCGGGCGTTGCGTCAGCATCACGCCCATCAGCAGTCCGCCGTTCGAGCCGCCGCGGATGCCGAGATGCGCCGGCGAGGTGATCTTGCGGCGGACGAGGTCTTCGGCCACGGCGATGAAGTCGTCGTACACCACCTGGCGGCGCGTCTTGAGGCCCGCCTGGTGCCACGCGGGTCCGAACTCGCCGCCGCCGCGGATGTTGGCGACGACGAAGACGCCGCCCTGCTCCAGCCAGAGTTTTCCGATCGTTCCGGCGTACGAAGGCAGCAGCGACACCTGGAAGCCGCCGTAGCCAGCCAGCACCGTCGGTGCGCTGCCGTTCGCCGTGAACTGCTTCGGGCGCACCAGGAAGTACGGCACGCGCGTGCCGTCGCGCGAGGTCGCTTCGAGCTGCTCGACCACGGAGCGGCTGGCGTCGAACTTGGCCGGCAGGCTCTTCGCCAGGCGCGCGCGGTTGGCTGCAACGTCGATCGCGTAGACGGTCGTCGGCTGCAGGAAATCCTGGTACCCGAGCAGGGCCGTGCCCGACGCCGGATCCGACGCATCCAGGGTGATCGTGCCGTGCGCCGGCATCGGCACCGGCTCGCGTCGCCAGGCAGCGTTGTCGAACGTGAAGCGCGACGCGTGGCTGCGCACGTTCGACATGCCCACGACCAGCAGTCCTGCGCTCGTGACCGCGACCTGCCTGATCGCATCGCGCGGGCCAGGCACGTGAACCGTACGGACCGCCGGCTCGGCGCGCGTCATCTCCGAGGCTGGCATCGAGAGCAGCGCGCCGCTTGCGAAGGATCGACTGCCGACCGTCCAGTCCTCGTCGATCGAGAAAACGAGCTCGTCGCGGTAGAGTCCATGAACAGTCGCCTGCGGTGGCAGCGTGATCAGGTCAAGGCCACCGGTCGGCCGCACGACGCGGTACGTACCCGTATAAAAGGAGTCGCCCTCGGCGACCAGCAGCAGCCGATCGCCGCCCGGGCCCCGCAGGCGCGCCGGTCCGACCATCACGTCTTCTTTCTGTCCGCGATGGATCTCGGTGGCGGCAGCGAGTGGCTGGCCGCGCTGCCAGCGCTTCACGACGTAGGGATAGCCAGAAACCGTGAGCGTGCCGGGGCCGAAGTCCGTGGCGACGAGGAGCGTGTTCTCGTCAACCCAGGCCACTGTGGATTTCGCCTCGGGCAACGCAAAGCCGTCCGGGACGAAGCTGCGCGCGTCGACGTCGAACTCGCGCAGCACGCTGGCGTCCTTGCCGCCGTCGGACAGCGCGATCATGCAACGACGCGGCGTCGGCTCCAGGCACGTCGCGCCCTTGTACACCCAGTTGCGCTTTTCCGCGCGCGCCAGCTCGTCCAGGTCGAGCAGCACCTGCCACTGCGGCGTCGTGCCGAGCCATGATTCGAGGCGAGCGCGACGCCAGATGCCGCGGACGTGCCGGTCGTCCTGCCAGAAGTTGTACACCGAGCCGTCGAGCATCGCCCCCATCGGGATGCGGCTGCGATCCTCGAAAATCTCGAGCGCCGAAGCGTAGTAGCGCTCGTATCGGCGATCGCCCGTGAGCTGCGGCAGGGAGCGCTCGTTCTGGGCGCGTACCCACTCCAGCGCGCGTTCGCCTTCGACTTCCTCGAGCCACAGGAACGGATCGCTGGCTGCGGCGCCGGTCAGCGCGACCAGGCCCACCAGGATCAAGCCCACCGCTCTGCTTCGGTCATTGCGCCTCGACACGAAAATCATGCCCGCTCCCAAGCCGCGGCGGAGCCGCTCACTCCTACCACGAGGCGCGCCGCCGCGATTTCCGCCAGCCGCAGGCAGCCGTCGCAGGCTGCCGAGTGGGGTATCCACGCCCGTCGTTCATCGTTTTGGACAGGCGCTATCCCGGCAGGGAGGGAGAGACGTGGCCAAGCTCAGGATCGAAGGGTCTTTTGTCGCGCCGGTAACGCCGTTCGACGGCCGGGGCGCCGTCGATTTCGGCGCCTGGCGCACGCTCATCGCCCATCAGAGCGAGAACGGCACTCGCGCGTTGCTGTTCATGGGCTCCACGGGGGAACCGTCGCTCCTCACGATGGAGGAGAAACGTCGCATCGTCGTCGAGACCGTAAAGATGCGGCCGCGCGGCATGGCTTTCCTCTACGGCTGCACCGCGGCAACGGCCGAGCAGGTGATCGAGAACGTCCGCTTCGCCCAGGCGAACGGCGCGGACGGGGCCATCGTCGCCGCTCCGCCGTACGTGTGCGCATCGGAAGCCGATATCGAACAGTTCTACCTGGAAGTCGCGGACGCCGTCGATCTGCCGATCGGGATCTACAACAATCCACCACGGGTCAGGACGGACCTGCACTTCGACCAGCTCCTGCGCCTGTTCCGCCACCCGAACATCGTCATCCACAAAGAGTCGACGACGCGCGTGGCGCAGGTGGCGCAGGTGCTCGCGGCCCGGCCGGACGTTGCGGTGATGTGCTGCGACTCGCCCAACCTCGGCCTGATCGTGCCGACCATGGCGCTCGGCGGTCATGGCACCGCGAACATGAGCGGCAACGTCGCGCCGGCCGAAATGGCCCGTCTCTCACGGCCCTGGGTGGGGGCGTCGGAGCCCGGCGAATTTCGCGAGCAGTACCTGCAGTTGCTGCCCTTGCTGCACTTTCACTATTCGGCCGTGAATCCCGTGGCTGTGAAGTCGCTCATGAAGGCTTGCGGGCTTCCGGTGGGAAACCTGCGTCGCCCGCTGCGAGAGCTCGAGGCTGCAGCGGTGGCGGTCGGCCTGCGCATCGTCCGCGAGCTCGGACTCGACAGGAAATACGGTTACAGGCTCTCGCAGGGCCGCTCGCTCTGATCAAGCCTTCATGGCGCCGCTTCCTTGTGCGGCGACCGCGTTGCGGACCGGACCGGCAGCGGCCTGAGCCCGGCGGCCGTCGCCAGGGCGTCCGCGTCGTAGAGATCGCCGTTCTTGATGACCAGGCGCACGTTGCGCACGGCGCCGATGTCGCGGGTCGGATCGCCGTCGACGAGCACCAGGTCGGCACGCTTGCCCGCGAGGATCGAACCGGCATCGGCGTCCAGTTTCATCACGCGCGCCGCGCCGAGTGTGGCCAGGTAGAGCACTTCGCCCGGCGGGATGCCTGCCTCCGCGTAGAGCTCGAGCTCGCGTGAGAGCTGCAGAGGACTGCCGTCAGTTCCGGCAACGATGGGAACGCCGGCCCCGTGCATCGCCTTCAGCATCTGCTTCAGCCGCGTGAACGATTCGCCATACGCGGCCCGCTGCTCCGGAGTGCTGGCGCGGCCGCCCGCACGACCGCCACGCTCGAGCGTGGTCGGCAGGCGCGGCGCCCACGGCTTCATCCATGATGCGAGGACGCCACGCGTGCCGGTGAACATGTTTTCGAACACGACCAGTGTCGGATCGACCACCGTGCCGCGCGCCTTGACCTCGCCGATGAGTGCTTGCACCTGCCCGGAGGCCATGTCGATCTCGTGCCCATGCTCGTAGGCGGCGGAGAAGCGCACCGGCGAATTGGTGCGGGCGACGATGTCGGGAGGCATGAAGTTGAGAATCCAGAAATTGGCGTGGTGCACCTCGTCGAAGCCGGCGCTCACCGCTTCGCGCATGGTCATCCCGGCGGGAATGTGGCCACCGACGCGCAGCCCGCGGGCATGAGCCGCGGCGATCGCCGGCGGCACGAGCGCCGGCGCGAGCGAGCTGTAGAGTTTGATCTGCGAGTAGCCACGGTCCGCGTAGAAGTCGACGGCGGCCCGCATCTGCTCCGGCGTCTCGACGAACTGCCCGAACGGCGCCGCGAGCGGGCCCGGCCCTTCGATCAGCCCCGACTTCAGCACGCGCGGGCCGACGGCGGTGCCGTCGTCGTATTGCTCGATGATGCGTGTCAGACGCGCATCGTCGTTGCCGAGGTCGCGTACCGTGGTGACGCCGGCCAGCAGATCGAGCACGCCTTCCACCGGGTCCAGCACGTGAACGTGCATGTCCCACAAGCCGGGGATGAGCGTGCCGCCCTTGCCGTCGATGACCTCCGCATCGGCTGGCTCTTCGATACTGGCTGCATCGCTGACCGACGCGATGCGCGTGCCGCGTACCACGACCGTGACGCCGGATCGCACGGTGCGCTGCTCCGCGTCGAAGACCTGCGCGCCGCGAATGACGATCGGCCGCTGCACGCTGCGCCGCAGTCCGCGATTGCGATCCCGTAGCGCGGCGATTCCCACCTCGTCCTGCGCCGCGAACAGCTCCGGCAGCGCAGCCTCATAGCCCTTGCGTACCGTTGAAATCCAGTTGCCGCCAGCGGCGAACAGCTCATTCTGCCCGTCGAGCCAGATGTGGGACGGCTGCAGGCCCAGGCCGCTGATGCTGTAGAGCGTGACCTTAGTGGCGCCTTCCTGGCCGCGTACCTCGCGCTCGAGTACCTTTTCGATGCGAGCGCGACCGGCGGGCAGCATTGCGAGCTCGTTTCCCGCTGCAACCAGCAGCGCGCGGGCGAGGGCGGCGGAATCCTCCGCGTTCGAATCGTTGATGAGGTAGTACGCTCCCGCCGGCCGATCTCCGCTGTCAGTGCTGCTCGCCCAGCTGGCGCGACCCGCGCTGACGGTGAAGCTCTCGGTCACCGGGCGCTTGGCGTAGTTGACGCCTTCAACGGTGGCGTTGGTCAGCACGCCCTGCGCATCGTACCGGCTGTGCGTCCGGAGATCGGGTCCGCGACCGCGATCGTCGTACTTCAGCGACGCCTGCCGGGCACCGGCCGCGCGCTCGATCTTGAGCTCGCCCTTCACGGTTCCCGACATGACGATCGAGTAGAGCGTGACCGTGGCCGGTGCCGCGTCGACACCAGGGCTCGTCGCACTTGCCGCGGCACCGCCGGTGCTCGTCGCACTCGCTTCGCCACCTCCGGCGCTCGCGGGCAGGCCGCTCTGTCCGAGCTGCGCCTCGAATTCGCGCGCGGCCTCCTCGCCCGCGCTCGCTGCGAGCTCGGCCATGAACTCGCGGTGCGTTCGCGGACGCTCGCGCCGTGTCAGGATGGCATCGAGCTCGTCACTGCCGATGCGATCCGCGAGAGCGAGCAGCAGCAATGGTCCTTTCTGATAGAGCGCCGCATTGTCGGGACGCCGTTCGGTCCGGAGCGATCCCGAACTCGCCGCGGCCTTGCGCTTGCGCTCCAGGAGCGCCTCGCGCTCCTTCTCGCCGAACGCGGCGGTGATGTAGCGCAGGGCCATGTACTCCGCGACGGACTCGGAAACCCAGTAGTTCTCGCCGCCGACCGAGGGGCTCGGCATCCATGCGTGCTCGATCTCGTGCGCCACCGTTCGCGCGGGGTTCTGCGGTTCGAACGCGGGAGTGGGGTCGCCCGGCTTGCGATAGGACGGCAGCACCAGGAAGTTGCGTCGGGCGTACGCTCCGCCCTCCCCACGCGGGACGACGACTACGCGCAGCGGCCCTTCCTGCGGCGGGCCGTAGAGCTTGCGGAAGAACGCCGCAGCGCCGATCGCATGCTCGCGCATGGTCGAAACGAGAGCATCGCCGGCGTCGCTCGCATAGAACTCGACGTCGGCGGCGGTCGTGCGTGCCAGGCCCGGTGAGCCGGCGATCGGCAGGTCGAGGTCCGGCATGGCGCGATGAATCGTCAGTCGCGATCCGTTCCGGCTGCTGTGCTGTCGATAGTCGCCTTGAGTCGTGACCGGGATGCCGGCGGGCAGCCCGTCGATCCGGGCATCGACACTGAAAGCCATGCGCAGGTCGCTGCGCAGCGGCAGCCAGAAGCGCTCGAGGCGCAACTCAATGCGCTCGCGGGAAATGGCGGGGTCGTCGAAACGGTTGACCAGGCCTTCGTAGCGAAAGCGCAGCCGTTGCGGTGCCGTGGGCGGGCGATCGAAGCGCAGTGTGATCGCCTGCAGTCCGCCGATCGGCCGGTCGGTAGGTGCGACGGAAGCGTGCACGCCACGACCGAAGGCGCGCGTGTCGACTTTCAGCCGCTCGTTGAGCAGGAAAGACGGCTCGGCCTGGAGCTGCGACTGCGGAATGGTGACGTCGACCGAGGCGCGCACGTATCCCGAGGCTGCATCGAAGCGTGCCTCGATCCGGTAGTGCGGCGAATCCTCCGCGGTCCCCGCCGCGGCGGCGGACGCAGCCGGTGCGGCTGACAGAGCCAGGAGAAGCAGGACGCTGCCGCGCCCCGGCTCGAAACGGTCGGTGTGGTGCATCCTGTCCTCGCGCGCCGAGGTGACAGGGGGAACGATGCACGGTGCGGCGTTTTCCACCGCTGCCGATGATTTTTTCCCCGGACTGGCGGATTCGGGGGGCTCGTCCATCGTAGTTCTGAGCGGCGCCGCGTGTGTTCGGCGCGTCACGAGACACCATGGAACTTCAAGGGCTTCCGCGCGCTGTCCTCCTTTGTTTTCTGACCCTTGCGGCGGGCCTGTCGACCGCCGCCGAGCCGGTTACGCCGCCGGCCGTTCGCTTCGAGGTCACCATCCCCAGAACAACCATAGCCGAGCCCGTCACGGGCAGGCTGCTGGTGATCGTCTCGCCGCGGGAGAATCCCGAGCCGCGCGTGCAGGTGGGCCTGCACGGTCCCGCGATCTTCGGCATCGATGTCGAGCAGTTGCCGGCGGGAAGCGCGGCGACGGTCCCGGGGGACACGATCGGCTATCCGGTGCCGACGCTGCGTGAGCTGCCCGCCGGGGACTATTTCGTTCAAGCCGTGCTCACGCGTTTTGGGCAGGTGACACGCTCGGACGGCCACCGGCTGTGGGTGCCGACCAGCCCGCGTCGCATCCCTTTCTACATGCTGCCCGGCAATCCATTCAGCAAGCCGCAGAAGGTGAGTCTCGACCCCGCCGCCGGCTTCGCGCTGAAACTCGAGCTGACCGAGACCATTGCGCCCCTGCCGGAACCGAAGAACGACGAATGGTTCCGGCACGTGAAGATCGAGAGCAAGCTCCTCAGCGCCTTCTGGGGCACGCCGATCTATCTTCGCGCCAGTGCGCTCCTGCCGCGCGGCTACGAGCAGAACCCGCGCGTGCGCTATCCGACGCTGTACGCGCAGAGTCAGGATGGCGAATCGCCGTTCTACTTCAATCGCGATCCGGCCAGCCACGAGCAGCAGCTCGGCCTCAAGCAGAGCGGCAACGTGCAGACCGGCTACGAGTTCTATCAGACGTGGAAGTCGGACGGCTTCCCGCGCTTCGTCGTCATCGTGATGGAGCAGGCGAGCCCGTACTTCCTCGAGGCGTACTCGGTCGACTCGGCCAACAACGGTCCATACGGTCGCGCCATCGTCGAAGAGCTGATCCCGTACCTCGAGAAGGAATTTCGCCTCATTCCCGCGCCGTACGCGCGCATCGTCGAGGGCGCTTCGACGGGCGGCTGGGAGTCACTGGCGCTGCAGCTGCGCTACCCGGACTTCTTCGGCGGCGCGTGGATCTTCAATCCCGATCCGATCGACTTCACGCACTACCACCTGATGAACATCTACAAGGACGAGAACGCGTTCTCGCTGCCGGCGTCGACGTTCACGCGCGTGGAGCGCCCGTTCCGCCGTTCGGTGGAAGGACAGGTGAACACCACGTTTCGCGAGATCGCGCGGCTCGAGGCGGTGCTCGGCAGCAAGGGACGTTCCGGGTATCAGCTCGACGCCTGGCAGTCCGTGCACGGGCCGGTGGGCGCCGACGGGTATCCCGCGCTGCTGTTCGACAAGCTCACCGGCGCGATCGACCGCAACGTCGCGAACTACGCGCGCGAGAACGGCTTCGACCTCACGGAGTACGCGCGGCGCAACTGGCCGACGCTCGGGCCGAAGCTGGTCGGCAAGCTCAATTTCTTCTCCGGCGACATGGACAACTTCTATCTCAACCTCGCCGTGTACGACTTCGAAGCCATGCTGGCCGCCAGCAAGGATCCGCACTATCCCGGCCGCTTCGCCTACGGGCGACCGAAGAAGGGTCATAGCTGGCACCTCACGGACTTCTCCGAAATGATCCGCGAGATGGGCGGGCACGTGCGCAAGACGGCGCCCGCCGGAACCGACACTGCCGCGTGGAACTACTGAAGCAGGAGACAGCGATGAGCGAGAAAGTGCGGGGCCGACTGCTGTTCGCGTGGCTGGCGCTGCTGAGCGGGGCGCTGATCTTCGTGGCGCTCGGCGACGCGGCCTCGCCGAAACGCGTCGCGAGCTTCGACGAGCTCAACGTGCAGCGGATCAACATCGTCGAGCCCGACGGCAAGCCACGCGTCATCGTCTCCAACCGCGCGCGCATGGCCGGCCTGTACTGGGGCGGCAAGGAGTACAAGCATCACAGCCGCAATGCCGGCGGCTTCCTGTTCTACAACGACGACGGCGACGAAGTGGGCGGGATGACATTCTCGAACCGCCGCCAGGGCGAAAATTTCAGCGCGAGCTCCAATCTGCTGTTCGACCAGTACAAGCAGGACCAGACCCTGGGCCTGGTGTACGGCGAGGAGAACCGCCAGCGCATCGCCGGCCTGCGGGTCTGGGATCGTCCGGACGCCGACCTGCAGCCGGCCATCGAGCTGAGCGACAAGCTGGCCAAGGCCACGACCGACGAAGAACGCGAGAAGCTGCGTGCCGAGTTTCGCAAGCTCGAGGACGCGTACCGCAACGGCGGCGGCTTCGCGGAACGCTTTTTCGCCGGCAAGGAGCTCGGCGCCTCGATCGTCAAGCTGGCCGACAACCGCGGCCGCACACGCCTGCTGCTCAAGGTCGACACCAACGGCGAGCCGAGCGTCGAGTTCTTCGACGAGAACGGCAAGGTGACGAAGCGTGTCGCCGCCGCGACACCCTGAGCTGCGTAGCCAGACCATGAACGCTTTGTTCCGCGGCAATCGGATCTTCGCCTGGCTCGCGCTGCTGACGCTGGGTGTGGTTGCGGTCGTGCTCGTCCGCTCCTTCCGCGGCGCTGGCCCTGGCAGCGCAACCGCCGGCGACGACGCAGTGACGCGGTTCGACGAGATCACGGTCCGGCGCCTCAACGTGATCGAGCCCGATGGCAAGCCGCGCGTGGTGATTTCCAGTCAGTCGCGGATGCCGAACGCGATCTGGAACGGCAAGGAATACAGTCACCGCAGCCACGGTGGCGGCGGCTTCCTGTTCTTCAACGACGACGGCACCGAGGCCGGCGGCATGGGCTTCACCGCCGGGCGCACCGAGCAGGGCTTCGGCGCGCAGACCAATCTCAACTTCGACCAGTACCAGCAGGACAACACGCTGCAGCTCATCTACAACGACGACAACGGCCGCCGCTATGCCGGGCTCGTCGTCAAGGATCGCCCCGATACCTCGCTCCTGCCCGCGCTCGAGCTGATCGACGAGCTGTCACGCGCCGGGAGCGACGCGGAGCGCGCCAGGCTGACGGCCCGCCTGAAACAATTGGAGAGCGAGCTCGCCCCCGGCACCGCGCAGCGTGTGTTCGCGGGCAAGGAGTTTGGCGCGGCGCTCGTGCGGCTGGCGGATCCGCAGGGGCGGCCCCGTCTGGTCCTGCGAGTCGACGAAACGGGCGAGGCGGGCATCGACCTGCTCGACGCCGGCGGTGCGGTCGTCAACAGAATCCGGGGGAATTGAAGCGCTTGCACACGTTTGCCCTCTGCTGTGCGAAATCGTCCGGTCCCGGCTTGACCGCGGCGCCGCTTCCTGCGGCAATGTAGCCATGGATCGCGGCGAGCAGGTGCGCTGGTTCGCTCGTGAGATTCTCCCTCACGAGGCGGATGTGCGTCGCTGGCTCACGCGTCGCGTCCGCGGCCTGCCCGACTGTCACGTCGACGAGATCGTGCAGGAGGCGTACGCCCGCCTGTGGTCGGCCGGCGCGGACCGCATCATGAACCCGCGCGCGTATTTCTTCGTCACGGCGCGGCACGTGGTGGGTGAGGTTCTGCGGCGCTCGCGCGTGGTCGCGATCGAGACCATCGCCGACATCGAGGCGCTCAACATTGCGGACGGCGACATCGGCCCGGAGCGCCGGCTCAGCGGCCGCGAGGAAGTGGAGCGCATGCGCCACGTCCTCGAGCAGCTCCCGCCGAAGTGCCGTCAGGCTTTCGAGCTGCGCAAGTTCGAGGAGCTGTCGCACCGGCAGATCGCCGAGCGAATGCAGGTTTCGGAAAGTACGGTCGAGAAGCATTTGGTGAAGGCATTGAAATTCGTATTGCAGCACATGAAGGAATCCGCACCCGATACCCGGGCGACGGTATGGAAACGCCATGAACAGCGTCGCCAGGAACAGTGAAATTGAGGACACCGCCGCGGCCTGGGTGCTGCGCCTCGATCGCGGTGACCTGAGCGAGGACGAGCAGCGCGAGCTGGAGACCTGGCTCGAGGCGGACACGCGCCATCGCGGCGAGTTCGTGCGCGCGCAGGCGATGTGGGTCGATCTCGACCGCGTCGCCGCCCTGCACGCCGGACGCGCGCCGCTGGAGCCGCCGGCCGAGCGCTCGCCCCATCTGCGCGCGGCCTCGTTCGCCGGTGCGGTGCTGGCGGCGGGTGTGGTCCTCGCGCTCAGTGTCAACACGTACCTGTCGGGTCGCGAGACCACGGACGTGGGCGAAGTGCGACGCATCACCCTGGACGACGGTTCGGCGGTGGCACTGAACACGGCCTCCCTCCTGCAGGTGCAGTTCCGCGCCGACGAGCGCCGCGTCGTGCTCCGGCGCGGTGAAGCCTCTTTCCAGGTGGCACACGACGTCGAGCGTCCGTTCGTCGTGCAAGCGCGCGACGTCTCGGTGCGCGCGGTCGGCACGGCATTCACGGTCCGCGTACTGGAGAGTGCGGTGGCGGTCACCGTGAGCGAAGGCGTGGTGGAAGTCGTGCGCGACGCCGAGGCCGAGGGCGCGTCCGACAAGACGCGGGCCGGTCGCAATCGCGTGGTGGTCGCCGCGGCCGAGCAGCCGCTGGCAGCCAGCCCTATCGAAGAAAAGGAAGTCGCGCGACGACTGTCGTGGGAGCAGGGGCGGCTCGTCTTCGACGGCGACCGGCTCGACGATGCCGTCGAGGAGGTCAACCGTTACTCGGCCGTGCGCGTCGTGATCGACGATCCCGCCCTGCGGGGCAAGTCGTTCGTCGGCGTGTTCCGCACCGGTGACGCGCGTGCCTTCGCGTCAGCCGCAGCGGCAGCTTTCGAAGTGCCGCTGCGCGAGGAGGATGGCGCGCTGCACCTCGGCGATTGATGCGCGGCCGTGTGCGTCTGAGAGGACAGGGATAGAGGATATTCGCGTCTCGCACATCGTATCCGTCATCGATCAACGCGCAGGGGGATCGACATGCGGAGCGAACGATGCGGGTGGCTGACCATGACGATACTGCTCGTGCTCCTGGCGGGCACGAGTGCGCGGGCGCAGGACAAGCTGCGCTTCGACATTCCCGAGCAGAACGCGGCGGCTGCGATTCAAGCCTGGGCGCGCCAGTCCGGCCTGCAGGTGTTCGCTGCCGACGAGGATTTGCGTGGCGTACGCACGAACGCGGTACAGGGTGAGTACACGCCGGTCGAAGCGGCGCAGCTCCTGATCAGGGGGACGGGGCTGGAAGTCGTCGCGGCGGGCGACAAGACGGTCACCATCCGCAAGCCCAACGGCAATCCTCAGCCCGGCGACGGCAACGACGAGTCCGCGTCGAGGTCGGCGGACGAGCTGGGCGAGGTGCTGGTGACCGGCACGCGCATCAAGCGCCCGGGATTCGACACGCTGCAGGCCGCGGTGGTCACCGACTCGGAAGAGTTCGAGCGTCGCGGCTATCTCAACGTGGGCCAGGCCCTCGAGGCCACACCGGGGTTCGCGGCCGGCGTGAACGGCACCGGTGGCCAGTCGACGTTCGGTCCGGCGCAGACTTTCGTGAACTTCTTCGGCCTGGGCAGCAATCGCACGCTGACCCTCGTCAACGGCCGGCGCTTCGTGACGTCGAACACCGTCGCCGGCGGCAACGCCAGCGGTCAGGGCGGCGCAGGCCAGCAGGTCGATCTCAACGTCATTCCCGCGGGATTGATCTCGCGCGTGGAGACGATTGCCATCGGCGGGGCGCCCGTGTATGGCGCCGACGCGATCGCAGGCACCGTGAACGTCGTGCTGCGCGACGATTTCGACGGCATCCAGACCACGGCGCAGTACGGCGTCGACAATCACGACAGCGCGGAATCGAAGGCTTTTCGCACGCTGCTGGGCGGGAATTTCGCCGAGGATCGCGGCAACGCCATCCTCAGTTTCGAATACAACGAGCAAGAGGGACTGCTCGCGCGCGATCGCTTTCCGTTCTACCGGCTGCTGCCGAGTGGCAACACCAACCCATCCGACGGAATCTCCGCGCGGCGCGTCGTCGTGGACTACGGGTTCGCGGGCATCACGGAGGGCGGGCTGCCGTTCATCACCGCCCAACTGGCGCCGGGCGTCACGCTCGTCAATCCCATGGGCAACTACATCTTCGACAGCAGCGGCACGCCGTTGCAGTTCGGGGCGAACGGCGATCTCGTGCCGCTGAACCGTGGCACGCCCATCAACGTCGCGCTCGGCGCGCCGATCGATGTGAGCGGCGGCGACCGGCTCGATCCGGCGGCCCACAACTCGCTGGTGGCGCCTTCACAGCGGACCCTGCTCAACGGCATCGCTCACTATGACGTCGGCGATCTCGGGCGCTTCTTCATCGAAGCTGCGTACGCGCATACCGAGGGCGTGGAGCTGAGCGAGCTGGCGTCGTTCGCCTCGCCGCTGCTGACCGGTACCGCGGCGACGGTGTCGATCAACAATCCATTCCTCACCCAGCAGGCCCGCGACACACTGATCGCCAACGGCGTCGGGCCGACGTTCAGCGTGGCGCGCAACTTCAACGACATCATCGATCGCCGCCCGAGCGAGACCGAGCTGGACCTGCAGCGCTTCGTCGGCGGGTTCGAAGGCGAGTTCGCGGCGCTCGGCCACCTCTACAACTGGGACATCTCCTACAACTACGGCCGCAGCCGCTCCGTCTCCAAGCAGGCGTACATCAACAGCACGCGCTTCCTCGAGGCCGTCAATGCGGTCATGGACGCCGGCCAGATCGTGTGCGCGTCCGGCAACGTCGCGTGCCGGCCGCTCAATCTGTTCGGCGCTGGCGCGGCCAGCGATGCGGCCGTGGACTACGTTCTCGATCGCGGCGTCGCCATCAGCACCAACAC
>Ga0187892_10002978_pt1 | contig 32078 bp, 33 predicted proteins | sample MA1701073metaG_FD_139345 | JGI IMG/M metagenome (GOLD analysis project Ga0187892, IMG submission 139345) | Bio-ooze microbial communities from a basaltic lava cave in the Kipuka Kanohina Cave System on the Island of Hawaii, USA - MA170107-3 metaG ...
GGACCTTGGCTAATCGGGACAGCAGGACCCGCCAACCTGATCCGGTCCCCGCCCAATCTCGTCCAATTTCCCCGGAAACCGCATGGTCTCCGCGCCGGATCCCGTCTAACCTGGACAGCAGTGTACCGCCATGATTTCGGTGCGGGATGGTCAAAATCGCATCCTGGCCCAAGTCAGAGAGCGTACGTCTCCCGAGATCGTCTCCCTCGCCGAAGCCCGCGGTCGCGTGCTATGTGAGCCGGTGGGCGCGCCCTTCGACGTGCCGCCCACCGACAACTCCGCGGTCGACGGCTACGCGGTATCGAGCGCCGACATCCCGGCGACGGGGACCCGCGCGCTGACCGTTGTCGCCGATCTGCCCGCGGGCTCCGTCTTCGCGGGAGCGCTCGCCTCCGGCCAGGCCATCCGCATCATGACCGGCGCGCCTATGCCGGCCGGCGCCGACACCGTGTATCCTCAAGAAAGTGTCGAGCGCGACGGCGGTCGGGTTTGGGTCGGCACGATCGCCAAGGGCGTCAACGTTCGCCTCCACGGCGAGGACGTCGAGAGCGGCACCGTCGTCGTGGAGGCGGGTACGGTGCTGCGACCGCAGGAGCTCGGGCTCATGGCCTCCCTCGGCCGGGTCCAGGTCGTGGTGAGCCAGCGCCCGCGCGTGGCGCTGCTCAGCACCGGAGACGAGGTGGCCGAGCCCGGCGCCACGCGCACGCCGGGCCAGATCTACGACGCCAATCGTTTCACCCTGCGCGGGCTCGTCGAGCACGCTGGCGGCGCCGTCGTCGACCTCGGCATCGTGCCCGATCAGCGCGAGCTGCTGCGAGCGCGCCTGCTGGAAGCGGCCGACAGCGCCGACGTGGTGATCACTTCGGGCGGCGTCTCGGTCGGAATCTACGACCTGGTCAAGGACGTGTTGGGCGAGATCGGCGGCATCGACTTCTGGCAGGTGGCCATGCAGCCGGGCCGGCCGCTGGCTGTGGGCCGCATCGGCCGCGCCCATTTCTTCGGCCTGCCCGGCAATCCCGTCGCCTCGATGCTCACGTTCCTGCTGTTCGTCCGGCCCGCCCTCTTCATGCTGGCCGGCCGCCGGCGCGTCTTCCCCGCGACCTGGGCGGCCCGGGCCACCGAGCCGATGCGCAAGAAGTCCGGCCGCCGCGAGTTCAAGCGCGGCATCCTGCGCTTCACCGAGCAGGGATGGGAGGTGCGGACGACGGGCCCCCAGGGGTCGGGCATCCTCTCCTCCACGGTCGCCGGCAACTGCCTCATCGTCCTGGACGAGGAGCGCGGCGACGTGGCCGCCGGCGACACCGTGCTCGTCGAGCCCTTCGAGCCGTTCGACTGATGCCCGAGCGGATCTCGGTCGATCTCCTCGACCCCGTCAAGGCTCGGCTGCGGGATCTGCTTCGCGACGAGGCGCGCCGCCGGCCTCACCTGGCTTACGCCGACGTCCGGCTCGAGGTGACCGAGACCAAGGCGGCCACCGCCGAGAACGGCGCCAGCAAGTTCTCCGGCGACGACGGCGGGCTCGCCCTGGGCGTGCGAGTCCTCGCCGGCGAGCGCGTGATGGCCCCCGGTTACGTGGGACTCACCCTGGGCGCCGCCGACGTCGACCGGCTGGAACGGGTGATTCAGGAGACGCTGGAGCGCGCCTACCGGCGCGCCTGCGCAAACGCCGAGATGAAGGCCGAGGCCCGGGAGAAGTTCGGCCCGCTGGGCGAGTCGCTGGCCGACCTCGCCCTGCATCCGGTCGACGTGGGCGAGGACACGGTGCCCGCCCGGTACGAGGTGGATCCGCGGACGGTGCGTCTCGCCGTCATGGTCGCTTCGGTGACGGAGATCTCCCGGCAGGTGGCCGGGCTGGACCCGCACATCCAGCACAACTACGTCGGCGCGCTCACCCAGATGTCGCGCGAGCTGTTCGCCTCCACGGAGGGCGCGCTCATCGACCAGTGGTTCGCCCTCACCCAGGGCGGGTGCTCGGTGGTGGCCGTGTCCGGCGCCGTCAGCCAGGACCTCTACGACGTGCTCGGTCACCAGCGGGGCTGGGAAATCCTGGAATCGGGCGTCGACGAGCCGCTCATGCGGTTTCCGGCCTTCCCGGAGTTCGCGCGAGCGCTGGCCCGGGAAGCCGTCGCGCTCTGCCAGGCCCCGGTGCTGCCGACGTCGGAGCGCGAGGTGGTCGTGGTCACCGACCCCCACTACAACACGCTCGTCTCCCACGAGATCATCGGACACCCCACCGAGCTGGACCGGGCGCTCAAGATGGAGACGGCGTACGCCGGGCGCTCCTGGCTGCTCCGGAGCCTGGGTGAGCACCAGACGGGCAAGCCCGTCGCCTCGCCGCTGGTCAGCGCCTACTCCGACCCCTCGCTGCCCGGCTACGGGCACTACCGCTACGACCACGAGGGCACTCCCGCCCGGCGGGTGGTTCACATCGACCGCGGCGTGTTCACGGGATTCATGAACAGCCGGCAGACAGCGGCGATTTTCGGCGGCGCCCCCAACGGCCACTACAAGGCCACCGAGGCCGCGCTGGTGCCGCTGGTCCGCATGTCCAACACCGTGTTCGCCGCCGGCGACCGTGATCCGCGCGAGATCCTGGCTGAGGTCGACCACGGCTACTACGTGACGGGCCATCGCGTGCCCTCGATCGCCGAGAGCCGCGAGAACTTCCGGATCTCGGCCCGCGCCGTCCGAGAGATCCGGAACGGGGAGCTGGGTCGCCTGTACCGCGACGGCGGCATCGCCGCCGACAGCCGCGATTACCTGATCAACGTGGACGCCGTCGGGCGCGACTTCCTGCTCTACCCGATCCCCAACTGCGGAAAGGGCCAACCGATGCAGACGAAGAAGCTCGGCAACGGCGGGCCCACCATGCGAAGCCGGGCCCGGGTGGTGGGAGGCTGACCTGCGGCACGTCCGGATTCCCCTGCTGGCCGCGGCGTTCCTCATCGGCGCGGCGGCGCCGGCGGCTCCGCCCGAGTATCCGGTGGTCTTCATCGGCGTGGACGAGGTCCAGGCACTGCTCGACCGGCAGGTGACGGTCGACATCATCGACGTCCGCACCCGCTCGGAATACCAGCAGCTGCACATCGCGGGCGCGCGCTCGATCCCGCTGCGATCCCTCCCCGAGCGGACGAAGGAGATTCCGAAGGACCGACTGGTGGTCCTCTACTGAACGTGTCCTCACGCGCTGGCCCGGGGGGCCAGCAACGTCCTCTACGCGCGGGGCTGGCGCAATCAGAAGGTCCTCGACGAGGGCCTGCCCGGCTGGCAGGAGCGAGGCTACCCCGTGGAGGGCGTCGCCCGGTGATTCCCGCCGCCGATCTCGCCCGGACTGCCCAGGCCGCGCTCGAGTTGGCGAGGTCCCGGCCCGGGGTGCGCGAGGTCGAGGTCTTCGTGGCCGCCAACGCCGCGCTCCTCGCGCGGCTCAACTACACGTCGCACATTCCCTGCAATGGCGTGGAAGAACCGAAGTCCTCGGAGTCCGTCGGACTGGGCCTCCAGGTGGTGTTCGACGATCCCGACGGGCCGCGGGTGGGGTTCGGCAGCGAGCCCGCCGCTCTCTCGCCCGGCGGGGCCGAGCGCGCCCTGGCCAAGGCCCGGGCGGCCGCCGTCCACGATCCCGAGTTCGTGTCCCTGCCGCGCCCGACGCCCGCGATGCGCACGCTCGTCGACTACCACGACCCTCGGCTCATGGCCCTCGACGACACCGACCTCGTCGAGGCGGGCTGGAAAGTGGTGCGGGGCGCCCTGAGGACGTTCCTGGCCTCCTCGCAGCTGGCCGAGCTGGCCGGCAGCGCCGAGGGCCTCCGCGCCCTCGGGCTCATCCTCGGGGGCGACGTGACGATCCTTCAGGAACGGGTGGCCATCGCCTCCACCCACCTGCCCACCGTGCAGACGGATGAGTCCACGCTCATCACCGCCTTCGTCACCGCCATGGTGGAAGCCCACCAGGCCAAGGGCTCCGGGTGGTCCACGGGCACGCGCCTCGATCACTTCACCGACGAGGCCGGCGTGGAGGCGGCCCAGAGCGCCGTCGGCGCGATCGACGGGCATCGGGTGCCGTCCGGCGAGTACACGGTCATCTTCGGCCGCCAGCCGGTGGCCGATCTGCTCAACAACCTCGTGGTGCCGGCGTGCGTGGCCAGTGCCTTCTACGCCTCGAGCACGCCGTTCCTGGGAAAGCTCGGCCAGCGCGTGGCGTCGCCCCTGCTCAGCGTGTACGATCACGGCGCCCAGCCCGGGCTCATGGGCTCGAAGGGCATCACCTGCGAGGGTCTGCCCACGGGACGCACGGATCTCATTCGCGACGGCGTCTTCGTCGGGTGCCTCTCCAGCTGGTACGAGTCCCGGCGGCTCCTGCGCGACCGCGCCCTGGCGACCAAGCTCGGGGCCACCGGCGCGCCGGCTGAGGCGGCGCTGGTCCCCCGCAACGGCTTCCGCTTCGGCGACGGCGGCGGGCGCCAGTTCGACAGCCAGCCGTCCATCGCCGCCTCCAACGTCGTGGTCGAAGGAAGGACCACGGTCTCCCGAGAGGATCTCGTGAGCACGGTGCGGGACGGGCTCCTGATCGGGCGCATCTGGTACACCTATCCGATCAACGGGCTCCGGGCCGGCGACTTCACCTGCACCGTCGTCGGCGATTCGTACATCATCCGCGACGGCCGCCTGGTCGCCCCGCTGCGCCCGAACACGGTGCGGATCAACGACAACATCGGGACTATCCTCAACAACGTCATCGGCGTCACCAAGGACCTCAAGGGAACGATCGTGTGGGCGGCCGACGAGGTGGTCTACGCCCCCGAGATCGCCGTCCGCGGCGTCCACGTGGAAGAGATCGCCAGGTTCATGGAGGAGCTGGCCTGATGGCCGACGTCCCTCGTCTCGAAGCGATCGCTCGCCACTGCCGGGTACAGATCATCCGCATGCTGGCTCACGCCGGCTCGGGGCACCCGGGCGGATCGCTGTCCGTCATCGACCTCGTCGTCACGCTCATGTTCGGGCGAATGCGCCACGATCCGCAGCGGCCCGACTGGGCCGATCGGGACCGACTGATCCTCTCCAAGGGCCACGCGGTGCCCGCGCTGTACGCGGCCTTGGCGCGCGCCGGCTACTTCCCCGAGGACCGGCTCATCACGCTGCGCAAGCTGGGGAGCCCGCTGCAGGGTCATCCCGACCGCGTGATGCTGCCCGGCGTCGAGGCCGCCACCGGCTCGCTCGGCCAGGGGCTCTCCCTCGCGGTCGGCATGGCGCTGGGCCGGAAGATGGCCGGCTCCCCGGCCCGCGTGTACTGCATCCTGGGCGATGGCGAGATCCAGGAGGGGCAGGTGTGGGAAGCGGCCATGTCAGCCCCTCAGCTGGGGCAGCCCCAGCACGCCCTCGACAACCTGACGGTCTTCCTCGACTACAACAGGATCCAGCTCGATGGCTTCGTGGCCAAGATCCGCGACCTCGAACCGCTGGTCGCCAAGTGGCAGGCCTTCGGCTGGCCCGTTCTGGAAATCGACGGCCACGCCATCTCACAGATCGACAAGGCCCTCGATCAAGCCGAGGCCACCCGGGGCAAGCCGGTCTTCATCGTGGCCCACACGGTGAAGGGCAAGGGCGTGTCGTTCATGGAGAACGATCCCGAATGGCACGGCAAGGCGCCCAAGCCCGGCGAGGCGGCGGCCGCCATTCGCGAGATCCTCGGCGTGCCCGAGGCCGACTGGGAGAGTTATCTGGCTGGGCACCCGAGCGTCCGCGCGCTGGTCGACGAGGTTCGCGGCCTGGAACGCAAATAAGGAGACCCGATGCCAGCCAAAGCCACCCGCGCCGCGTTCGGCGAGGCGCTCCTCGACCTGGGCGCTCGCGACGAGCGCATCGTCACGCTGGACGCGGACCTGTCGAAGTCGACGATGACGATCCACTTCGCCAAGAAGTACCCGGACCGGGCGTTCAATCTCGGCATCGCCGAGCAGAACATGATCGGCATCGGCGCCGGCCTGGCCCTGGCCGGGCGCATCCCCTTCGTCTGTTCCTTCGCCTGCTTCCTGGTGGGCCGCTTCGAGACGATCCGGATCTCCATCGCGTATACAGCGGCCAACGTGAAGCTGGTGGGGACGCACGCCGGTATCGCCATCGGCGAGGACGGCTACAGCCAGATGGGGATCGAGGACGTCGCCTGTCTGCGGGCCCTGCCCAACATCCCGATCATCCAACCCGGCGACGAGGCGGAGACCAAGCAGGCCGTCGCCTTCGCGGTGGAGCACGACGGCCCGCTCTACCTCCGGCTCACCCGCCAGAACGTCGAGCCGGTCTCACCGTCCGGATATCGCTTCCAGCTCGGCAAGTGGCTCCTGCTCCGCCCCGGTCACGACGTCACCCTGATCGGCTCGGGCGGGCCGCTGGCGAACTGCCTGGAAGCGGCCAAGCTGCTGGCCGCCGAAGGCATCTCGGCCGAGGTCATCAACGCCTCTACGATCAAGCCGTTGGACGAAGATGGGCTGCTGGCTTCGGTGGGGCGGACTGGCCACGTGGTGACGGTCGAGGATCACGCGCTGGCTGGCGGCCTGGGAGGAGCCGTCGCCGAATTCCTGAGCGAGGTGCTGCCCACTCCCCTTATGCGCCTCGGTGTTCGGGGCTTCGGTGAGTCCGGCGACGCCAAGGGCCTCTACGCCAAGCACGGCCTCGACCCGGCCGGAATCGCGGGCAGCGTCAGGAAGTTTCTGGGACGCTGAGCCGGCGCCTCCCGACGAGGCGCTTCATCCGAAGAACCAGCCGACGCGGCTCAAATCGCCCCTGTCACAATACTTTTACGGCATATAGCAGACCGAAGCAGATAGCGCCGAGCCCCGAGCCCAGCGCCAGGGCCCGGTGGGCCACCCGGAAGCGATGGGCGAGCGACACCGGCCAGGCCAGGACGGCGGTGAGCGACACCATCCCGATGATCGTCCCCAGCCCGAACACAGCGAGATAGATCACGCTGGCCAGCACCGACGGCATCGTCGTCAGCACCAGGAGCGAGACCGCGGCGGTGCCGGCGAGACCGTGGACGACCCCGATGAGAACGGCACGCACGGCGGCGCGCCGGCGGTCGCCTTCGAGCGCGGCCAGCAGGCGCTTGGATGGGTGGACGTGGGGATGCGCGTGGCGGTGGGTGCCGTGGGCATGAGGATGGCTGTGGAACGCCGCGCTTCCGTCGTGCTCGTGCTCGGCCAGCAGGTGCTCGGCACCCGCCGCGCCGAGCCCACGCAGGGCGTCCCGCAACCGGAAGGCGCCGAGCCCCACGATCATGGCCGCCACCAGGAGCTCGAGCCCGGTGCCCGTCCCCGGGCTGAGGCGCGCGCCCAGCGCCACCAGCAGACCCCCGGCCACCATCAGCGTCGCCGCGTGGCCCACGCCCCAGGAGAGCCCGATCAGCGCGCCGGCGGTGAAGCGCCGCTCGCGGCTCAGGATCGTGGCCAGGGCGACCAGATGATCGGGATCGGTCGCATGCTGCAGCCCCAGCACGAAGCCGAGCACGATCGCCGAGACGACGGGCTCGCCCATCACCCGGAAAACCCGAGCTCTCGCAGCGTCTTCTCGACCCGCTCCTGGTGGGCGCGCCCCCACTCGTCCAGCGACGTCGCCGCGTCCTTGGCCGCCTTGGCCTCGGCCGACTTCAGAACTTCCGCGGCCCGAGCCCGGTCCACCACCACGATGCCCTCCTCGTCGGCGACCACGACGTCCCCCGGCGCCACGTGGATGCCGCCGCAGCGGATCGGACCGTTGAGCACCCCCGTCCGCCGTTTGTCGCCGGGGATGGGGATCACGCCGCGGGCGAAGACGGGAAACCCCAGCGAGCGCACCTCGGCCACGTCGCGGATGACGCCGTCGACCACGAACGCCGCGATCCCGCGCTTCTGGGCCCAGGCGCAGACGTTGCCGCCGGAGACGGCGTAGTCCCGATCGCCCGCTTCCACCACGATCACCGCGCCGGCCGGCGCCCGGTGGATGGCGGCGTGCAGCATGAGATTGTCCCCGGCCTCGCAGCGGACGGGATAGGCCGGCCCGGCCACGCGCGGCATGGGCATCCAGACGGGCCGGATGCCCGCGTCCATCACACGGTCGCGGGTCAGGACATCGGAGAGCGTGGTCGGGCTCAGGCGAACGAAGTCGCTGCGGTCCATGGGGGCGCTCCTCACTCCGACATCTTGAGCAGCAGCCCGGTGCGGCGGGCGCGGCTCACCGCGGCCAGGAAGACCAGGTGCACGAGGACGACATAGAGCAGGGCCAGGGCGAATCCGGTGAGGACGGGCGCTGGGAACTGCGAGGCGAATCCGAAGTGCGCGCGGTAGGCGTCGAGGAAGTACGTGAGCGGCATGGCCGCCGCCGCCGCGGCGATGGGCGGTGGCAGCACCGACACGGGGTAGTAGATCCCGGCCAGCACCAGCACGAAGTTCACGGTCGCCCAGGCGAAGGCCTCGGCGCGGGTGCCGAACATCGTGATGAGCGCGCACACGCCGATGCCCACGATCCAGGCGGTGAGCAAGCAGCCCAGCAGGAACACGGCCAGCGGCAACGGCCCCGGCGCCAGCGGGTTGAACGCGAAGGACCACCAGCCCAGGACGGCCAGGATCGCGAAGATTCCTAGACCACGGACGATGCCCACCACCCAGGCCCCGGCGGTCAGGTGGCGCACACCGATGGGGGCCAGGAACTGGTGCTTCACCGACTTCGACCACACGTCGAAGAGCACGACGTAGGCGACCTCCAGCTCGCAGACCTGCACCACCGACAGCGCCATGGTGCCGATGAGCACGAACGCCGTCTCCTGCGTCTCCAGGGCGAGGAAGCGGGCCATGAGCCCGATCGAGACCACGCCGACCATGGGCCAGAAGAGCAGCTCGAAGAAGAAGAACACGTTGCGGCTGCCCATGATGAAGTTGCGGACCACGAAGGCCCACACCGCCACCGCCTCAGCGCGCCAGCTCAACGAAGACCTCCTCCAGCTCCGGCTCCCTCACCTGCACGTTGCGGACGAAGACGCCGCCGGCCTGCAGGGCCTGGAGCAGCTCGGGCAGGCGCTTTTCGGCATCGTCCACCGTGCACTCGAGCCAGCCGTCGGACTCGGCGCAGCGCAGGATGCCCGGCGCGCCGATCAGCCAGGGCACCCGGGGCGGCTCCAGGCGCAGCGCGATCACGTCGCCGATCCGGATCTGCCGCTTGAGGTCGTCGGCGGTGCCCCGGGCCAGGATGAGGCCGCCCTTGATGAAGGCCACCTCGTCGCACAGCGCCTCGGCCTCCCGCATGTAGTGCGTGGTCAGTACGATGGTCTTGCCGCGCTCCCGGCGCAGCGCGGCGATGTGGGCGCGCATCCGGACGGCGAAGTCGGGGTCCAGGCCCAACGTGGGCTCGTCGAGGAAGAGCAGCTCCGGGTCGTTCACCAGCGCCTTGGCCAGGGCCAGCCGCTGCTTGAAGCCGGTGCTCAGCTCGTTGTACTGCGCGCGGCGGTGGGGATCGAGCTCGCAGGCCTCGATCAGCTCCTCGACCCGACGCCGCAACGCGGCTCCCCACAACCCGTACAGGCGCCCGTAGAAGGCGAGGATCTCGTCGACGCGCAGGCTCCACAGGAACGAGGGCCGGCCGCTGGCCAGGTTGAGCCGCCGCCGCAGACGGGCGGCGTCGCGGACGACGTCGAGGCCGAGCACGGTGACGCGTCCGGCGTCGGGCGTGAGCAAGGTGGTCAGGATCGACAGGAGCGTCGTCTTGCCCGCGCCGTTGGGCCCCAGCACCCCGACGATGGCGCCGCGGGGAACGGTCAGGGACACGCCGCGCAGCGCGGCGATGGTGCGTCGGCGCACGATCCCCGAGCGGAATGTCTTGAGTACGTCGCGCGCGTCGATGGCCAGCACCGGGCTGAATGGTAACATGCGGCCCATGGCCGCCTCGCCGGAGTGGCGCTGTTCGGTGGCCGACTTGCCGCCCGGCCGGACGGTCAAGTTCCGTCTGGCCTGCGGCGAACGATCGCTCGACGGCTTCGTCGTCAGCCACGACGGCGGCTACTACGCCTACGTCAACCGCTGCGCCCACGTCGGCACGCCCCTCGACCTCTGGCCCAACGAGTTCCTCAGCGAGGACGGCCGGGCCCTGGTCTGCGCCACGCACGGCGCCATCTACGAGCCGGCCAGCGGGCGCTGCACGGCCGGTCCCTGCGTGGGGGCGGCCCTGACGGCGCTGCCCCTCCGACGGGAGGGCGGGGAGATCGTCGTCGCCTGCCCCGGGCCATGACCGACGTCCGGGCCGAGATCGACGAGGCCAACCGTCGCTTCTACCGCGCCTTCGAGACGCTGGATCTGGCCGAGATGGAGAAGGTGTGGGCCCACGGCGACCACGTCAAGTGCGTGCACCCGGGTTGGCCGCTGCTGAGCGGCTGGGACGCCGTGCGGGCGTCGTGGGAGACCATCCTCAACAACACCGGCGAGATCCGGTTCACGGTCTCCGAGGTTCAGGTGGTGCGGCACGGTGACCTGGGCTGGGTTACCTGCACCGAGAACATCCTCTCGCAGGTCCGCGGGCGGGTGTCGGTGACGACGGTTCTGGCCACCAACATCTTCGCGCTGGCCGACGGCGGCTGGCTGATGGTGCATCACCACGCCTCGCACGTGCTGGGCGGCACGCCGGAATCTTGACCGTCACCCGGGCGCGGCCGACAATACCCTCGTGACGAGCGACAAACGCATCGCCCTCGGCGAGGTGCCGCGCTACGTACAGAGCGGCATGCGGCTCGGCATCGGCGGCGGGCCGGTCATGATCACGCCGACGGCGCTGATCCGCGAGGTGATCCGCAGCGGCGTGCGCGATCTGCATCTCGTCGCCGCCTCCACCGGAGGCTTCGGGATCGACCTGTTGATCGGGGCCGGGTGCGCGGCCTCCGTAGAGTTCGCCCAGATCATCCTCAACGAGTTCGGCCCCGCGCCCAACTTCCGCCGCTGGGCGGAAAGCGGGCGGCTGCGCTGCCTCGACCACACCTGACCCGGCTTGCTCGCCGGGCTCCAGGCCGGAGCCCAGGGCGTGCCCTTCATGCCGGTGCCCGGCCACGTCGGCTCCGACTACGAGCGCCTGCGGCCGGACTTCACCGTCATCGCCGATCCCTACGCGCCGGACCAGCGGGTGATGCTGGTGCCGGCCATCCGCTGCGACGTGGCCCTGATCCACGCGGTGGTCGCCTCGCCCGACGGGACGGTCCTGCTCGATCCCATGGAGGACGACGCCCTGCTGGCCCAGGCCTCGCGGGTGGTGATCGCTTCCGCCGAGCGCCTGGCGCCGGCCGACGAAGTGCGGCGGGCCGGCCCTGGTGTGGTGCTCGACGGCATTCACGTCACCGCGGTCGTCGAGCTGCCCGGCGGGGCCCATCCCACGCTGGTGCGGGGCGTGCGCGACCTCGACGCCGCTCACTTCGAGGAGTACGTCGCCGCGGCGGGCGACGATGGGACGTTCGCGCGCTACCTGGAGCGCTGGGTCTCCGGCCCCAAAGATCACGCCGCCTATCTGGCGCGGCTCGGGTGACCGCGTACCGTCCCGAGGAGTTGATGGCGACCGTCATCGCCCGCGAAGTGCGCGACGGCGAGACGGTGGCGGTAGGCACGCTGGCTCCGGTGCCGGCCAGCGGCGTGCTGCTCGCCCATCTGACCCACGCGCCCCGGGCCCGCGTGGTCATCATGAACCACCCCGACTACTGGCCGTTCCGGCAGGGCTCCAAGGAGTTCTACGACTTCGCCCAGCGGGGCGGCTTCGATCTGTTCTTCCTGTCCGGAGGGCAGATCGACCGCCACGGCAACCTGAACCTGATTGCCATCGGCGACGCCGGGCGACCGCACGTACGGCTGCCGGGAGGCGCCGGAGCAGCGATGCTCTACTACCTGCCCCGGCGCGTGGTCCTCTTCCGGACCGAGCACTCGCCGCGGATCTTCGTGGAGCGCGTGGACCACGTGACGAGCCCGGGGTCCGGCCCGGCCGACGTCGTTCGCCCCGGTGGGCCGTGGACGTGCGTCACGCCGCTCTGCGTCTTCCGTTTCGATCGCGAGCGCGCGAGGCTGGTGGTGCAGTCCCTCCATCCTGGCGTGAGCCGGGAGGACTTGGAGCGCCAAACCGGCTTCGCCGTGGAGTACGACGCCGCGGTGGCCGTCACCCCACCTCCCACGCCCGACGAGTTGCGCCTGCTGCGCACCCGCGTGCGGGAGTCCGTCGCCCGCGCCTACCCCCGCTTCGCCGCCACCGTCCTAGCCGGCTGAAGGAGCGCCTCGCCGGTTGAGCCGCGCACGAGGGCCCGAGGCGGGCAGGGCCTGTCGCGGGTGTGGCCCCCCTGGCCAGGCTTCGTCACCCACTCGACTCCGACGCAGTTCTTCGAACTGCGAGAAGTCGAGGGGGGCCCACTACGCCTGACCAGAAGGGCCACACCCGCGCCACCCGCCCGCCTCGGGCCGTCGTGCACGGCGCGCGTCGGGATGCACCTCCGATCGAGCGCGGGCTTCGCCCGCGCCATCGAATCCTGGAGGGGAGGCAGGCGCGAGCGGGCCGCTAGGCCCGCTGCGCCGTCGGAGGGGGCGAAGCCCCCTCCGAGTTTAGCCGCGGGTGTAGCGCGCGCGCAGGCTGTCGAAGCGGCGCGAGCGCCGGAGCCCGACGCGGTGGAGCGCGAACCAGAAGAGCATGGTGAGGACCCGCAGCCCGTAGCCCGTGGAGGCCAGGATCCCGGCCGTGGAGGCCTCCGGGAAATACCGCGTCGGCACCGGGATCTCCGCGATCCGGAAACGCGCCGACACCACCTGGCCGACGATCTCCTGATCGAATACGAAGCTGTCGGAGTCCAGCAGATAGTTGACGACTTCCAATACTTCGCGCCGGAAAGCCCGGTAGCCCGTGTGGTACTCCGACAGCGCCAGGCCGAAGACGAGGTTCTCCAGCCGGGTCAGCGCGCGGTTGGCCACGTACTTCCACCACGGCATGCCCTGGGCCAGCGCCGAGCCGCTCTTGAGTCGCGAGCCGAGGACCACATCGGCCTCCCCGGCCACGATCGGCGCGATGATCTGGGGCACCAGCGCCGGGTCGTACTGGTAGTCGGGGTGGACCATGACCACGATGTCGGCGCCCGCCTTGAGCGCCTCCGTGTAGCAGGTTTTCTGGTTGGCGCCGTACCCGTAGTTCCGGTTGTGGACGAAGATCTCCAGGCCCAGCTCGCGCGCGACGTCCAGCGTGGCGTCGGTGGAGCCGTCGTCCACCAGGATGACCGTGCTCACCGTCTCCTTGGGCAGGGCCTCGTAGGTCATACGCAGGGTGCGCCCGGCGTTGTAGGCCGGCATCACCACGACGACCTTCGGCTTGGGAGAGCGCGCCCGTCCGCGCACCTCTCCATGATGAGCGGACCCCCGGTCGGTCGGCAAGGGCGGTCAGGTCACCTTGACGACGCCGTCGCCGGGCAGCCGCGCCAGCAGCGCGTCGAGCGCGGCCTCCAGGTAGGCCAGGTCCCGCGACTCGAGCGTCACCTTCACGCGGTACTCGGGGTTCGAGAACTCGGGGTAGGAGCCGAGCAGCAGCGCCGGAAAGTCTCGCAGCAGCGCGTTGAGGTAGTCGGCCAGCATCCCTTCACCGATACGGACGAATACGCTACGAAGATGGTAGGGCTCGCCCCGGAAGCGCTCGCGGATGGCCTCGAACTTCTGCCGAAAGATCTCGGGCACGCCGGGCAGGACGTACACGTTGCCGGCCAGGATGGTGGGAAACCGCAGCGAGCCACCGTCCAGCAGCTCGGCGCCCTCCGGCACCTCGGCCATCTTCAGGTGGGCCTCGCTGAGGCGGTCACCGTAGTGCTCGCGGAGCAGCGTCACCAGCGCGGGATGGCGGACGACAGGGATGCCCAGGGCGCGGGCCACGCCTTCGATGGTGACGTCGTCGTGCGTGGGACCCACGCCGCCCGAGGTGAAGACGAGGTCCCAGGCCCGGGCGCAGGCGGCGACCTCGGTGGCGATGGCCTCGACCTCGTCGGGCACGACGCTGATCCGGCGCACATCCACCCCGAGGCTGCGCAGCTCGCGACAGAGGTAGGCGGCGTTGGCGTCGACGATCTTGCCGGACAGGATCTCGTTGCCGACGAGAACGATGCCCGCGGTTTTCGCCATGCCTCCAGAATTCTACGATAGAATGCGCCCGTCCATGGCGTCCGACGCGATTCGCCTCGACGGCTGGGCCCTCGTGCTTGGCGCGTCGTCGGGGTTCGGCGCCGCGACCAGCGGGGCACTGGCCCGCGCCGGTCTCGACGTCTTCGGCGTGCACCTGGACCGCAAGGCCACCCTGCCCAATGCCGAGCGCGTCGCCGAGACGATCCGGGCCGCGGGGCGAACGGCGCGCCTGTTCAACATCAACGCCGCCGACCCCGAGCAGCGCGCCGAGACCGTAGCCGAGATGGCCCGGGTGCTGGAGGCCGAGGTGCGCCCGGGGACTCTGCGAGTGCTGCTGCACTCGCTGGCCTTCGGCGCGCTGAAGCCGTTCATCGCCGAGCCCGTGAAGGAAGCGGTGGCTCCGGCCCAGATGGCGATGACGCTCGACGTGATGGCCCATAGCCTCGTGTACTGGGCCCAGGACGTCGTGAGCCACGGACTCATGACACGGGGCGGCCGCATCTTCGCGCTGACCTCTTCGGGCGGCACCCGCGTCCTACCGAGCTACGGCCCGGTATCGGCGGCCAAGGCGGCGCTGGAATCCCACGTCCGCCAGCTGGCCATGGAGCTGGCCCCCCACGGCATCACCGTCAACGCGCTGCGGGCCGGTGTCAGCGCTACGCCGGCCGCGCAGAAGATCCCCGGCTACGAGGCCATCGCCGCCGAGGCGCGACGGCGCAACCCCAGCGGCCGCATGACGACACCGGAGGATGTCGCTCGGGCCCTGGTCGCGCTCTCGCACCCCGACGCCTACTGGATCACGGGGAACGTGATCGGTGTCGACGGCGGCGAGGACATCGTCGGGTGACGCACGCTCAGGCGGTGGTGCTGGGGCTCGTCCAGGGCCTCACTGAGTTCTTACCGGTGTCCTCATCGGGCCACCTGATCCTGGTGCCGCGGATCTTCGGCTGGCCCGATCAGGGCCTGGCCTTCGACGCCGCCGTCCACCTCGGCACGTTGGCCGCGCTGCTCGCCTACTTCCGTGGCGAGTTGCGGGCGCTCCTGTCCGGCGCGCTCTCGTGGCGGGTCGGGCTGGTCATCGTCGCGGCCTCCGTGCCCGCCCTGGTCGCCGGCCTGCTCCTGCACCGCTGGATCGAGCTCTACCTGCGCAGCGCGCTGAGCGTCGCCGCGGCCACCGCGTTCTGGGCGCTGGTGATGTGGCTGGCCGACCGCCACGCCAGCGGGCCGATAGCGGCGCGGGAGCCGCTCGAGCATGTGGGCTGGGGCCGGGGCTTGGCCATCGGGGGCGCTCAAGCGCTGGCGCTGATCCCGGGGACGTCACGGTCGGGTATCACCATCACGGTCGGCCTCGTGGCCGGGCTGGACCGGGCCACCGCCGCGCGCTTCTCGTTTCTGCTCGGCATACCGGTGACGGCCGCTGCCGGGGCCTACGAAATGCTCCGGCTCGTGCAGCACGATATCGCGCGGGCCGAGACCGGTCCCCTCGGCCTTGCCGTGGCGGCAGCGTTCGCCAGCGGCTGGGCGGCCGTCTGGTTCCTGGTGACCTACCTCAAACGTCGATCGCTCACGCCGTTCGTCGTCTACCGGCTGCTGCTGGCCGCCGCCATCGTCGCCGTCGCCCTGCGGTGACCGACGAGGACAACGATCCGGTCGAGGCCCTCTACGCCCGGGGTGTCACCGACGGGCTGCCGCTGGTGCCGCCCACCCGCGAGCGGGTGGCCCGGGCCGTGGACGCTGCCGGTCGGCGCGGCGAAGAGCTGATCGCGGAGGTACCGCCAGCCTACGGTCGCGCCACGGTAGAGCGGATCGCCATCAACGCGGTGGCCGCCGGATGTCGTCCTGAGTATCTGCCGGTGGTGATCGCCGGCGTCCAAGCCATGTGCGACGAGGCCTTCGACCTCCACGGGCTCTCCGGCACCACGGACGCGGTGGCCCCACTTTTCGTCGTCAACGGGCCCGTGCGCGCGGCGCTCGACGTGAACTGTGGGGTGGGCGCCTTCGGTCCGGGCTGGCGCGCCAACGCGACGATCGGCCGGGCCCTAGGTCTGATCTGGGCCAACGTCGGCGGCGCCCGCCCCGGCGCCATCAGCATGTCGACCTTCAGCCAGCCCGGGCGCTACTCGTACTGCATCGGCGAGTACGAAGAGGCGAATCCGTGGGAGCCCTTGCACGTCGAGCACGGCTTCGCGCCGACCGACAGCACCGTCGCCGCCTTCGCCGGTGAGCCACTGCTGATCGTGACGGCGTCCCGCAGCCGAACGGCCGAAGACGTGCTCGTCACCGTGGCCCGCGCCATGGAGGTCATCGGCAACCACAAGACGATGGGCCTGGGCGACACGCTGGTGGTGCTGTCGCCCGAGCACGCTCGCGTCATCGCCGGGGAAGGCTGGACGAAGGCGGGGATCCGCGAGTTCCTGTGGCAGCGCCTGCGCAAACCCGTCAAGGATCTCGTGCCCGGGCGGGACGGCGGCGAAGGGCTCCCCGAGAGCGTGCTGGCCGCCTTTGCCGATCCAGACCGGGACGAGACACTGATCCCGAAGTTCCGCGCACCGGAAAATCTCAAGGTGCTGGTGGCGGGCGGCACGGCCGGGCGCTTCACCGCGATCGTCCCCGGCTGGTCCTTCCCCAACGCTCCCACGCGATTGGTGTTCAAGCCCATCGTCCCGCCGAACCCGGCCGGCTGAGCGCGAGGACGAGCCTGAGTAATTCGTGACCGGCGTTCGGGAATAATTCGGGCTAGGACGAGCGAACGCGGTCGGGGACGGCGCGGGCCATGGCGTCGAAGAGCCGCTCGCGCGAGAATGGTTTGGCCAGGACGACGTCGACGCTGGGCAGGGCGTCGCGATCCAGCTCGTCGGCCCAGCCGGTCAGCAGCACGATCGGAATCGCGCGTTGACGCTTGAGCTCGGCGGCCAGCGCCAGGCCGGTCATGCCCGGCATGCCCAGGTCGGTGATGACCAGATCGACCACCTCGCGGCTGAACAGGTCCAGCCCCTCACGTCCGGAGGCCGCGCTGAAGACCGTGTGTCCGGCATGGGCCAGCATGGCCCGCAGCAGATCGAGCACCTCCGGCTCGTCCTCCACGGCCAGGATGCGAAGCGGCTCGAGGACGGGCAGGAAGACGGGCCCGCGCGCCGTCTCCGTGGCCACGGCGGGGAAGGCCAGCGTGAACGTGGTGCCCACGCCGACGCGGCTGCTCAGGGTGATCCGCCCCCCGTAGCGCTGGACGATCTCCTGGGCCAGCGACAAGCCCAGCCCGCTGCCGCCCTCGCTGGCCCGCGTCGTGAAGAACGGCTCGAAGGCAAGCCGCTGCACCTCGGGGCTCATCCCCCGGCCGGTATCGGAGATGACCACGATCGCCTCGTCGTCGCGCCCCCGGACCTCAATGGTGAGTCGCCCGCCGTCGGACATCGCCGCGAAGGCATTTTCGAGGATGTTGAGGAGGGCTTCGCGGATCTCGCTGGCCACGGCCAGGATGGCGGGGGCCGGCTCGATGCGCAGATCGATCTCGTAGCGCACACCTCGTCGCGCCGCTTCGTTGTCCCACTGGGGTCGGGTCAGGGCCAGCAGCTGCTCCACGACCTCGCGAAGCTGGACGGCTTCGGGCCCCTTGACCCGAGCCGGCCGCGCGTACTCCTGCAGCCGGCGCACCGTGCCCACGCTGTCGCCGGCGCCCTGGTGGATCACCTGCAGCGCGTGGCCCAGCTCGCCCGGCTCGATTCCCTCGCCGGCGGCCAGACGCTCGAGCAGCATCTCGGTCCAGCCCAGCACGGGCGTCAGCCGGTTGTTGATGTTGTGAGCCACCCCGGCGGCCAGCGAGCCGAGCGTCCGGAACTTCTGCTCGCGGATGACGCGGAAGCGCAGCTCGTGCTCTCGCGACACATCGCGGAACACGCCGATACGCTGCACGCCGCCGCCCGCCAACTCCACGGTGGCCAGCGCCAGGTGCACCGGGCGCGGCTCGCCGTCGCGGGTCAGCAGCAGCACTTCGCCGTCGAAGGCCGGCTGGCGAAGCTGGGCGCCGAGCGCTCCCAGATCCTGGGCGGCGGCCAGGAACTCCGTCCACCGTCTCCCGGCGATGGCCTCGCCGGCTCCCACCATCTCCGCGAACGCCCGGTTGGCGAAGGTGACGCGGTCGTCGGCGTCGGCGACCACCACGCCCTCGCCGATGCGCCGCACCACGTCGGCCAGCTCCCGCGCCTCGCTCTCCAGCCGAACGTGCTCGAGGGCCACCGCCGCGCTGTCGGCCACGATGCGCAGGAGCCGGTCGGCGCGCTGATCGATGGGCCGCCGGCGGCGGGCCACCTCGATGACCCCCAGGGGCGTCTGGCCTACGACGAGCGGCGCGGCGACGAGCGAACGGAAGCCGCCCTTCCTCAGAACTGAGCTGCGCCCGCGAGGGTCGGACCCGGCAGCATCGGGGATCAGCACCGGCGCGCGCTCGCGCAGGGCCAGCCCGCTGGCGCCCTCCCCCAGCGGCACCGCCAGGCCCTCGAGGTCGCCGTCCAGGCCGACGGCGGCCCGGGCCCGCAGCTCGCCGCGCTTCTCGTCGGCGAGCAGGATGGCGGCGGCGTCAGCCTCCACCACCTCAGCGACGATCTCGACCACTTTCTGCAACAGCGCGTCGGGAGTGGACGCCGTCAGGCTGGCCTGGGCGATCCGCCACAACGCTCCGATCTCCTGGGTGCGCCGCTCGAGCAGTCGAGTCGTCACCAGCGTGCGGGCGCGGGCCACCAGCTCCTCGGGCAGGAACGGCTTGGTCATGTAGTCGTCGGCCCCGTCGCGCAGCCCGCGCACCCGCGCCGATGCGCTGCTCAGCGCGCTCAATACTAAAATCGGGATCGGAGCGAGGTGGGTCTCGGCGCGCAGGCGCTCGATCACCTCGTAGCCGCTCATGCCCGGCAGCATGAGATCCAGCACCAGCAGGTCGATGTCGGGCGCGGCCTCCAGCGTGTCGAACAAGGCCTCGCCGGTGGCCACCGAGTCGACGCGATAGCCCTCGGCCTCCAGCAGGTCCCGCAGCAGCGCGGAGGTGTCCCGGTTGTCCTCGACGACGAGCACGCGTGGCGACTCGTCGGTCATCGGGCGGCCACCGTCTCGCCGAGCAGGGTCGTCGTCACGACCCGCGCCAACTCGTCGGGGAGGAAGGGTTTGCTGAGGTACGCGTCACAACCGGCGTGGAGCGCGGCCTCGCGCTCCTGGGGCCGGGCCAGCGCCGAGACCGCGATGATGGGCAGGCCGCGGGTGGACGGTTGCTGGCGCAGCCGGCGCGCCACCTCCCACCCGGACAGTCGCGGCAGCATGAGGTCGAGCAGGATCAGCGCTGGCGGACGGCTCGTGGCCTCCTTGACGGCCTCCTCGCCGTCCGAGCACACGCGAGTCCGCCCGCCCAGCGTATCCTCGACCACCGCCCGCATGAGGGCCTGACTGGCCTCGTCGTCCTCGACGATCAGCACCTCGCGGCCGGCCAGGATCGGCTCGATGTTCGGCTCCGGCTCGGGGACGCTCTCGGCGACGGCGGGCTTGGTGGCGACGGGCAGGGTGAAGCTGAAGCGGCTGCCCCGGTTCTCGCCGTCGCTCTCCGCCCGCACCATGCCGCCGTGCAGCTCCACCAGACGCCGCACGATGGCCAGGCCCAACCCCGAACCGCCGTGACTCCGGCGCATGGGCGACTCCACCTGGTAGAAGGGATCCCAGATCCGGGCCAGTTCCTCGACGGCGATGCCCACGCCGGTGTCCTCCACCGCGATCCAGACCTGGCTGTTGTGGCGTCCGCCGCGCACGCGGACGGCACCGCCGGCCGGCGTGAACTTGATGGCGTTGCCCAGCAGGTTGACGAGGATCTGGTGAAGACGGGTGGGATCAGCCTGGACCTGCGGCAGCGTGCTGTCCAGCTCGTTGGCCAGCCGGATCTGCTTGGCGTGGGCGGCGACCCTGACGACGCCCATCACGTGATCGACCACCTGCCGGGCGTCGGTGGGTCGCGGGTGCAGCTCCACCCGCGCGGCTTCCAGGCGCGAGACGTCGAGCAGGTCGTTGATGAGGTCGGTCAGCCGCTGGGCGCTCCGGAAGATGGCCTCCTGGTGCTCGATCTGGCGGGCGTTGAGCGGCCCGTGCATCTGGCGAAGGAGAAGCCGGCTGTACCCGACGATCGCGGTCAGCGGCGTCCGTAGTTCGTGGCTGACCATGGCCAGGAACTCCGACTTGAGCTCGTCCAGTCGTCGCAGCTCCTCGTTGACCTGGGCCAGCGAGCGGGCCTCCTGGGCCTTGGCCGCGTACTCCGTCTCGTATTCGCGCACGACCGTCGCCGTCTCGATGAAGAGCGCGTAGCGGCGGCGCAGCGCCAGCAGCGCCACCGCGGTGATCGCGGCCAGCCCGTCCACCGCGACCACCGTCCACACCAGATCCACCCGGGCCAACGCCAGCTCGCCCACGAAGGCGCGCAGGATCGCCCTCAGGCCGATGGTGAGGAACAGCACGCACACGACGATGCCCAAAGGCTCGCGGCGGCTCGTCGGGCGGCGTCCGATCTCGACGACGATGAAAGCGGCCGCCGTGAGTACAGAGACGCCGAGCAGGACGTTGGCGAGACGGTAAAAGATCTCGATCGGCGGCTCAGGCATGCGGCGCAGTCTCGCGCTCGATGCTAGCACTGCGCGGGCTTCCGCGACAGCGGAAGAAGCGAATTTCCCAGTTATGGAGAAGAAATTACCGAGTCTGGTGTACTTGTTACAGTACGCCCGAAACGCGTTTATCGTTCGCGCGCGCGCTTCGCACGCGGCAACGGTTGTCGCGCCTCGCGCAAAAGGGGGAGGTCTGGAGGGGGTGGCCGCTGCCCCTCCAGTATGGAGGTCTGGAGGGGTGGCCGCTGCCCCCTCCAAATTCAACGCAAGTGGATCGTCACCGCCACCGACATTCCCGCCCGCAGCGTGTGCGGATTGCCGGGCTCTCCGCCGTCGAGCACGATCTTCACCGGAATGCGCTGAACGACCTTCACCCAGTTGCCGCTGGCGTTCTCCGGCGGTAACAGTGAGAAGCGCGAGCCGGTTCCCGCGCTGATCGACTCCACGGTTCCGGCGTAGACGCGGTCGGGGAAGGTGTCGACGACGATCTCGGCCCGCATCCCCGGCCGCACCCGGCGCAACTGGGTCTCTTTGTAGTTGGCCACCACCCACACGTCGCTGAGGGCGACCACCGCCAGCAGGAGCTGGCCGGGCTGCGCCACCTGGCCGACCTCGACCGACTTGCGCGTGACCACGCCACCCAGCGGCGCGCGCACGACGGTGTACTCGAGGTGGAGCAACGCCAGGGCGAGGTCGGCCTCCGCCTCCTTGAGCTGCGCCCGGGTCAGCTCGCGCTCGGCCTCGCGCACGCGGACCTCCTGAGTCAGAGCTTCGGCCTGGATCGCCTGGGCGCGCGCGTCGACGGCCCGCGCCTGGGCGGTCCGGAGCCCGATCTGCTGGGGCTCGAAGCCCGACTCTCGCATGCGCGCGTCGGCCTCGGCCGTCTCCAGATCGCGCTGGGCCTGGGCCCGGCGCTCCTCGGCCACGGTGACCTGGGCCTCGGCGGCGCGCGCCTCCACCTCGGCGTGATCGACGAACTGGCGAGCCACCAGCTCGCGCGTGTACAGCTCGCGGGCCCGTGCGAGATCCTGGGCGGCGCGATCGTGGAAGGCCCGCGCCCGGTCCCGCTCGGCGACGGCCGAGGCCAGCGCGGCCCGCCGCCCATGCGCGGCGGCGCGGCTGGACTCGAGCATGTGGGCCGCCGATTCGTGGGCCGCCTCGGCCCGGATGGTCGCGGCCTGGGCCTGGGTTTGCTGGCTGGCCGCCATCTCGCGGCCCAGCCCCACCCGGGCCACGGCCGCCTGATAGCGCCGCTCGGCGATGAGCACGGCGGCCCGGCCCTGCTCCGCCTTGGCCTGCCAGTCGCGGGCGTCGAGGCGTACCAGCACCTGCCCGGCCACCACCTGCTCGTTGTCGCGGACGAGAACCTCCAGGACCTGGCCGGGGACCTTGGCGCTCACCGGGGCCACCGCGCCCTCGATGTAGGCGTCGTCGGTGACCACCGTCAGGCGTGACCGATACCAGGCGTAGCCGGCCCAGCCGACGGCCACCAGCGCGACGAGGCAAGCCAGGATCACGACCGCGCGGCGGTTCACGATCCCACTCCTAGCACAGAGGTGGAAGAGTTGTCACGCCGGTGACAGATCGACGTCGGCGGGCGTGACGATTGAAAATCTGTCCGCGCCTCCACGCGGCGACGACGTGTCACAGGCCTCGGAAACCAAGGGTTCTCGGGGCACGTTATCGAGATACTGGCTTCGGCACGCCGGTTGCTTCGACCCATCGCCCATGCACCGTATCCGGCCACTCTGGGTTCGCGATCTGCGTCTGTACCGAACGGCGCTCGAGGGGACGACGCCGTGGGAAATCGATGATGCGCTGGGCGCCGGACCGCACGTGCGCTCCCGGTTCCGCAGCGCGACGGATCCCGAGCGCTTCGCGCTCTACTGCGTGCGCGACGCCGGCGGGGAGCCGATCCCGCTGATGGCCTCGGAGACCCACACCCTCGTCGTCGTGCGCGAGTTCCGCCGGGTGCCCCTCGACGCCTCGACCCTGGCCCTGGTCCTCTTCACCGCCGGCAGCGGCAGCGCCGCCCGAGTCATTGCCACGCTGGCCCACTGGGTCGAGCGCGCGGTGAGCGCGTACCAGCCGGGCTATCTTCTGCTGGCCCGCTCTCTGGAACAGCCGCGGATCAGCGCGCTGCTGGCCGCCGTGCACGAGCGGCGGGCGCTGCAGTGGGCGTGGCCGAGCCCGTTCAGTGTGGAGTCGCTGCTGCCGGAGGTGACGCCCTGGCTGGAGACCGAGCCGGAGCGTTACGTCTACTGCCCGGAAGAAGCGCGGCCCCGGCCGTACCGCGCCCTGTCGCCGTACGCCGTCTGAGACGACGCCGGTCCTGCCGCGGGATCAGCTCCAGATCAGGTCGAAGAGGCGGCAGGCGTTCTCCGACAGCTGGAACATGACGTCGTCCACCGGAAGCCGCTTGATCTTGGCGACCTCCTCGGCCACCCGCGCGGCGAACCAGGGGCCCGAGGGGAGGCCCTCGAACTCGCCCTCGTAGCGCCACGGCGCATCGCTCTCGACCAGGAGCGCTTCCAGCGGCACCGCCGCCACCAGTTGGCGGTCTCGCTCCCGGTAGACGACCTCCGGCGTGACCGACACGAGGTAGCCGGCATCGAGGATCGCGCGGGTCACGTCTTCCGCCGCCTTGTGCCAGTGGAACACCGCCCGCTCGATCCCGTGGCGCCGCAGCGCCTCCAGCGCCGCCGGGGCCGCCCCGTGGGGGGCGTGGAGCGAAACGGGCAGGTCGTAGCGCGCGGCCAGGCCGAGAAGCCGGTCCAGATGATCGCGGCCCCGCGCCATGAGTTCCGGCGGATGGGCGGCGCCGGTCAGCGAGTACCACGGCAACCCCACCTCCCCCAGCGCCACGATGTGCGCGTGATGAGCCTGGATCTGTTGCTCCACCCGATCCAGGACGGCGTCGCCCAGACCCCAGTCGGGATGGAAACCCAGCGCCGCCCACACGCCCTTGGGGTTCGCGGCCGCCGCGGCCAGGGTCCGCGCATTGGTGTCGGGGTCGCCGCCCACGGCGATCACCCCCCAGACGTCGTGGGCCAGCGCAGTGCGCAGCGTCTCCCGGACGTCGGCGAACGCGGCATCGTGGAGGTGGCAGTGCGTGTCGATGATCATGCGGTCCTCCCGACTCAGTTCCCGGCGACCACCATGCGGGCGATCCGCACTGTGGGCGATGCCGCGCGCTCGCGCAGCACCAGATCGTTCCCTACCCCATCGATGGCCGAGAACATCTCCAGCAAGTTTCCGGCGATCGTGACTTCCTCCACCGGGTAGGCGAGCGTGCCGTTGTCGATCCACAGGCCGACGGCGCCGCGGGAGTAATCGCCGGTGACGCCATTGACGCCGAACCCGATCAGTTCGGTCACGTAGAAGCCGCTCCGCACGGAGGCGATCAGGTCCTCCGGCGACGCCGGTCCCGGCAGCAGCATGAGGTTCGTCGTGGCCACGGTGACGCCGCTGCCGTCGCGCACGGCGTGGTGCGTCGACGGCCGATCCAGCTTGCGCCCGCTGTAGGTGTCGAGGAGGTACGACTGGAGCACACCCTCGTGGACGAGCGGCGTGGTCCGCGTGGGCAAGCCTTCGCCGTCGAAGGGCCGTGAGCCGAGGGCGCCCGGGATCAGGCCATCATCGACGATCGTCACCCCCGGCGAGGCGACACGCGAACCCAGGCGGTCGCAGAGGAACGAGGCGCGGCGGTACAGGCTGGGCCCGCTGGCCGCCGCGGCCAGGGCTCGCACCAGGCTGGCCGCGGTCTCGGGGTCGAAGATCACCGGCACCTCGGCGGTCTTCACCTTGCGGGCGCCCAGCCGCCGGAGGACGCGCGCGGCGGCCACGCGGCCCACCGCGTCGGGGGCGTCCAGCCGCGCCCGCTGCCGGGCCATCGAGTACCACGAGTCACGCTGCATCTCACCGTTGCGGCCCGCCACCGGAGACACGGTGAGGCCGAAGCTCGAGGTCACGTAGGCGGCGCTGAAGCCGGCGGAGGTCGCGTAGGCGTAGCGGGCACGCCGGTCCCAGTGCTCGGCGCCCTCGGAGTTGGTGATCCGGGAGTCGGCGGCCAGCGCCGCCGCCTCCGCGTGCCGGGCGATCTCGATCTTCGCCTCGGGCGGCAGGTCGTGCCCGCCGGCGTCGGTCAAGGTGAGGTCGGGAACGCGCCCGATCAGAGCGGCGGGCTCGGGCAGGCCGGCGTGCGGGTCCTCGGCGGTGATCCGGGCCAGCCGGGTGGCCTCGTCCACGACGCGCTCGAGGGAGTCCGGCGAGAGATCGGAGGTGGAGGCGGCGGCCGAGGCGCGGCCGGCGAAGACCCGCAACGCCAGTCGCTGGTCGCGGGAGTGGGTGACGGTGTCGACCTCGCCCAGCCGCACGGTGGCGCTGAAGTGCTGTTCCTCCACCAGGAAGCCGTCGGCGGCAGTGGCGCCGCGCGCTGTCGCGCGTGTCAGCACGGACTGCAGGAGGTCGGTACCCAGCCCGCTCACACCTGGGTGCCTCCCACCGTCATCCCATCGATGCGGATGGTGGGCAGCCCGACGCCCACCGGCACCGATTGGCCGTCCTTGCCGCAGGTGCCGATGCCCTCGTCGAATTGAAGGTCTGCGCCGACGCGGGCCACCCGCGTGAGGGCGTCGGGGCCGTTGCCGATCAGGGTGGCGCCCTTCACCGGCGCCGTCACCCGCCCGTCCTCGATCAGGTAGGCCTCGCTCGCCGAGAAGACGAACTTGCCGCTGGTGATATCCACCTGCCCGCCACCGAAGGCCACCGCGTAGAGACCCTGCCGGACCGAGCGGATGATGTCGGTCGGGTCGTCCTGGCCGGCCAGCATGAAGGTGTTCGTCATCCGGGGCATCGGCGGGTAGGCGAACGACTCGCGCCGGCCGTTGCCGGTCGGCGTCATGCCCATGAGACGTGCGTTCAACTTGTCCTGCATGTACCCCCTGAGCACGCCGTTCTCGATGAGGACGGTCCGTCCCGTGGGTGTTCCCTCGTCGTCCACGTTCAACGAGCCGCGGCGGTTGGCGATGGTGCCGTCGTCGACGACGGTGACCAGCTCGGAGGCCACCTGCTGTCCCACACGACCGGCAAAGGCCGACACGCCCTTACGGTTGAAGTCGCCCTCGAGTCCGTGGCCCACCGCTTCGTGCAGCAGGATGCCCGGCCAGCCCGGTCCCAGCACCACCGTGGTGGTGCCGGCGGGCGCCGCGAGCGCACGCAGCTTGAGCGTAGCCTGCCGGGCCGCCTCGAGCGCGAACCGACGCCAGCGCTCCCCCTGCAGGAAGAAGTCGAGGCCGACGCGGCCGCCCCCGCCGTAGCTTCCCACCTCGCGCTTGCCGCCCTCTTCGGCGATCACCGTCACGTTCAAGCGCGTGAGCGGGCGGATGTCCCCGACGCTCCACCCGCTGGCGGTCACGACGAGCACGACCACGTCCTCGCTGGCGAGCGTCGCGATCACCTGCCGCACCCGCGGGTCGGCGCCTCGCGCCGCCTGGTCCACCCAACCGAGGAGGTCGAGCTTGCGGGCCAAGTCGGCGGCAATGGGGGCCTCGGCGAGCGTATAGAGGTCGTGGGGCCGTCCGCCCGAGACGGCGACGATCCCGGAATTCCCCGACTGAGCGGCGATGGCCCGGGCCTGGCGGGCCGCCTCCTCCAGGTTCCTCAGCGAAATGTCATCGGTGTGGGCATAGCCGGTCCGGGTTCCGGCCTGGGCCCGGACCCCCGCGCCCTGGCTCACGTGGCGCGCGGCCTTCTTGACGACGCTCTCCTCGAGCACCAGCTCTTCGTTGACGCGGTACTCGAGGTACACGTCGGCGTCGTCCACCCGACCCTTGAGGGCCGAGCCGATCAGACGCTCCACGACCCCCGGGGTGACGTTGAACCGGTCGGCGAAGAACCGCGCCGGCTGGGCACGAGCGAGATCCATCATTGGCGTCGACTCCCGGCAACGGTCACGGAGGGCTCCAATCCTAGCCCGGCCCTGCGCGTGCCCGAAATTTTTTCGGCATGTTGCCGATTTGTCCCTACAAGCTTACTCTTCTACAGTCCGGCCTGAAAGGCCTGGACGATCTCGTGGATCCGCCGCAGTCCCACCATCAACGACGGCCCGGGCGAGAGGATGTCGGCCCCGTCGATCTCGTGGATCTCGCCGTGCTTCACCGCGCTGATGGACTGCCAACCCGGGCGCGCCGCGATGGCCGCGCGGTCCACGGGCTTGCCGCACCAGGAGGCGACGATGATCTGCGGGTCGCGCCTGATCACCTCATCGGCCGACACCACCCGACCCGAGGCGCTGGGCTGCTCCCGCAACTCGGCGAAGACGTCGTGACCACCGGCCATCTCGATCAGCTCGGACACCCAGCGGATGCCGGCGATCAGCGGGTCCGGCCACTCCTCGAAGTACACGCGCGGGCGGTCGGGCCAGACGGAGGAGTACTCGCGGACCTGCCGAACTTCGTCGCGAAGGTCCCTGACCAGCTCCCGCGCCCGCGCCTCGCACCCCAACGCGCCGCCGACCAGGAGGATCGCCCGCAGCACGTCGTCGAACGACCGCTGGTTGGTGCAGAGCACGGTGATGCCGGCTCCGATCAGGTCACGGACGATGTCCTGCTGGAGGTCGGAGAACGCCAGGACGAGATCGGGCTCGAGGCTCAGGATCCTGTCCGTGCGAAAGGTCGTGAAGCCGCCGACCCGCGCCTTGTCCCGCACCGCCTCCGGTCGGCGCGCCGTGCCCGGGACGCCGACGACCCGGTCGCCCGCCCCCAGGACGTGGGCGATCTCGGCCGTCTCCGCGGTCAGGCACACGACGCGCCGGGGGAAATCGATCGAGCTCTCGCCGTACACCCGTTTAGCCTTCGAAGATCTCCCGCCTGGCGATCCCGCGCTGAAAGGCGAGGTATTGCTCGCGCGTCATCGGCGGCCGGGCGGTCTTGAGCACCGCGCGGGCCCCGGCGGCGCCGTCGCCCAGCAGGTCGACGACCATCGCGGCCAGCGCCTTGGCCGGGGCCACGTAGGCCAGCGACGTGTCCACGATCTCGTAATCCGCCCCGTGGCCGGTGCCGCGCGCGCCACCGACGTAGGGGTGGAGCACCGGCATCACCTGAGAAAGATCGCCCATGTCGGTCGAGCCCGTGCGGTGGCCGATCTGACGGTAGTGCTCCTCGCCCACCAGGCGGGCAGCGTTCTCCTTGAAGAGGCGGGCCATCGCGGCATCGCAGAGCATCGGCAGATAGCCGGGCAGCGTTTCGATCTCCACCCGGGCACCCAGGGCCAGCGCTCCCGCCCGCAGAGCGCGGTCGACCTTGCGGTTGGCGTCGAGGATGGCCTCGACCGTCTTGCCCCTGACGTAGGTTTCGATCCTCACCTCGCCCGGGATCACGTTCACCTGCGAGCCGCCGTGGGTGATGATCGGGTGGACCCGGATGGTGTCCTCGTCGCGGAAGGTCTCCCGGAGCGCGTTGATGGCCATCAGCCCGATGTTGGCGGCGTAGAGCGCGTTGATCCCCATGTGGGGAGCACCGCCGGCGTGAGCGGCCCGGCCGACGTAGCGTACGGTCTTCACGATGCAGCCGTTGTTGGAGGCGGGTACCCCCGCCTTGCCGTCCTCGGGCCGGGAGGTGGCGTGGATCATCATGGCGAGATCGACGTCGTCGAAGTGGCCGAGGCGAAGCAGCTCGGGCTTGCCGCCCAGGAACTCGAGCTTGCCCTGCCGCGCCTGGCTCACCCGCCACTCAATATCACCGTACTCTTCGGCGGGAACCGCGAAGACGACGACGCGGCCGGCCAGATGCTCCGCGGCCCGGGCCTCGACGAGGCCCATCACGCAGCCAAGGAGACCCGCCACCTGGGCGTTGTGACCGCAGGCGTGGGCGGCGCCCGTCTGGGGATCGGCCTCGGGGTGGCCCGCCACGACGAGAGCGTCGAGCTCGCCCAGCAGGGCGAACGTCGGGCCGGACCCCGCCTGGCCCGGCAGATCGGCGCGCACGCCGGTGATGGCCAGCCCGGCCTTGGGGCTCAGCCCCAGCTTGCCGAGCGTCTCCTCCACGAGGCGTGCCGTCTTGAACTCCTTGAAGCCCAGCTCGGGGTGGAGCCGGATCTGCTCGCCCAGTCCGATGATGGCCTCGCTCCGTCGGTCGATCGCCTCCCACACCCGCCGCTTGAGCTCGTCTTTCGTCATTGCTGGCGCCCCTTCAGGAACCGGTCCGGGAGAAACTCGTTGAGTGGCAGCGAGGGCTGTCCGGTGAGAAGCCACTCGGTCATGACCTTGGCCGTGATCGGCGCCAGGAGAATACCATTGCGGAAGTGCGCGGTGGCAATCCACAGCCCCTCGATGCCTGGCCACGGGCCCAGAATGGGGAGGCTGTCAGGCGCCCACGGCCGGAACCCGTACCACGTCCGGCTGATCGGCAGTGACGCGAGGCCGGGGACCATCTCGATGGCGGTGGCGAGCAGTCCGGCGATGCCCTCGGCGGTGACGGCCCCCTGGAAGCCGACACGCTCGACGGTAGCGCCGACCAGCAGCTCGCCCGACGGTCGCGGCACCAGGTACACCTGGTCACCGTGGATACAGTGCCTGAGCACCGGCGGCACGTGGACCAGAGCGACCATCTGACCGCGCCGAGGCTCCACCGCGAGCCGCGCGCCGAACGAGGCGGCGAGGCCGGCCGTCCACGCGCCGGCGGCCAGCAGCACGGCGTCGGCCTCGAAATGCTCGCCCTGGGCCACCACGCCGCGAACGCGGCCGTCCTCGACGACGACGCGAGAGACATCGCACCCGGTCACCAGGGCCACGCCCGCCGCGACCGCGGCGTGGGCATAGGCGACCACCAGCCGCTGGTTGTTGACCCAGTGATCGGCCCGGACGAACATGGCGCCACTGACCTTGGTCGAGAGCGCCGGCTCCCGGACGTGCGCCTCGCCGCGATCCCACGCCTCGATGCCGAACTCGGGATCGAGCGCCCAGGCCGAGCGTGCCTGCGCCTCGCGCACGTCCTGCGCGGTGTAGAGCGGATAGATCGTGCCGCGGGTGACGTACTCGACGTCGATGCCGGTGCGCTCTCGCAGCTCCTGCACGATCGCCGGATAAAGCCGCCAGCTGGCCAGCGCGAGGTCGCGGAAGCTCGGGGCCGAGGACTCCCCGAGCGGGGCCAGCAGCCCCGCCGCCGCGCCGGAGGCTTCCGTCCCCGGCGTGGCGCGCTCCAGCAACGTGACGGCACAGCCTGCCTTGGCCAGCTCCCAGGCGGTCGCGCAGCCGATGATCCCGCCACCGACGACCAGGATTTTCACTGTTGTAGCGGGGGCCGCGTGCCCGGCTCGACCCGTGGGTGGCCTGAGCTAGGCACACGTGGCTCCGTCGCGCCCAGTCATTGGTTGGCGGCGAGCGCATCGAGGAAGCGGCGCGTGGCGGCGGCGGGGGAAGGCGCGGTCAGGATGGCGGAGATCACGGCCACGCCGTGAGCGCCGGCGTGCCGCACCTCGGCCACGCGCTCGGGCGTGAGGCCGCCGATGGCGATCACGGGGATCTCTACGGCGCGCGTCACCCGTTCCAGCGCCGCCAGGCCCTGGGCCGGGCCATACGGCCGCTTGGACGGCGTGTCGTAGACGGGCCCGAAGACGAGCCAGTCGGCGCCGGCCTCGGCGGCGGCCCGCGCCTCCTCGAGGGAATGCACGGAGGCACCCACCCGGAGCCGCTTGTCGGCGATGGGCAGGATGTCGGCGAGGGGCAGCGAAGTCGACGTGCGCTGCACACCATCGGCGCCCACGGCGAGCGCCACGTCGACGCGGTCATTAACGATCAGCCAGGCGTCCCGCTTCTGCGTCAGCGCCCGCAGCGTCCGGCCCAGCCGCGCCAGCTCGGCGGCGCCGAGATCTTTCTCCCTGAGCTGTACGGCCCGGAGCCCGGCGTCCAGGCATTCGCCAACGACGGTGGCCAGGTCACGACCGCCGGTCTGAGCACGATCGGTGACGAGGCAGAGCCTCAGCTCGTCCAATCAGGCACGCCCTCGAGCGGCGAGGACGCCGTGGCGTAGAGCTTCTTGCCGATGCGCCCGGCCTTGGCGGCCAGCCGGCCCGCCTCGACGGCCAGGCGCATGGCCCGGGCCATGGCCACCGGATCGCGGGCGCCGGCGATCGCGGTGTTCATGAGGACGCCGTCGCAGCCGAGCTCCATGGCGATGGCGGCGTCGGAGGCCGTGCCCACGCCGGCGTCGACGATGACCGGAACTGTGACAGTCTCGAGGATGATCTTGACGTTGTAGGGATTGCGGATGCCGAGCCCGGAGCCGATCGGGGCGCCCAGCGGCATGACCACGGCGGCGCCGGCATCCTCGAGCTTCTTGGCCGTCACCGGGTCGTCGTTCGTGTAGGGCATGACGATGAAGCCCTCGCGGGCGAGGATCTTGGTGGCCTCCAGCAGCCCCAGCACGTCGGGGAAGAGCGTGCGGGCGTCACCGATGACCTCGAGCTTCACCATCTCCCCCAGCCCCGCCTCCCGGGCCAGGTACGCGGTGCGGACCGCCTCGTCGGCCGTGTAGCAGCCTGCGGTGTTGGGCAGCAGCGTGAACCGCTTGGTGTCGATGTAGTCGAGGATCGATCCACCTTCGGGGAGGCTCGCCCGCCGAAGCGCCACCGTGACGAGCTGGGCGCCGGACTCCTCGTGGGCCTGCCTCATGACTTCCATCGACGAATACTTGCCGGTACCGACGATCAGGCGCGACGTGAACTCCTTGCCTCCGATGACGAGCGGCGTGTCATGCATGGCCCTATCCCCCACCCATCGGTCGCACGATCTCCACACGGTCGCCGTCCCGCAGCCTGGTCTCGGCGTAGCGGCTCTTGGGCGTCACCTCGCGGTTGACCGCCACCGCCGTGTACTGGCGCTGGACGCGAAGCTCGACCAGGAGCGCCTCCAGGCTGAGGTCGTCGGTGACATCCATGGGTTTGCCGTTGACCGTGATCCTCATCTCCGTCCCACCTGCCCCGGAAAGCAAAACGGCCGCTCCCCGGGGACGGGTGCGGCCGTAGCTCGCGCGTTCGCCGTGTTCCCTACGCTGGAATTGCCCAGATCAGGTTCGAGGGGTCCCGGGCCGCACCCGGTTCTCAGGAATCCTCCCCCCACGACGACGAACGAAGTATACACCCGCTCGGGGCAGTAGCCAGCCGGACCTCCTCATTGGGGAATACCGTGAGACTTATCGGCAAGGATCGAGTCTTTCAGTCCCCTCCTCATCGGGGAACGTGGTGCGACTACCCCGATTCGCTGGTGTGCCCGACCTGCGTGGGTCTTTCAGTCCCCTCCTCATCGGGGAACGTGGTGCGACTACCC
>Ga0187892_10002979_pt1 | contig 32059 bp, 28 predicted proteins | sample MA1701073metaG_FD_139345 | JGI IMG/M metagenome (GOLD analysis project Ga0187892, IMG submission 139345) | Bio-ooze microbial communities from a basaltic lava cave in the Kipuka Kanohina Cave System on the Island of Hawaii, USA - MA170107-3 metaG ...
CACCGAATTTGCTATTCTGGGTCATGGCCAATCTCCTTATTCATTGGGCGCTTCAGCCCGTGAGTTAGTTACTGGAGACCTTATCGGTACTCCGCGAGATTGGCCTTCTCATACCATCTACCAAGTCCACCTCGCGGCGGAACCTAAATTAACTGATGTGCGCACCGCGGATTTCAACATACACGGCATAAAGAGACTGGCTACCGCACATAAAAAGACGATTCCGCTTGGAACCGCCGAAACAGACGTTGGCGCAAATTTCGGGAAGGCGGATCTGGCCGATGCGCTCGCCACTCGGAGCAAAGATGTGCACGCCATCATAGCCGTCGCCAACCCACCCAGCACTGGACCAGACGTTCCCATCCTCGTCGCAGCGAATCCCATCCGCAAAGCCCGACTTGCCATTCAGATCCATGTCTGCGAATTTCCTGGCATTCTTCAGCTTCTTTCCATCCACGTCATAGCCCCAGATGATGTTTTTGGCTGAAGGATAATGCGACGTGCCGGTATCTGCGACGTAGAGCTTTTTATAGTCTTGAGAGAAGCACAGACCATTGGGTTTGAAAGGTTCTTCGGCCACTTTCTCAACGGCACCCGATTGAGCATCGATGCGGTAGATCGCTTCCTTTTGGTGTGGCTGAACGGAATCCGTTTTCCCGCGCTGGCCTTCGTAGTCCATCAGACTACCGTAACCCGGATCTGTGAACCAGATCGCGCCGTCGTTGGGATGTACCACTGCATCGTTCGGTGCGTTCAACGGCTTGCCGCCCGCTGTCTCAGCCAGCACGGTGACGCTGCCATTGTGCTCGTACCGCACGACGCGATGCGTGAAGTGCTCGCAGGCGATCTGCCGGCCCTGGTAGTCGAAGGTATTTCCATTGCTGTTGTTGGCTGGAAAGCGGAACCGACGGGAAACGTGCCCGTCTTCCTCCAGCCAGCGCAACTGCTCGTTATTGGGAATGTCGCTCCACAGCAGGTAACGGCCTACAGTGCTCCATGCAGGCCCCTCCGCCCAGAGGGTACCCCGGTGCAAACGTTGAATCGGCGTGTTTCCGAGTTTGTACTTGAATCGCTTGTCGAGCACAACGACATCGGGTTCAGGATAGCGCTGGGGCTCGGCATCAGCGCCAAAGTTGCGCGCAAAAGCCGTCGATGCCATACCTGTCAACCCTGCCAGCGTGGTTGCGACAGAAAGAAATGATCGTCTGTCGAGTGTCTTCTCGTGGGACTCCCGGTTAGAACCTGGCACTGCAACCTTCGACGACGCCAAATCGATGAACTTGTGCAACTGGACTCGCATCATGGGAAGCTCCTGTTTACTGGACTCTTGGATCTGGTTTAGCGTAATGCCTTAGTTACAAGGGAGTTTGGAGTGCAGCCAATGATCGGCGGTGACTCATGCGGCCCGGACGCCCACGCTCCCTGGGCTGGTTTCGTAGATGCGCCCGGACGTCTGACGACGTGAGTCTCAACGAGCCGGCAGGCGATTCTTGGGAATCTTCAACGCCATAGAGCCCGCGACGGTGACGACGTCGTACTCACCCTGGTAACCGATCAGCAAGTGTGCGGCTACCGGCTCCAGTTTGTATTCGGTGGTCAACCAATTCGCCATATCGCTCGTCGCCATCTGCAGGGCGCGGTCCAACGAGCTGGCAAACTCTGGCTGGCTCCCGATACTGATGATGTGGTTTGAGGTTTCCACTCGGGGGCCGGACAAGCCCGCCTTCTTTCGGACCTCAACCTGAAACTCCACGTCCATGGACGTCTCAACACCCGTGCCGGTTGGCTCCCCGTCGGCTTGGAGTGCATGTCCGTCACCGATAAACAAGAGGGCTCCGGGATGGTACACGGGGAGCATTACTACTGAGCCCTCACCAATCTCGTTGTAGTCCAGATTTCCTCCATAGGAACCGGCCGGTCCTGAGGTTGGTGCAAAGTCGCCGGCCGGGGCCACACCGACGCACCCGAGCATCGGCTTAGCGGGAAACTCCAGTTTGATGCTCGGTGTGGCAGGTTCGCGCAGGCGAACTGTCCTCCGCTGCAGATCAATATCCCAGGGCACGAGGTTGGATCGGCCTGGGCGAATCAGATCGTCCTTGTAGCGATTCGGGTAGAGTCCCTCAATCGATTCCGGTGTCAGTGAAAAGAGGCCCAATCGGTAGGCAGTCCAACCCCAATTGCGGTTCATTCGCACTTTTAGAAAACGAATGATCAGAGCATCGCCTGCTTCGGCGCCTTCAACAAAAAACGGCCCCGTGAGGGGATTGCCCGGCTCGGAACGACGTACATCCTTTTCATCTTGGCCCCCAGCATCCAGAGTTTTCGTGACAACGAGGTCACCTGCTTTGATGCGTTTCAGCACCGGATGTGAGCGGGAAAACGTGCGGTAGTAGCTTGTCGCGGCAACCTGGTGTGTTTCGGCCTTGATTTGTGATTCTTGAGTACATGCGGGCAGGCTCAATGCCAAAGCAACCAGACCCGAAGAGATCAATGGGCGACAGGCTAGTTCACTCATATCAGTCCTCGCTTCCCTGCTCCAATCTGGAGTTCGGTTTTTCGCCAATGAAGGCAGTCTTAAGGCCTCTCGCGGCAGATCGTCCGCGAGCCACTACAACCTCGGTGTCGGCGGCTTAATTGGTGCCTGGAACGACAACAAACCCTTAGTCTTAGTCTTGCGCTTGTAAACCTTGTCGCCGTTCGTCACATAGAGCTCATCCAACGCCGGCCCACCAAAGACCGCATTGGAAAGTGCGCCACGCTGCGGCTTCGAGATAATGGCATTGACCCGCCCTGCCTGGTCGCACACCTGCAGACCGATCTGGCTCGTGACGTAGAGCAAACCCTGACTATCAACAGTCATTCCATCGGCACCACTTTGAGTGGCGGTGTCTAGCAAGTGCAGATGAAAGTAGGGTTGCTTATGGATTAACGATCCGTCCGGCTGAATCTGAAACGAGTAAACCATTTGTCCGGCACTGTCGGCGACAAGGAGCAGAGTTTGATCGGGAGTGAGCAGAACACCATTAGGACGCGCGATTCCAGTGTCAACCACACGCTTCTCGCGTTTCGCATTGATGAACCAAACCTGCTTGTTCGGCGGATCTGACACGTAGATCTCGCCCTTGTGAGTAATGGTCAAATCGTTCGAGTCGAGACCTTCGGCAACAACTGTTTCCTTGCCGTCCATGTCATAAGCCACGATCCGCTTTCTGCCGTTCTGGCAGGCATATAGCTTTCCGTCCGGCCCGAACATCAAACCATTGGCGCTGCCGGTGTCTTCCTTGAAGATTGAGACCTTGCCGTCCAAACCCACTTTGTGAATTCTGTTGTTAGGAATATCAGTAAAGAAAACCTCGCCCTTCGTGTTGGCTGCCGGGCCTTCCGTAAAGCGATAGCCTTCGCCCACCAACTGCCAGCCTTCTCCTGGAACCAGAAGGCTCGCCAGCAACTGTTTGGATTGGCCAGCCGGTCGAATCGGGGTCGGGTAGTCACGCCAGAGCCATCGCAAGGCATCCGGCAGAACTGCGCCGCCATGCTTGCTGTTATGGGCACCATCCCCCCAGACATTCTTCACGTCATAGCCGGAGAATTCGAACGCAGAGAGCATCTCCTGGTTCGCTAGGAACCAGTTCCCACCGTAACTGTTGTTGTCGTTCGAACCATCCTGCAAGAACACCCGAATGGGCTTGGCTTCCGTCTTCCGAATCAAGGTTGGATAGTCGTTTCCACCTCTCAATCCCACGTAAGTTCCAATGGTGCTGAATACGCGGCTAAACTCTTCGGGCCTCTCCCAAGCCGCCGTAAATGCACAGATGGCTCCGGAACTGGATCCGGCAATCGCCCGACTGTTGCCGTCTTTAGCAAGGTTAACTTTTTTTCCTACCTCGGGCAGGATCTCTTCCAGCAGGAATCGCACGTACCGATCGCCCAGGCCGTCATACTCAAAGCTTCGGTTGAACCGACCTAGCGCATTGTCGGATGCAGCCGGCACGACACCCGGGTTGATAAAGATGCCGATGGTCACCGGCATTTCCTTCTTGTGAATCAGATTGTCGAACACGACGGGGACACGCCAGTTGCCTTCAGGATTGATGTACCCGGCTCCATCCTGAAAAACCATAACGCACGCGGCTTTCGCAGGATCGTACTGCCTGGGCACATAGACCCAATAGTCACGGACGGTGCCTGGAAAAATCTGGCTGGTCCAGGAGTACTTGGTAACCTCGCCCTTCGGAACTCCAGGCTGAACTTGCGAATCCGGCCCCAGTGTATAGTCGTCAATCGCGGACGCAGGTTTGGCCCATATGGTTGCCAAAATCAAAGCCAAAAAACATCGGCCCAAAGGCATATGATGCCTCCTAGTTTCTTCGTGACGGTGCGATTTCAGCAAGAGCGTAGGCTAGGCACCGGAGCCTCTCTTCTTGATGGCTTCAATGGTTAACCGAGCCTGCTGCCGAGTGCGTTCACCAAGGTGGGCAGATCTACCCGTGAAGTTCTGAATTATTTCCAAGTCTTCGGTCTGCCCAACCAGATATAGACCTCTCAGCGCTTCCCAAACCTGCACCTCGGACGGTGTTAGAACGAGGATGTTCTGCCCTTCAGCGACTCTCGTGCCTTCATCGACCAGCTTCTCACTGACGAAGCCAGGCAACACTGAACGCACCTCGACGGGTTCCGCCGCCCCGGTCTCAATCCGGGCCAGCAGCGTTCCCGTGTCCACGGAATCGTCTTCCTTCAGTCGATAACGCAGGATGCCTGAGTTGGGCGAAGTCACGGTAAACGGCCTCAGCATACCGAGCAGTTCGGGCCGACCCTGCGCATCGGCAAATCGGACCAAGGCCAGGGCCGCATTTCTCCGAACCAAAGGATTGGGGTCTTTCACCAAAGCCGCAAGCGCCTGGTGAAACTCCGCCTGCTGGACGTCCTGGCCCATCAACCAAGCCAACGTGTTACGAACTTCCGGTACCGGATGGGTTACCAGTGTCAGAATTGAAGGATACCACCGTCGAGTCTGCTCCCACTGGCCGCGCGTCATCTGCTCCGAAATCTGGAGCAAAGCATGTTGCGTGTCTCTGGGCCTTGCGGATCTCTCCAGATACTCTTTGACCTTTTGATCGCTCAGTACCGTCCCGAACCAAGTGCCTTTCCAAAACAAGAACGGCACCAGCACCATCAGAATGGCCACTCCAAAAACCAGCAATTTGGCCTTGGGGCCGGGAGGAATGTATGGTTTGGCTTTTTCAGTGGTCATGAGGATGGAACGTGACCTAGACACGGAAATTCAAGTCACCGCAGAGACGCGGAGACGCAGAGAAAAACATAGATAAGGCATGAAGTTCTCCCATCCTTGCTCTCACCCCAAAGTGGGTGTGGCTCGATCCATGTTCAAACCGAAACCAGCCGTCATGAACCAGAACGTCTGGCTATTCTCACAGGACGCTCTCCGCGTCTCTGCGGTGGATTTTTGCTGCTGTTCTCCTGATACCGTGTACTGAGCTATGCGCAGGCTCCCGTTACTTCCACTGATACAGCATCCAATAAATCAGCACACCGGTTACTGAAACATACAGCCACAAAGGCAGCGTCCAGCGGGCAATCCGGCGATGCTTATCGAACTGCTCTTTGAGCGCACGCGACAGAGTTACCAACGCCAGCGGGAGAATGGCAGCCGCAAGGACAATATGCGTCAGCAAGACCGTGTAATACACACTTCGCGACCAGCCGGTGCCGGCAAATCGGACCGAACCGGGCAGAACCTGGAAATGATAGACCAAGTACGACGCCAGAAACAGCGTTGACGTGACGAATGCGCCAAGCATGCAGCGCTTGTGGGCTGTCAGTTGCCGGTGCCTGACAAAATAGAAGCCTAGGGTAAGCAGAACGGTGCTGATGGCATTCAGAGTCGCATTGAGCGCGGGAAGGTCCGAGACAGAAATCATGCCCCGGTCTCTCGAAGAAGTGCCCCGGCGTCACTTCGCAACTTCTGCAATTCGTCTTCATCACTGCTGCTGTAGTAACCACGCACACGACCCTGGCGGTCGATCAAAACGAAACGAGTGGTGTGCAGAGTGACATCGTCTACGCCGCCAACAAGGAATCCCGACTTGGCAAGGTAGTGAATTGCAGTCTTGTCGCCAGTCAGGAAGAACCAACGCCCCTTTTCGGCCTGGTACTGGGCTGCGTACTTCGCGAGAACGTCTTGGGTGTCAAAGTCCGGATCCACAGTAATCGAAACCAACCCGAAACCCTCTTTCCCACTCAAGTCCCGCTGCAAAGAAGCCATCCGCGAGCTCATGCGTGGACAGGGCCCTGGGCAGCGGGTAAAAATGAAGTCGGCAATCCAAACCTTGCCTCGCAAATCGGCAAGGCCCAGCTTCTGCCCATTGCGTTCAACCAGCTGAAAATCAGGCAACTGAGTGAGAACTGGCAAAGCAGCCGTACCGAAAAGGCCTTTGCCTGTCAGCCGCAGATTCAACCAGAGCAAGCCGCCCAAAGAAATCAACATCAGGCTGATCGATGCTGCCAAGAGCAACCTGCGAAAATCATGAGGGGAGAGACGAGACATGTCGATGGCGATGTAACCTTCGCAGGAAGTATACCTGAATCCCCGATAAGATAGCAGGACGCCGGCTCGGAGCTACAGAAGAGAACTCATGAAATCCGGCTACGACGCTCTTCGCGAAACGAGCACAACGGAAACCGCAGTCATTCCGATGCCGAACAACACTGAGACACTGACAGCGGTTGTCAGCGAGAAAACGTCCTGGATCGGATTCGCGTGTCCCAGGTACAGCACCTGCCGCAGCGCACTCATCGCATAGGTCATGGGATTGATCAACATGATCATGCGAACCCACGAAGACGCTCCTGACATCGGGAAGAGGGCACCCGACAGTAACCACATGGGAACCAGCAGCAGATTCATTAAGGCGTGAAACCCCTGAATCGAATCCAGTTTCCACGCAAAGGCAAAGCCAAGCGCAGCCAGTTCCAACGCGATCAACGCCACCACGGCGATTAACGGCAGCCACTGTGTCCAGGCGATTCGAATTCCAAGCAGCGGTGACAGCAACAACAACAAACCGCCTTGCAATACCGCCAGAGCGGTCACACCCAAAATCTTTCCCAGAACCAGGCTCAACCGCGAGGCTGGCGCCACGAGCACCGAGAGGAGGAATCCTTCCCTGCGTTCTTCAATGACGGAGATGTTCGAGAAGATGGAGGTGAAGAGGACAGTCATCAAGACAGTACCTGGAAAGAAGTACTCGAGGTATCCCGTTTCGAGAGCTCCGGATGCGGGGCGGAATGAGCTGCCAAAGCCTGATCCCAAGAGGAACCAGAAGATCAACGGGGTTCCCAGAGCGCCTACCACGCGGCTGCGCTGGCGTAGGAAGCGCACAATCTCCCTTTGACAGAGGCTTGCCAAGGGCAAGACAAATCCGGGTGTGGATGACGAAGAATTCATCACAAAGGAATTGTGGGCACAGTGGCGATCAGCGCCCCTGGGGGCGCTGACGTCTCCTTCGCATTCAGGTCAGGAGGCGCGGACACAACGTCCGCCTCCTGAAGTTTGGGCATTCTTGCGTCACGCCAGCAAGAGCCGAGGTCCACGATCTACCGACAAACTGGATTCCGGCTTCCGCCGGAATGACGTTCATTGGCCCTGCATTCCGCCCCGACTAACACGTAGTGTTGAGGGGTGCGGATATGGAACGTCCGCGCTCCCTGAGGGTTATGGCTTGCTGCGTTCTTGCATCATCTGGCGGAATTCCTCGCTGCGAACACTCCAAAAACAGTTGAGGAAAAAGACCAGGGCCATCACGAGGCAAACAAGGGTCAGAAAAATGCCGTCCAGCGATGCAAACTGATGGCTGATCACCAACCAGCCGGCAAGAACCAGTGACCCGATGCCCAGCAGAAAACTTGAGATCAGTATCGCGACCGCTTCTACCATGATTCTCTCCTTGGATCGAAAGATGACGATCACCTGCGCAAGCCTGGTCAACCAGTCTTTGCCCAGAAATCCTGGCCAGTCACCTGAATGAAGACGTCCTCCAAACTTGGTTTAGACAACGTGACCGCGTCAATTTGTCCCGGGAAGATCTCCACCAGATCTGTGATGAATTCGTGTCCTTTAGGACGCTCAATTCTGACAGTATTGTCCATTACAGCGGCAGGCACGCCAAATCGGCTGCTAATGGACTGGCTCAATTGCCTGGCGTCCTGCGTTCGCAGGACGATCACGTCTCCACCGACGCGACTTTTGAGCGCTTCGGGTGTGTCCATTGCCACCAGGATTCCCTCATTCAGAATGGCCAGTCGATGGCACTTCTCCGCTTCATCCATCAAGTGGGTTGTGAGAAGAACCGTCGTTCCATCCTGCCGGTTTAAGGCTTCCAAGTATTGCCAGAATTCGCGGCGAGCGCCCGGGTCCAACCCTGTGCTGGGCTCATCAAGCAGCAACAGCCGCGGACGATGCAAGATGCTCTTGGCCAGTTCGACTCGCCGTCTCATGCCTCCGGAGAGAACTTCGACGATATCGGAGCCACGGTCTGTCAACCCGAATCGCTCCAGAAGTTCCGACGTGCGTTGCCGCAGACCTGCACCCCTTAAGCCGTAAAGGTGTCCCTGGTGGCGCAGGTTTTCAACGACGGTCAACTTGCGGTCCAGGCTTTGCGATTGAAACACGACGCCGGCAACGCTTCGCACTGAGGCAGGCGACCGTTCAATGTTCTCGCCAAAGACCAGGATCGAACCTGCCGTTGGTGACAACAGCGTTGTCAGCACTCGAAAGAGCGAAGTCTTCCCGCTTCCATTGGGACCCAGCAGGCCAAAAATCTCTCCGGTCGAAACCGAGAATGCCACTTTCCGCAACGCCTGGACGCCCCCGTAGGATAGGTCGAGGGCGCTGATTTCGATGGCGGGTTTTGTATTCACACCAGGAAGGAGAACTCTGTCCAGCGGGCTCAAGCAGCCGTGGAGGTGAAATCTTCGTTTCCACCGGATGCGTCTGCCTCTTGGCTTGGGCGGGGAGCATTGCGGCAGCGAAAAGCAAACAGCAGAAGACTGCTCATGATGGCTACCGGCGGCACCAGCAGCAAGAGTATCCCCCAATTCAGTGACGCCGCGGCCTCCTTCGATTGCGCAGCTGCGACCGTCTTACACATGGCACACCCTTGGGCCAGCAGCTCAGGCGCGTTGACAAGCGCAGTCGCCAAAGCCACGGCTGCCAGGATGAACCATTGTTTGTTGCTCATTTGTTTCATCGGTGTCAAAAGGGCTGCCAAGCACTTATGAGTGCTTGTCATTCCCGCGACGCAACGTCGCCTCGGCGGATCGCAGGCCGGGGCGGGAATCAGTAACCCGCGTCCTTACCAGGGCTTCATATGCAACAGCCGGATGCTGTCTGGGAAAAACACCGCCAGCGTCGATACGACCACAACCAAGGCTGGAACTATCGTCAGCACCAGGGTCCGTTTTTCAAAGCGCAGGTGCATGAAGTAAGCCATAATCAGTGCCGCCTTGATGAGCGAAAGTCCCATCAGCATGACGAGCATCGTTCCAACGGGGAATTGGATGTAGGCCAGAAAGACTTCTACACCGGTCAAAACCAGCAACCAACCCCAAACTGTTAGAGTGAGCTTGCTGCTCAAACCGTGGGATTCAGAATGTGTGCTCAAGAATTGCCTCCAGAGTATGTGTTTAGAGTCCAAGCTATAGCTTGCGCCAACTGCGGGAGCCGCCTGAAGGCGGAACTCTAAGCCAACTAGTGCATCTTCACAGACAACAAATATATCAGCGGAAAAACAAACATCCAGACCAAGTCCACAAAGTGCCAATACAAACCGCAAACTTCGACGTGCTCTGCGCCGTACTTCCCTCTTGAAACACCGATGGCCATGCCAGCCAGGTAGAGCACTCCAGTAAAGACGTGGAACATGTGCAGACCGGTAATTCCAAAGAACGTGGCGCCAAACTGAGGCACTCCCCAGGGATTCGAGATAAGCGTGATACCCTCATGAAACAGGTTGCTCCATTCCTTCAAATGCAGGGCCATGAACGCCACTCCTCCGGCGATCGTCAGCAGAATCCATTTGATGGTGCCGGCGCGGTCGTTGCGTTGAATAGCGTTCACTCCCAGCACCATCGTGAGACTGCTGGAAAGCAGGCAGAAGGTCATCAGCGATGAGAACGCGATACTGGGCCAAAGATGAAACGGTGTCGGCCAATTAGGTGTGGAAACCCGAAGATAGCTGTATCCAATCAACAAGGCCGAGAACGTGAGGGCGTCTGAAACAATGAACAACCACATCCCCAGCTTCTTGTGACCAACGGAATACGGTAGTACGCCTCCATCCCATTCCGTCATTCTCAACTCCTCTGCGTGCACATTGGCCATCCGTTTACCTCCAGAAGAATAGCAATACGAAGAGATAGATCCATAAGCCATCCATGAAATGCCAATAGATGGCGGTCACGTCTGCGAGAATTCGAAGCCCGCGGGTTGCATAAACCTGGCGCCAGGACATTCCAGCCAGAACCAGCAACGTGATGACACCACCCGCCAAGTGCACGGCGTGCGCGCCGGTCAGGAGATAAAAGAAAGAGCTATGGGAATTTGAGCTCAGATAAATTCCCTGCGCCACGAGCGTTTTCCAGATACCAATCTGGCCTGCCAGAAAGGCTGTCCCAAGCAGTGTGGTGATGCCAATCCAAAAGCGTGCTTCCGCAGTCAGGGCCACTGTCAGCTTCCTTCTGAACAACTCCAGAGTGACGCTGCTCGCAAGCAAAATGACACTATTGGGAATCAGGAATCCTGGAATGCTGATAGCACGCCAATCGGATGAGCTGCCCAAGCGGATGACGTAAGCACTGGTGAGCCCGGCAAACAGCATGACGATGGATGCAAGCCCCAGCCACATTCCCATCCGATAGCTGTCCAACGAAGTCTGATGTTCACCATCCCCGGAGTCCCAGCGATGGGAATCGTCACCCGGCCCCCCATTTCCAAAACCGCCGTTGGAAGGAATTTGACCCTTAGGTTTTCTTTCGAACTGTGGAGGTGCGAGGGTTACGGGCATAGTTAACCAAAATGACTAAGGTCTAAATCCTAATGACGAAAGAATGACTAATCGCCGAATCCTATTTCCTTCGTCATTCGTGCTTCGTCATTTGTCATCCCTTCTAGGCCTTCCCTACCTTCAACGGTGGATCGTTCTGCATCACGAAGTCTCTGGGTGCGCCGGGAACGCCATATTCGTACGGGCCATGATGGACCACCGGGATCTTGCCGGCGAAATTATCATGAGGCGGCGGCGAAGGAATGGTCCATTCCAGTGTTGTGGCTTCCCATGGATTGTCCGACGCCTTCTTCCCTTTGAACAAACTCCAGAAGAAGTTGAACAGAAAGATCAACTGGGCCACAGCGGTGATGATTGCCGCCCAGGTGATGACCACGTGATAGACCTGGGTTCCGGAAAGGAATTGGAATTCAGTACCCTGCGCGTAGCGACGCGGATGACCGATGATCCCCATCACGTGCATGGGCATGAAGATGGCGTTCACGCCAATGAAAGTCAGCCAGAAATGAAGCTTGCCAAGGCCCTCGTTCATCATGCGGCCAAACATTTTCGGGAACCAATAATAGGAGGCTCCGAAGATTCCGAAGATGGATGCAACGCCCATGATCAGGTGGAAATGACCGACCGGAAAATAGGTGTCGTGTAACGGGATATCGATCGAAGTCTGACCAAGAAAAAGTCCTGTGATGCCTCCCGACACAAACAGCGAGACAAAGCCGATGGCGTAAAGCATTGGGGTGGTAAAGCGAATTTTTCCGCCCCAGAGCGTTCCCAGCCAGTTAAAAGTCTTGACGGCCGACGGGACACCAATGGTCAGGGTGAGCATGGAAAAAACCAGCGCCGACATCGGGCTGAGTCCGCTCATGAACATGTGGTGGCCCCAAACGAAAAACCCGAGCAGTCCGATGGCGAAGACTGCGTAAACCATCGCTCGATATCCATAGATCGGCTTGCGCGCAAACGTCGAAAGCAATTGAGAGGTCACGCCCATGCCGGGCAAAATGGCAATGTAAACTTCCGGGTGCCCAAAGAACCAGAACAGATGCTGCCAGAGAATGGGCGACCCACCCGCGTGCTGAATGATCTTGTCGCTGACTACCAGACCCGCCGGGATGAAAAAGCTTGTTCCTCCCAGACGATCGAATAGCAGCAAGATTCCTCCCGCCAGCAACACTGGGAAAGAGAGCAGCGCCAGGATGGCCGTGGTGAACCAGGTCCAAACGGTCAGCGGCATCCGCATCAGCGACATGCCCTTCGCCCGCATGTTCAAAACGGTAGTGATGAAATTCAACGCGCCCAGCAGCGAGGCCAGACAGAAGATGGCAATGCTGATGATCCACAGCGTCTGTCCCAAGCCCTGCCCTGGACCGGCGATTTCATTCAGCGCGCTCAGCGGCGCATACGCCGTCCAGCCGGAAAGGGGAGCGCCGCCTGTAACGAATAGGGCCGCCACCATGACCGCCATGCTGACAAAAGTGACCCAGAAAGAGAGCATGTTCAGCACTGGGAATGCCATGTCGTGCGCGCCAATTTGAATCGGCAGGAAATAGTTGCCAAAGCCGCTTTGCGGCGCCGTGGTCAGCACAAAGAACACCATGATGGTGCCGTGCATCGTTACCATCGAAAGATAGAACTCTGGAAGCATTGGGCCACCTTCAAAGCCGGCGGGAAAAATCTTCGCCAGCAGCGGCCACTGCTCCGTGGGCCAAGCAAGCCGCAAGCGAAAGATAATCGACAGGGCCATGCCCAGAAACACCGCGATCAAAGCCAGAAAGTAGTACTGGAGGCCGATGATCTTGTGATCCAGACTGAAGACGTATTTCCAGATAAATCCGGTCGGAGCAGCATGCACCTGGTGCGCATGAGAAGTCTCGGACATTGAATTCTCCTTATTTCAGAAAGCTCTCGGCGGTCACCGATCAGCTAACGATGTGCCGAACGGCCAAACCTTTTTCTGCTTACGCAAAACCTTGTAGCGCAGACCCGCGTCTTGTGTGGGTCTGCGCCTTTTTCGTGGCAGCATTTCGCGCCACCACATCAGTTCCGCTCTGCAAGATCCACTGCCGCAGACTGGCAGAAAACACCAGTGCTACCACGAGGTACTCTTAACCCAAAGCTGATTGCTGAAAGCTCTTTAATTCTCCGCACGATCTTTCAGCCAGGCGTCGTACTGCGCATCCTCCATCACCATTAGGTAGCCCTTCATCTTATAATGTCCCAAGCCGCAGAGTTCGGCGCAGGCAATTTCATACTCGCCTGTTTTGAGTGCCTTGAAGTGCACTGGAATCGCCAGGCCAGGAACGGTGTCCTGCTTGAAGCGCAAAGCCGGAACAAAAAAACTATGCGTGACATCCTTGGCGCGGAGAATCACCTTGATCGGCTTGTTCACCGGAATGGCCATACGATTCACGCTGACGATGTCATCCTTGGCGGCAGCATCCTTGGTGTCAAGTCCGACCGGGTTTTCCTGATCGTTGATGAGCTTTGGATCTGTCCGACCGAACTTGCCGTCTGCTCCTGGGTAGCGGATATTCCAAACGAACTGCTGGCCGGTTACTTCAATTTGAACGGCGTCTGCCGGTGCGTCCTGCAAGTGCAATTGTGCCCAGACTCTCTGTCCCATCGCCGCCAGACTCACAAATACCACAGTCACAGTGAGCATCATCCCGACTTCGAGCTTCGTGTTGCCGTGCGTGTACACGACTTCGCCCTTCCCTGTGTCGCGATAACGCCAAACGTACCAGCCCAACGCTACCTGCGAAGCTATAAACGCAATGGCAACCACAACCAAAGTCCGCATGAACTGTGCGTCGATGGCCGGTCCGTGTTCGGAAATGGCTTCAGGAAACCAGCCGTGCTTGCCCGAAAACAGCACGACAGCGAACAACGTAATCAGCCAGATCAGTATCGCGAGAGCTCGCCCCATGCTCTTGCCTCCTTTGGGATGACAATCAGAGAAACGGTGAATTCAGCCGATCACCCGTCTGTGAGTCTGCCTTTCACCTTGAATCCACAACATGAGATTTCGAATCTCGCCTTTCGAATTGCTGAATTCGAAAGGCGGCATGCGAAACCACATCGGAAAGGCAAAGACTAGAATCGGCCCTTAAGAAATCCCCTCTCCGGAGGGGTGGCTGGCGCAGCGACAGCAGTCGTGGTCGCAGAGCCAGACGGGGTGGGTCGTGGCGTTGAATCGACAACCCACCCCAGGGGCCTGTCGGCCCTTCCCCTCCCAGGAGGGGATTTGGCCGCGGTTTTCTTTCTAACCTCACACCGCGCCCCGGCGGTGTGGCAGCTCCTAACCAATCTTGTTGGCCACCATCACAGCGTAAACGACAGGCAGATAAATGACGGTCACGTGCAAAAGCATCTTGGCGCTCAGCTTCGTTCGCTCGCGGGACACGTGCCAGGCAAAAAATAGAAAGCCAAGACCCAAGGCTGCCACCGACCACATATAGATGCTTCCTGTCATTCCAAGAAGTGTTGGAAGCAAGCTCACAGGAATCAAAACCAACGAGTATCCCAGAATTTGGCGAAAGGCAATATCACCCTTCGGATCCCGCGCCGGGAGCATCAACATGCCCGCACGTGCGTAGTCCTCGCGATACATCCAGGCGATCGCCAGAAAGTGCGGGAACTGCCAGACAAAAAGCAGAGCGTACAGAGCCCAAGCTCCCATGCTGAGACTGCCGGTCATGGCGGCCCATCCCATAAGCACCGGTGCGGCTCCCGGAAATGCCCCAACGAAGGTCGCCCAGGTTGTCCGGCGCTTGAGAGGGGTGTAGATAAAGAGGTAACTGAGCAACGTGACCGATCCCAAGAGACTTGTCAGCCAATTCACCAAGACAGCCAGGTACACAATCCCCGTCACGGAAATCCCGATGCCAAACGTAAGAGCTTCCCGCGGACTCAACCGACCCGACGGGAGCGGGCGATTCGCCGTGCGGCGCATCTTTGCATCGTGCTCGCGCTCCATATAGTGGTTGAGCGCGGCCGTTCCGCCTGCAACCAGCGCGGTACCTAAAACCGCATGGCACAGGGCTAGCAAGTCAGGTGATTCAACCGCCATGTACCCGCCCAGTGCGGTCGCGATCAGAACCAGGAAAGTCACTTCAGGTTTTGTTAGACAGAGATAATCGCTGAGCTTCGAAGGTCTGATTTGGGCAGAGTCAGCCGAACCCGTGGCTTGGTGGCACTGCAACGGTGGAGCGACAACGGCAACTGTTCCCGTGCCACTCAGGGCAGCAGATTTCACCTGCGCCATTTCAGCTCGAACCGTCATGAAGTGGCTTCCTGTGGAACCGAAGTCACCCGCAGTTTTGCCTTTGCTGGAATCAACAAACGGCGGCACTGAAGTGTGAGGAAAAGACTGGTAACCAAAACCGCAGCTCCTGTTGCGACGTGAGCGGTTGTCACCCCAACCATCCAAGCCTCCGGCTGAACATCTTCGCGACTGGTCAGGCGGACAAGGTAAGAGCTCACTCCCAGGGAAAGCTGTGCGACCAGCAAGATACCAAGAATCATCGCTGGGCGAAAGAGCGCTGAGACGGTTGCGTAGTATTTATAGACGCGAGCCACGGTCCAAATCACAAGAAATGCTACGATGAACGCGCCAATGACATGCCAGAGCAATCCTACCTTCGAATGCCGCAGCGCAGCGCCAAGAATCAGTTGTCCATATATGGCAGCCACGGTCCAGACGGAAAGCTGGCGCATCGAGACGCCCTTGATATCACTTGCCACCGTTGTCGAGCTGTGCTTCCAACTCTTCGATGTCAACAACGCCAAGCTGGAAACAATGCAAAAAAACGCCTGAGCCAGACAGGCGTGCATCACAGAAATGGGTGCTGGCAAGAAAAAGAGAACCGTGATCCCTCCCAGAACGCCCTGCGTTACAACCACCGCCAAGGCAACCCAACCCAGCCTGCGCACGAAGGGCCGATCATCCTTCTTCCACAACCAGATCGTAAGAATGACCGTGAGGAATCCAACGAAGCTGGCGACCATGCGGTGGCCGTGTTCATAAAAAATACCGCCCACCATGGGCGGAGTGAGTGAACCGTAAGACAGGGGCCAGTCTGGAACAGCCAAACCTGCGTCATTTCCTGTGACCAGCGCACCGGCGATGATCAGGAGAAACGTGCAACATGCCGTGAACACCGCAAAACCGTGAAGTGCTCGGTTTTGCGTCGGCAAAGGATGAGCTGTGGGTTGCATTAACTTTGGAAGAGATGAGTGGAGTGTGAAGTCACACCCTAAACCGTCATTCCCGGGAAGGCGGTAATCCAAGTAGGCCCCGGATAAGACTAGATTCCCGCTTTCGCGGGAATGACGGCCAAGGTTCAGTTTCGTTACGAAGTCGCCTTCAAGGTGAAGTCCACTGCTTTCGAATCTTTCGCGGCGACCGTGACCTTCTGGGTCGTAGCTCCAAGCTTTTCATGCCACGCTTCGATCGTGTACTCGCCCGGCGGCAAGCCCTTGATCTCGAACGATCCATCCTTGCCAGTAATAGCAAAGAACGGATGCTTCAAGACGCCGATATAGCTTTTCATCCAAGGATGGACGTTGCATTTCACCGGAATCATCACTTCCTCGCGAGCGAAGGTCCGCTCCAAGGGGGATCCACCCGGTGACATGGAGGTATTCCACTCCCGATTGTTGGCGGGCACTGGGTGAATGTTGTGCGTCGTGGGGTCGCTGTTGTGAATCTTCACCATCTGTCCGGTTTGCACACCAATCATGTGCGGCGTATAGAGACAGCCTTTCTGGTCCAGAACAACCGGTTCGGTGGAAGCTGCAAACGTCTTGTCGCCCAGTCCCTCTTTGACATAGACAAAAACATACTGGAGCGTTTTGTTGTCGTTCACGACGACTTCTTCTGCGAAAACCTGCTCCTTGTGCAGAGAGGCACAAGACGCTTCCGCATCCATCCGGATCTGTCGAGGCTTCGGTTTCTCACCTTCGAAGGATACCTTTCCCGTTATGGTAGCAGCCGTGGCTGGGTCTACCGCAGTTACCGGCCCGGCAGGGGCTGCGGATTCAGCGGGTTTCGATTCTGCCGTTTCGGCAGGTTTCTGCTCTCCCCCGCCCCCGCATGCAACCAGAAGCAGCATGAAAGAGGATGTTGCTAACCAGAGTCCTATTCGTCTTTTCATTTTTGTGACCTTTCGTTCTCCTTAAGCGTTAATGACAGGTAATTCATTGAATCCAAGTTAGGCAGCGTCGATCAGAATTTGCTACCGCATTGCCACCTTCGCAGGCGAAGTTCCGCCCCCGCCGCCGAGCCGTCTTTGCTCTTCGGAAGTGAATTGGAACATATAGCGTACCAGCAGCTCTGCATGGTCCTTCCCGTATCCGCTGAAGGTCGCAGGTACTGGACCAGCGAATACCCAGCGACTGCCTTCACGACGGAAAAGTCCCGACGGCATGGAGGTGCCTGGAGCCATCATGGCTGGATCCGTCATCCAGCGGGCTGTCCAGCCGGGCTTCAGCCGCTCCTTCGCGAGGAGGAAGTTTGGCGCGGTGGCATTCCGATCGTGGTTCGGGTCTCCAGTCGCGTGACACTTCAAACAAGGCGCTGCCGTAGAGGTAAACAACCCTCGCGCCATGTCACGTTCCTTGTCGGTCAACGGCTCAAGCTTGGTGGGCATATACGGTTGTGCCTGAGCCGAAAGCGCTTCGAAGAAGCGGACAATCTTGCGAATCTCTCCATCAGAGAAACTAAACGTCGGCATTCTCGCCTTCAGATAGGAACGAACCCCATTTCTATTCACATCCGTGCCGCTCATGGCTGGGTTCTCCAGGAAGCGAGCCAGCCAATTGGGGTCAACACGAGCACCTTCCCCAATCAGCGTTGGAGGCAACTGCTCCTTCCAGTCGGGGTCTTGATAGCGGACCAAACCGGAAAGAATCGACTTCTGCCCAATCCGAACCTGGTGGCAACCCATACAGTTGTACTTGTTAACCAACCACCAACCTTCCCGGATGTCCTTGCGCTGATCCTTCGGATTGTAGAAGTAATGCGGAGGCAGAGTAGAATCGACGCTTCCCAGCAGGAACGTGGTGACCGCTGTGACTTCCTCCTCCTTCAGCCGGAAATTTGGCATCCGGAGTTTTTCCAGCGGCGTCTTCACCTTACCCTTGTCGTAAACGGCAGGATCTTCAAGCTTATGCTCAAAAAATCCTTTGTGAGTATACCACCCTTCATGTTTAGCATCGTGAGTCAAAAGTGCGAAATCCAGGCGTTCAATCGGCTGGCTTCCTTCCTTCGTCAACTCCGTTCCAATCCGGCCTTCCTCTTCCAAGCCAGCGATCTCATGGCATCCGGCGCAGCCGAAGTGTTTCACTAGAGTAAAACCCTTGGCCTTCTGCTGAGGATCGTCCAAATAGTTCGCTATCGGATAGGCAGCATCGGGCTTCTTGAGAGTGATCAGGTAGCTCGCAATGTCCTGAGCTTCTTGCACTGTCAGGCGCAAGTTCGGCATCACAGTCATTTGCTGAACCTGAAGTTCGTGGCCGTCGTTTGGGCAGGTTGTGTGCTCCAGGTCGAAAACAAACGGGACACCCTTCTTTGCATAATCTTCGGGGCCAAGATCCCGCTTCTCGTGCGGACAGAAAGGCCGGGTTCGCTCGCGGGGATTGTGTATCCAACGAACGAGATAGTCGTAGTGGTCTTTCTCTCCGACGCGCGACAGATTGGCTGCGAAGCTTCCTCCCAATACACTGCTGCCCTCGCCCACAGAATGACAGCCAAGACATCCCCGAGTTTCGAAGAGTTCCTTGCCGTTTACCGAATTTCCGGGCTTCTGGACTGGCAACTGGCCCTGAACTCCCGATTGCCAGATGTAGGCCGCAACCGCCTCGCGTTGCTCCTTGTCCAATCGGAACGCAGGCATTTTCGTTGTCGGACGATAGGCATGAGGATTCTCCAACCAAACTGGAATCCACTCCTTCCTCATTTTCACGCGCACTTCCTTGAGGCTGGGACCTACCTTTTTCTGCTCACGCAACAAGCTCCTTGACTGAACATCGAGCTGTTCCATTTGGTGATCGATGTTGCTGATGGTCTGCCGGAAGGCATCGGCCTGCGCGTAGAGACGCTGTGCTTCCTTATTGTCTGCCGCTGCATCGGCATCTTTTCCACTTTGCTCGATATTCTTCTCGAGTTCTTTGCGGTCGCCTTCCATCTTGCGAATGGTTTGACGGTTGCTGGTCAGGGCCTCCGCCTCGGCGTCGAAGCCTTCAAGCCGGTGGCAGCCCATACAGCCTTTACCACGAAAGATTTCCTTGCCCGTGTTCAGCAGAGTGGCGTGGTCGAGAACCAGATCTGACGCATGGCACTGGTGGCAGCCGGCTTGCGCATTCTCTTTGTCGTACATCGGCCACAGCCAGTGTTTGTAACGCCCATGGGCCTTCTGCACACTGGTGGTTGCCGTGCCGTTCCCATTGTGGCAAGGTGTGCAACCGAACCGCTCCGGGTCATGAATCTGCAGGAGCGCTTTGTTAGGATGGCTGGTAAAGGCTCCCTGACCACTCATGTCAGCTTTCGTCAGCGTCAGTGGTTCTCGGATTCCAAGGTGGCACGACTCGCAGCGATCCACCAAGTCCACGGATTTCACATGGATCTGTTTGATGTCCACGCTGAAGGTCCGCATCTTGTTCAAGAGTCCGTCAACTTGCGTTTCCGTCAATCCCGTCATTCTTTCCTTCATGACGGCATCGAGTTTCGCACGCTGTTCAGTCACCGGCTTAACCAACTCGCCGCGTTGCACCGCCAGCTCGGCCTTACGTTGTTGCAAGCGATTGAACTCTCCTTCAAGCTGACTGAAATTCAAGCTGACCCTTTCGACTTTCCCGTTTCCGTCAGGCAGTGAAACAGTCACTGGCCGTGCCCTTAACTTCTCGATTTCCCTGCCAAGCGACTCTTTGCTGCTTTGGGACGAGGCGACCTCAACCCGGTAGATGACGGCTTGGATCTCGCTGCGTGCCAGTGCGAAGGGATCCGTGAGGGACGCCAATCGCGGCGCGATGACTTCGGTCACTTCACGATCGATCTCCTTCAGTTTTGGGGCGAGGGCCTTCTCTTGTTCAAGAATCTCTTGCTCGATTTTCCGATACTCTTCGGACTGGCGGACGGCCTTTTCAGTAGCCGCCTGCTTGGGCTTTGTTTTATTGAGGAAGTCCGTATACCGCTGAACAAAGAGCTTCTGAATGCTCTTCCATGGGCGCTGCCCATAGATCTCGTCGTACACAGCCCATACCAAAGACAGCACGAGCAGCAGCGACGAGATAAGCAGAAGGGCACTTAGTGACTGAGATACAACAGGATCTTTGTCTTCAACGGGAGGAGTGTTCTCTGGCACCTTCAAGCCTCCTTAGATTTCGGCGTCAACAACCAAGAAAACCACAGACCCGAAGTGCGAATGTCGAAGTACGAAGTTCGAACGGCGAACTCTGAAACCACTGTGGCAGAGATCTCTTGGGATCCGCAAAAGGCAGTCCTTCGACCCGCTACTTCTTGCTTCTACTTTAGTATTCGTACTTCGACCTTCGCACTTCGGTCAAACTCAAATATTGAACCAGGGGGTTACCCAGACGTACTTGATTCGGAACGCCAACTTGGCAATCATTTTCACCGGTAGCGCCATCATAGACACCATGAAAAATTGAACTGTCAGATACTGCACCAGGCTCATGCGCCGATAGATCTTTCGGTTGAAATCATTCCAGGTCAGAACCTTGTGAAAACCAACCGCCGTGACGGCGGCGTAGAACAAGGTCACAATTCCGCCGAAGATTCCCTTGCCAATCGCGCTGGTGATTCCGAAGATGTCCGGCAAGTCGCGGTTGGCTTCAAAGACCACGCGGTTGTGATCCCAAGTTTGCCCCGGCCAAAACCAGATCCAGCCTGGGCCTCGAATGAACGTCCCAATGACGACCATCGACAACCACAAGATCAGGAATCCAAAACAGAAGGATAGAATCGCAAACTTCCTTTGTTTGTAGGTGTAATATCCGTTGCCAAGCGGATTCGCATCCATGTACGGAATCGCCATCAGACCCACCAGGATCAGCGATGGGAGCACCACACCAGCCATCCATGGGTCAAAATAAACCAGCATCTCCTGCAAGCCGAGAAAATACCACGGCGCTTTCGATGGGTTCATCGTGAGGCTTGGATTCGCGGGCTCCTCCAGCGGAGCATCCAGCGTGATCGACCATACCATGAGGATGAGGGTGACGATGATGGTCGCCAGAAACTCGATGCGAAGCAGAAACGGCCAGACGTGAACCTCGCGTTCCCAGCCCGTCTTCCAAGGCTGAATCTTGCGGTGATGTGTCTTGGCCATTGCGGGGTCGGCTTCGAGTTGTGCAATCAGCCGGTCGTTGGCAAAGGACTGCCTCAAGCCGTACCAGCAATAGAACGGCACCAGGAGAATCAAGGCTACGATGGGAACATTATCCGGCGCCGAAGCAATTTCCCAAAGTTGAGCCCAGTCCATAAGAAAACCTCCAAAATTCAGAGCTTGCGTTCCTCTTTGATCTCCGATGCAAGCATCATTGGTGCAGGGCCGGAGATGCCACCGTCTTTACGGACGCGCCAGAAGTGCACCACCATGAAGATGGACGCAATTCCTGGAATGGCGATGCAATGCCAGATGTAGGCGCGTAGCAGGGCATTCGAATCGACGATGGACCCACCGAGCAACCCGAAGCGAATATCGTTGTAGGCCGTCATTCCCAACTGAGCCCCAAAGGGTCCTTCGTGTCCGAGCATGGGAGTTGCTCGCGCCATGTTGGTTCCCACCGTCACGGCCCAGAATCCCAACTGGTCGTCCGGCAACAGGTAACCCGTGAAGGAAAGCAACAAGGTCAGCAGCATGAGGATGACGCCGACAACCCAATTGAACTCGCGCGGCTTCTTGTAGGAACCGGTCAGGAAAACGCGAAACATATGCAGCCAGACCGTGATGATCATCAAGTGCGCTGCCCAGCGATGCATATTCCGCAGGAGCTTTCCGAAGGGAACGTCATGCTCCAGGTAGAGAATGTCGCGAAACGCCTGAACCTTGGTGGGATGGTAATAGAACATCAGCAGCGTTCCAGTAAACGTCAGCACCACAAACAAGTAGAACGTGATGCCACCCATTCCCCAAGTATAGTTGTACGCCACCGCGTCGCGGTTGATCTTGGCGGGATGAAGGTGCAAGAAGACGTTGGACAGGACTCCCAAAGCACGGCTGCGCGGCTTGTCGTCGTGTTTCACCCTGAAAATGGACTTGTAGAGCTGGGTCTTTTCCGGATCCTGCAGCGCCTTCACGTCTTCGACGCCCTTTTCCTTTAAGACCTTAACTTCGCCCTTCACTTCGTCCAAGAGAGCCGTCAGACCCTTCTTGCTGCCGTTCTGGTCCTTGAGATCCTCTGGCATCACAGTTCTCCAGTATTCGAATAGGCGTATGGTGACTTGGGGAAACTAAGTGCGTTCGTTATAAAGGTAAGAAGGCTCCCGGGTCTTTGAACTTCGAGCGGCCGCCCTTGGGCCAGTCGTAGAGGATGCTGGTATCCACAACAATTTGCCCTTCGGCGTCCAGCTCGACTTTGGCCCGGTCGAGAGGCCGGGGAGCAGGCCCTTCAAAGTTGACGCCTTCGGTGTCGTAGCCGCTTCCATGGCAGGGGCACTTGAACTTGTTTTCACCCGACTTCCAATCGGGCGTGCATCCCAGGTGGGTGCAACGTGCGTAGATGACGAACAGTCCTTCCGCGTTGCGAACGACCCAGATTCGATAGTCCTTCTGAAACTTGGTATCAACGCCAAAACCAAAGTCGGAGGGATAGCCAATCCGGAAGACGGTCTTGGGTTCAAACAAGGTACGCGGGAAGAAAAAGCGCAGGAACATGAAAAAATTGGTTCCCAGGAAACCCAGAGTGCATGCCGTCACGATGCGTCGCCGACGAGGCACGGTGCCGACAGCTTCTCCTCCTTCGAAAATTCCAGAGAACTTGGAGAGCAATCCAGCTTTTTCAGGCTTAGCAGGCGCGGCAGGAGATTGATCAACGGCAACATTGGCGGAGTTTTTTTCGCCTGTGCCCTCAGAATTTGGCATCCACCCCTCCACTGGGCTAGAGAGAACTCAGATCCCGGTTTAGTTTGGCAATCGCAACAACTGGCTTCGGAGAATAAGAGTATGCGCTGAAGCTATCAGCAGTAGTTTGATCAGGAAGCAAGCGCATTGTAGTTAAAAAAAATGGATTGTCAATACGAGGGAACGAATTTGGCAGACTGAAAAACTGAGAGGCAGCCTGAGCGACTCTATGTTTTCCGAGCAAGCGGTGCGTGAGCTGGAAGCCAGGAAGTATTCATGAGGCGCTGAGCGGTCGGACGCTGGGGCGTGTGAAGGCTTTTCACTCCTAACAGACAGGATTTTCAGGGAGATTTGCGAGATAATTGCTTAACGTCAGGTTTTCCAAGTTCCGACCCCTCATGTCAGGGAGCTTGCCAAGTCTATGCATCGTTTCGCCAAAGCAGGCGTTGTTATCACAATCGGCGCAGCCCTCGCTGTTGGCATCCCTGGAGTCAGGGAGAGGATCAGAGAGAGGGGCGCATTGCTTGTCAGCAAACTTCTCGGCTCTTCAAAGGAACCTTGGGATGAGGTGGCCGTTCAAATGGCACCTTACCGTTGGCGGAAACGTGTGCGAGTAATGCTGGGGCATTGGCACGAATGGACCCGACACCTGAACTATCCACTGCAACTTGACTCCCAGAAGCGCATGTACCAGATTTACCGGGGTGCCACACCTAACCTGGGTTCGTTGGACTGTCACTATACAGTCCTAGCCGAGGGTCAAACTCCTCATCCTCCCCACGTACACGACGATGAGGAGATCATCGTTCCTTTAGTGAGCAGCGTCGATATCCTCCGGGCAGCAGCTGCCGATTTGGCCGTAACATCGGAGGAACGCATCGGTTTGGGTCGGTTCGTCTACCACGCATCCAGACTGCCTCACACGATCCGAGCGGTGGGGCCAGGTCCTTCTGCTTATCTCGTTCTCCGCTGGTCCGCGTCGGCAGTCGAAGGAACGCCTGATGGCGCGATTCCCGCGCAGACTTTTGATTTTAGCAGAGCGCTTGCTTCGGAACCCTTGGCAACGCAGGGCAAGAGCAGAACTCTGATCTTTGAAGGGCCGACGCGTCTATTACGCCGATTGCATGTCCACGTGAGCTTCGCGCGCCCAGGTGAAGGCTCGGATCCGCACCAGGATGCGCACGACGTTGCCGTCATCGTGCTCGATGGAACTGTGGAAACAACAAGCGGACGCGTGGAAGCTCCAGGCATCATCTTTCACCCCGCTGGACAAACTCACTTCGTTCGCAGCGTGGGAGTACAGCCTGCTCGTTACGTAGCGATCGAATTCCTCCAGAGGAACTAGCCGTTGATTAGGAAGATTTCAACTCGTCTCGATGCTGCGGTGTCGTTGGGAGCATCTATTGTCTTGGTGGCGGCCCTGGTCGGCGGCATCTACGGGCGTTTGGCTGGTTTCGGTGAGCGCCAATTAGCTGAAGACGAATACTACTTTGCGGAAGGCGTCGACAGGATCCTTAAGCAAGGAATACCACGATTTGAAGGGGGAGGGTACTACCTCCAGGGCCTGTTACCGCAATATTTGACCGCAGCCTCAGTCGCGATTCTTGGGGAAACGAACACGGCTCTGCGATTGCCAGCGCTCCTCTTCGGCTTGCTCGTCCCGGCTTTGGCGTATCGCTACACACAATCGCACTTGCCCGCTCCAGTGCCAGCGCTGCTGAGTGCTGCACTGCTGGTATCTTCCTGGGAAATTGAATTCTCGCGATTCGCCCGCATGTACACGGCACTGCAATGCACGACCCTGGCGTTTCTGTATCGCTTCGATCGGTCGATTCTGGGTCCGGACTGGAAGCGCCGTTATCACACCCATGGTTGGGTCGTGATTGCTACGCTGTGTCACTTTGAGGGAGCGATTCTTGCTCCTTTGCTGTTTTGGCCCTGTGTCGACTCGGACAGTCGCCAACTTTTCCCTGATCGTGGATCTGTCATTCGTTATTCCATTGTTACCGCTGTTATTACTGCTTTGGTGGGCCTGTTCGCAACGTTTGATTTCAGGCGATGGGGCGCAGTGGAACCATTTCCCATCGGCTACGTGCTGCCAAACGTCGATTCATTTCGCGCCCCAGAATTCTTGTTCTGGGGTACCGACAGCCCACTTTTGAACTCTGTTGGTATCCTTGGAGTGCTGGTGATGACCCTTGGCATCGGGAATGTTCTCACCCTGCGAGGAGTGATGACCGGACCGCAAGTGGGGCTTGCCTTGCTGGTCGTGTCAGCCCTGTTGCACCAAGGCTTGATTGCCGCCCTCATAGGCACTGCGCTCGTCTTGCGGTACGGCATTCGACGTGCACTTTGGGCATCTCCCAGCCAGAAGCTGATGCTGGCGGCTAGCGGTGGCCTTTTCTTGTTTTGGGCGTGGCTTGGTGTTTCTGCAGGAAAACGGTGGATCGAGGTCAGCGGCTCCGCCAGTTGGATGGGAGCGATACGAAGAACCTTCTTCAGTTTCCCGAGTTGGACCCCTGCATTGGTTCAGCCCTGGTCCGCCGACCTTCCCGTCCTAGGCGTGATCGCTTCCTTGTCGGCTGCCGCGCTGTTAATGTCAAGGTCTCGCTGCTCGTGGGTCGAAATCTTCCGAGGGCCAGCCGGAATCCTCGTTTACGGCATCCTGGTCTTTGGGCTGGTCCGCTACACCCATGAGTCTTCAAGATACCACTTTCTGTTCTACCCGGTTGTACTTGCCACCGCAGCCGCCGCACTGCAGTTGGCCGGTCTTGGACGAGGGCTCCTGATGTTTGCCGCCGCCTTCATGCTGTCTGGGGACTTCAATCCATCTCATATTGCCGCGGCCGATAAGCCGAGCGTGGCGTTCCGGATCGGGCCATTCGCTCAGAAAGCGGGACTATGGTACCAACGTCCGGACTACGAGAGCACGGCGAACTATCTGCGGGAGGTTGTCAAGGAAGCGCCCGATGACCTCTTTGTGATCCGCTCCTGTCCTCCCGTGGCCCGAGAGTTCCACCCGCGGCGCTACGCCACCTATCTTCCAAGGTCAGGGTTAGGGTTTTATGAATGGAGCCGGGAAAGAGGCACACGTGATGTTTGGGAACGACGACTGCTCTTGAGCACCTTGGAGGAGCTGCGCGAGGCTTCGCGATTAGATCAGACGGTTTGGCTGATACGACCATTCTGGAGGGCAGATCAACTCCAGCCCGAGGTTATTTGGGGAGACCGTCTGGAACGTGTGACCCAAGAATTCTCGAGCCGCGATGGAGCAATTCAAGTGTTGCGGGTATCGCTCAAACCTTGATGGAGCGTTGTCCGTGCGATCTGGCCCGTCAATTCATATTGCAGATAACCCCAGGCTGCCCATCATTTGGAGCCGTCCACGCCTCTGTTGTATTGCCACCTCCTAGAAAGCTGAGCTGAGCGAAACACGAGCTTCCAGGCCACTCGCAAGGCCGCAGTGAGCAGCCTGTGCACCGCCTCGAGCTCTTTCGCGCGCTGCTTGTGCTAGACTTCCGCCCGGAGCTGGGCATCCGACCCTTCCCCTTGCATCGTCGGGGCCGTGAGTCGTCGCACAGGTCACGTTGGTCCGCTCTCCTTCGAGGGGCAGTATGTCCATCGCATGAAAAAGATCCTCCTGATTGAAGACGACCCGGATATCCAAGACTTGGTGCGGTACAGTTTGGGCCAGGAGGGTTTCACGGTTCAGGCTTGCAGCGATGGGACCGAAGGCCTGATGTCAGCGCGAAAGGACCGGCCCGATTTGATTTTGCTGGACGTGATGCTGCCGGGGCTCACGGGCAATGAAGTCTGCAAAAAGCTGAAGTCCGACCGAAGTACCGAAGCCATTCCAATCATCTTCCTGACAGCACGATCCGATGAGATCGACAAGATGATCGGGTTCGAGATTGGCGCCGACGACTATGTGTCCAAGCCCTTCAGCCCTCGCGAGCTCGCCGCCCGCATCAAAGCTGTGCTTCGACGCTCTCAGGCACTACGCCCTCAAGAAACTGTGCTTTCGTTCGGCGACTTGGAGGTAGATTTCGAGAAACGCCAAGTCCTGTTCCGACAGGTGCCCGTTGCACTGAGCGCTCTGGAGTTCAACATCTTCTATCTGCTCGCCTCCACTCCGAACCGGGTATTCACTCGCGACGAAGTGCTCGATCGAGTCTGGAAAGGCGAGTCTTTTGTGAACCTCCGTACAGTGGATGTCCACATCCGCAGACTGCGTTCCAAGATTGAGCAGGTCCCTCAATTCCCCCACTGCATTTCTACATTGCGCGGCGTCGGGTACAAGTTCGAATGGCCATCCTGAAGAGCCGCCTGTTCCTCAAGATCATGGTTTCGTACGTGGTGTTGCTGCTGGCGGTGTTGGCGGCCACTTACCTGTACATAGCCTATCGGGTCCACGACAACTATATTCACCTTGAACGCCAGCGCCTGCAGACTGCAGCCAAGATTCTTGCCGGAGCGCTACCGCCAGATACCTCGATGGCTAAACTGCAGCCTTGGGCCGAGGCGTTCGGCCGCCAGACAGGGCTTCGCATCACAGTGATTGCAACCGACGGCAGGGTTCTTGCGGACAACCAGGGAAACCCGGCCGCAATGGACAACCATTCGGGAAGGCCGGAAGTACAGGAGGCCCAAAGAACAGGTACGGGTGTTAGCGTTCGCTTCAGCCATACGTTGGAAAAAAATGAGTTGTATCTCGCACACCGTCTGGACGCGGTCCGCGGATCAGTTCTGCGGGTCGCGCTTCCTTTGCAGGAAATTTCCCAGGGATTTCGCTCGGCGCAGCAGGGCCTCCTGCTGATCTGGGGCTTTCTCTTCCTGCTGGCGCTGGGTCTTGGGTACCTTTTCACACGTTCCTTGACCGGTCGCATTGAGAGCATCAGAAAGTTTTCCGAGAAAGTGGCGCACGGCAATCTCGACGCACGAGTTAAGGAAGTAGCCACCGACGAACTCGGCAGTTTGGCTGAGTCGTTGAACACCACGGCCGACGAACTGCAAGGCACTATTGACGCGTTGCGAGAGGAGAAAAACCGGGTCGCGGCTATCTTGGAAGGCATGCGGGCGGGTGTGCTCGCGATCGATAGCGAGGGTCGCATCACTCTGATGAATCCGGTGCTGGGCAGAATCCTGCAAGCAGACCTGAAGGAAAGTCTCAGTAAGAAAGTGACTGAGGTGGTTCGCAATGCTGAATTGAAGGGCATCCTCGATCGGGTGCTGGCAGACAAGAAGGAAGCGACCGCAGTTGTTGATATGGCGCTGGGCACCCGTCGCAGTTTTGAAGTCGTGGCGGTGCCGTTGGGTGAAGCCGGCCTGGCATCGGGAGGCGTGGTTGCCGTTTTGCATGACATCACCCGCCTGAAAGAGCTGGAGAACATTCGCAAAGATTTCGTCGCCAATGTTTCTCATGAACTGAGGACGCCGCTGACTTCGATTCGTGGTTTTGCCGAAACGCTGCTGGACGGGGCCCTGGAAGACAGGAATAACAATCGGCGCTTTGTCGAGATTATCAAGTCGCATGCTCTGCGGCTTTCGGATCTCACCATGGATCTATTGACACTGGCCACTTTGGAGTCGGAATCGTTCCAGCTCAAGCCGCAGAAAATTGACCTGCCGGCTCTCGTCCACGAAGTACTGGAGAGCTTTCGGCCAGTGGCGCTCATTAAGAGTCAGGAACTGGAGGCCGTGATCGAGGCAGGACTGCCTCCGGTCAAGGCAGACCGCGACCGCATTCGGCAAGTGCTGACCAATCTGCTGGACAACGCTGCCAAGTTCACCCAGGAAGAGGGTAAGATCTCATTAGAGGTTCGTCTCAACACCGAGCGAACCGGAGTTGAATTGCACGTCAAGGACCGGGGGATAGGCATCCCCTCATCGGATTTGCCCCGTATTTTTGAACGCTTCTACCGCGTGGACAAAGCCCGCTCGCGCGAGCAGGGTGGCACCGGCCTGGGCTTGGCCATTGTCAAGCATATCGTTGAGGCCCATCGGGGTCTGGTGTCCGTGGAGAGCACCATGGGCCAGGGATCCGATTTCTGTGTTACGCTGCCCTTATGATTTGCATAACAACCATCTTATCTATACAGAGCGTCGTTAATTCTGTCGTACCCTCACCCGGCCTTCGGCCATTCTCTCCCGCGGGGAAAGGGGTTGGGGGTGAGAGGGCAGCGGCAACGGAGCGACGGTCATGCGAACTTGCTTACGTCGCCTTGTTTACAAGTCTTCTAGGCGTTTTGTTGACCGGCTCAACACTCGCAGCCGCCGACCTTGGCGAAGCTGGTTCCTGGTTGGCGAAACAGGGGGGCACCCTATCCATCGACCGACCGTCTCAGGCAGCGAGTGTGAGCCTGCGCTATAGCTGGATCGCGGATGGGGATTTGGCACGGCTGACTTCGATCCCAACAATCCAACACCTCGACCTCTCTTACACCCACGTCACTGACAACGGGCTGGAACACCTGAAAAGGTTGCCGGGTGTGGTTGAGCTGGACCTTGGATTCGCTGAATTCATTACCGACGAAGGGTTGGCTCATCTCAAGGGCTGGAGTGCTTTGGAACGGCTGAGCCTGCGCGGCACCAAAATCACCGACACCGGCCTGGAACACCTCTCTGGGCTGACACGACTAAAGTCCCTGGATGTCAGCTTCAGCCGAATCAGCGAACATGGACTCGACCACCTCATGGGTCTATCGCAGCTTGAGCAGTTTGTGATGGGTGGCAACAAAATGGGCGGCAATCGGTTGGCCCAATTGCGATCGTTGCCCGCACTCGTTCATCTTGATCTGAGTGGCGAGCAGCGCACTGACTCGAACCTGTGGGGAATTCGGTTGAACGACCTTGACCTTGACCACATTGCCGCGTTGCCTCGCTTGCGAGGACTCAATCTGGGTGGCAGAAAAATTACCGACCTGGGAGTTGCCAAGCTGAAGACGTTGCTGTCTCTGCAAACGCTGGATCTGAGTGAAACTCAAGTCACCGGAGCAGGACTCAAGACGTTGGCGTTACTGCCAAGACTTGAGCGGCTAAGGCTGTGGAAGGCAGGCAAGATTGACGACTCCGCCTTGCTGTCCCTGGCTCCTTTGAAGCACTTGTCGTTTCTTGACCTTGCCGAGACGACAGTTACTGATAAGGGTCTTGAACACCTGGTGGGAATGAACCAATTGCGGCAGCTCTTTGTCGGGGGCACACAAGTAACCGCGGCAGGCGTCGAGAAATTCCAACAAAGTCATCCGAACTGTCAGGTCAGCCGGTTTGCGTCAAAGAGCGAGCCAAGGAAGGCCGATGACGAGGAAGATTGAGCATAGAAACGGTCTGCTTGAGGGGCAGTGCGTCCTCCGGATTTAAGGTACGCCATTCACAGGTCGCGCCATTCTGCCCAAGCGGCCCGTCAGCCAAAACAACACCGCACCAATGCCTAGCGCACCCGCTGTCAGATAAATCTGATCTACTTTGCTTTGAAGCAGCAATCCGACACACAGAATCACTGTCAGCAGGGGTATCGTGTGCCTTCCCGGAAGTTGAAAGCGCGACGAATCAAGCTCCATTTCCGTATGGAGCTTCACCAGGGCAAGGCAGGTCGCAATATACTGGAGGAGCCTCGCAATCGCCGCCAAACCAGCCAACTGCACGAACGTTCCCGAAAGAGCCAAAGCGAGGGAAACAGCTCCCAGAAACAGGATAGAAAAGTATGGGGTACGGAAGCGTGAGTGCACAGTGCCAAACCAGGAAGGGAGCTGCTTGTTCTGAGCAAGTGCGTAGGTGACGCGGGGTCCTGCCAGCATCAAGCCGCTCATCGTTCCTGTAATCGAACAAACCGCACCCACGGTCATCAGAACTCCACCCGCAGCTCCCATGAACTGCACGGCCGCAGAAGCCAACGGCGCCTTGGCACCAGCCAACTCTGAGAACGTGCCAGCGGCAACCCACTGGATGGAAGCGTAAACGATTGTGACCACAAGCATCGCTGCCAGGAGGGAGCGCGGAACGTCTCGTCTGGGATTCACCATTTCCTCAGCCGGAATAACGAGAATCTCGAAGCCCCCGAAGGCGAATATGAGCAGGAGGGCACTTTCACCCAGTCGTTCCAGCGAGATCTCCTGCATCGGAAACACCTTGTGCAGATCAACAGCAAAGATTCCGATCGCCACGAAAAGACTGAGAGGCAAGAGCTTCACCACCGTGAATAGGTTGACGACACGCGCGCCGGAACGAACTCCCAGAATATTCACGACTACGAGAGAGGCGAAGACTGCCGTGACGATGATCGGTCTCTGCAATCCGGTTGCGGCCGCAGGCCAAAAGTAACCCAGGTATGTGGCTAAGCCACTCGACAGCGCCCCCAGACTTGTGGCTCGGACCAGCCAGGTTACCCAACCGACCTGGAAACCGAAAAATGGTCCGAACGCCCTGTGCGCGTAGTGATAGGGACCGCCCGCCGTGGTGAAATAGCTGCCCGCAACCGCAAAGCACAGGGCTACAAGACTGACCACGGTCGCCGCCAGCAGGTAGGCTAAGGGGGCAGCAGTCCCCATCAACTGAGCCACTGTTGCAGGCAGGATAAATATTCCGCCACCAATGACGCCGTTGATTCCGGTCGCGCTGAGGTCCCAAACCCCAAGCTCCCGAAGAAGCCGCGTTTTCTGTTGAGTCTGAGTGGACATTCGCCAGTATCCCTGCCGCAACTTTTGCGGCCAGGATTGTCAGTTCTCTCGAATCGTGGTCGGTTCGTTCGGTCTCCGAAAAGGCCACAAGTTCCCTACATCACTAGTATATCGTTTCACTGAATAGTATCTATAGAGTCGATTCTCTGCTATGCTGGGGGCATGGCTAGACAATCGACTCGACCCAAGTTAGTGCTGACCCCTGAAGAAGTCCGGTTGCTCG